>Ga0209208_10000648_pt1 | contig 46252 bp, 43 predicted proteins | sample S1TSphfallax_3_FD_187694 | JGI IMG/M metagenome (GOLD analysis project Ga0209208, IMG submission 187694) | Host-associated microbial communities from peat moss isolated from Minnesota, USA - S1T2_Fd - Sphagnum fallax MG (SPAdes) (version 2) | ecosystem: Host-associated > Plants > Peat moss >...
ACTCGAAACTCGGCTGTGAACACCCGATTCTTGGGTCTGCTCATCTAAAGACTCCTTCCACTTAGTGAAATTTGTCCCTAATTTTGCTGTCTCAATTTTGGGGTGCACTCCAGTCATCTGTGTCCCCAACAGAAACCCTTCCCCTGCATGCCAACTCGCTGCGTGGACACAGGTGACTGTCCCCGTATTTCGCTGCCCGCCGCACAGGAATCGCCGTTTCAGCGTCCAATAGCCGGAAAACTATATGACATCAGGCGAAGGAGTCCGCACCACGTCCCAGCCCGCCGCCAACGCCAAATTTAAGATCAGGCCAAACCCCAGTAACAACTTTCCCAAAAATATTTTCCCCCGCAACCCGCTCATCCCAAATCACTTAAACTCTTCGCCTTTTCTTCATGATTCGTTTTCGCCCCTTCTCATGCTACGTTTTGGCAGGCTCGCGCTCCCGTCGGATGTCACTCCCCGGAACGCGAGCTTTTCCATTTCCCAAAACAAAAAAGGAGCAAAACCATGTCAAACCGCGCCGAACGCCGAGAAGCAGAACGCCTCGCCCGCAAACTTGCCTACCAGGAAGCCCGCAACAAACCAGCCCAGTCTCAAATTTCCGAAGCCCAGCTTGCCGCCAACCGGGCCAACGCACAACTCAGCACCGGCCCGGTCACGCAGGCAGGCCGCGAAACCTCCGCGCGCAACGCGCTAAAAACCGGACTCACTGGCCGCACCGTTCTCCTGCCCAGCGACGACGCTGCCGAATACAACCGCAGGCTGGAAAACGCCTTCACCGTTCACGCCCCCGTGACCGAAGAAGAGCAAACCCTCGTCCAATCCCTCGTCGACACCGACTGGCGTCTCCAGCGTATCGTCACCCTCGAATCCGCCATTTACCTCAAAGGCCACATCGAATTCGCTGACGCGCATCCAGACCAGCCTGCCGCCCACCGAAAAGCCCTGATCCAGGCCGAAACCTATCTGAAATACGAAAAAGCCCTGCGCAACCTGAATATCCAGGAAGCCCGCCTCCAGCGCCAGCGCGCCAAGGACCTCGCCGAACTCGACCGCCTGAAAGCCGAGCGCCCAGAACAGGAACCAGCCCCGCCCAAAACCGCCGCAGCCCCTGCCCCTTGTCAACCTGCCCTTCATCAAGAAGATGGCTTCGAATTTTCAAATCCCAATCCAAAGCCATCTTCGGCAGCTTCCGCCGCCCCGCCCGAATCATTTATCGGGGTCTAAAAGCTCTTTCGGACCCTTCACCGTCTCGCTCAAGTGCTCATCCAGAGTCGGACCCGCTTCCACGTCCGAAGTGCCCACGCCGCGCGCGCCCACTGAATGGTTCGCCGCGTCCGCAATCGTGTCCTGGATGCTCAATCCATGCCGCAGCGGAGCCTTTAGCCGCGCCTGCCGCTCTTCTTCGGTCAACTCGTCCGCCGGTATTGTGTCGAAATGTGGATCTATCATGCCTAAATTACCTCTACACGCATAGACCACCCTTAAACCAATCCCCGTACCTGTCAATAGCCCTAGCTGCCCGCCGACTGCCCTAATCATGTTAAACTGCGAAAGGTTCCAATCCGCCGGTAGTTTAGTGATTCAAATCCTCCCATCCATCCTGGCCGCTGACTTCGTGCGCCTGGGCGAACAAGTCCGCACCGTCGAAGCCGCCGGCGTCGAAATGCTGCACGTCGATATCATGGATGGTCATTTTGTGCCGAATTTCACCCTCGGCACGCCAATAACTGAATCCCTTCGGCGCTTCACCAACGTCAAACTGGATCATCATCTAATGATTGAGGACCCCGATACCTACGCCCCTATCTTTATTAAGGCCGGGGCCGATTGCGTTAGCGTGCATTATGAAGTTTGCCGAAATCTCGACCGGACGATCCATATGATTCGCGAGCACGGCGCGCAAGCCGGCGTCGTCATCAATCCCGCCACGCCTACCGCGCTGCTGGAAAACGTGCTCGATATCGTGGATTACGTCCTGGTTATGAGCGTCAATCCTGGCTATGGTGGCCAGAAATTTATCCCCAACTCGCTGCGCAAAGTCCGCGAACTGGCGCGTGTGCGGTCCGAGCGCAAGCTCAATTTCTCCATTGAAATCGATGGCGGAGTGGGAACCGAAAACATCGCGGAAGTGGCCAAAGCCGGCGTGGACTGGTGCGTGGCCGGATCTTCCGTCTTTCACGCGCCAGATCCGGCGCAGGCGGTGCGCGATTTGCGCCGCCGGGCTGAAGAAGCCAATTTTGTAAAGGTGTAGCTGCCCTATGTCCTCCTATCTGCCGAAGCCATTAATCGTCGTCCTCCTCTCGGCCGCTCTGTTTACCGGGTGCGTCCACAAAAAATACGAGACGCCCATCGCCAAGAACACCCAGCAGCCCGACAAAGTGCTGTTTGATTCGGCCATGAAGGACATCGAGCACGGCCGCTATGAAGTGGCCCGCATTTCGCTCCAGACGCTGATGAACACCTACGATTCCAGCGAATACATGGCCAAGGCAAAGCTCGCCATCGCCGATTCCTGGTTCCGCGAGGGCGGCACCAACGGCATGGCCCAGGCCGAAGCCGAATATAAGGACTTCCAGCTCTTCTATCCCGGTATGGAAGAATCGCCGGAAGCCCAAAGCCGCATCTGCGAAATCCATTGGAAGCAGATGGATAAAGCCGACCGCGACGACATTCAGGCCATCCGCACCGAAGATGAATGCAAGGCGGTCGTCAACCAGTACCCCAACAGCAAATTTGTCCCCGCCGCCATGCAGCGCATTCGCGACGCCCAGGAAGTGCTGGCCGAACACGAATTCGCCGCTGGTGATTTCTATTGGCGTCGCCAGATGAACCCCGCCGCCGCCAACCGCCTGAACGCCTTGGCCGATCAATATCCGCTCTACAGCAAAGCTGGCGACGCGCTTTATGAAGCCGGCGATTCTTATTCCAAAATGGGTCCGCGCTTCCGCAAGCAGGCCGGCGAAATGTTCGCCCGCGTGGTCAGCGATTATCCATTAAGTGACCGCGCCAAACAAGCCACCGAGCGCCTGAAGGAAATGGAGTTGCCCGTTCCGCCCGTCAACCAGAAAGCCCTGGAACGCGCCCAATGGGAAGCGGCCAACCGCGTCAAGCCCAGCCTGATGAAGAAGTCGATGGGACTCATTACCGGTTCGCCCGATTTGAGCCATGTGGCCCGCTCCGGCGAGCCCACCATGACCGATCCGAAGAAGACCCTCCCAGCCAGTATCCCCGTCGTGAATAACGATGCGGTTCCTGCCGCTGGCGGCGGCATGTCCACCGAAGTGACCGCCAGCTCCGCCACCAGCGGAAAGCTAGACAGCGCCGCTGACGCCCGCACGACAACATCCACGCCCGCCGCCTCCACCACCCCCGCCGCGCCTCTGCCCACCAATCGCGATGCCCAGATAGCCAAGTACCGCGCCGCCCAGCAGAAGAAACTCGACAAGCTGAACAAGAAAAAGAAAAAGACCACCGACACCGCCGCCACGCCCACTCCATCAGGCACCACGCCCCCGGCTGGCAGCGCGCCGCCTGCTACGCCGCAAAAATGAGCCGCGTCCTTCTGGCGGACGACAGCCCGCAAGCCCTGCGCCTGGCTGAGCAGATTCTCAAGGCGCAAGGCCTGGAAGTGGTCAGCGTGACCGACGGCGCAGTCGCCATGCGCCGCCTGGCCGACGTCAAACCTGACGTTTTCATTACCGACGTCTACCTGCCCACCAAGAACGCCTTCGACCTGGCCCGCTTCATGAAAGCCGAGCCGCAATTCCGCGACATTCCCATCATCTTCGCCGCCGCGCCCGCCGACCAGTTCGAGGAAACCGACGCCAAAAACGCCGGCGCATCCTTCATCATCCGCAAACCCTTTGAAGCCTCCGTGCTCCTCAACGCCGTCGAAAAACTGCTTCAGGAAAGCCGCCCGCGCGCAAGCAAAACCGAAAACCCCTTCGACAAAAGCAGCGTCCACGCCGCCGTCACCCTCGCCCTGGAATCCGCCATGCCCTTCCTCATCGACGAACTCACCGAGCGCGTGGTCTTGGCCCTGTCAAATCGAAGGTAGAAAAAGGGACGGAGAAATATGTCCCCAACAGAAAGCCTTCCCGTACAACTGATCCCGCTGCGTGGATGTAGCTGTCCGTCCCCTTTTCGCTGCCCAGTCGCAGACACTCCAGTCGCAGATAGTCCTACTATGGTTAAGAACACCCCTCATGCCCGACAACAGCTTTGACGTAGTCTCCAAAATCGATCTCACCGAAGTCCTGAACGCCGTTCAGCAAACCATGAAAGAAGTGCAGACCCGCTTCGACCTGAAAGACAGCAAATCTTCCGTCACCCTCAGCGAGAAAGATCACAAAATCCTGCTTGCCAGCGCCGACGAATACAAGCTGAAAGCGGTCACGGAAATCCTCGGCCAGAAACTGGTCAAACGCGGTGTTCCCACCAAAGGCCTGCAATACGGATCGCTCATCACCGCCTCGGCCGGAAGCGTCAAACAGGAGATCACGCTCCAGCAAGGCATCTCCACTGAAAAAGCCAAGGAGATCGTCAAAGTCATCAAGGACAGCAAGCTAAAAGTGCAGGCCGCCATTCAGGGCGATGTGGTCCGCATCAGCGGCAAAGATCGCGACACCCTGCAGCAGGCCATCGCCGCGCTGAAAGGCAAAGACTTCGGCATCGACATGCAGTTCAGCAATTTCCGGACAAACTAGATGGCGCGGCGTATCGAATCGCTGCTGCTGGCGGGCAATGCCGGCCGCATCGAAGCGTTGTTAGAAGAGCCCGAAGACCGCGAACCCATTGAAGCGGCCGTGGTCTGCCATCCCCATCCGCAATTCGGCGGAACCATGCATAACAAGGTGGTCTACCGTCTGGCGCGCGGCTTGCGCAAGGCTGGCTGCGTGGTGCTGCGCTTCAACTATCGCGGCGTCAATTTAAGCGAAGGAACCTACGACGAAGGCATCGGCGAAACCGACGATGCGCGCACCGCTCTGCGCGAACTGCAATCGCGCTATCCGTATCTGCCCGTGATGGTGGCCGGTTTCTCCTTCGGCTCCCGCGTGGCCTTCCGCCTCAGTTCCCAGGAACCAATCTTGAAGCGCGTCTTCGCCGCCGGATTCCCCACCCGCATCCCCGGCCAGGAATACGTGCAGCAAGTGCGCATTCCGAAGGTCTTCATCCACAGCACGGAAGATGTCTACGGCCCGCGCCCGCAAATGGAAGAGTTCTACCAGACAGTCCCCGAGCCAAAACAAATCCGCTGGATTGAAGCGCAAGACCACTTCTTCGCTGGCGCGCTAGACCAGTTTGAGTCAGCCGTCGTAGAGTTCACGCGTGCCGCAACTGGCGATGCACAATCCGCGCCGCCCGCTGGCTGATCAAATCCGCCACCTTGCTCAGCAAATTCGGCAAATCCTGAGGCTCAATCAGCACCGGCCGCACATTATCCGTGCGATTCGTCTGATACGTCGTCAGAATGGCCGTCGCCGGCTTGTACTCCATCAGCCGGGCATGCGCCAAAACCTTCAATCCCGCTTCCGGCGATTCCATCTGCAAATCACTCAGAACCAGCTCATACTGGCGCTCATCCAGTTTGCCCACCGCCTCAGCCGCCGAGGCTGCGGAATCCACAAAGTAGCCGCCCGCTTCGAGGACAGCCTTTAACGTGAGGCGCGACGCCAGATCGTCATCAACAAGAAGAACCCGCGCCAAATCGAATTCGCGGCCGGGAGGCTTACGAAGAGTAGTCTGCATTTTCGCCTTTTCGTTGCTCGCGATCTGGGCGAGCTAGTTGAATCCTCACGTCTCAACCGGCGTGAGCAGACTCAGTTTAAACGAAAACGGCAAAAATGCCCATACATAAAATCTACTGGACGAAAACCCGCCGAAAAACCGCATCCACGTTCTTCAACTGCCGCTCCAGCGAAAACGTCTTGTCCAGATCCTCCGGTTTCAAAAAACGGCTGATCTGCGCATCCGCCGCCACTGCCGCCCGAAAATCCGACTCTTCCTCCCAGCTCTGCATGGCATAAGCTTGCACCAGCCTATACGCATCCTCGCGCAGCATTCCCGCCGCTGCCAAGTCCAAAAGCAACTGCCCGGAAAAAATCAGCCCCTTGGTCGAGTTCAAATTCCTCGTCATCCGGTCCGCATTCACCCGCAAGCCCGAAATCAGCCAGGTGGTCTTCGCCAGCAGGTAATCAATCAGAATGGTCGAATCCGGCAAAATGATGCGTTCCACCGACGAATGCGATATATCGCGTTCGTGCCACAGCGCCACGTTTTCATAAGCCGCCTGGGAATTCGCCCGCACCACGCGCGCCAATCCGCAAATCTGCTCGCACACAATCGGGTTGCGCTTATGCGGCATTGCGGACGAACCCTTCTGTCCCGCCGCAAACGGCTCCTCCGCTTCGTGAATCTCGGTGCGCTGCAAATGCCGGATCTCCAGCGCAATCTTGTCCAGGCTCGAGGCAATCCCCGCCAGCACCGCAATATAGTTCGCATGCAAATCGCGCGATAAAACCTGCGAAGTAATCGGCGCAGCCTTCAGCCCCAGCCGCGCGCAAATCTTCTCCTCCGCTTCCGGGCCGATATGCGCGAACGTCCCCACCGCGCCCGAAATCTTCCCCACGCGAATCTCTTCGCTCGCCGCCGCAAAACGCGCCTGGTGACGCTGGAACTCATCCCACCACAGCGCCACCTTCAAGCCAAACGTGATGGGTTCGGCGTGCATGCCATGCGTGCGCCCCATCTGCACCGTGTGCTGATGCTCAAACGCCAGTTTCTTCAAGGCGTCCGAAAGGCCGGCCAAACCCTTGCGAATCAGCGCCGATGCATTCTTGATCTGCAGCGCCTGCGCAGTGTCGACCACATCATTCGACGTCAGCCCAAAATGCAGCCAGCGCGATGATTCAGCCGCATTTTTCGCCTTCATGCTCTCGGCCACCGCGGTGGTAAAAGCAATCACGTCGTGCTTGACTTCGCGCTCAATTTCCTGAACGCGGTTCAGCTCAAAACTGGCATGCTCGCGCAGCGCCTGCGCGTCTTTCAAAGGCACTTCGCCCAGTTCGGCCAGCGCTTCGGAAGCGGCCAGTTCGGTTTCCAGCCAGCATTCGTACTTGTGCTGTTCACTCCAGATGGCGCCCATCTCAGGGCGCGTATAGCGGGCTATCATTTCTACTTCTATTGTGCAAAAGCCCAGACCCCCTAAACTCTAAGTAATGGGCGTTCCGCACTATCAGTTTGAGAATCCAGCCAATTTTGACGATGCGGTGGTCCGGGCAGCGGCCGCCTGCTCCATTGACCTGGCGTATTGGGACATTTTCCACAAAGAGCACCGGATCTCAAGCGAAGGCTTGCGCTCCATCCTGGGCGCGCTGGGCTGGGATGTGGCCAGCTACCAGTCCGTGCAATCGGAACTTCTGCGCCGCTTTGAAGCTGAAATTCGCCAGCCCGCCAAAAACACCTCCGTCGTGAGCGAGAGCCATAAGGCGATTGAGCTGACGCTGCATCGCGATGGCGCCGGCCTCGTCCAGCTTTTCATTCAATTGGAGAGCGGCCGTGAAATCGCCGAAACCGTGGCCGTCAGCTCGCTCGAAACCCTGCGGGAACTGTCTTCGCCCACCCTCGGAGTGCGCGTTTACCGTCTCCCTCTGCCCGGCGATATTCCGCCCGGCTATCACAGCCTTCGCCTCACGCTGAACAACGCGCCCTTGGCCAACGTCAACGTCATTGTCTGTCCCGACCGCGCGTATTTGCCTGAAAATCTGGCAAACGGCGGAAAGACTGCCGGTTTCAACGTCACGCTGTACGGACTGCGTTCCGACCGCAACTGGGGCTGCGGGGACTTCACCGATCTCAAAACCCTCGCCGAATGGGCGCATCGCGAAGTGGGATTCAGCTTCATTGGATTGAACCCGCTGCATTCTCTCCACAACCGCGTGCCCTTCAACACCAGCCCTTATTTGCCGCTTTGCGTTTATTACAAAAACCAGATTTACATTGATGTCGAAAACGTGCCGGAATTCGCGCGCTCCCGCTGGGCCCAATCGCTGCGCCGCTCGGAAAAAATCGAGAACCGCCTTCAGTCGGCGCGCGATTCTGAATACGTCGCCTATCACGACGTGGATGTTCTGAAAAGCAGTTTCCTAAAGCTTCTCTATCGCGAGTTCAAGCGTTCCGCCGATCAAGACCGCGCGCGCGCGTTTTCCGATTATTGCGAGCGCGAAGGCGACCTGCTGCAAAAATACGCGCTCTATCGCGCATTGGATGAAATTCTGCACAAGCAGAACCGCAACCGCTGGACATGGCTCGATTGGCCGCCCGAATTTCAAACGCCCGATTCCGAGGCCTGCGCTTACTTCGCCCAGCAATACAAGCGAACCATCGAATATTACAAATACGTGCAGTTCGTTCTGGAAGAACAGTTGAACGAAGCCCAATCGCACGCCAAAGCCATCGGCATGTCCATCGGCCTTTATCATGATTTGGCCGTCGCCACCGACAGTTGCGGCAGCGATTTGTGGGCGCACGGAAAGTTCTATGTGAAAGGCTGCCGGGTGGGCGCGCCGCCCGACGATTTTTCCCCCAAAGGCCAGGACTGGAGTTTTCCGCCGCCCAACGGCCACGCGCATCAGGCGGACGGTTATCGCCTTTATCGCGAAAGCATTCGCAAAATTGTGCGCAGCGGCGGCGCGCTGCGCCTGGACCATGTCATGCGCTTGTTTCGGCTGTTCTGGATTCCGGCCGGCATGGAAGCGGCGCGCGGCACCTATGTGCGCGACAACGCGGCCGATTTAATGGGCATTCTCGCGCTCGAAAGCGTGCGCAGCCAGAACGTCATCATCGGCGAAGATCTGGGCACCGTGACCGACGAAATTCGCGAGATGCTGGCGCGCTACCGCATCCTGAGCTACCGCGTTTTTTATTTCGAGCGAAATCGCGACGGTTATTTCACGCCCAGCGCCCAATATCCTCGCCAAGCCCTGGTCGCGTCGTCCACGCATGATCTGGCCACGCTCACCGGTTTCTGGACTTACCGCGATATTGAAGCGCGCCGCGCCGCTGGATTGGCAGATGACCAAGGCTACTGGCAGCAGCGCAGCGACCGAGATGCCGAAAAACAGCGAATGCTGGATATTCTTCATCAGGAACGTTTGGTTCCGCAAAACATGGAGCGCGACGCCAGCAAAATCGGCGAAGTGACGGGCGATTTGCACAACGGCGTGATTGGTTTTCTGGCGCAGGTGCCTTCGATGATTTTGCTGCTGAATCAGGAAGATTTAACGAAGGAAACCGAGCAGCAGAATCTGCCCGGATCGACCGCCGAATATCCCAACTGGCAGCGGAAGATGAAAGTCCGGATTGAAGACCTAACCGGGCCGCTCATGGCCCCGTTCGCAGCCATGGTCAGAAACCAGATGGCGCGCACGGGTCGGCTCGGCTAACAATTTTCCCCGCATTTTGAACCACATGCCGCTTTGCGTCTCCGATTTCTCTTGCCCTATATCGCAATTAGTGATATAAATATTGCAGATTGCAATAATGACCGTCGCCGAGAAAATCCGCTACCTGCGCTTCGTCGAAGGACACCTCCGCGGCCTTGGCCGCGAAATGACGCAGAAAGAAACCGTTGCGGCCATTAAGAAGGAGATGAAGAAGCCGCTCAGCCAGTCGTATCTGTCTCAATTGGAAGGCGGAACGCGCCGGCATCTGACCAATACGTCGCGTCTCCTGCTGTCGAAATTTTTTAAAGTTCATCCCGGTTATCTTGTGGACGATCCGGAAGGTTTTCAAACCGAACTGATCAGCGACCTAACCGGCCAGGAAGACAAGCTGGATTTATGGCTGGTTCAGGGCGCGGAGCGCTTTCGGCGCGATTCAGCGCTGGCGGAAGCTCTGCTTGTCATTGCCCAGCACGAAGACACACGTAAATGTGTCTTGCTGCTGGCGGCGGTGATTGAGACGCCGCAATTGATACACAGGCTCTGGGATGTGTTGAAACCAAAAGAAGGGAGCGCGGCATGAATTTCGCTGAATTTTTCCTGATTTGTTTTGGCGTGGGAACCATGTGGGCGGTGGTTTCGCTGCTGATGGGCGGCTTGCATCTGGGCCACTGGGGCCACGGCCATGCCCATCACGCCGCCGGCCACGGGCATATGCCGCACTGGCTGGCCAGCCTTTTGAACCCCAGTTGCCTGGCCGTGTTCCTCGCCTGGTTTGGCGGCGCGGGCTACCTGCTGAACAAATATTCGGGATTGCTGCTTTGGCTGAATCTGGCGATTGCCCTGGGCTTCGGCCTTCTGGGCGCGCGGATTTTAGCGGGGTTCCTGGCGTGGCTCATGAAGACCGAGCGCGCCATGAATCCGGCCGACTACGACATGGTGGGCGTATTGGGCCGTGTTTCCAGCACCATCCGGGCCGACGGCGTCGGCGAAGTGATTTATCTGCATGAGGGAGCGCGCCGGTCGTTCAACGCCAAAAGCGAGACCGGCGTACCCATCGCGCGCGGAGAAGAAGTGATTGTCACGCACTTTGAAAAAGGAATTGCGCTGGTGCGCACCTGGGACGCAATGACCCAGCCGAAAAGCATTGCCTGAATTGAGGAGAGTATGGCCGGTGAAATTGTCGTGATTGTTGTTGTGATTGTGCTGGTGATGGTGTTGTTCGTGGCCTTCGCGGCAACACTGTATCGCAAAGCGGGCCCGCATGAAGCCATCATCGTGTATGGCTGGCGGAAGACTCGCATTATTAATGGCGGCGGTGCGCTGATTGTTCCCATGGTGGAAACGTACCGCCAGTTGTCTTTGCAGTTGATGTCGTTTGATGTGGCGCCGCAGCAGGATTTATACACCAAGCAAGGCGTGGCGGTGACGGTGGAGGCGGTCGCCCAGATCAAGGTCAAGAGCGATCCCGAATCCATCCGCACCGCAGCCGAGCAGTTTTTGACCAAGTCAGACGCTTCGCGCGAAGGGCTCATTCGCCTGGTGATGGAAGGCCATCTGCGCGGCATCATCGGCCAGCTTTCAGTGGAGCAAATTGTGAAAGAGCCCGAAATGGTGGGCGACCGCATGCGTGCCACCTGCGCCGATGACATGAGCAAGATGGGCCTGGAAGTGGTGTCGTTCACCATCAAGGAAGTCCGCGACAAGAACGAGTACATCAGCAATATGGGCCGTCCCGATATTGCGCGCATCAAGCGTGATGCCGACGTGGCGCAGGCCGAAGCCGAACGCGACACCGCCATTAACCGCGCCGAATCCATGCGCGCAGCGTCGGTGGCGCGCGCCCAGGCCGACCAGCAGCGCGTGCTGGCCGAATCGCTTTCGTTGGCCGCGCAGGCCGAATCCCAGCGCGACTTGGAAATCAAGCGCGCCCAGTATATGGAAACCGTGAAGCGCCAGCAGGCGCAGGCGGACAAGGCTTACGACATTCAGGCGAACATGATGCAGCAGCAGGTGGTGATGGAGGCCGTCAAAGTTCGCCAGGTGGAGAAAGAGGGCGAAGTGAAGGTGCAGGAAGCGGAAATTCTGCGCCATGAAAAAGAGCTGATTTCCACCATTTTGAAAGGCGCGGAAATTGAGCGGCAGCGCATTGAAACCCTGGCCGAAGCGTCGCGCCGCCGCATGATTGCCGAAGCCGAAGGCAACGCCGCCGCCACGCGCCTGAACGGTGAAGCCGATGCCGACATCATTCAGCGCAAAGGTGAAGCCGAAGCCAAAGCCATGAACGTGAAAGCCGAGGCGTATCAGGAATGGAACCAGGCGGCGGTGGTCGACAAGCTGATTTCCAGCATGCCGGAAATTGTGCGCGCGCTGGCCGCTCCCTTGGCGAACGTAGACAAAATCACGATTGTGTCGACTGGCGACGGCGCCAGCGGCATGAACAAAATCACTGGCGATATGACCAAGATTGCCGCCCAGATACCCGCCCTGTTCGAAACGCTTTCAGGCATGCAGATGTCTGACTTGCTGGGCAAGGTAAAAGGTTTGGGCGAGTCCGGAAAGGGGAAATAATGGCGCTATTAGACAGAGTCACAACGCTGATTAAGGCGAATTTGAACGACCTTCTCGACAAGGCCGAGGAACCGGAGAAGCTGCTGAAGCAGCTTCTCCTCGACATGCAGAACCAGTACATGCAGGTGAAGACGCAAGTGGCCATCGCCATCGCCGACCAGCACCTGCTGAACAAGAAGCAGCAGGAGAATCTGGATCTTCAGAAGGACTGGCTGCGCAAGGCCGAACTCGCCATTCAGAAGAATGAAGAGGAACTGGCGCGGGCGGCCATTGAGCGGTCGCTGACCTTTGAAAATGCGGCGAATAATTTCGCGCAGCAGTTGGAAGACCAGTCGCACACGGTGCAAGTGCTGCGCGATGCGCTGCACCGGCTGGAGCAGAAAATGACGGAGACCAAGTCGAAGACCGAAATGCTGATCGCCCAGCACCGGCGCGCCAAACTCGCGCAGCGTTCGGGCCTGGGCGTTCAGGATTTTCAGCAAGACGCCGCGATGGACCGCGCGCGCGTGAAAGTGGCGGAAGAAGAAGCCCGCGGATTGGCCGCGCAAGTGATGGGCGCGCTGCCGGACGTGGATCAAAAGCTGGCGGCGCTGGAGAAATCGGACCAGGTGGATAAGCTGCTGGCGGAGTTGAAGGGCCGGGCTTTGCTGCTGCCGAAGTAATCACACGACTGCTAGCCTTTATATATGGACAGGCATGCCGATCTCACCAAAAAGACGACAATTCTTTTTCCGCCGGACTTGCACGAACGCCTGACTGCCATCGCGGAGCAGCGGAGGTCCAGCGTGAGCCAGCTTGTCCGCGAGGCCTGCCGAGCCCAATATTCCATTTCCACCCGAACTGACCGGCTCGCCATGGTCGAGGAATTGGCTTCCATGAATTTGCCGGTGGGCACTCCAGAAGAGATGGAGCGCGAATCTGTGGCGGAAGTTGAGTCTTTCACTTGAATCTGGTAGACGCCAATATCCTGATGTACTCCGCTGGCTCGGCGCATCCGAACAAGTCGCCGTCTGTTGAATTCCTGCGACGGGTCGCTGATGGAGAGATTGCAGCCACCATTGACGCTGAGGTTCTTCAAGAGATAATCCATCGCTATCGCGCCTTACGGCGCTGGCCCGAAGGCCGCCGTGTTTACGAACTCGCTCGGCGTTTGTTTCCAGATGTGCTGGCGATCACGGCCGATGTGATGGACTGCGCGAAGCAACTTGTAGACGAACATCCAGCGATCTCTGCCCGCGATGCCATTCATGCGGCTGTGGTAACTATCTACAAGCTCGACGGCATCTGTTCTTTCGACTCAGATTTCGACCGCATTCGCGGCTGCAGACGAATCGGATTGTAGCGGCAAGATCAGCGCCTCCGCCCAGCAATCCACCCATCCACCCTGCTTTCCAGCACATCCAGCGGCAAAGCCCCGCCATTCAAAATTTCATCGTGAAAAGCCCGGATATCGAACTTCGCTCCCAACTCTTTCTTTGCCCGCTCGCGGAGTTCAATAATCTTCAACTGCCCCAGCTTGTAAGAAAGCGCCTGCGCCGGATAAGCGATATACCGGTCTACTTCCGCCTGCAAATCCGGTTCCGATTCATCGGAATGTTCATGAAAAAAATCCACCATCTGCTGGCGCGTCCAGTGCTTGTAATGCACGCCGGTGTCCACCACCAATCGGCACGCGCGGAATAAATCGCTGGTCAGGCGTCCGTAATCGCTGTATGGGTCCTGATAGAAGCCCGCTTCCTTGCCCAACTGCTCCGCATAAAGCGCCCACCCTTCCACGTAAGCGTTGTACTGCGCATGCTGGCGGAAAGGCGGCAGCGTCGTCAATTCCTGCGCAATGGAGATCTGCATATGGTGCCCCGGAATCCCTTCGTGATAGGCGGTCGCTTCCACATCCAGCAAACTGCGGTGCGCAAAGTCAGACGTGTTCACATAAACGCGGCCGGGGCGCGAGCCATCAGGCGTTCCTTCGTTGTATTCAGCGCCGGCGGCTTCGGCTTCGCGATACGGCTGCGTGGGCAGCACTTCCACGCGCGCCTTGGGAAGCAGCCCGAACAACTGCGGCAGCTTGGGCTGCATGTCGGCGATGTAGCCGCGGTAAAGCTGCAAAATCTGGTCGCGCGATTTCGGCGTCACGCGCGGATTGTTCACCAGCGAAGCGCGAAACGCCTTCAAATCCGCAAAGCCCAGCTTGCGCGCGATGGCGGTCATTTGCCCTTCAATCAGGTGAACCTGCTGCCAGCCCAATTCATGAATGGCTTCGGGCGTCAGGCTGGTGGTGGTCTGGACGCGCACCGCATAGCGGTAGCGCGCGTCGCCATCGGGCAGCGCCCACAGGCCGGGTTCCGTGCGGCCTTTCGGCGCGTAATCGGTCTTGATAAACTGCGCCAGTTTCGTGTAGGCCGGGCGAACGTCTTTGTCAATAGCGGCCAGAATTTCGGCGCGCAAACGCTTCTGCTCCGCCAGCGGAATGCCGGCGGGAAATGTCTTGATGGGCTCGGCAAAGGCGCTCGCTTGGCCGCCTGCGTTGGCGATGCTTTCACACTGGCCAACCGTTTTTTCAAGCAGGAATTTCGGAGGCAGCAGCTTTTCCTGTTCGCCCTGCTTCAGCACCTCCTCGGTGTCTTGCAAAACGCGCGGAATCTGCCGCAGCCGCGCCAGATAGTCCTCATAATGCTTCACCGAATCCAGCGGAATGGCCGAAACAATTTGCGGCAGCATGATCTGGATGCCGTTGAACTGGTCCACAGGCATCAGGTAGTTCTTGAAGCCGATGTCTTCCAGCGTGTCTTTATACTTCTCGACAATCAGCCGCTTGCTGATCTGTTCCTGCTCCGTGAGCCCCATTGTGTCGATGGCTTCAAAACGGTCCAGAAAAGCTTTGGCATCCTTGCGCCGCTGCGGCACGTGAGCCAGCGAAATATCGGACCATTTGTCGTTATACCGGTAGTCGCCGTAGCTGGACGCAGCCTCGGGCGATTCACGCAGTTCGTACTCCCATTCATCTGCCAAAGCCTTTTTTAATGCCTGGCGGCGCTGTTCAAGATTGTCGGCTGAGTGCATGGTTTGGGCCAGCAGGACTAACACGGTAAGGAATTTCATAGCGAGCAAGGGCGGCGCAACACCACCGGCGCAACATCACCAGAGTAACGGAAGACCGTTGGCGTTATAGAAATGCGGTACCAAAAATAACCTAAAAGCTTTAAAATTGCTTGTGGCTAAACCTTACTTGTGATAGTTTTTACTAGCTAGCTCTCCCGCAGATCTAGCAGTGGAAGTTGCTTCTTTAACTCTTAGTAGGAGGGGTTGAATGCTACGTTGGCAAAAACTCTCGACGTCCGTATTCTCGCTTCTGTTCGTGGCCACGCTGGCATACGGGCAGCGCGATTTGGGCACCATTACCGGAACCATCAGCGACCAGCAAGGGGCCGCAATTCCAAACGCAAAAATCACAATTACCGAAGAATCTTCAAACGTTTCTTACGACACCATCAGCAACGACACCGGCACATACACGCGCCCTTCGCTGACACCCGGAACATACACCGTGATTGCCGTCGCTCCCGGATTCGGCAAGACCGAGCAAAAGGGCGTCCTCGTCAATCCCGGTGAGCCAGTTCAAGTAAACCTTGCTCTCAAGGTCGGCAACGAATCACAAACGGTGGAAGTGACGGCTTCGGCACCGCTGCTGCAAACCGAATCGCCGGCGATTTCGGAAAATCTTTCGTCTCAGCAAGTTTCGGATTTGCCGCTGGGCGGCCAGCGCGTGTTTACTTATCTGGCGCGCTTGACTCCAGGCGTGGTTCCGGCGGAGCCGGGCGCACGCGACGCGAATGGCGGCGGATTTTCGGCCAATGGCGTCCGCTCAACCGGTGAGAATAACTTCCTGCTGAACGGTGTCGACAATAACGTCAATGTCATCGATTTTATCAACCAAACCTCATTCGTTATCGGGCCGTCTGTTGAGGCCATTGGCGACATGCAGGTGATTACAAACGGCGCGAGTGCTGAATACGGGCGCGCGGCCGGCGGCATTTTGGATGTCACTTTGAAGTCCGGCACCAACCAGTTTCATGGCGTCCTCTTCGAAATTCTGCAAAATACAGACCTGAATGCGAATAGCTGGACCAACAACTCAACAGGCCTTGCCCGTGATCCTGCGAAACAGAATCAATTCGGCGCCGCAGCGGGCGCGCCAATCATTAAGAATAAGCTGTTTATCTTCGGCGATTACCAGGGAACAAGGATTCGGACTTCTGGAGGCACCGTCGATGGCCTAGGTTACGGCGGCTTGTACACGATTCCAACCCCCAACGAGCGGAATGGCAACTTCTCAGGAGTGGGCGCAGCCATTTACGACCCCACAACCACCAATTGCACCAGCGGCTGTCTTGCGAACACCCTCACCGCGGCCAACGGCGCAACCCCTGTCTACACACGAAATCCCTATGCAGGCAATCAGATTCCTACCAGTGAAATCGATCCGGTGGCAGCGAAACTGGCTGCGCTCTATCCGTCTCCCAATCACCTGGTTGGCCTCGGCAGCAGTTTTGCCCCGAACAGCGACTACGCGGTGGCCACGGCGGGTTCCCTAAACACCGATCAGGGCGACGGCCGCGTTGATTATCACCTGAATGATTCAAACAGCATTTTTGGCTCCATTAGCTGGAGCAACACTCAAAAGCTCAGCGTGACTCCTTTCAACGGATCCGCACAGCCGTTAGACGGTGGCAGCTTTTCGGGGAACAGCGAACAGGATTTGGGACGCAACGGAAACCTGAGCTGGTCGCATATTTTCTCGCCCACTTTTGTGAACGAAGCCCGCGTCGGTTTCAGCCGCCTGGTTACCGCCAGAACGCAAGCCAATGCGGAAACCGATGAATATAAAGCATTCGGGATCGGCGGATATGATCCAACAACCACGCTGAACGGCGGTCTGCCCCAACTCTCGCTGGGCCGATATAGCCAGATTGGCGCTAATGACTGGCTTCCCACAAAGGAATACAACAACGAGTGGGATTTGATCGACAACGTCACCATCAACAGGGGCACGCATTCCATAAAGATGGGCGCTGAATTTCGCGAACTGCACTTTCCCTTCTTCCAGTTCCCGGAACCTCACGGCGAACTGGACTTCGCACGAACGGAAACCGCCTATCCCTCCACGGCCGGCGCATTGACTCCTTCCAACACAGGCGATGAGTTCGCTTCGTTTATGCTGGGCGCCATTGATACGGATCAAATTTCGACGACCAACTTTGTCTCATCCACCAAGCAAGCCTACGCGGGTTATGTGCAGGATAACTGGAAGGCGACTTCGAAGCTGAATCTCACACTGGGTTTGCGTTATGAATTGTTTTCGCCCATCGGCGAGCAGTTCGGGCGGCAATCAAACTTCGACCTCCAGAACCTGACGCTGTACATCCCATCGGGTCCGAATCAAAATGCGCCCTTGCCGTCGAATTTCAACGCTCCCGCCACGGTAAATAACGTGACCTTCCCGGCACTGTTCACAACGCCGATTACCGTGAGCCGCGGCAAGGTGAACAATTATCTGATCCCTTGGGACAAGAAAGATTTTGCTCCCCGTCTCGGTTTTGCCTATAACATCCAGGACAAGACAGTTGTCCGCGGCTTCTACGGCATCTTCTACGGCGGTGAGGAAAACCAGGGTGGAAATCCAAACCGCGGGGAATCCGCGCCGTTTAACGAATCGCCGCAGTTGAACCGGCCCAACGGCGTTACCGAATTCCAGCCTGATCCTTTAATGGCAAACGGAAGCGCGATTGGCGGCCTGAGCGTTGGATTTCCGGTGAATGTATTTACCGGATATCCGGTTTCTTCCCTGGCGTTCCGCGAAGTGGCTCAGGATTTCGACAATCCGATGGTCCAGGAATGGAATCTCTCTGTTCAGCACCAGTTCTCGTCCGACCTGGCTCTGGAAGTCGGTTATCTCGGCAATCACCAATCACACCAGCTTCTGCAACCGAACCCAAATACTGGCGCGCTGATTTTCACCTCGAATCCGGCCATCACCAGCACCAGCACCAGTCTGTATCCGGATTTGGGCGGTGTTTCCGGCACCGCTACATTCGGCTTCGGCAATTACAACGCCATGACGGCAAAACTGACCAAGCGCTTGTCGAACGGCCTGCAATTCCAGGCCGCCTACACGTATGGCCACTCGCTTTCCGATAGCGGCACAACGCTTTCCGGTTCGACCGGCTTTTACACCCCGGACAATGCGAACCAAAATACGGCCTATTCCAGTTCCGCCTGGGATATTCGGCATAACTTCGTCACGTCGTTCACTTACGCTCTGCCCATCGGCAAGGGCAAACAGTTCGGCGGCAGCATGAACCGGGCTCTTGACGCCGCTATCGGCGGATGGCAGGTGAACGGTATTCTCACGCTTCGCACCGGCAGCCCCTACACGCTCACCTCCAGCGGTTGTCTGGCCGTCAATAACGGCGGCTGCGGACCGGAAATCGAGGCGGGCAAGAGCGCCGATTCTGCTCCGTCAGGCGGACGCAATCCAAACGAATGGTTTAACACGTCAGTCTTCTTGCCGGCAGGCAGCCAGGGTCTCTCCTTGGGCAATGTGCCTTTGCAGACAAACACCGCGCCGCCGACTCGCACCCTTGACTTTTCCATTTTCAAGGATTTCGCGTTGACGGAACGGTTCAAGGTTGAGTTTCGTGCGGAGGGTACCAACGTGGCGAATACGTCGCAGTTTAATACCCCCAGTAACAGCCAGACCAGCGGTAACTTCGGCGTAATCACCAGCACGGTTGCCGGATCTGAAAGGCACATTCAGTTCCAGTTGCGTCTGCGCTTCTAAACACAAGCCGCTGCGCGAGTTTTTGCGCAGCGGCTTTTTCATTTGTATTACGGTTAAATTTGCTGCTCTTTCTTGCATTTGCACTCGCCACGCTGGAGCAAGGCCTAACTTACCTGCGCGACGGGAAATTAATAGATGCCCGCACCGTCTTTGAACAAGTGGTGCAGCAAAACCCGAAAAATTCCTTCGCCTGGGTATCGCTGGCCGAAACCTGCCGCCGTCTGCATGATGACCACGCCGCCGAGAATGCCGCCCAAAAAGCCGAGCAGTTTGGCGGCACCATTCCGCCCGTCGATCATGCGCTAGCCTCTTTTTACACACAGGAAGGCCAGTTGGCGCGCGCGGCTGCGTTTGAGGAAAAATATTCCGCCAGTCCCAAAGCCGACCCGCAAGCCGGCCTGCGCACGGCTGAGTTGTATCAGCGCGCAGGCGACCAGGCAAATGCGGAACGCGTTCTGAAAGCCGTTTGGGACAAGCGTGGCACGGAACCCCTGGTGGCCTTCACCTACGCGCAAATGCTGCTGCACAAGCTGAATTTCACCGGCGCGGAAAATGCGGTTTCCAAGGCGCTGGCCGCCAATCCAAAAGATCCTCAGCTTGTTCTCGTCATGGGCGTGGCGCATTATGGAGAACGCCGCTTCCCCGAAGCCATCGACGATTTCTTGAAAGTCATCGCCATTGACCCGGCCATTCCCCAGCCCTATGAATTTATCGGCAAGATGATGGAGCAGGCGGGAGCGAAACTGCCGCAGATCACGATGGCTTTTGCGCAACGCGTGCGCAATGCCCCGGACGATGCCATGGCCAAGCTGGTTCTGGCAAAAGCGAAGCTGGCCGCCGATTCAAGAGACCCGGAAGCCGAAGCCTTGCTGCGCCAATCGCTAAATCTGGATGCAAACAACTGGGAAAGCCATTACGAATTAGGCGTGCTTTTGGAAAACAAGCACGCCTATCAAGAAGCCGAGGAGGAACTGCTGCGCTGCATCGCGCTAGATAGCCAGCAGCCTATGCCGCACTATCATCTGGCGCGCGTTTACGACCGCCTGGGCGAAACCGACAAAGCGCGCGCCGAACGCAAGCTGCACGAACAGCTTTCGCACGCATCGTGACGCATCTTGTATCTTTGGACATGCGTTTCATTCCCATAACCCTGCTGGCCGTCACGCTGGCCGCGCAAACGCCCGTCCCAAAGAAAATCTCCACCGGCTACCAGAAAATCAAGGAGTCGGATCTCAAAGCCGATCTCTACTTCCTATCCTCCGACGGCATGCAGGGCCGCCTCTCTCTCCAGCCGGGAGACGATGCCGCCGCGCAATGGGTGGCCTCTGAATTCGCCAAAGCCGGCCTGAAACCCGCCTCCGACGGCAGCTTCTTTCAGCCAGTGCCCCTGATTGAATATCGCGCCGACCGCCAGCAAAGCTACGTCCAGGTGGGCCAGAAGCAGTACAAGTATCCCGACGCCCTCGGCGCTTTCTACAAAGATGTGGACATCACCGCGCCCGTAGTCTTCGCCGGCTTCGGAATCACCGCGCCCGAACTGCATTATGACGATTACCAGGGCATCGACGCGCACGGCAAAATCGTCCTGCTGTTCGACCATGAGCCGCAGGAAACCGACCCGAAATCCATATTCAATGGCATCGGCAACACCCGCTATGCCACCACCCGCGTGAAGGTGCTGAATGCCCAGGCGCATGGCGCGGTGGGCGTTCTGATTGTGGCGGAGCCCAACCGCAAGCATCCTTCGAATCAAGAGCGCGCCGCGCGCATTGGAGGCTCCATCACCCGCGCCGTGCCCCTTGCCTCGCAAGCCATTGAAGGCGACGAATTGCAGACTCCGTCGGCCATCATCTCCGACGCCATTGCCGCCCAACTGTTGCCGAACCTCTCCGCTCTGCAGACCACAATCGACACCGAATTGAAGCCGCAGTCGCGCGATATTCCCGATTCCCGCGTGACGCTGCACTATCGCAATCAGTCTTCGCGCAAAGGCGTCACGCAAAACGTTGCCGGCCTTCTGGAAGGCTCCGACCCAACATTGAAAGCCGAAACCATCATCATCAGCGGCCATCACGACCACGACGGCGCAAGCGGCGCAAGCATCTGGCATGGCGCGGACGACAACGGCTCAGGCACTGTCGGCGTGGTGGAACTGGCCTATGCGTTCGCGGCCAATCCCGTGAAGCCGAAGCGCTCCATTCTGTTTGCCGTTTTTGCGGCTGAGGAGCGCGGCTTGCTGGGTTCGTTCTACATGGCCGCGCATCCCCTGAGGCCGCTGGACACCACGCGCGCCATGATCAACTTCGACATGATTGGCCGCAACGAAACGCCCAGCGACCAGACCAACGGCCTGATTCAGATTCCGGCCGACACCACCAACCGCCTGAACCTCATCGGCGGAACCTACAGCCCGGAATACCGGCGCGCCGTCGAGCAAGAGAACGCGCATGTCGGCCTGGTGCTGGATGACCGCTTCGATCACGAATCGGCGCTGAACGTGTTTTTCCGCAGCGACCAGTTTCCCTTTGTGCTGAAAAACGTGCCCGCCATGTGGTGGTTCACCGGCTTTCATCCCGATTATCACCACACCACCGACACCGCTGAAAAAATCAATTACGTGAAGATGGCAAATATTCTGCGGCTGGCGTATCTCACCGCTTTTCGCTTCGGAGACACCGAAGAGGTGCCCAAGTTCGTGGCCGATCCCAAGGGCAGCAATTAGAACTGAAAGTAAATAAATTCAAGGTGGCCGAACACACCGAAGAAAATGATGCCGAACACGCAGGCATAGGTGCAGGCCCAGCGGAACGGCCTGGCCGACCACATCCCGCTGACCGCTTTCACATTTCCGGCGATGCACCATTCCGTGATTGCCACAACCAGAATCACAAAGAAGGCCGTCGCCAGTTCAAAGCGCGGCAAACCCAGCGTCAGCATCTGTTCCGGATGAAAACCAGCCGGATTCGCCATATGGGTCACGATGTAGATGCCGTCATGAATTGTGCCCACTCGGAAGAAAACCCAGGCAACGGTGACCAGCACAAAAGTGGCCAGCATCTGGGCGGCGCTCAGCAAGCCAGGCACGCGAGCCAGGCCCGATAGCGATTTCAGGCGGCTGCGAATGGGCGCGGTGATCTGCCCGAATATCAAATAGAAACCATGCAGCGCGCCCCAAACCACGAACGTCCAGTTGGCCCCGTGCCACAGGCCGGAGACCAGGAACACCACCATCAGGTTCAGAAAGTGGCGCATTTTCGGCACGCGGTTTCCTCCCAGCGGAATGTAGAGATAATCGCGAAACCATGTGGACAAAGAGATGTGCCAGCGCTGCCAAAATTCCCCGATTGACCTGGAAAAATAAGGCTGGCGGAAATTGATCATCAGGTCGTATCCCATCATGCGCGCAATGCCGATGGCGATATCGGTGTAGCCGGAAAAATCGCAATAGATCTGCACGGCAAAGAAGAACGTGGCAATGGCCAGAAGCGGGCCGCTGAAATTTTGCGGCTGCTTGTAGACGTTGCTGACGGCGGGCGCCAGCAGATCGGCCACCGCCACTTTCTTGAACAGCCCCCAAAGCGCCAGCCGCACGCCGGAACGGAAACGGTCGTAATTCAGCGCTTTCTCGCTGTGGAATTGCGGCAGCAGGTTATAAGGACGCTCAATCGGCCCGGCCACCATTTGCGGAAAAAATGCCACGTAGAGCGCGTAAGTCAGCAGGTTGCGCTCCGCCGGATAGCGGCCGCGGTAAACCTCCACCGTGTAACTGACCGCCTGAAAAGTGTGAAACGAAATGCCCAGCGGAAGGATAAAGCGCAGGAACGGAATGTTGAATCCAAGCGAGCTGGCGAAAAAACCCGAATACTTTAGGGTAAACAGCAGGCCGAAATTGGAAATGATGCTGATGATGAGGTAAAGCCGCTTGGTCTTTTTTTCCGCCGCGTCCTCTATCTTGATTCCCGCCCAGAAATCCACAAGCGTGATGGCAATGATGACCGTGATGTACCACGGTATGGAGCACATGTAGAAGTAGTAACTGGAGACCAGCAGCAGAGGATGCCGCCACGTCTTTGGAACGGTGAAATAGAGCAGGAAGACGGCGATGAAAAAAACCAGGAATTGGAAGGTGGAAAAAATCATGGCCGCGCTGCCTTTTGCTGCTTTAGCCAGTTCGCAACCAGGCCCGCAATGTCGCGCGTGTACGTGTCCGCGCCCTGGCGGTTGGCGTGAGTGGGATCGGAAAACAAGCCGTTTTGATAAAGCCAGTAGTCGGGACCCAGCAATGCCACGTTAGGCTGGCCAGCCAGAATTTGGGCAGTGGCCGGGTTGAAGGCAGGCGGCGCGGCAAACTCGCCCTCGCGAAAGTAGCTCGGGATGAACAGGCATTGGATCTTATGCTTGGCCAGCACGGCCGCCAGTTGCCTGTAAATTGGGCCGAGTGTCACAACTCGCGGCGACAGCGCATCGGGCGTGTCCGTGCCCTGGTGAAAGCCGGCCGGCAGCCGGTCGTTCGGATAATGGCTTTGCCGGGAAATGAAATAGTAGCCGCGGTCCGCCGCCACCTGAAACACGGCTTGTTTGTCCTGTTCGTAAACCTTGCCCATGTTCCGAAAACCATGCGCTTCCCCCGCCAGAATGAACAAATTCCGCGGCAGATGGTGGAAGGGAAAAATTTCCATCATCAGATCCTGGTCATTGCCAATGAAGTGGAAGAAGCTTGGGCCGGGGGGAGGGGCGGCCGGCCAGGGGAAGGTAAGCAAGGCAATATCGGGCGCGGTGCCGTGCGCCGCCATTGCCTCCAGGTCGGCAACAAAACGGCTGTCTCCCGGCAAGCCGAAATTATAAGATTCAACCGCAAACCCGTCAGAGCCAAGCTGCTTGTCGAATTCGGCCGGCTTAAATCCCGCCAGCATTTTGCTGTAGCCGAAAGCGATCACATGCAGCCGCTCGCCTTTGGGCGAGGTGAAAAAATTCCCGCTGCGGGCCGTGCGGTGCTTCATGTCCGCCACCAGATTGTCGCCAGGGCGCAGGTAGGGGAAGCGCAAATACAGGCCCAGAAAGAGCAAATAGAGCAAGGCGAAACCGGCCAGTCCAAGTGCGGAAGATCGCAAGACTTTCGAAGTCTCGGATTGGACTCTTATCTCCTGAATGGGCTGGGGTGAGGCGATCAGAACGGGGCCTTTGAGTTCTCAGTATATCTTTCCCCGCCCCTTGGCCAAACCTTAGTCCGTTGGGCTAAGCTGTTCCCAAACGGCCAAACATTGCCTCACATTTTCGTCTTCCGAAAGCCCTGAAACTGGCGGCAGGCGATGCTGTTTCGCAAATCGCAGCGTGCGCGCCAAATCCGCCGCCGGTGTCTCCGGAAACGTCGCCCAGTAGTGCTCAGCCAAAAGCGGGATCTTCAATGCGTCGCGCGTGATCATTTCCAGCGTCATGCGCGTGCCGGGCCGGATCAGGCTAACAGCGCGCGGAAAATCGATCAAGCCCTGGCCCAGAATGACCTCCGACAACAGAATTCCGTCCGCATATTCCGCCACCGCAATGTCTTTCACATGCGTGCAGACGGTGTAAGGTGCCAGCGTCTCAATCGCCTCCATCGGATCGTCCAGCAGCGAGATGTTATTGCCGAAATCCAGGCAGACTCCGAAATATTCGCTGGAATATCGCTTCATCAGGGACGCCAATTCATCCGCCGTCCAGTCCTTGTGGTTTTCCAGGCCCAGCGGAATTTTGTATTGGTCCAGCAGCGGCAGCGCGGCTTCCAACGACTGGCGACTTTCCGCCACATGACGGTTCCAGGCCTCCAGCGTTTTGAACGTTTCATAGCGCCGAGTCCCCAGGCATGCCGCGCGCAGAGCCGTCGCCCCGGCCGTCCGCGCATCTTTTAGGCTCCGCTCGAACTGGGCAGTGTCGCCGCCGGAGGGCAGCGGCACCATGGCTTCAAAGTACATTTCGCGCTTCTCGGTCTCGCGGCGAATCAGAACCGGGTCGCCCTGGATGACGGCTTGAATGCCGGCAGCGCCAAAGCCATGGCATTTGTCGAGAAGCTCCAGCGTGTCGATGCTTTCCCAGACGCTGAGGTAAGAAGTGGCGGAAACGCCCATGGAATAACGCGGCATATCAGCATTTTCGCAACTGCCGCCGGTCACGCGTCTTGCGCCTGTTCGTCAAAAGACACCGGAGACCGGCGATGCCGGAAAAACACCAGCGTCACCATCGCCGAAACAAAGCAAAACGCCGCCATGGTCAAAAGCGCCAGCGTAATGCTGTGCGTGTAATCGCTGATAAACCCAATCAGCTTGGGCGCAGACCACCCGCCCAAATTCCCCAGCGAATTCACCATCGCAATCCCAGCCGAAGCCGCCGTTCCCGACAAATACATGGTCGGCAAAGCCCAGAAATTGGAAGAAGCCGTCACCACCCCCGCCGCCGCCATGGTCAGCACCAGCAATTCCAGCGCGCCCGGAATCCCGGGAATCGTCGAAAGCGCCAGTCCCAATCCGCCCGCCATCGCCGCCAGCGAGTAATGCCACGCGCGTTCGCCCGTCTTGTCCGAATGGTGGCCCACCCAGACCATGACAATGACGGTGACGCCCCACGGAATCATGCTGTACAGCCCAACATGAAAACTGTCCTTGGTGATGGTGTCGTGGATAATCTGCGGCAGCCAGAATTGCAGCCCATAATTGCCCATCGTGGAGCCAAAATAGATCAGGCAGAAAAACCAGACGTTGCGGCTGGTGAAGATGCCCAGCAAGTTGTGCTGCCGCTCGCTGATGATGGCTTTATGCGCCAGGTAGTCTTCCTGCAGCTTGCGCGTCAGCAAGTCGCGTTCCGGCTCCGAGAGCCATTTCGATTGGCGCGGCGAATCGTTCAAAAAACGCATCGCCAGCAATCCCGCGAACACCGATGGAATCGCCTCCAAAACAAAAAGCGATTGCCAGCCCTCCAGCCCTCCAAAATGAACCTGCAAAAGATAGCCAGAGAGCGGACCGCCGATCAGCCCTGATATCGGAATCGCCGTCATAAACGCAGCCACCATTTTCGACCGGTGTTTGCTGGGGTACCAATAAGTCAGGTAAAGAATGACGCCGGGAAAAAAGCCCGATTCGACAATGCCCAGAATGAAGCGTATGGCGTAAAAGCTGTATTCGCCCGTGGCAAACATGGTGCAAGCCGAAACCCCGCCCCAGACAATCATGATGGGCCCCAGCCAGTATTTCGCTCCAATTTTTTGCAGCGCCATATTGCACGGCACCTGAAACAGCAAATAGCCAATAAAGAAGATGCCCGCGCCGGAGCCATAAACCGCGTCCGAAAGCCCCAGGTCTTTCTGCATCTGAAGCTTGGCGAAGCCGACATTGACGCGGTCAATATAGGCGAAGATGTAGCAAAAAAACAGGAACGGAATCAGATGCCAGGTAACTTTGCTGTAGACCCGCTTTTCGAAATCGGGATCGGTTGCCTGTGCCACGGTAGCCACTAGCGCGCGCACCAGCCGCCGTCAATCAGAATGTCGGTGCCGGTGATGAACGCGGCCGCATCGGAGCACAAAAACAGCGCCAGCGACCCGATATCTTCCACCCTGCCCCATTTCCCCAGCGGAATGCTGGCCAAAAACTGCGCGTTCGCCTCGGGGTTCTGCATCACGGCCGCGTTCATCTCCGTTCCAAAAGGTCCGGGACTGATGCCGTTGACCGTAATGCCGTCGGGCGCCAGTTCCAGCGCCAGCGCGCGGATGATGCCTAATACCGCCGTCTTGCTGGCTGAATAAGCGGTGCGCTGGGGCAGGGAAACGTGGCTCATGATCGACGTCAGATTCAGAATCCGCCCGTAGCCCGTGCCTTTCATCTGCGGCACGAACGCGCGGCACATCAGAAAGACGCTGGTCAAATTGGTGTCCATCACGCTTTGCCATTCATCCAGCGTGAAATCGATTAAATTCTTGCGAATGTTGATGCCCGCGTTGTTAATCAGGATATTTATTTTGCCGAAACGCCCGGAAACTTGCTTTTCCAGTTGTTCCACCTGAGACTCCTGGCGCACATCGGCCACAAATATTTCTGAGGTTCCATGGGCGGCAATTTCCGACTGCACATCGGCCAGCTTGGCCTGGTCGCGCGACACCAGCGCGATGGAAGCACCCGCGCGGCTGAGCGCCAGCGCCATGGCTTTGCCCAATCCTTTGCTTGCGCCGGTGATGAGGGCGGTCTTGCCGGTTAAATCGAAAGGTGTTTCCATGCTGGTCATACGGGTCCCTAAAATACTATCGCGACTGCAATTCGCTTGCGAGCCTGCATGAGTTGGCGCGGTCGCCCTGTCCTGATAACTGGCGCCGCAGGCTTTGTCGGAAGCTGTCTCGCGCGCCGTTTAACTAAGCTGCAAGCCGACATCGTCTGCCTGGTGCGCGACCAAGTTCCGCAAAATGCAAAAGCAGTGCAAGGCGATATCCGCGACCGCGCCTTGCTCCAGCGCATCGTTGCCGATTATCAAATTGACACCGTTTTCCACCTGGCCGCCCAGACCTCGGTGGGCGTGGCCAACCAAAATCCCGTCTCCACGTTTGAAACCAATATCGGGGGAACGTGGAATCTCCTCGAAGCCTGCCGCCTTTCGCCGCACGTCAAGTCCATTGTGGTGGCGTCATCTGACAAAGCGTATGGAGAGCAGGCAATTCTTCCCTGCACGGAAGACATGCCGCTGGGCGGCCGCCATCCCTATGACGCCAGCAAAGCGTGCGCCGATATCATCGCGCAGACTTACGCCGCCACTTACGGCCTGCCGGTGGCCATCACGCGCTGCGGAAATTTTTACGGCGGTGGGGATTTGAACTGGAACCGTCTGGTGCCCGGAACCATCCGCTCCGTCTGCCGCGGTGAGCGCCCCGTCATTCGCTCCGACGGCCACTATCAGCGCGATTACCTGTATGTGGAAGACAGCGTGAACGCATACCTGCTGCTGGCATTGCGCTTGTGGCAGGACGAAAGCCTGCGCGGGCGCGCGTTCAATTTTTCGAACGAAAGCCGCGTCAGCGTTCTGGAAATGGTGCGCCTGATTCTGCGGCAAATGAACAGCACGCTGGAGCCGGATATCCGCAACGAAAGCTCAAACGAAATCCGCCAGCAATTTCTGAGCGCCGAACGCGCGCGCACGGAGCTAGGCTGGCGCGCCGAATTCAAGCTGGAAGAAGGCTTGCGGCGCACCATCGAATGGTATCGCGAATACTTTGCGGGAGGAACTGATGACGGAAGCCGAGAGCTTGCGGCTGCAAATCCGCTCGCTGGTTAGCGAATATCACGCCGCCGCCTTTGCAGCGAAAGGCTTTTTTCCCGGCCAGACTGCCGTGCCCGTCTCTGGCCGCGTCTTCGACGAAACCGAAATCCAGTCCCTGGTTGACTCCGCGCTCGATTTCTGGCTCACCACCGGGCGATTCGCGGCCGAGTTTGAGCGCGAATTTGCCAAATTCATGGGCGTTCGCGCGGCTACCCTAGTGAACTCGGGGTCGTCCGCGAATCTGCTCGCCGTCACGGCTCTGACCTCGCCCAAATTGGGAGACCGAAGGCTGCGCCCCGGCGATGAAGTCATCACCGTCGCCGCCGGCTTTCCCACCACCGTCAATCCCATTTTGCAATGCGGTCTGAAGCCGGTCTTCGTCGATGTAGAGATTCCCACTTATAACGTGGACGTCCAATGGCTAGAACAAGCAAGAAGTGAACGCACCCGCGCCATTGTGCTGGCGCACACGCTGGGCAATCCGTTTGATGTCAGCGCCGTCACCGCATTCGCGCGCAAGCACGGGTTGTGGCTGATCGAAGACTGCTGCGACGCGGTGGGTTCGCGCTATAACGGCCGTCCAGTCGGCACCTTCGGCGATCTGTCCACCGCCAGTTTTTATCCCGCCCATCACATCACCATGGGCGAAGGCGGCTGTGTCATGACGTCGAAACCGCTGCTGAAAACGATTGTCGAATCCTTCCGCGATTGGGGCCGCGATTGCTGGTGCGACCCCGGAAAAGACAATACCTGCGGCAAACGCTTTGATGGCGGCTATGACCACAAGTACACGTATTCGCATATCGGCTACAACCTGAAAGCCACCGACATGCAGGCGGCGGTGGGCGTCGCGCAGCTAAAGAAACTGCCCGCGTTTCTCGAAGCCCGCCGAAGGAATTTTGCCGCTTTGCGCGCCGGGTTGAGCCACTTGGAAGAATTTTTGATTCTGCCGCAAGCCACCAGATGCAGCGATCCAAGCTGGTTCGGCTTCCCGCTGGCGGTGCGCGAAACCAGTCGGCTCACCCGCCAGCAGATTGTGAAGCATTTAGAAAGCCGCAAAATCGCCACCCGCCTGCTGTTCGGCGGGAATCTGCTGCGCCAGCCCGCTTACGCCGATATCGACTGCCGCCAAGTGGGCCCTTTGACCAACACCGATTTCGTCATGGACCGCGTGTTCTGGATTGGTGTGTATCCAGGCCTGACTCAGCCCATGATTGACTACGCGGTTGAATCCCTCGCGGTGCTATTCAAATGATTCTGCCGCCCGAAGACCTCGCGCATGTCTTGGCGAACGTGAGTTGCTGGCAGAAGCTTCGCGGCCAGCGCATCTTCCTGACGGGCGTATCCGGGTTCGTCGGCACCTGGCTTACCGAATCGTTTGAATTCGCGAATCACGCGCTGAATCTGAATGCGCAGTTGGTCAGAGTCCGGCGCGATTGCTTGCCGCTGGGGCCATTCCACCTGGGCATTCATGCCGCCAAAGCCGACAGCTTTTGGGCTGACATGGCCGCCACCAAACGCACTCTCGATTTTTCGGTCGAGCGCGGTGTCAGCCGCCTGCTCTTCACCAGTTCGGGCGCGGTTTATGGCACGCTGCCGGATGGGATGACGCATGTGCCGGAAGATTTTTCAGGCGCGCCTTATCCGCATGATGCGGGCACCGGCTACGCCCAGGCCAAGCGCATGAACGAATTTCTGTGCGCTGAATATGCCGACCAGTGCGGCTTGTGCGCCGTGATTGCGCGCTTGTTTACGTTTTCCGGTCCGGCGCTGCCGCTGGACCGGAATTTTGCCGTTGGAAACTTTGTGCGCGACGTTCTGGCGGGCGGTCCGGTGGTGGTGCAAGGCGACGGCAGCGCGCGCCGGTCTTATCTTTATGCCGCTGACCTGGCCGTTTGGCTTTGGACACTGCTGCTGGAGGGCGAAAATGCGCGTCCCTACAACGTCGGATCGCCCGAGGCTGTCTCCATTAGCGATTTGGCCAGGGCTGTCGTCGCGAATACATCGCCCGAAACCCGAATTGTCATCAACGGCGGAAGCGGCGCGAGTGTTTACGTGCCTTCCGTTGAGCGCGCGCGCCTGGAACTGAATCTGCGTCCGCTTATTTCGCTTGAAGAGGGCATCAGGCGCATGTATGCGTGGAATGTCCATTCAAAAATTGGAGAAATGGCGCGGGTGTAGGCCACTACTTCACTTGCGGCAGGCAATTCAGATCGGTGACAGCTTAGTCGGTGACGGCCAGCGCTGCTTTATCGTGGCCGAGATCGGAATTAATCACAACGGCGATCTGGACATCGCCAAAAAACTGATTGACGTGGCAGTGGCGGCAGGCTGCGATGCGGTGAAGTTTCAAAAGCGCACGGTGGATGTAGTTTACACGCCGGAGGAACTGAAGATGCCGCGCGAGAGCCCCTTTGGAAACACCAATGGCGACTTGAAGCGCGGCCTGGAATTCAGCGTGGAAGATTATGACGAGATTGATTCCCACTGCCGCCGCCTGCGCATTCCCTGGTTTGTTTCCTGCTGGGATGAGCATTCGGTGGATGTCATGCGCCAGTTTGCGCTGCCTTGCTACAAGTTGTCGTCCGCGTCATTGACCGACGACAACTTGCTGAGTTATACGCGCGCCGTTGGACGCCCGGTGATTTTGTCCACCGGCATGAGCACTTTGGAACAGATTGACCATGCCGTAACGGTCTTAGGCCAGCGAGACCTGGTTTTGCTGCACGCTTGCAGCGCTTATCCGGCGTTCTACTCGGAATTGAATTTGCGGGCGATTCATACGCTGCGCGACCGCTATCAGGTGCCAGTCGGCTATTCAGGCCATGAGACAGGCATTCCATCGAGTGTCGCGGCGGCGGTGCTGGGGGCGTGCCTGATTGAGCGCCACATCACGCTGGACCGCGCCATGTGGGGCAGCGATCATGCGGCGTCTTTGGAGCCAAACGGCATCACGCGGCTGGTGCGCGACGTCCGGCTGATTGAAGAGGCCATGGGCGACGGTGTCAAGCGTGTTTATGAGCGCGAACAGCCGATCCTGAAAAAGCTTAGGCGCGTGAACGCGGCCGTCGCCGTCTAGATGAAACTCTCCGATTACGTCATTCACTTCATTGCCAATCAGGGCGTGAAGCACGTCTTCCTGGTGACAGGCGGCGGGGCCATGCATTTGACCGAATCGCTTTCGCGCTGCGGCGAGCTGGAGGCGGTTTGCAATTCGCATGAGCAGGCCAGCGCCATCGCGGCGGAAAACTACGCCAAGGCGACCAGCCACATTGGCGTGTGCCTGGTGACAACGGGTCCGGGAGGCACCAATGCGGTGACGGGCGTGGCGGGCGCGTGGCTCGATTCCACTCCAGTGCTCTTCATTTCGGGCCAGGTGAAACGCTCTGACAGGAAGCCGCCGGGAATGCGCCAACTGGGTGTTCAAGAAGTAGACATCGTCTCCATTGTTCGCCCCATCACAAAATACGCCGTGACCATTGTCGATCCGCAAACCATTCGCTATCACCTGGAGCACGCCTTGCACGAAGCCGTCACCGGACGGCCAGGGCCGGTCTGGATTGATATTCCGCTGGATGTGCAGGCGTGCCCGATTGATCCCGATCAACTGGAGGAGTTTGCCGCGCAGCCCTTTCATTGGGACGTAAAACTGGCCGCCCAGCGCGTGGCGGAGGCGATTCAAAATTCGCAGCGGCCCTTGATTTTTGCCGGCAATGGCATTCGCCTGGCGCGCGCCGAAAACGAATTCAGCCAATGGATTCAGCGGCTGAAAATTCCGGTGGTCTCCACCTGGTGCGCGGCTGATTTGGTTTCAAGTGACGATCCTTTGTTTGTGGGCAGGCCCGGTTCGGTGGCCGCGCGCGGCGCGAATTTTGCTTTGCAGAATTGCGATTTGCTGATTGCCATCGGCGTCCGCCTGGACTTCGCCATCACCGGTTACGCGCCGGAAAAGCTGGCGCGCGGCGCGCGCAAAATTGTGGTGGATATTGACCAGGCGGAACTGGACAAACTGAATCCGCATATTGATCTGCCCATTCATGCCGATGCCGGTGCGTTTCTGCGCGAGATGCCGGACGTTCCGCCAAAAGACCGGAAATGCTGGGACGAACGCTGCGCCGAATGGAAGACCCGCTACGCCGTGGTGACGGAGGAGCATCGCCAGCCGCAAGGCCGCGTCAGCATTTACCATTTGGCCGAAGTGATTGCCAAGGAAACCGACGAACAAGATCTTCTCGTTTCGGGCAGTTCCGGCAGCGGCATCGAAATTTTTCTTCTCGCCTCGCCCACCCGCACCGGCCAGCGGATTTTCCACACAGCCGGGCTGGGCGCAATGGGCTTTGGGCTTCCGGCGTCTATTGGAGTTTGTCTCGCGCGCGGGCGGCAGCGAACGGTTTGCGTGGATGGCGATGGCGGATTTCAGTTCAACATTCAGGAACTGGAAACGGTGCGGCGGCTGAATCTGCCTATCAAGTTTTTTGTGCTGAACAATGACGGCTACGCGTCTATTCGCGCATCTCAGAAAAACTTTTTTGGCGAGGCGCGGCTCGGCTGCGATGCGCGCACCGGCTTGACGCTGCCCGACATTTCGCGCGTGGCCGCCGCTTACGGTCTGGACACTGCGGTGATTGAAGGCCAGGCGAATTTGCGCGCCGATGTGCGGCGCGTGCTGAACAGGAACGGCCCGGTGGTTTGCGATGTCCGCGTCATCCCTGATGAAGTGCGCGCGCCGCGCCTGGCCAGTTATCAAAAGCCTGATGGGTCTTTCGTCTCCAGGCCGCTTGAAGACTTGTGGCCGTTCTTGCCGCGCGAAGAATTTCTGGCAAACATGATTGTCCCGCCGCTAGCCGGATACGAAGACGTATGAAGCGCATCAGCGTGGTGACGCCTTGCTACAACGAAGCGGGCAACGTGGAAGAGCTGTACGAACGGGTTCGCGCGGCCGTAAAATGCGCCGGTGATTATGAATACGAGCACATTTTTATCGACAACCATTCAGAAGACGAAACAGTCTCCGTTCTGCGCCGCCTTGCCGCTCACGACCGCAACGTGAAGGTGATTGTGAATGCCCGCAATTTCGGGCAAATTCGTTCGCCGCATCATGCCTTGCTGCAAGCCTCCGGCGATGCCGTCATTGGACTGGTGGCTGATCTGCAAGATCCGCCGGAACTGATTCCGCAAATGCTTCGCAAGTGGGAAGAAGGGTTTGCGCTGGTGCTTTGCGTGAAAGAAAAAAGCGAGGAGAATGCCGGAATGTTTGCGCTGCGAAGCTTTTATTACCGCCTGGTGAAGCGTCTCTCGTCGGTCAGCACCATTGAGCACTTTACCGGCTTTGGGCTGTACGACCGCAAAGTGGTTGATATTGTGCGCGGCTTCGGCGACGCCTATCCTTACTTTCGCGGCATGATTTCAGAAATCGGCCTTCCGCATTGTGAAATCGCGTTCGCGCAGCCGCTGAGGAAGAATGGCGTGACCAAAAATAATTTCTACACGCTGTACGACATGGCCATGCTGGGCATTACCAATCTGTCGAAAGTGCCGCTGCGCCTGGTCACTTTTCTGGGCTTTCTGACGGCTGCGATTTCGGTGCTGCTGGCGCTGGGGTATCTGGGTTACAAGCTGATTTACTGGGACCGATTTTCGGCCGGGATGGCGCCGCTGGTGATTGGGCTGTTCTTTTTGGGATCGGTGCAACTGGTGGCGCTGGGAATTGTCGGCGAATATGTCGGCGCCATTCACACGCAGGTGATGCGCCGTCCGCTGGTGATTGAGCAGGAACGAATTAACTTTTAGTGCGATGATTCGAACATGACCACTTCTGCGATCACTCAGTTGAAAGAAGCTGCCGCCATTGCCTCCGCCGAGCGTCTGAAGGACGGCATGGTGGTGGGTTTAGGCTCCGGCACCACGTCGACAATGGCTGTCGCCGCCATTGGAAAGCGCGTCAAAGAGGGCTTGAAAATCATCGGCATTCCCACTTCCGAGTCAACCGCGCAGCAGGCGCTCACGCTGGGTATTCCGCTGGCCACTTTTGCCGATTATTCAAAGATCGATATCGCCATTGACGGCGCGGATGAGGTGGAACTGGGATCGCTGGACCTGATTAAGGGCGGCGGCGGGAATCAATTGCGCGAAAAAATTGTGGCGACGGCCAGCGCGCGTTTCCTGGTGATTGTGGACGAAAGCAAACTGGTGGAGCGGCTGGGCACGCATTTCAAGCTGCCGGTGGAAGTGGCGCAGTTTGGCTGGCAGTCGACCGCGCGCAAGCTGACGGAAATGAAACTGAATCCCGGCTTGCGCCTCGACAAAGAGCAAAAGCCTTACATTACCGACGGCGGAAACTATATTCTCGATTGCGCCACCGGGCCCATTGAATCGGCCTCGCGGCTGGAAGCGGAACTGGACGCTGTGGTGGGCGTGATGGAGCATGGCCTGTTTCTCCACATGACGTCGGAAGTGCTGATTGGGACGCCGGAAGGCGTGAAATCCCTGGTAAAGTCCGCTAAGTAACAACCCTGTCCTGGCTGCCTCTATCAATCGGAGGGCTGGGTATGAAATATCAAAAGTTTTTGGCGGCGGCTGGCTTGGGCGCTTTGCTGGTGATGGGCGCTGCCTGTTCCAAGGAGACGAGGGAAACCTCGGCGGTCACGAGCGGCGGTGATGGCAAAGGCACGGCGCCGGCATCGGCGGAGGTCAAGAAAGACGACCAGGCGCTGGTGCGGTTTGTGAATGCGACACCGTCTTCAAAGGATCTGGCTTTCGGCGAAACCACGCCATTTTCGAATGTGAAGGCGATGGATGTCACCGAATATAAAACGCTGCCGGCCACGCGCGGCGATTTCAAGCTGTTCGTGAATGGCAACGATGGCAAAGCGATGGCGACGAATAGCGAGGGTCTCACTGCCGGAAAGCATTACACGGTTTTCGCGGTGACGGGAAAAGACGGCACATTCACGTTGGACCCGGTGGCCGATGATTTGACGCCGCCTTCAGCCGGGAAGGCCAAGGTTCGGGTGATCAATCTTGCTCCGGGAGTGGCGGATGTGGATCTTTATTCCAGCGCGAAGAAGTCGGCGCTGATCAGCGGCGCGGGCCTGGATCATCCCACCGATTACACGGAAGTGGTGCCGTCGGAAGGCACGCTGGATATTCGAAATTCCACGAACAAGCGCGATGATGAGAGCATCAAAGATGTGCAAATGGAAGCGGGCAAGCTGTACACCATATTGGTGTTTGGCAAGCAGAACGGCAAGCTGAAAGTGAAGACGATTGAAGATTCTTTCACCGCTGCATCGTAATGGCGGCAGCGAGTTTTTCACCCAGCACCTGCCAGTCGTAACGAGTTTCAACAAGCGTTCTGGCGGAATCGCGCAGGCTGGAGGCGAGGCTGGGCTCGTTGAGCAAGGCGCGAATGGCAGAGGCCATATCGGCGGGAGTGTCGGCCAGAAGAATTTGCTTGCCGTCTTCGGCTGCGATGCCTTCAGCCCCTAAGCGCGTGGAGATGACCGGCACACCGGCGGCCATGGCTTCCAGAATCTTGAGGCGTGTGCCGCCGCCTACCCGCAGCGGCACTACCACCGAAAACGCTTCATGATAATAAGGCCGCACGTCTTCCACGGTTCCGGTGACGATGATCCTGTCGGCGGCCAAGGCCTTCACGGACGGTGGCGGATTGCGGCCCACAATTTTGAAGTGGAGGCTCGGAAATTCGGCCGCAATTTTGGGCCAGATTTCATGGCAGAACCAGAGCACGGCTTCGGAATTTGCGTGATAGTCCATGGAGCCAACGAACAGCAGAGAGGGAGGAGACGACGACGTGTCGCGGCGCGCGAAGGCGGCGGTATCCACTCCATTTGGGATGACCTGAATTTCTGCTTCAGGAGCGCGTTTCACAAGCTTGTCGCGTTCCAGTTCGCTGACCACGGTATGGGCGGAAAAAGAGTTCAGGGCGTCCTGCTCCATCTGACAAAGCAGCGTGGATGTGCGCGCGGCGATAAATTTCTTGGCCGGGTTAGCGGTGCTGGCCGCGTATTGCTGAATCAGTTCCGATTCGACGTTATGCCAGTCCAGCAGGACGCTGGCGGCGGGGTTTTCTCGGCGGATGATTTTCAGATAAGGCGCCATGTGAATGCTCTCAATCTGGACCGCATCGAATTGAGTGGCTTGCAGGGCTTTGCTTAAGACGTGTTCAATTTCTTTCGAAGCGTAGTTCAAAACGGTCACGGGGATGGGTCCTTTGATGCCGCGCAGGATGTTCCACGGTGTGTAGCTCTTGCCGCGCGCGGCCGATAATACGTTTTGAAATGCGTTAGGCGGTGGCGAAGGCGGCGGGTCCGCTGGGTTAACGGCTTGCAGTATGGTCACTTCGGCATGCGCGCAAAGCGCATTCGCCAAATGGAAATTTCGCAAGCGCGCGCCTGTGTTCACCGGCCAGAGCGGCTGGGGACAGAGAAACAGAATTTTGAGATTTCCCCCCATAATGGCTAAAGACAGTATGATTCAAGCAACGCTGAAGAGATCGGCGAAGGCGGCGCTGCTGGGCGCCATGAAATCAGTGGGGGCGTTTTCGCGGGCGGCGCGGTCGGAACAGCGGCGCGCGCAGCTTTTGATCCTTTGCTATCACGGCCTTTCCCTTGCCGACGAGCATGAATGGCTGCCCAAGCTTTTTATTACTCCCGAAGGCTTTCGCGAGCGTTTGCAAACCTTGCGCGGCATGGGCGCGAACGTGCTTCCGCTGGGGGAAGCGATTCAACATTTGCACAAAGGCACGCTGCCGCCGGCCAGCGTGGTGATTACTTTCGACGACGGGTTTTATGATTTTCTGAAATTCGGCGTGCCGCTGCTGAACGAATTCGGGATGCCCGCGACGCTCTATCTGACCACGCATTATTGCGATTACCGGCTGCCGATTGTCAATCTGGCTTTGGACTATATTCTGTGGAAGTCCAAGAAGGAATTTGTGGCGTTTTTGGAGCACGGGATGCCGGAACCGATGCCGATTCGCAACTATCAGGAGCGCCAAATAGTGGTCTGGAAATTGCTGGCGTGGGCTGAAAAGCAGGGATTTAAAACCGTGGAGAAAGACCAACTGGCGCGAAAAATTGCCGGGTTGATGAATGTGGCTTATGAATCGCTTCTGGACCGGAGGATGCTGCAAGTTATGAGTCCGGAGGAAGCGAAGAAGACTTTTGAGTCCGGTGTGGATTTGCAATTGCACACGCACCGACATCGCACGCCGCGCGACAAGATTTTGTTTCAGCGCGAGGTTCGGGACAACAGCGAATTCATTCAGAATCTGACAGGTAAGACGCCGGTGCATTTTTGTTATCCCAGCGGCGATTACTGCCCGGATTTTTTGCCCTGGCTCTCGGAAATGGGCGTCACCTCGGCCACCACCTGCGAAGCCGGGATGGCGACGGCGCAATCGCAGGATTTGCTGCTGCCGCGATTTCTCGACGACAGCAGCGTGGACCTGTTGCGCTTCCAAAGTTTTGTGGCTGGCGTGTTTACTTAATTGCAATTGCCCAGTTGCCAGTTGGTTCCATCGGACACCAGCAGGCAGCCTTTGTTTGTGCTTACCGCCTGGGTGGCGTTGCCGCCAATGTTGCCCGAACCCACCGTCACGGTGACGGTTCCGGCACCGTAATTGTGCAGCGTGATGGGACAGCCCGCCAGGAAGTTGCCGCCCAAGGCCGCCTGCGGCAAGGCAACGGCCACGGCTGACGAATTGTTGTAAGTAATGAGGCCGCCGCAATCGGTGCTGACAATGGTGTCGCTGGTTCCGGTGACGGCGCGTATTCCCATGGAGACGTTCACCTGCAAATTCGTCGAACCGGCGGTGGACGTGCCCAAGCCGCTGGTCAGCGTGTAAATGCTGGTGGGAATGTAGGAAGAAGACGAAGCGTAATAAATCAATGCCTGGTTGTTCGCGGGAGTGGTGCTGGACACACTGGCGCCCTGAATGGAGGTGGCGTTCCCCGACGAACCGCCGGAAGATGAGCTTCCAATCACCGTCCAGGTGTTGGCGCTGGTGCAGGAGTAAAGATTTCCGCCCGCCGAAGCTGCACTGTTGAAGTACAACTGGCCGATGGTGCAAGTGGACGGCAGCGACGCGCCGACCGTGACCGGACGTGTGATGGGCATGGCCGAAAAATCGGGATTTTTGCCCTGCGTGCTGAGATTGACGGTCGTGGCCGTCTGCGCTGACGCGATCCAGCAAATAAAAGGCAGCAGAAAAAGCCGGGAAGAAGTGGAGAAAAGTTTTATATTCATTGAGTGAGCAACGGCTGCAACTGTCGTGCTCCTTTCCGCTCAAAGGAAACCATTTCGGCAAGCAAAACAGGATCTGGCGGCGCGCGGCAAGATTTCGGTGACGAACGCGCAAGTATTATGAGAATCTTAGAGTTGGAGGCCGCGCTTCGGCTCGGAAAGTTTTTTTTGGAACTTGTGAACCGGTGAGCGGCGGGGAACCTTTGCGGATTTTGGCTCTGCTTGAAGCCAATTCCATCAGCGGCACGGCGAAGGCTGTGCTGGAAATGGCCTATGAAGCCCGGGCGGATGTCAGCGGGGGCCGTTCGCTGGAAATTTCCATAGCGAATTTCATCCGCGGCGAGGAGCCGGCGGAAAACATTCTGACGCGCACGCTAAAGGCGGCGCAGCTTCCTTTTTCCTTTATCCGGGAAAAGGGCCGCTTTGACTGGTCGGTGATTCCGCAAATTCGCGCCCTGGCCAAGCGGCAGAATGCGGACGTGGTCTGGAGCAACAGCGTTAAATCGCATTTTCTCGCCTTTCGGGCGCAAGCGGGCAGCGCCTTCCAATGGGTGGCGTTTCACCATGGATACACGTCAACCGATTTCAAAATGCGTCTTTATAATGAAATGGACCGTGTTTCGCTGCGCCGCGCTAGCCGTGTTCTGACCGTTTGCCGCCCTTTTGCTGAACAGATGAAAGCGCGCGGCGTGCAGGCTGGCCTGATTCGCGTTCAGCATATGCCCATTCGGCGTTTTGCCCTATTTCCTGAGGATGCGGCCGAACTGCGCACGGATTTGCGGCTGCTCCCCGAAGCGCGGGTGATTCTGAGCGTGGGCCGGTTATCGCGTGAAAAGGGGCACCGGGATTTGATCGCGGCCTTTGCCGAACTTCTTGACCAAATGAAAGACAGTGAACTGCGCCTGGTGCTGGTGGGGGACGGGCCGGAGCGCGCGAATTTGGAGCAGCAAGCGCGCGAATTTGATTTACAAGACCAAATCGTGTTTGCCGGTCATCGTGACGACGCCAAACGCTTCTACGGCCTGGCCAGCGTCTTTGCCCTGCCTTCTTATTCGGAAGGCACACCGAATGTTTTGCTGGAGGCGATGGCGGCGGGCGTGCCGGTGGTGGCGACGCGCGTGGGCGGAATTCCGGAACTGGCGATAGACGGCACAAACGCGCTTCTGGTTCGGCCTTCGAATTCTTCGGAACTGGCGAATGCTTTGCGAAAAGTTCTGCAATCGGCTAAATTACGAAACGAACTTACGGCAGCCGCGGCGCGCGTGGTAGATTCTCATTCGCCGCGCGCGTATTTTGAAGCCATGCGCCAAGTGTTTCTGGAAGCGGCGGCGGCCCCATGAAGCGGTTGGTGAAGCGCACCGTGCAGGGATTTTTTATTCTTTACGCCCTGCCCGCGGCCATTCTATGCGGATTTGGAAAGCTGGAGCCGCTGTTCACTTTTTTCGCGCAAGGCTTCGCTCTGCTGCCGGGATTTATCGGAAGTTTCGCGCGTGCCGCGTTTTACCGGCTGACCTTGGAAGACTGTTCTATCGACGTGGTCATCGGCTTGGGCTCCTACTTTTCGCGGGCTTCGGCGATTGTGGGCGCAAACGTTTCTATCGGCAGTTATTGCATTATCGGCCGGGCGCAAATTGGCGCGCGCACGCAGATTTCATCGCATGTGGAAATTCCCGGCGGCCGCGCGCAGCACACGCGCGATGCCAACGGACGCCTGTCCGATACAGTAGAAGAAACTGGCAGCCTGCTGGCTATTGGAGAGGACTGCTGGATTGGCGCCGGCGCGGTGGTGATGGCGAACGTGGGGTCGCAATCCACCATTGGCGCGGGCAGCGTGGTTGTGCGCGATATTCCAGCCGGCGTCGTGGCAGTGGGTGCTCCGGCAAAGCGTCTTCCTTAATTAAACGTGACTTCAAAAAAACCGTCAACGCCTGCGCGTCCCATCTCCGTTCTGCTGGTTGTTCGGGAATTGTCCTCTGGAGGCATTGAGCGTGATGTGACGAAACTGGCGCTGGGCTTTCCGCGCGACCAGTTCATTCCCTATGTGGCCACGTACAAACCAGCTGGACCGCGCTTTGAAGAACTGACTCAGGCGGGAGTGCCCATTCTGCATTTGGACCTGGCCAGCATCGCTTCCATGAAGGCGCTGAAGGCGGCGCTGGGCCTGCGGCGGCTGATTCGCGAGAAAAATATTCAGATTGTCCACGCTTTCGACGCCAGCGCGATTTTCGCCGTGCCCATTGCCCGCCTGCTGCGCGTGCCGGTGGTGCTGTCCAGCATGCTGGGCAGCCGCAATCTGCTGGACAAAAAGACCCAGAAGCAATATGGATTTACCGACAAGCTGGTGGACGCGGTGGTGGTGAATTGCGAGGCCATGCGGCTGCATTTGGTGGACGATTGGGCGGTTTCCTCCGACCGCATTGAGCTTTGTTACAACGGCGTTGACACGCGCGAGTTTTATCCCGATGCGACTGGCAAGCTTCCCGAATATGCCGACGCGTCCATTGTGATTGGAGCGGTGTGCGTCTTGCGCGCGGAGAAGAATCTGACGCTGCTGCAGGAAGCCTTTGCCAAGGTGCGCCATTTGAGCCCGAATCCGAAGCTGCTGATTGTGGGCAGCGGCCCGGAACTGGACAAATTAAAGGCGAATGCGGAAAGGCTGCGCATTGCGGAATTCAGCGTTTTTGTGCCGGCCTCGAAACAGGTGGCGGCGTTCATGCGCAGCATTGATATTTTTGTTTCCTGCTCGTATTCGGAGGCATTTTCGAACTCGATTTTGGAAGCCATGGCGTGCGGCAATTGCGTGGTGGGTTCGCGCGTGGGCGGGACGCCGGAATTGATCGCTGACGCCGACCGCGGACTGCTTTTCATCTCAAACGACGGCAACGATTTGGCGGATAAGCTGGCGCGGCTGATTCAGGAACCGGACGTGCGGCAGCAGTTTGGGGAACGGGCGGCCCGGTTTGCCGCCACCAAGCTGAGCATAGCGGAAAATTTGCGGCGCACCAGCGAGATTTATATGAAGTTTCTGCGGGCCAAACGAGTGATCCGGCCATGATTCGAGTGTTGCGCTTGCTGAGAGCTTTTTGCATGCTGCTGGGGATTCTGTTGCTGGCGGTTTCATTCACTCCGCTGGTGGCTTGGATGTCCCGCTATCTGGAGGTGGATTGGTTTCAGGGCGATGGCGATGTGCTGGTGGTGCTGGGCGGGTCGATGCTGGTGGATGGCACCGGGCCGCAAGCGACTATGGGTTACGATTCGTATCTGCGCTGCGCGTATGCGTCGTGGATTTTGCAGCGCTACCGCTATTCCGACGTCGTGCTGTCGGGGCCGGACGGGTTGGCGCAGGCGATGGCGCAATATCTGGCCGCGCATGGGGCAAAAGAGCCGCTGCTGATGGAAAACAGCGCGCGAACCACCTGGCAGAATGCTGAATTTGTGAAGAAAATTCTGGACCGGCAGGCGGGGTTGCCTTCGCATCCTGAAATCGTTATTTTGACCAGCGATTTTCATGCGCGGCGCGCGCGGCTGGTGTTTGAGCATTGGGGCATGCCGGTTCGCGTGATTCCCGCGCCTGATGTTAATAAGCGTCTGGCATTTCCGGCCCAGCGCTGGAGCGCCTTTCTGACCGTAGTGGATGAATACGCGAAATTGGCCGGCTACAAACTGGAAGGTAAAATCTGAGTGGCTTTCGCGCTAATGCCCATGCGCCGCAATGACGATTGAATTTAGAGACGAGCTTTGAAACTGGCTGAAGCATTATCCATTGGTCAAAAGGCGCGCGCCGGCGGCGCGGCGTATCCGGTGCTGCTGGCTTGCGGATTTTCCCCCCTGCATTTGCAGACGTTTCTGCGCGGGCATCTGCAGCGCGTGCTGCCGGAGCGCACGGTTGAAATTGGCGCGGGTTTATATGGCAGCCTGGCCGATACTTTGGAGCAGTTGCCGGGAGCTTCCTGCGAAGCGGCGGCGGTTTTTATCGAGTGGCCGGATTTGGACCCGCGGCTGGGATACCGCAGTCTGGGCGGTTGGGGAAATTCAAGTGTTGTCTCTTCGGCTGAAGCCACGCTGGCGCGGCTGGCGAGCGCGATGCAAGCCAAGCCGTCGGCGCTGCGCATGGTGGTTTCCCTGCCCACGCTGGCGTTGCCGCCGGGCTTTCACACGGCAGGCTGGCAGGCCAGCGCGGGAGAAATGGCGCTTGAAAGCGCGCTCAGCGAATTTGCCCGAAAAATTTCGTTGCTGCCGTCGGTTTTGCTGCTCAACCGGCAGCGGCTGGCCGCTGCGTCCCCGGCGCAAGAGCGGTATGATTTTCGCTCAGACCTGAACGCCGGCTTTCCTTACTCCATTAAGCACACGGATTGCCTGGCGGAGGCGATGGCCGGATTGTTGACGCTGCCCGCGCCCAAGAAAGGTCTGATTAGCGATTTGGACGACACCATGTGGCGCGGCATTGTGGGCGAAGAGGGGCCGGATGGCGTCTGCTGGGATTTGGCCGGGCACGCGCAGATGCATGGTTTATATCAGCAAATGCTGGCGGCGCTTGCCGGTCAGGGTGTGCTGCTGGGAATTGCCAGCAAGAACAACGCCGAGACTGCCGAAAAAGCGCTTCGGCGGCCTGATTTCGTGCTGAAGCGCGAGAAGATTTTCCCCGCTGAGATTCATTGGGAAGCGAAATCCGGTTCGGTGGGACGGATTCTTAAGACCTGGAATGTGGGCGCGGACAGCGTGGTTTTTGTCGACGACAGCCCCATGGAAATTGAAGAAGTGCGCGCGGCGCATCCGGGCATCGAATGCATTTTATTCCCCAAGGGCGATTATGCAGCCGGATTTGCGCTGCTGCAACGTTTGCGAGACTTGTTTGGCAAGCCAGCTTTGTCGGAAGAAGATGCTTTCCGGCTGGAGAGCATTCGCAATAGCCAGCAGTTTGTGGAAGGGGTTTCCGGCGGTGACTTGGCGGAACAGTTTTTGTCCTCGGCCGAGGCCACCATTACGTTTGAATGGAATCCGCCCGTGGAAGACAGCCGGGTGCTGGAACTGGTGAACAAGACCAATCAGTTCAATTTGAACGGCAGGCGATATACCGAAGCCGAGTGGCACCAATTGACCACCGCCCCTGGCGCATTTGTCGTGTCGGTCTCATATCAGGACAAGTTTGGGCCGCTGGGGAAGATTGCCGTGGTCGCCGGGCTTGAAACTGGTTCGACATTGAATGTCGAAGCGTGGGTGATGAGCTGCCGGGCGTTCTCGCGGCGCATTGAGTTTCAAGTGCTCAAGCAGCTTTTTGAGAAGGCTGAGCGAATTCAGTTTGCCTACGTGGAAACGGCGAAAAACGGGCCCACCAAAGACTTTCTGAAAGGCGAATCCGTGCTGACGCGCGCGGAATTTGAGGCGAAATGCCCGGCGCTTTATCATCGAATCGAGAATCATCATGGACAACACAGAAGAGCGGTTAGTTAAGGTATTTGAAACGGTTTTTCCGGATCTGACGGCGGACCAGATTCACGCGGCCACGCAGAGCACAGTTTCCGCCTGGGATTCGGTGGCGGCCATCACTCTGATGAATTTAATGGAGGAGGAATTCAGCATTACAATCGATTTCGACCGCGCCGCTGAACTCAGCTCATTCAGCGAAATTCTGGGCTATGTGAAAGAAACGGTGGCGGCATCGGCTTAGGCGCCAACACGCTTGATGATGTCGTGAGCGGCTTCCATAATAGGCGCATCCTTGCCGACGCGGTACCCGACGCAATGCGCCCCAGCGGCGGCATCCACATCGGCCTGGCTGTCGCCAATCATAAAAGTGCGCTCGGCCTTGACGCCTTGGTCCAGCATCGCGCGCTTCAGCATGCCAGATGCGGGCTTTCGGCAGTCGCAAACATCGGCGAAGGAATGCGGGCAGAAATAGATTTTGGCAATGGTGATGCCTTGCGCGCCCATTTGGCGCAGCATCACGCGGTTGCCGTCGATAAAATCGCGGTAGCCAAAGTAACCCAGCCCGATGCCCTGCTGGTTGCTGGCGATGCACAATCGCAGACCGGCCTTTTGCAGCAGCAGCAGCGCTTCCATCACGCCGTCCAGAAACTCAATTTTCGAAGGGTCGAAGATTCCGTCGCGCACAAGGGTTCCGTCGCGATCCAGGATTACCAAGCCAGCCGGCTCGGGATTGTGCGGTTTTTCTGGCACGGCATGTTTTTCCAGCGCCTGGATGTATTCGAAAATGCGCGTGGTGCTGGTGTCGAATTCAATCGGAATCAGGACCGTCTGGCCGCCGTATTCTTCGACGATGGAACTGGAGCGCAGCGAGCCGGATTTGTAGTCGCCGCCTTTGATGTAAAACTCCGGCTTCCAGCGCAAAATCAGCGGCAGCGGCCGGTCTTCATCCAGCACGGTCACGGCGTCCACGCTGCCCATGGCGGCGGCGACAAAGGCGCGATTTTGCCAGGGATTCACCGGGCGCAGCGGGTTCTTGTAGCGCTGAATGGAGGCGTCGCTATTGACGGCCACCAGCAGGCGGTCGCAGGCGGCGCGGGCGGCGCGCAAATACTGGGCGTGCCCGGCGTGCATAATGTCGAACGCTCCGCAAGTAAAGCCAATTTTCAGCCCGGCGGCGCGCTGTTCCGCCACCCAGGCGTCGGTTTCTTCCAGCGTCAGAATCGGCACGGGCAGGTCTCTGTCAGCATATTTTGTCGCAAGCTTGATTATAAAGGGCGAAACATCTTTAAGGAGGCACGATGAGTTTGCCCGGCCTAGGGTTTGCGGTCTGCGCGGCCTTTGTCGGTTACGTGCTGGCCGGCTATCCGGTTGTGCTGGCCGCTTGGGCGGCCGTTTTTCCCAAGCCGATCTTGAAAGCCTTCACGCCGCGCCGCGTTTCCGTGATTGTGCCGGTGCGAAACGGCGCGGCCTGGATTTCCGCCAAGCTGGAATCCCTGCTGAGCAGCGATTATCCGGCGGAGTTGCTGGAAATTCTGGTGATTTCCGATGGATCCACCGATGAGACGGAATTGCTGGTGTCGCGGTTTGCCGACGCGCGAGTGCGTCTGCTGAGGCTGCCGTCCGGCGGCAAGGCCACCGCCGTGACGAAAGGGCTGGCTGCCGTCGATGGGGAAATTGTGGTGCTGACCGATGTGCGGCAGGCCTTTGACCGCGATGCCATTCGGCTGCTGGTTTCGTGCTTTGCCGACAAACGAGTGGGGGTGGTCACGGGCGAACTGGTGATCCGCGAAGGCAGCAGCCAGGAGGAGTTCAATACCGGCCTGTATTGGAAATATGAAAAGTGGATTCGGCGCAACCTGAACAAGATCAATGCCATGCTGGGCGCAACCGGATCGATTTATGCCATTCGTAAAGAATTGGCGGCGGCCATTCCGCCGGACATTCTTCTGGACGACGTGTATCTGCCCTTCACGGCGGCTTTTCGCGGGCACCGGATCTATTTTGAGGATGCGGCCAAGGCGTACGATTTGCCCACCTCCCTGAATTCGGAATTCTGGCGCAAAGTGCGCACGCAGGCGGGCGTGTATCAGATTATGCAGCGGTTCCCGGCGCTTTTATCGCCAGCGAATCCAAGATTTATTCATTTCCTTTCGCATAAGCTGGGCCGGTTGCTATTGCCGTTTGCCCTGTTTGGCGCCTTGGTGTTCAGCTTGTTCCTGCCCGCGCCGTGGAAGCTGCCGGTGCTCATGGCGCAAGGGGCCTTTTACGGGCTGGCGCTGCTGGACCCGCTGATCCCGGAAAGAAATCCATTGAAGCGGCTGTCGGCGGTGATTCGCGCGTTTGTGGTTCTGGTGGCAGCGGCGGCGTGCGCGCTGAATGTGTTCTTTCGCCCGGCTCAGCAGCTTTGGAAAGAGACCAAAGTGGGAACCGG
>Ga0209208_10000649_pt1 | contig 46237 bp, 30 predicted proteins | sample S1TSphfallax_3_FD_187694 | JGI IMG/M metagenome (GOLD analysis project Ga0209208, IMG submission 187694) | Host-associated microbial communities from peat moss isolated from Minnesota, USA - S1T2_Fd - Sphagnum fallax MG (SPAdes) (version 2) | ecosystem: Host-associated > Plants > Peat moss >...
ACTTCGCTTGTAAAACCAGCAGTCGCAGAGTCACTACTGTTGCAGTATTTAGTATTTCTGAAGACTTAAACCCCAAGGCTCCCTGTCTACACTGCACCCACCGCCCTGTTTCTCTGAGCTTTTTTTTTCTCTCTCTCTCTCTCTCCTGAACTCTTGCGGTTCTCATCTTCTCCAGCTACTTTACTTCTTTTTTCATTCTGTTTGAATATTATATGTTGTGTGTGCAGTGCAATACACGAATATGAACCATTCCGTGGGTGGTGGGTTTTGAGTCACTGTATGATTGCGCATACACGCACGCACACCGAAGGACATGGATAGAGAGATAGTTACATTGGTGTAGCAACAACTAGTAGCTAGCTGGAGAGAGTAGCAGCAGCTGGGTAGCGACAAATCTAAGCGGCAGCTAGCCATGAGGGAGTTAGTTCATAATCATGTGTTGCCTAACGCGAGGGGGTGGAATCAGGGCGCAAATCCAAGCAGTTGCAAAAGATGCTCAGCAACTTCAAGGTCACATCTTGTGTGGTTTTGTTACCCTTTTGGTGTTCCGAGGTACCCTTGTAGGACGCAATGTCTACAGCGTCCATGCAGCTCAAGACCTGTCAGCGCTCCACGGGATTCACCTAGAGGAGGGTGGCGGTGGTTCCTGCAATGAGGCACTCAGGCGGATGTTGAATGTCAAAAACAAGGAGGAAGAAGAGAATGATCCACCACCGCGTGACCCGAACGTCCCTTACACGCTAGGACCCGAGATCAAGGACTGGAACGAGCAGCGAGCGCTTTGGATGTCGAAGAACCTACAAATGGCCAAGACTTCCAATGACAAGAAGGACCTGATTCTTCTCGTCTCCGGCTCTAAGCCAAAGCCATGTGATAATCCTGTGGGTGATCACTACCTGTGAAAGCTATGAAGAATAAGATCGACTACTCCCGTTTCCATGACATTGAGTTTTTTTACAATATGGCATATTTGGACCAAGAAATGTCGGGCTTTTTTATCCAATTTGCCTTTGATACGAAAGCTAATGCTAGCTCATCCCGAGGTGGGATGGATTTGGTGGATGGACTCGGATGCCATGTTTACGGATATGGTGTTCGAGCTTCGTCTTTAGAAGTACCAAAACCATAACCTGGTGGTTCATGGATTCGACATTATGATGCCCAACAAGAGCTGGGTAAGCTTGAACACCGGCAGCTTCATGTTCAGGAATTGTCAGTGGTCTCTAGATCTGTTGGATGTATGGGCTCCCATGGGTCCAAAGGGTCCTATCCGAATAGAATCCGGCAAGCTCCTCACCAAGAATCTAGCAGGAAGACCAGACTTTGAAGCAGACGACCAGTGGGCACTGATTTATCTATTCATAACACAGAGTGAGCTATGGAGCAACAAAGTGTTTCTGGAGAGCTCTTTCTACCTGCATGGATACTGGGTGATCATAGTGGATAAGTACGAGGAATGATGGGAAAATACCATTCCGGTTCGGGGGATAAACGTTGGCCCTTTGTTACCCATTTCGTGGGTTGCAAGCCTTGTAACAGTTACCACGGCTGCTCCATGAAGCGATGCTTGACGCAAATGGAGAGAGCTTTCAACTTCGCCGACAACCAGATCTTGCAACTTTTGGGTTATCAGCACCTCAGTCTGCAGAGTTACAAAGTGAAGCGCACCAGGAACGAAACAGCGGATCCTCTGAATTTGCAATTTGCCCATGTCAAAAGAGTAACTGCAGCAGCAGGAGATACTTGTTAGATTTTTTTTTTGTAAGGGAAATTGTGCGATTTGTGAAGCATGCAATTCAAGGAAGTAGTTACAGTAGCTGCTGTTGTAAATTGTAAACATGTACAGTTGGACAATGGAGCTAGTGCTGCAGCAGCAGCAACAGCAGCAACTGTCTGCCAGGCAGAGTGATAGGATAAAGCTTATCATGAGCTTGTTAGTGGGAATTTACACAAATTTTGTGGGTCAGGTGGCTCGCCTATAGTCAATTTGGGAAGCAGGAGCATTTAAACAGAATTTGCAAAACTTCTGAATTTTAACAAATTTTACAAGAGACTTGGTTGCAACTTCACAACCTTCAATTACAAACACACTTTGCAACACTTCTTAGAGACTCAAAATACAGCTGCTGCAACATACATCTTTGTTGCATCTGCACTTCTCACATGAGGAGAATGAAGCCTGCTAACTACATATGTTATACATGCACCTGTTAACAAACTTATAGGTCGGTGATTGTGAAATTCCACTATCATGGAAATTATAGTAACCTAGGATCATAAAAATGATCCAAACAAGTTTCAACAACAAAACTACAATTTTGTTCCAAGGAGTTAGTAAGAAAAAAGATAGGGATAATTACATATAACCTTGCCACATTATAATTGTTCATTCCTCATTCTTTTGAACGACTTCTTAGCTGCACACAACTCAATTTGCTTGCCTGCACAGTTGTATGTAATTGAACCGAGTTTCAATGCCACTGTTGTTCATTATGAAATAATTTCCATTTCGCACTGGCGTGCCTTATAGGAGGTTGTCACTTGTAACCTTACATTGTATATCTCAATGAAAGTGTTGATGAGAATGCTAATGCTAATCTTGAGAATGTATACCTCATATGTTCTTAATGTGAGTGTACAAAACTGCATTCAAGCAAAACTTGTCCTAAACCCTAAATCCTAAAACCTGAATCTCTATAAGCTGGACACATGACCAAAAGTTGGTACTCGATCGATGAGGTCCTCACGATGATGGGAAAGCCTTGATGGAGTCACCTTTGGGCCCCACACCTATCGTGGAGGTTGGTGTGATGTTGTTGCTAGAAGCTTTACTCTAAGGAAAATTATAACTTTTGTGCATCCCATAAAAGTCTCAGTGAAATTCTTATTTTTTGTGTTCTTGAAGGATTAAGAGAAAATGCAATACTCATTATTTGGTAACCTTTTTCCATGATAAAAATGATGTTTGTGCCTTGTGTTTGGTTTATATGAGCTTTGCAACATGTGAATCAGTCTTTGCTTGGCCACAATAAAGATCCTTCAATAGGATTAGATCTACACAATGTGTTAGCATCCTCCAGACCATCTTCATTGTTAATCAGGGACTTTTTTTACTGGCTAATTTTGGCCAAATATTGACCTAAAAATCATACTCTATCAGGTTGGCGATTTTATTGCTATTATGTTGAATGTGTCATGGGGAAGTACTACCCCCACCTGTGACCTTGTGCAAGTGGTGGAGCTCTTTTGTAATTGAAAATAAAGAAAAACATTGTTATTGCAAAAATGATTGAGGAGGAAACAATCCATTAAAAGAAAAAATAGAGAGACAACTTCCCAAAAAGATATCAAATCCATCTAGTAATGTAATTGTCAATTTTTTACTATCAAACCTTTCCAAAAATATCATATGTAACAAAAAAAAATGTTTTTTTGAGGATATGGGCTTGTTAATTGTTAAAAATCATTTGCCCATACAATTTGAAACATTTAATTTACATTTGTGTCTAAAATTTGTCTTTCCTTTCAAAAAACAGTTTTCAAAAGAGATGTTTCCTAAATTGGTTAAAGAAATAAAATAATTGTATGCTTGTGAACTTTGAAAAAGTGTAGTCCTACAACATTGAGCTTTGATGTTTAAATGTCAAAAGGTGTTCATAACATATTTTTTCATGTGATTAACTTTTTGGAAACTAATTAGTAGCCAAAACATTTTACACTTGGTTTTCTTGAGGTTGCAAATATTTTTGGGAAAACTTTGGCCAAAAGCTTGATTAAATTATTACAAAATTATACCTTGAGAAGAAGATTAGTACTCATGTGAAAGACAAAGGATCTAATTTAAACATAATGATGACTCTTGCATAACAAATAGTTATAACTTGTGACATTTTAAGTTCAAAGGAAATCTATCAAAGCACTTGTTTTGGGCATGCATTTTACAAGGTCTATCAATATACTACAACAAATAAAAAAGTTTGTAAAGACTTGACATATGTTTCTATTTAAACTAGACAATGAGATTTGCAAAAGTGTATAACCTAGCCCAATTGTTTTGGGAAAGGTCAACATCAATGGAATAAGGCATTTGATTAATTTAATTTGGTCCCAAGGAAGTTGATTACTCTAATGAAAACAAGGTAATTCTTAATTTGATGTACTATTACAATGAAAAATCTATATGCTATAGTTTTTGTAATTTGTTACAATTAGTAGTGAATTCTAACAATTTTTTTTTTTGGTTAAAATTTCAAGCAAAATTATCTTTTTTTAGGAAGCATTGCAATTTCAAAAACAATTGCTCAATGTTACAACAAACAAATTGTTGTTAAGATGACTACATGAATGTTCTTCTTTTGACATGGCACATCTCTCAAATCAATGTTAATGTCATGTTTTTTATTATGTTTATTTATGTTCTTAATCAATCCAAATGTCATTAGTTTTCAAATTATGTTTTTAATTATGTCATCTTCATTTATTTGAAATTGAAAAAATAATAATAATAATTTCCTTTTATAATTTTATGGAAAAATAGTGCATTGTTTTTCTTAAGTTAAGTTGTTTGGCCTTTAACGACATACAAAAGGTTTGTGGTGTTTTTTAAAAAATTTGAGATTTTAAAAAAAAAGAAAAAGACTCATAACATCTTTGTTGTTGAATTTTAAGTTCAAGAACCTATGTTTAATGTTTTCACTTATTGGCCTTGAGAAAAGCAAAGCCATTGTTGAGGAATATGATAGAAAAACCTTGTATCCTATATTGTTAAAATGCCATCATCATTTACACCCCTTTTAAATTGCTGATAAAAGCGTTGATGAAAATTGTAGTTTGAATATTTTCAAAATGATAACAAACACAAATGAAACAACAAAAAAACTTGTCATCAAAGAACTTTCAATTTTTAGAAAATTTCAGGTGGACATGAAAAATATCAAATGTCCTCTTGAATGGTGGGAAAAACATGAATTTATATTTTTTACATTTCAATTATTTATTCATTAGATCTTAAGCATTATTGACTCACAAATTGAGATGAAAAGGATTTTCTTTGTACCATGAATATTTATTAATTTTAGGAGATGTCATTTGCAATTGAATAACTTAAATAAATCAATTTTTATGAAGAAAAATTGATCCAATGACCCTAGGATTAAATGTAAACCCTTTTCCAATTTATTGTAGCTAATTGAAGCCAATGCAAAATTAAAATAAAATTTTAAGAAATTTGTAAAAACGGTTAAAAGGAAGAGATTTTGAAAATATAATTTATTATAGAAAAAATTGTGTAATATTTTCAATGTTCTTTACACAAGTTTGTTTTTAGTTTTCAATTATTTTGTAACCAAAATAATTTTTAAAAAATGAATATAGATTAAAAATTTAGATTGGGGAAACCAATTATGAAAACAGACTTTTTTCGCATTCGTGAGAACCACCGTGTTTTAAAACGATCTTGATTATAAATAAATAAAATAATTATCTTAAGTTGAAAAAAAAAATTCAAAAATTGGGTTTGTTCTGTGAAGTGTTGGGGAAGAAGAACTGACAGTTTTCATCAAAAAAGAGAGAACCACACAACATTTGTAATTATGCAAAAATTACTTTAAGTTTATCATGAGGGATGTAAGAAAATGATTGTATGGTAAACAATAGGATTAAATCATAAGTTGAATTATGTATGTATAAGTATGGCATATTGGGTAGTGGGAAGAAACAATAGCTGTGCAACTACCTTCGCAAACATGGACAGATGATATTAAAACATCCTAAGATTAAAAAAATCATCTTTTTATCAATATATACATGAAGGCATTCTTATAAGGCAAATAATATCACAATCTAGGCAGGTTCCAGGGTTATAAAGTAGTTCAAACTTACTCAATATAATTAGTGCAAAGAAAGACAAGAAAATACAAACAAAACCTTCACGCGTCAAGTAGTCATAAATAAAACAAACCCATCCTAACTGAATGCAGTGCAAAATGTGTAAACATATATAAGCTACACAAATGTTAAGAAATCCTGCAGCCTCTTTGTACTTGCCTCTAAATATTGATACCCCAAGGTAGACCTCAAATATATACCTTCTAACAGGATAAGGCTGAAATATTTAGCAACCAGATAGATATGGACAAGCCTTCATATTTATTTTTGAGAGCATCCCCAGTGGTGCTCAGTATGTGAGCTTGCACATTAAAATCAAATGAGGAGAAGTCAAAATATGCAAGTTTAGCTGGTTTTGCTCTTGAAGATTTGCTCAGTTTGCTAAGGCTGGTAAAAGGCGCAACAAAGTTGTGCACCTGCTATAGAAGAGTGTAATAAATATGATTTGATGGCTGCTCCCTGTTTTTGATTGGCCAAACATAGTGATTGGTCCAGATGGTTTGCTATGGTTTGCTATCAGTAGTTCTACCTATTTACAGTCCCAATTTCAGTTGCACAAAAGTAAATAACTAAACTTGGATGTGAGAAATATGTTTTGCAGGGTCCCTTATGAAGCACTGCTGACCATGCTCTAAAGGACTTACCCACCAGGGTTTTCTTTTCTTTTCAATTCTGAGATGCAGCCAAAGTCATGATTGTTCATAAGATGATTTAGACAGATTTGGCGACAAAAAAATATGAAAGTAAAAATATTTGTAATAGAGTCTGGCCTTTTCTTAAAATATTCTTTAAAAAAATTTGACACTAGAAATTTCAAAACACATTAAATATTCGCCCATTTGGGAAAAAGCAGCATTTGACAAAATTTCGCTGAATAAAAACCCACTCAAAAACATTGGTACCTACACCACCAGAGTTTGCCACTTCCAAATTCCAGTCCTGGTTCCCTGTGCAATTGTTGGGAACCCAGACTACTTGTTCTAAATTCTCATTAGAACAGAACCTACCCATGGTGTAAGTAACCTGGCAAAACTCAGCTACAGTGAACCAGCGCACCATTCACTGGATGCCTGTTATTACTCAGGTGTGGGTGAACCTCAACTGAGTTAGTAAATGGTTTCACCTTGATACCAATTCTGTTAGAAATAAGTCACAAACGTAGGTAGATAGGTAGAAAAATAGATAGATACTAGGTAAGTAGATGGTTTATACCAGTGTTGCTTGCATATATCAAACATTCTGGATATGAACCCGGATAGTACCTGGATATGCATGTAGTCATATCTGGAATTTGGTTTTTTTCAAATATTCATCTTTATCCAGCTTAAAATGGCCATGCAATAACCGGTGCTCATCCATATCTGGGCGAGAAATGCCCACACCAATATGCACATCTGGGCACTGGTGGATGGATGTGCCTAGATATGCATAATATGAATATGCATATGCATATTCAACATAGAATCAATGCATTTTGGCATATGATTGGTTACGGATTGGGGATTAGAGATTAGGGTTCGATCAAGATGGAGCTTGCAACATTTATGGTTTAGCGTTTTACACTTTGTGGAGTGCAAAGTGCAAAAGTATTGCCAGCAAAGCTCTAAGTGCAACATGCAAAGTGCATGTCATTTGTAGACCTTGGTTGGACTTGTGATTTGTGATTTTTTGCAACAAAATTTGAGTGCAAAGTGTGTTCTATGTTCTCATCTTCTTTGCGTGGTCTTCTTCTCTTCTATCCTCCTTGCTTCAAGTGTAGCTCTTTAGCAATGCATCATGTTTGCGATGTTTTTTGTGAAGTGAGAGTGTGAGCATGGTTTGAGGTATAAACTACAAACACTTTGCATCGACACTTGAGGCCACTGCAACCTTGCTTCCAAGTTAATGTTGCATAATCTACAACACAACACAATTCATTTGCTTCCTATTTTGGTGTTTGAATTTTTGATCTTCAAAGTTTACATGAACAATTTGTACTCAAGTGCCACAAGCACCACAAATGGGTGTCTTGAGGCAGGATCATCTTGTGTGTTGTTTGCCCATTATTGATGGCTCAGGGAGAATCCCAAGTCTTGAACAAATTGGAAAGCTTAACTATTTCAGCAATGTTTTCTTTTTTTCCCTTGCACATTTATGTCATTGCATGCTTCTAATGAGAATTGTGAAAATTTTATTTTCTTTGAGTTTTTAGTTTTCTCACAAGGTGTAAGCTTAGGTTTTGTTACATTAGACATCCATGTTGCAAAGTCCTCATTTTTGTCATTTGACTTTTTGGATGGATCTAACATGGATGGCTTGAGTGGGTTTTCTCGTCAAGTTCATCATAACCATTCTCTCAAGTTGTCAAGGCAAGTTATTTTTGACAATGTCTTTCCAATAGTTTTTTAGAAGTTTGAATAGTTTCCTTCGTGATTCCACCCCCTTTCTTTCTATAGAGGAGATAAAACCTCTTCCCTCACCTTCCTAAAAAACTACCAACCTAAAACATTTGTGTAGTTACTAGATTAAATGTTTGTTGAATGTTAAGATTGTTATTATAGTCTACATTTCACTTATAATATAGGCTCTTAGAAGGATGAAGAAACTAGTTAACAAATCATTCCACACCAATCACTAGAAAAGGATTTTCCACATGTTTTTCGTACACAACCTACAATTGCAACCTTGTTTCAATGTGTTTTAGCAATCTTTAGTGTTTTCGATTTTCATTCAAGTTCTAATTATGATGTTTTATGCACACTAAAGCAAGGATGATGTTGAGATCACACAGTACAAGGAGTGGACAATACATCTAAGTAGAGAAGTTGTGGGGGTACTAGTCTTCACTATTCAATCTTGATTGAAGTATAAAAGCTCACCACCCATCAAGACTTTAGTTTTTTTCCCATTTGAAGGAGAGCTAGCTTATCAGGCTTTTAATTTTTTTGCTTGAAAATCATGACCTGATCTCCATTAATGTGAATTTTTTCAACTTTTGACTATTTCACAATTATAATTACCAGTTGCAAATGTTTTATTAACTATTGAAAATCTTGCACATTTTGCATTTCTAATCATTTTTGCTCTTCTTGTGTGGGATTTCATCAATGCTTATTATTTAGCTATACAAAAGAAGCCAAAGATTAAATAGACATCTAGATTTGTATTGTATTTATTTTGTATTTTAACATGGTGAGCATGTGAGGTCAAATATTCCTTGGCAATTGTTGCAGTCTTAGAAGCTTTCTCTTTCACAAATTTTGTTGTTTCATGTCTTATCTTTGATGTTTGCAATGTAGACCCAAGCCTTTCCTTGGCAACTTATGTAGTTCCAAAGGCCTTCTCTTTTGTAGATCCTTGTGTCTCCAATGTCTTATCTTTCACTATCTCAATAGTAGATCCTACCTTCTCCTTGGCAATTCCTATAATCTCTGAAGCCTTTTATTTTGTTTCATCTACAATTGAAGCAACATTCTTTTTTGTTTCTCTAACTTTTTCTTGAGCATTTTCAATAGTCTCACCACTCTTTTGCTACATAGTTCCAAAGAATTCAACAACCTTTTGCTTCAATTGTTCCAAAATTGAGCCAGCATTAGAATCATATTCCTCTTGAACAACATCATATTGAATCTTTTCTAGCTTCATCATCCTTGTGTGGCTTTTCATCCAATGCTCCCAAGGTTGAGGCAACATGATCCTTGACTTGACTAACTTTTTCTTTAGTAGTTTGAATTGTCTTAGACACCCTCTGAGCAGTAGTGTCTTTTGCTTCACTTGCCTTGTCGTATGTTACTTTTTATGAGGTCAGAGGTCTCAAGTCAAAGGTGTGAGGTTGAAATTTAAAGGTCTAAGGTCTAAAGCCATTATGTCAAGTTTGAAGTTTAAGTCTCTAGTCACTCTATTAGGTCTGAGGTCATTGTGTCAGGTTTGAAGTTTGACTTTTTAGTCATTATATTAGGTCTGAGATCACTATGTCAAGTCTAGGGTTTGAGTCTCTAGTCATTTTGTTAGGTATGAGGTCACTATGTCAAGTCTAAGGATTGAACCTTTGGTCACTTTGTTAAGTCTGAGGTCAATGTGTCAAGTTTGAGGTTTGAGCCTCTGGTCACTTTATTAGTTTTGAGGTCACTATGTCAAATTAGAGGTTTGACGAAATTCAAACTATGAATTCTAAACATCTTAGTGTTATATTCGTGAAGTCTAAGGCTTAAGGTCAAAACATTTTTTTCTTTGGTTTTGTTCTCACCCAATTCTTGTCCCTTAATTCACTTAGACTATATTATTGATGGTTGATGCATTCATTGAAGTTATTTTCCAATTTGAACATTTGTAGTCTTGGTGGAAATTTTAACAATTTGGTTTGCAACAACACCAACCATTGATAAGTAACTTTTAGACTTCAATTTGTTTGTTATACATATTTAACTTTGTTTTGTACATGTGTCCATGAACCTCTTCCAATTGAATTGTGAACTTCCATGCCTTGCCCTGAATTTTATTTTATTTTTTGCATTTTGTTGGTTTTTTAGGGTTAGGTTGTAGTTTTGGTTTTACAATAGTGACCAATGGCTAAAAATGATGATGTGTAATTGGTTGAATCCATTAGTGGTATTGATGGAACACCACTAGCATTAAATGTTTAGGATGTGTATATGCATGGTTCTATTGGTGTTAGTTCTAATGTTGCTACTTCAAATCTTGTTACTGCTATTGTTGTTTCAAATTCTACTGAGGTTGAGATGCAACAACTAGTAGTTATACAAGTGCAAGTTATAGCTTGGAAACCACATAGTCGAACCTCACTATGTTGGGGTTTTTTTGCTATAAATGATAACTTACCTGTGGATCTTGAGAAGCCATAGATGTTGAGGTGCATTTTTATAGAATAGAGCAAGCTAATGTTCTTGATTTATGCCAATGTTCTATTTTGTGAAAAGGCCTTATTAAAAATGGTAAGAGTAATGGGATCACTCCCATGAGGACCCATGTTGATTCTATGCATCCAAAATTGGTTGCTCGTAAAAAGTTGGCCATTACTAAAGAATTTGTTGTTGTTGTTGGAAGTCATAGTCAACAATTTGGGAAGAAGTGGTCTAGGCCATATGGGTGTGTGATCACATCACATTTTGGTGCTACAAACCTTTACAAGAAGTCTGACAAGGCACAACAACAATTTCTTAAAAACCTAATCTTGTATACTTATAAGGAGTACAAGCCCTTTTCCACTTGTGACAATATTTAGTTGAGGAGATTGGTATCATGCTTCTGCTTGAATCTTTTTTTTCCTTCTCAAGCTACATTTATAGAAGAAGTGTTGCCTACAATGGTAGAAAAAACCATGCAATTACATGTGTTACCAAGGCTTGTTGAAGCAACAACATTGTCAACTAGTTTTGATCTTTGGATGTCTAAAGGTGGTGTGAACACCTTTGCCTTGGTAATCAATTACTTGAATGAATCTTGGATGCCTTAGCATGCTACCATTGGTTTATTTGAGGTTCATGAGACCACTGGGTTAGTCAACTATGTTCATTACTTGAAAAATATGATCTAATGCATCGTATGATTACCTTTGTGAAAGATGAAAGTAACAACTTGATGTCTATGGTAATAGAATTACATTCCATCGTTGATTATTGCCCTTTGAAACTTCAATGAGTTTATGAATGTATGTGTTTTGGTCACATTATGTTTAAAGCCTACTAGTACGCTACTAATGATGAAAAGGTGACTACAAGTTTGAAATAGGTTAGTGTGAAGGCAGCCCAAGGGAACTTACAAAGACAATCACATGGACAAAAAAGTCAAGAAAAGGAAGGTAGGAATGGGAAAGGGCATGTATTGAAAAGGGGTTGTAGCCTCAGAAACTTAAGACCCTAGTGAAAACAAGATTTGCTAGTAAGGTAATCATGTTTGAAGAGGTATTGGAATTCAAAGAGGCCATTCTTTTGTGTTACGGGTAGTAGAAGACAATTGCTTTACAGCAAAGGGTTCCTAAGGCTAAGGTATGGCAATTGTAAAAGCACTCACATTTGTTTTGAATCATGTTATCACTACATGTGTGATGAACCAATCACAAGAGCATTATTTACAATCTAATGCTCTTAACACATGTATCAATTTGACACTGACTTTGGAAGCTGAGGTTGGATAGGCTACTAATGTTTTTGATGCTTTAGATACATTTAATGTTGAGCTTAATGCAGTAATCCCTCTTTTAATGACTATGTTTGAGGTACTAAACCCTACTATCGAAGCATGTGCAATAGAAGTTGTTGGATATGTTGTTGGATTTGGTGACTCTATTTAAAAGGACAATAATATATTTGGTGTGGGCACATCTATGGAAGAGTCATCACATGCACTTGTTGCTGGGGAGTTGTCCTTGTTCAAAAGGTTGTCAATATCCCCTACTACATGTGTTGATCCCTTAGCCTGGTGGCAGATTCATGATACCCCATTCCCAAATGTAAGCTTCCTTGCTAAACAAATATTGGGACTTTTATGATCACAAATTGAAACTAAATGTGTGTTCAGTCTTGTTAGAGTGTTGACAACTTTGAGACACTGTAGGTTGTAGGAGGATAATTTAGATCAAATCATCATCATCATGGTGAAGAATTGGCTTGACAATCTTTATCTAAATTGTTCACGACATAAGGATTTGATAGACTTTCTGAAAGTTGATTTTATATTAGTTGATCTGAGATGATCTTTGTAACTGAGCATGCAACCAAAAGGCACATACTAGAGAATAATGTAGAGAATCCCTCCAGCCCACATGCAACTAGCTGAGTGCTCAGCCACCAAAAAGTAGAGTTCAGTCTATGAAGGGTTGTTTCCAATTATCAATCCACGCAATAGCACGCACAATCTAGCAAAGAAAAGAACTACTATCATTTCATCTTCCTACCCATGGATTAAGCCACCAGATGTTGCTTCACAAGGCCACACATTTATCGACCCACTTTTTGATCCTACCCAGAGCTCACCTGCCCACAAAAAATGTCAAGATTTACATCCAACATCCTATGAGAATGGTTTAAGTGCAAAATGCTTCTTCCATCCTACCATATGAATATACTCCAATGGTAGTCACTGGACTCTATTGTGTATCCCACATGAGAATTGGGACAGTGGTGGTCATGGGTTTTTTAGTCACAACTTGCATGGGCCAACTTCGCACCTTCCCATCTTTATGATCACTCCACTCAATGTGGTAGGCTGCATCCATAGCCAAGTATGAAATAGGTTCCTTATGGACAGGAAGCACATGATAAGCAGCTGTATCTTCATCTTCGGTCAAATTGTCAACAATTGCAATTATTACACTACATTCTCTAGTTACACTTTCAACGTCTTAAACTTGGAGGTGAGCATTGGATGCAACCCATACTGAAATCTTTGTGCACACAATAGCTTTAATTGACAAATTTGTGTCCTTCAAAGGGTGAGGGCGGAGCTCCAATGGCATAAGGTGTCCTGCATGGACGTATCCCCTCAATGGTGCTTTGTAAACTCCCTTTTGTTCCCAAGTTGCAAAGAAATCATTGTTTTGTCTTGCATTCATCGAAACCTTGATGTGCCCAGACTCAACCAACCTAGAAGGATTTGAAGTTGTTGATGGAAGTAAATTTTCTAGGTCAACAACACCCGCTCCCTTTGTGATCCAAGAAGCTTTTGTTTTCTCACTAGGCTTGTTCTCAGAGAATGTGACTGCTGATGCAAGCTTGGTAGACACCATCATAGCTCTTGGATACAATGTGGTCCCAACAACAGTTTTGTCTAGCACAGCCTCACAACAACTAACTTGCTTTCTAGTTTTGCAAGAGTTGGTGGTATTTTCAAGGGCATTGATAGTAGTAGCCCTTTCTTGTGTCACTTGCCCTACTTGCATGAGGGTTGCACCTTCAGCACTAGAAAGAGAAACAATAATGAAAGCTTCTGCAATTGGAAATTCTTCAAAGAGTGAGCCTACCAGTTTTGCAACTGACTTGGAACTCTTCGGTGGTGTAGAGAAAGGGTGTTCAATCCAAGATGCACAAATGTGGTTGTCCCACATTGAAAGGTTCAAAAGCACCATCATCTACAGAATGTTGTCTTGAGAAGACATCTATGTTTTGGTAAGACCCAAGGGTGTCCAAAGGTGCAGAGAAACTTCGACCCAGACCCTTAAATGAACCAGTCAACAAATCCATACCATCAAACCCTGCTTGATTTTCAATGGTGGCTGCTTGAATTCCCATTGTGGGAGGAATTTCTCGAAGGCCTTCACAAAAAGATGGCCTTCCAAAAAGCAGATACACAAGTGTTTCAAAAGAAGTAATGTTTTAAAGACTGTAATGACGATTTTCACTCCAGTTGAAGGGATCTGAGTTGTTGTTTCTTCCTGCCCTCCTCTTCTCTAACCATGAACATGTGTTCTACTAACAAAATTTTCCAACTCTAATTGAGTCAACAATGTCTTAATGTCAAAATCCTTTCCAAATATCATATTGTAAAGAATGCAACAATAAACTACCACATCAAGTAGAAAAAGGACATGCAAGTTTCTTTTCAAAAGCAACTTTCTAAATGTTTTCTTCAAAATGCCAAAGGAATTTTCTATCACAATCCTACTTCTACATTGTTGTTGGTTGAAGAGCACCTCAAATATTTTGTCGGAGTGCATGTCCTTACTTGTTGGCAATCATCATTCCACCTTTTAAACATTGTCATCAACATAAAATTTCCCCTTGGGCCACATTCCACCTACCAGCAAACACCCTAAGATCAAGGGTAAGGGAGCAATGTTCCACCTAAAACTTGGGCAGTGGTGATTGTAACATTTTGTATCATCAATTTGCAAAATACGCAAATGATTTTATGGGCTCTTGGGGAGATTTGCTTTGAATCTTTGAACCGTAAATCGTAAACCCCTAACCCTTTAGATCCGGCCCACTATATGATTTTATGGGCTCTTGAGAAAATTTTGCTTGTATCTTTGAACCCTAAACCCTAAACGCTAAACCCTTTCAATCTAGCTAACTACTAAGAATAGTTTGGATACTAAATAATTTCCAGTGATTGACTACTATACCTGAGTAGCTGCTACTAAGTAAATGTGTTAATCCTTGATGACAACTCTATTTGGAGAAGTGAATCAAGAGGGTTGAGCGATGTTACATGCAAGCTACAGATGCCTCCATTTGCAGCAAGTGTGAATACATAGCTTCCACCCCTTTCCATCTAGAGCACTATTGTTTGATGCCCACCCCATGAATTGAGAAGCTTGCCAGTTTTACTAAACAACACTTGCAAGTTTTGTACAAAAACTGAATTACAACTATCTTACACTAAAAGGATTGCAAATCCTTATTCAAGCAAGAAATTCACAAGACAAAACTAATGTAACAATACATCACATACCTAGTCAACAAATTTTTTAAGATACAATCTAAAGAAATGCAGTCTAATCATGTAGCTTGCCTACAACCTGTGATCCAATAATCTCCCATATGTACTCCACAAATTGGTAAAAACACAACAAAACAATTATAAATATACATAAGACCAACATCCACTTTGTTGATGTTGTATGTAGTTTTATAAATTAGCAAATTAACATATTAGATTAATTAATCAACATTATATATTATTATTAATATAATTATACATTGAGTAAGACAAAAGGATAGGATCAGAAATGTTTATGGGCATTCTACAAGAGCAAGGACATGGTCATGGAGAACTTTACAAGAACTTCACATGAGGTCCAGGGTAACCTCCCTTAGGCCAACCAAGAGGCCATTTAATGTAGATTTCTATAAGAAAGTATATTTTTACTCAAGTCCAAACCTACCCATATGCATATGAGCTCTCTTTCAAAGTTCATCTTTACTCTGCAAATGCACAGAATATCTTAGCATTGCCAAGTAATTTACAAAACCATGAAAAACCTCTGTACCCTCAATCCTCCAACCTCCACATCATCTAAGGCTTCTTACTAGGGCAGCTCTTAGTAAACTTACCAAGGCACCTCTTCAACAACTTCCTTCTACAAAAATATTACTGGTAAATAAGACCAACATTAGATATATTGCTGATTATATCAATTAATTAATTAATCTAATATAAAATATTTCATATAAGAATATACCTCATTAATTAGCATATTAGATTATGTTGGTCTTATGTATCAGTAATATAAAATACATAAGATACTTGTATGGCAGATAGGCAACTTTAAACTATTGGTACAAATGTTTAAAAACTTTGCTAGAATTTTGAAGTTTTGACAACTACCTCTAAAAATCAAAATATGGTCAAGATTCTAGACATATATACTCTTCAATAGGAGGGTTCTAGATCCCCAAAACTATGGCATATTTGGTGTAATCTACAACTAGAGGCTATGGGAAATTTTATCCCCGCAAAACCATTAACAAAAAACTCAAAACTGATGTAGAATGGAAGTGGTTACTACTTCTTACCACTTCCCCCTTAGTAATGAACTCAATAGTGTACAGCTCAAGTGCATGTATTCTTGTGCAAATTGCCTCCAGCCTTTCATTTTCTTAAATATCAAGTATTCTTACATTTTTTTACAAAGGATACAAAGGCGACTTATTTAGTTAGTATCTAGGTGATTCTTTTCGTCACAAAGGAATGATTTTGATCAACATCTAAACCTTACAACTTTTGACTTACATCAGACAGACATATGGTGTCCTGAGTTTCTGTTGAATTTCCAGGAACAATGTGAAGATGTGTTGAATTTCCATTCACAATGTTGGCTAGTGATCAAAAGACATAGCTAATTGAAAAAGTCAATAATCTGTTCATTCAAAATGCAACAAGCTTGTGAGGGTAAAGATTCATTTGAGTTTAGCTTGTCATTATATAAACATGTATTCCATATAAGGAATAGAGATGCAAGCTAAGAAACAATACAAAAGGTCCATTGAAACCGATAAAGAGAGATTAGAAATTACCTCATCATAGAGTGGGTGAACTGTGTAGCACTTAGATTGAGTCATCTCACAAATGCATACTTATCCTCCAAATATGTCTTGGTATCCTTCAATAACTGGAGAACCTTGACTCGCCCGACCAAATAGTCGAGCCTAATATAAAGAACATCAAAACACAAAGATTAGGATATTATGACCTCCAAAATGGGTGGGAAATGGTGTCGAGGGCCGGGCGAGAAAGTAGCAATTTCAAGGCTCTGTCGGTGCAGAGCTTCACTGGTCGTCGAAGGATCCGTCGCTAGTCGAAGGCTTCGATGGTCTAGTGTTCCATGGGTCTAGAGAACACAAAAGAAGAAGAAGCAAGAGGAGAAGGAGGAGGAGGAAAAGAAGAAAAAGGGAAAAAGAGCGGTGATATGCAGGGGGCTTCATCGATGCTATTGTCGCCTGCGTGCATGGGGACATCCTCCTCATTTGCCTCAACTACTACTACTACAACTATCATGCCACCTCATTAGGATGAGAGTGCGCTTTTGGATCGCTTGGACGAAGATCTGACCTTCATGAAGAAAACTAAGAAACACAAATAAAAGATGCATTCACCAAACACACAATTATGCTCATATTCAATTTATTGGCATGCATACGTGATATCTAAACATTCACGTAATTATTATAGTAGCGTGCATGAACACATACAACGACTTCTTGCTCTCTAGCTTATTCAAAGAAGCTTACATTCTACAACTTTGCATCAACAAATAACCACTCTACACACAAGGACAAAAACACAAGGCAGAAGATCAGTGACCCGGAGAACTAGTCATTATCAGAACGAAGGTGAGCGATCCACAGTGCACAAAGTTTTCCTAAGTGTGTTCTTGGATGAATCTAAACTACTTCATTTCATCCTGGACAACAAGGCCGAGACTACACAAGGTGCGTGCTATGAACATTCTTTCCTTCTTGAGCAACATCCAAGACCTTGGTTGCTTCTTTGTGTTTGCTTCTTGAGCAACATCCAAGACATTGTGTTTCTTGTGTGTTCTTCTCAAGCATCCAAGACGTTGCGTTTTTTACATGTTCTTTTCAAGCTCTCGAGCATCCAAGACATTGCTTTTCTTATGTGTTCAAAACAAAGCCAAGAGCTCTGACATAATGAGGATGTTACAACAGTTGGTCACTTCGATACATGTTGTTTTTGAAGGTCATTGAACTTCTCGTCAGTTTCTTCTGTTCTATGTTTTAAGGTTGGGAGCCCTATTTTTTTTTGGTGGCAAATGTGTTGTCAGATACTTATTCTCTATAACCTTATTATAGGTTCATTTTTCTATGCTATTCATGTTGATTTAAATGGTAAATATGTTGAAGTTCTCAATACTTAGAACATATTGGTTCCTAACAATTGTAGGCTTAGATTGCAACCATCCCATGTCAAGTGTGAAGTATGGAAAAAGTATTGTGGTTTGTTTTTTCTCCTATCATGACTGCCTTGTTTGATTGGATATGTTAGTTGAGTGTTATACCAAAATCATGACTCGATCTTCTTGTTGCTTCCAAAAATGCAACAAAAAATCAAGATGCAAATGCCCAAAATAATGTGTGGGCTACTATATATTTATCTATACCCACCATTGGAAGTTGATGAAGTCATTGGGGAATCATGGTAGCTTGTTACCAATATTGATTATGAAGGTTACGTCTGACACTTTTTAAGGGACACTTCTAAGAATATGACCACATTCATTTCTTGTTGTGTTAGTTTTGGTTTTGCTGGGATTACCTAACGATTACCTTCAATATTGTTGTAAAGTATCCTCTACAATGTCATAGACATATGGTTTGTTGCTCCCTATATCTATTGAAGGAGTAGAGCATAGGACAATTTTGTTTCTTATGTAAATGGTTGCTTATTAGTGTGGGATTTTCTGAGTTAGTTATTGTGGCCTTTCTTTGAGTTTTATTTGTGCAAGAATTTAACAATTCTTTTTGCCCCATTCAAAGAATGATTTACTATTGTTGACACGAGACATTGCTACTTAATCCTTTCTATAGTATCTTTGGAGTTGGTTGTATTGTTGTCATTCGTTATTTTCAAAGAAAGTCAACTTCAACTAAGTCCATGCCTAATCAAAACATTGGTGTTGAGCATGCATGGCTTTGAAGCCATGTACTTGATAAATATTTTTCGCCATTGCTATAGGCTTGGGAATTTTTTAATCATTTTTTTGAAGTTATTGGGCAAGAGTTTCTTCTTACCTTCAAAGACTTGGAAGCAGGGTTTAATGATATGGGGCTCGTGGTTCCAAGCAATAGGTTGCCAAAGGTTGATGATGGAAATTGTAATTTCTTGGCAAAATTAGAGGATGACAAGGTGCAAAACAAAGAGGGGTTGTCAAAGATTGGGGATGAAGGTCAAACTGGTGCAACCAAATTGGGGGAACACTTGAGCCAAAATGGAATCAAAGAGTTGGTAGATATGTAGTTCATCATGCCTCATAAATTTGATGCATTGAACCCTTATGGGGGTGGAAAAATTGGTGAGCATATTGAAATTGGTTTGAAGGTGTAGGATATAGAGGGGAAGAGGGGAGATGGTTCTAATGTGATGACTACAAGTGGGAGTGTGCAACCAACAACTCAAATGTGCATGGCTAAAGTAATTGTTGGTGAAATTGCACAAGTACATGGGAAGGAATTGGGAAGAGGTGATGTAGCTATAATGTCCTTGGATAGTGAATTCAACCACAATGTTGTCACTATAGCTGATGTACACATATTTTTGCCAAAGTTTCTACTTGTAAATATGCAACAAAATGGTTTGGGTGCTCCAATTGGTGGCAAGTGTGAAGATTCAAAGAAAAGGGTAAAAAACTTTGGGAATGAAATAATGCTTATGACATTAGAATTTGAGGGTGATCTACCTATGAATGAGGTGACATGGTTTGAACTTGTTCATTATACTTGGTCACTCTTCTTGAGGTTAAAAAAAAATGGCAATCTCACTAGATTGAGACCAAAGGAGCACAAAAGGCTCATCAAGTGTCTTCAAGGGGACAACAATATGTTGTTTTGAACAACTACTATGGTCATTGCTGTAGAAAGTGATGCTTAGGTGTGAAATGCATCCAATGGTGCATGTGGTCATTTGGTTGTCTTGAGATAAATTGTCTCAAGACATAAGTCTTGTGTTTGTGGTACTTTTATCCATCTACATGACTTCTTGACTCTTAAACCAAGAAGGTAGAAAAGCTAGTGTTAAAATGAGGTAGCCATCATGTTGGAATAGTTACAACTTCAAGAAGCATTGTAGTTTCCTTGTTTTCTTTTGCTTGTTTTGGCAAGTAGGAGCTAAAAGTTTAAATTGAGTTTGAGCTATCAAATAATTCAGGAAGTCTAAAATTCTTTTCTCACATATTTATGTGGACATGGACTACCAATTGTTGCATTTTTAGAATTTATTCACTTGTTTCAGGTACTAGCAAAGGCAAAAAGGGAACTTGCCATGTAGTTACCAAATGCAAAGGAGAAAGACAATCAAGAAGCTGTAGGAAATGATGAAGGGAACAAACCTCATCCATTTCATGAAATCCCACCCTAGGTGAAGGCTTTAAAACCTATTCCCAAAATGTTGACAAATGTTGGTATGAGGATCAAAGCCAAGGTGCAAGAAGCCTTGGACTTGCACCTTGTTAAATGGGTAGCTAAAATTTTGGAATGGTCAATAAATAAAAAAATCTTCAAAGGCAATGCATCAAGCCCAACCAAGGTACATTTGGCTAGATTTAACTTAGTATATCTATGATTCAAAGGTGATGGTGATGTTTTGGTGCACCTTATATGTTGGACAAAATATTTACTATGATTGGATAAGGGAATGTTGTAAAATTAAGCTCATGTAGATGTTGAAATTTTACATTTTCCTAGGCTTGCCCAATTTATTATAAATTCTTTTGTTGTGAATCCTTTGCAACTGCTAGGCTTGTCCATTGCTAGCCCAAGATGCTTGGAACTAGAATTGTTCCAGGTTCACCTAGGTCATAATCATTATATCCTTAACTTTCCATGACATCATGGATCTTGTTCATAGATATACAAACCAATTACACCAAATTAAACATTATTTTTACCAAGTTGTTCATTATGGAATATTATTTAGGGGTGTCATGAGGTAAAGAAACATGAAGGAAAATGAAGAATTTGAAGGAATATAAATAAGGTGTTAAAATCTTATTTTTATAAAAGAAAAAATGATTCCACAAAAAATGTTGAACTTGTTATGTGGGTATGGGTAGTGTTGGAAAAGGGTGGAAAAAATGTGGAAAAGAATTATGTGGGGAAACTATGGAAAAAATGTGGAAAATAATAACATGGGAAAAGTGTGAAAAATTTGTGAAAAGAATAGTGTGGGAAAAATGTGGAAAAGAATATTGTGAGAAAAGTGGAAAATATTTGGAAAAAAATAACATGGGAAAATTGTGGGAAAATTGTGAAAAAAATAGTGTGGAAAAGAATAGCATGGGAAAGTGTGGAAAACAATAACATATGGGAAAAGTGTGAAAGAACAAAGCCATTTTGATGGATTGGCATGTTGTAAACAAGAGTGAGGATGGAATGATGAAAGGTCCTGTTAATTGAAAAATAGGGCAAATTGTGGAGGATCAATGGCCACAATTTAAATAGGAGCCTAGGCATTTGAGGCTAGGTTTAACAACAAACAGAGTCAACCCATACTCTTTACAACAATCAAAATATTTTGTTTGGGTAATTGTGGTGCTAAATTACAACTTACCACATCATTTGACAATGAACAATGCATTTATGTGGCTCGCATTCATTGTCCCTGGGAAAAGGCAAGTTCATAATATGGATATCTATACATAACCACTCATCGATGAATTACAACTTTTATGGATGCAAGGAGTTGTAATGACTAATGTTTCAAAACCTACAACTGACCAATTATTGATTGTGAATGTTATTTTATTGAGGACACTTCATGACTACCCTAGGCTTGGGGTCATGCGTATCTCTTCATATGTATTTTTTGAATTTTCTATGTAAAATGCATTTGTACCAACCCATTTTTGGTAACTATATATTTTTAGATACAAAAAGTAAAAAAACCTATGAAAGTGTTATTGAAACAAATCCTTCAATACAAAGTGGTTGCAACTGCAGAATTCAAAATGTCTTGTTGTTAATAGAATGTCATTACATAGTTGAATGTTGAATGCGAAGGGAAAGGCAAGGGAATGGATATAAGTGAATGTTATTGTTGTTGGTCAAAAAGTAGAATAAGAAAATAACTAGTGCTCTAAGAAAATAAGTGTTGCTGCTCTTACTAATACTAAATAAAGGTTTGGAAGAAGATTCACCTTTTTCTCCAAGAGAGGTCAAGTTTGTGAACACTAGCTATTGTTATTGTTGGTGTCTTAATTTGAATTGCTTGCAATGGTCTTGGTGTTGAATTTTTCAAAGGAGAGTTTTATTGTCATTACCTTTGCAGTGTTGCAAAGATTATTTAGCTATTGTTATTGATCAAGAAAGTAAAATAAGATGTTGTATATTGTTAGGGATACATTGTACCAACCCATTACTATAAACTATAAGTAGAATTTTATTAGAATAAACTGTTACAAGGTTTGAATGTTATAAATTAATTAGGGTTGATGGTTTCTTCAAGTTTGAAAACCAAAGGGCATCATGCTTGCCCATGGAGCAACTCAATGCCTCATGGTCAACAATATTGGTAAAGATGATCTATGGTCATAATAGGTGAGTTGCCAATTTGACCATCCATTCTGAATCTCCTTGAGGATGTACTTTGACAACACAATGGAAAGAAGGCTACCTTGTTAGAGATGCACAACATATGATTGGATGAATTTGTGGGTCATGATTGCTGATAATTTGCATATTCCAGGAATGAACAGGTTGTCAACCTTGAACTCATAACTTGAATACTGGAAAGAGTTACCCATCCAACATTTGTTTGACAAACATTTGTTTGATCTGATGCACATAATGAAAAATGTGTGCCATTCTCTTCTCCTCCATTTGTAAGGAGTCAAAAATACAGATTCCGGAAGGGATGACTTAGAAGTATTAAACACCAAGCATATGTTGTGGTAATCAACAGAACATGGAGTTATTCCCTATGTCATACCTAAGGTAGATCATAATGTATTTTTCCATACAATGCAATCCCCAAGAACTCCTACTAGGTTTGGGGCAACCTTAAATAATAGCTTGAGTCGGAAGGACAAATTCTCAAACCTCAAATCACATGATTACAATAATCTAATTCATTTTATGCTTCCCATTGCCATACGTGGATTTGTAATAGAAGGGGTTCATTAAGCTATGTTTAGATTAGCTAGATTTTTTTGTTGGGTTTGTTTTAAGAATGTGGATGTTAGGGATTTGGATTTCATGAAAACAAAGTCTACCATAGTGATGAGTCTTTTGGAAATGTAATTTCCAACGTTTTTTTTTGATAGCCAAATCCATTTCATCTGTCACTTAGTTGAGGAGGTGGCCATAGGAGGCCCCATCTCATATTGTTGGATGTTCCCCTTAAAATGAAATTTAAAGACCTTGAAAGGGTTTGTGAGACAAAACTCGCAGCCAAAGGAGTATGGGTGAAAGCTATCTTGTGTAAGAGGCTATGGGAATTTGCCACAACATTATTAACAACATGGACAAGTATGCACCTCGAGTGTGGAAAGAGGAAGAAGATGAATGGAAAATAGGTTTGGACTATTTCTTTTTGACATTACATTTCTTATGTCTTCTTCCTCATTTTACCTAGATCTATTGCATCATTTTTTATGTTTCGAATGACTTTAAAATGTTGTGTTTTGTATCTTGGATCCTTCCTTTCAACATACTAGTTAGATTTCATTGCTTTTCTAGCCATTGTTTGGATTTTGTATAAACTTTTGTTTCGACGCTAGGTACCACAATTTTCAAACTTCATAAAGTACAATAGGGATGTTATACCATATATGAATTTTGCCAATTTCATTTAAAGAAACCTATGAACTAGCTCATTGTTGTACACTATATTTTGTTAGTTACAAAAAGCAAACACTTATGGGTTATTGAGACAAATTCGTCAATACAAAATCCAAATAGTGGCTTGAAATGTTGAAATGTTCAAAATGTTTTGCCTATTGCTACTAAAATGTCTTGATTTGCCACCTAGCTAGAATTGAATTGGATCACTTAGGGCAAGCTACAAGCTAGCTAGTTAAAATCAAATTTCAGGTTTAGATGACACAAGCAAGTTGTGTAGTAACTATTACCTAAAATTCACTTTCAAGAATTATAAGTGTATGGATCTAGCCAAAAACTAAAGGCTAAAATCAAATTCAAGAATATTATGAAGGTCATACACACACCAACTAGAATTATAGCTAGCTATAATTCACATTCAAGAATCATTATAATTATTTTGTGTTCTATGTGTGAATGGCTATAATAGAACTTTCATTCTAATTTTGAAACACCTTGTTAAATTTGTTGTTGATGTGTATGTTTAATTTTAATCAGTAAAGGTAATTGTTGGCAAGGGGAGAAGGCAACTATTTCAAGATGTTTATGAAGACATAACCTACAAACAGGCCAACAACTATGTTATTAAACTATCTATGTTGATGACAAAATGGATTGAAGAGTATGAAAGGCAAAATCAATTATACCTGTGTGTTGTTGAATTGTGGAACAAGGTTAGAAAATCATCCTGGGGACAACATCTTAAGAAACTAAAAGATCATGTTGCATGGACTCATCAAGAAGTTGTTGTAAGAAAGGAAAGTGGGGGATTTGTGTCTGAAAAAAAATATGACATTGCAGGTACTACATTAACATAGCTATTGATATGTAAAACATGTTGGACCAAAAAAAAAATCAAGGATATGACCTAGTGGTCTCTACTTCATTTTATCTAATTGCAGGATAAGGGCAGTGGTAGGGGTAGCAATAATGGTAAGGGGAACAATTCTAGTAGTAATAATGTTAGCAAGGGCATCAACAATAGGGGCAGCATTGAAGCAATGTAAAGGGAGCAATTTTTGTTGAATTCTTTCTTGAAAAGTTGGCATTTATGGGTTGATTAGATTAATATCTAAATTCTATATTTTCTTACACTCTTATGTGGACTTTTGACATTGTAGTTGGATGCAACTTTGTTGCACAGAGCTACACTGCAATGTAGTCATATGGGCGACATTTTTGAATGCGTCATGTTGATGAACAGTGAACCACATGTGATTCTTGCATTGCTTATTGGTTTAAAGAAGAGCTTGATGGCTTAGAGGTTGATTATGTTGGAATAATTGAAGGGATTTTAAAGGTGGATTTTAGAAGCTTCAAGACCTTACTATTAAAAGTGCAATGGTTCTGTAACACTGTTCGACTAGAAGATTTTGTTTTGCTTAATTGACAACTCCAAAATTTTTGGGGATGGCCACATGAATGACCAGCCCTTCATATTTCTGAATGAAGTTGAACAAGTCTTTTTTGCAAAAGATAGACTTAACCCCAAAAGAAGTTTTATTTACAAGACAATCCCAAATGCCATCTAATCTTCGACAAGCTTTTGAAATCTCCTAAGGCATGGACTGATGGCAATGAAGTGGTCGGCCTTCTTATTGGTGATCAAGCCCCCAAATACCCACCAACCAATGAAAGGCTTGAATGTGCAAAAGAAAAAGAAGATGTCAGTGATGATGCTTTAAAGGATGAAGATGAAAGGGAAATAAGAGGGGCATTGACATTAAGTCAAAAAGAAATTGAAGATTTAATGTGGGATGAAATTGAAAATTATGATGATGAACAAATTCAAAGGACAAGGTATGTGCCTAATGTGCATTGTGGTTTAATGGTGTCTTTCTAATATCAATCGTCCATTCTTTTTGTTAATTTGAACTGTTTTTTGGTTACTCTACCACAAGGCTTTGGATACATTTTATTGAACAATGAGATGGTGAGGTGCAAGATGTAACTCTACACCTTGTGTGTGTTTGATATTAAAAAAAAAACAAATGTTGGGTGACAACCAAGCCCATTTGAACTTCTTGGGATTTGCTAAGGATTTGGGAGCTAATTTTAGCATTGTGGTAGGACTTACAATCAACAAAATAACAATTTGGGGATTTTTGAGCTTGGGCTCCATCCAAAGTCTTGTGGGCTATGGTGTGCTCTAGTTGGTTATTAGTGGTAAAATTATAGCACCACCATATTGGCTATTGAGCAAAAAAGAAAGAAAAGTTAAAGAAATTGCTCACATATATGTTGTGCAACAACAACAGTAGCTGCTTCTCTTCTTGTTTTTGTTTTCAACCTTAACCTATAGGTTAATCCACCAATTTAAAAACTCATATTCATCATGTCTTTGATTATCTTGTGCCTACAGTGATCAATTGCAATTAGGCACTTTGTAGTAATGGGTGGTTGTTTTTTTTTGTTATTTGTAGCTCTTTTTCAAGGTTGAGGATTCATAGTTACGTCATAACTCAATGAAAAAGACGTTGTTAGCCACATTTAGCCATGTGGAACTTCCCTTCCATATATAGGTTGTAATTAATACTTTAACAACATATTTAATGTTTGTTGATTAATTAATTAATTATGGCATTTTCATTTCAATAAATATAATTTTTTGAACATTCAATATTTTCCTTTACAAAAAATATTTTCTTTGAGAAAAATAATTTCCAAAAATTTCAACATTTCTGAAAATTTCAAAGCTCCCAAGGTACCATGGTAATAGGGAAATGAAAAATTTCCAAAAATGAAAAATTACCATGTGAATTAATGGAAACTTTTATTTCAAAATTAAACTTTTCCCCTAATCAATTGTTTAAAAAATTAAGATATTGGAGAAGATAGGCAACAATCTTGTTACTTTGGTTTTTAACATTCCAAACAACTTGTTGAATATGATCATTACCCCATTGGCACTGAATTGGGACCATAAATGTAGGGTGTAAGGTTCAATTCCCTGCACCGCTAGTCTTCATACATTAGTAGTCTACCTAGGCTTGCTCTTCCTACCCCTCCCTTAGTTTTTTCATTTCCTTTTATTTAAGGCCTTATATTGACACATTTAACAACTTTTTTTTAAGGCTTTGTATTGACACATCTGACGACTCTATATTGTCACCTCATTCACTATGTCAAAACCATTATTCATCAAGAACTTGTTGAAACAAAGTTGCATTTTTCATTCTCTTGCCTATTTTATTTCTAAATGGTGTTTGTTTGTTTCTGTGGGTGTGCATGCGCATTGGTGTGGGGTTTCAAGTTTGGTCACTATGTTTTTTTTGCTGGTTTTGAGAAGTTAAAGATTTTGCTAACTTGTTACCATTTACACACATGCCAACAATAAACACAACAACAAGAGCGGAAATATAGTTCAAGCCCACCAAAGCATCCATGGCTGTTCCAAGAAGACCTACATGACCTCCTTGTCTAGCCATAATTGTGGACCAAGAAAAGGTTATAATACACATGCATTACTACCCCCCAACGCATTTTCGGTACTTAACATGGTCTTTTTATCTTTGTTCGAAGGTGTTATGATTGATAATCAAGATTGATCTAGCCACAAAATAAGATTAGGTTTATAGCCATCCACCAGGGTTGAAGTATTGAGTATCCAATACAAACAAAAGCCACAATTATGTCGTTGTTGCACATTTGAAGATTGTTTTCTTGCAATAATTGGCACTAGTTTTTCTTTTCTTTTGAAAATTTGAAATTCTAGCTTAAGAGGTCCAAATCCACGATGAAAGTGTTGTGAGAATATTTGTTTCTTTGCAACTTATTTTCAATCCATTCTTTCATAAAATTCTATTTTCAAAGAACCATCACATATAGCAAGAAAGTAATACTGAAAGTGATGGATTTTTGTCTTGATTGCATGTAGTTTTGTTCTTTCTTGTTGAATTATAGACTTGCCCAATTCTATTGTGAGTCTTTACCAAGGTTTGCCTTATTGTTCTGCTGCCTCTTTCATTTACAAAATATCTATCCATTCTAGCCTAATCTTCCCCATGTGGTTGTTGTTTGTCTTCTACCTCTTATTATTGGTAATTTATCAAATACTTCAATTGTAAAGCATAGAAAGGGTTGTTGAACACAACCATGTATTGTAGATGTTGTAGATTGTAGGGATTTTGACCTATGTTATGTGTGTGATAGATTAGAGGTCATCATATTGTGGCAAAGAACCCAAGGATGAAGTACATATATATACTTGGTGTGATGCCACCTTGTGAGAGCTAATTAACCTTGTAAGCCTTTAATGTTTATTTACATATATGAAGCATTAAGATATACAAGTTGTTGCTAGCCTTGAATTAGGTTATTATTGATTATTTTATTAATAATGTCCTTTAAGTGTTAGCCAACATCATCACCAAGTCAAAGTTGTCATTAGAGGTTTTTGTGTGGTAAATTCTTCATGTTTGTGACTATGTTTCTTGTGTCCAACCATGTGCTGTGAGATGTTATGTTTATAACAAAAAAACTTTGTGAATGAAATAATGCCTATGACACAAAAATTTGAAGGTGATCCACCTGTGAATGAAGTGACATGGCTTGAACTTATTCAACGTACTTGGTCACTCTTGGTAAAGTTTAAAAAAGTGGTGATTACACTAAATTGAGACTAAAGTAGTGCATAAGGCTCATTAGATGTCTTCAAGGGGATGGCAATGTGTTGTTTGGGACAACTATTATGGTCATTGTTATAGAAAGTGATGTTTAGGTATGAAATGCATCCAATGGCGCATGTGGTCATTTGGTTGTCTTGAAATAAATTGTTTTAGGACATAAGTCATGTGTTTATGGTACTTGTATCTATTTATGTGACTTCTTGACTGTTAAACCAAGAAGGTAGAAGAGCTAGTGGGAAAATGAGGTAGCCACCTTGTTGCAATAGTTACAGCTTCAAGAAGTGTTCTAGCCTTGTTTTCTTTTGTTTGATTTGGCAAATAGGAGCTAGAAGCATGATCTTAGGAACTGTAACAACACAGAAAAAAAAATTGTGAGTTTTGCACCTCATGTGTAGTGACTCATTAATTTTTCCATTGTACATAGCTAAAATGTGTATAGAACTTCACATCTCAACAATGTCATAACATTTACAATTTTCAAAGTTCTTCTTCTCACTTGGGAGTGTTCGGGGTTCTATTTTATGCATTTTTTCACATTTGTGGGAGTGTGCTTAGGTCTTATGAATTTGATGATCAAATCACAATTTTTGGTTATACATGTGTTGCAATCTGAATTCAAATTTTCAATGAATATGATTTGAGCTCACATTTTAAAAATTCATGGAAAAGATCATTTCCTAAAGTTCTAAAAGTGATAAGATTTTTAACGTTGCAATTTGGGAATTGAAAATTTCAAAACTGCCAAAACTGGAATTACTCGATTCTTTGAGAGAGGTTCATGGATTAACGATTTTCAAAGAAAGATTTATTTTTAAAGAGACATATATTGTTGCAATCTGATCTAGAATCTTTGAAATGCAAAATTGCAGAACTCAATTCATGAAGAAGGCCCTTAGAATGATTGTTTCCCTGAAGCAAAACACTTAATGTGACAAGTCTTTGGTTGCAAATCTAAACTAAAATCTTCAAATGCATTTCACTAAAGCTCAATTCAAAGAGGCTCACAAAATTATGATTCTCTGGAGAAAAATTGATTTTTGATCACTTCAATTACAATTTGTACTGAAATTTTCAAAATGCAATTACTTACTTAAGCAACCTTCAACATTGAATAAACATTAAACCCTAAGTCACATTCCCCATAAACCCTAAACCTTGGAGATGTTATTGTGCATGTTTTAGGGTTGAAGGTTCATGGGGAATGTGACTTTTTCATCGTATTGGAATTGTAAATTACATATGTGCCAACATGTTTGGCAAATTCATACCAAAATGTAAATTAAATACAACAAAGGTATTTCCTAGGTTGTTTAGGCTTGTAGATCCTAGTGTTCAGCCTTGGAATTGTAATCCTTATCAAATAGCTCCAAGAAGTCTAGAATTTTTTTCTCACAAATTTGTGTGGACATGGATTACCAATTGTTGCATTTTTAGAGTTTTCTCATTTGTTTCAAATATCGGCAAAGGCAGAAAGAAAAAAACAAGCAAGAAGTTCTAGTAAATGATGAAGCAAACAAACCTCATCCCACAATGTTGACAAATGTTGGTATGAGGATCAAGGCCAAGGTGCAGGAAGCCTTGGACTTGCACCTTGTTAAATGGCTAGCTAAAATTTTGGAATGGTTAATAAATAAAGACATCTTCAAAGGCAATGCATCAAGCCCAACCAAGGTACATTTGGCTAGATTTAACTTCGATATTTGGATTGTTCTTCAGCCTTCTAAGCTTTGAAAATTGTGAAGCACATGGCTTTTATGGATGTGCTAGTTTTTCCCACAACATTATTTTAGTATATCTATGATTCAAAGGTGATGGTGATGTTTTGGTGCACCTTATATGTTGGACAAAGTATATTTACTATGATTGGATAAGGGAATGTTGTAAAATTAAGCTCATGTAGATGTTGAAATTTTACATTTTCCTAAGCTTGCCCAATTTATTATAATTTTTTTTGTTGTGAATCCTCTGCAATTGCTAGGCTTGTCCATTGCTAACCCAAGATGCTTGGAATTGGAATTGTTCCAGGTTCACCTAGGTCATAATCATTATATCTTTAACTTTCCATGACATCATGGATCTTGTTCATAGATAAACAAATCAATTACACCAAATTAAACATTATTTTTACCAAGTTGTTCATTATGGAATATTACTTAGGGATGTCACGAGGCAAAGAAACATGAAGGAAAATGAAGAATTTGAAGGAATATAAATAAGTTGTTAAAGTTTTATTTTTATAAAAGAAAAAATGATTCCACAAAAAATGTTGAACTTGCTATGTGGGTATGGGTAGTGTGGGAAAAGGGTGGAAAAGAATTATGTGGGGAAATTGTGGAAAACAATAACATGGGAAAAGCATGGAAAAACTGTGAAACAAATAGTGTGAAAAAAATGTGGAAAAGAATATTGTGAGAAAAGTGTGGAAAATATGTGGAAAACATTAACATGGGAAAACTATGGAAAGTTTGTGAAAAGAATACTATGAGAAAAGTGTGGAAAATATGTGGAAAGCAATAGTGTGGGAAAAGTGTGGAAAAGTGTGGAAAAGCTGTGAAGAAATAGTGTGAAAAAAATGTGGAAAAAATAGCATGGGAAAACTGTGGAAATTATCTTGGAAAAAATGTGAAAAACATTTTGTAGAAGAAATGGGGCAAAAATGAGGAAACAAAGTGTGGGGAAAATGTGAAAAACCAAAGAGTGGAAAGAATGTGAAAAATTTAAGTGGAAAATTTTTGGAAAAAAATGTGGAAAAAATTGGCGTTGAAAAAACGTGGATAAATGACTTGGAGGAGGTGAAAAGCGTAAAAAAATGTCAGTGTGGAAAAAAGCGTGAGAAATTTCCGTGGAAAAATATTACATATCTAGTTGTGGTATTAGTGACCTCATGTGTTTGGTGAGGAAAATGTGGGGGATGGTGTTGAAGTCACCCTTGGCAACTAGCAAGTGAAAAACTTGGCTGTTCATGCGTTCACCACAACTTTTGCAGGTGCACTTGTCTTTTTTTGAGCATCCCTGCTTTTGACAGTCTCCAGCTTTTGAGTGTTGGCATAATGATTCATGAAAGCATCTTCAGATTGTGTGGTTGGTGCAGTTGAGCCACAAATTCCACGGTTGAAGGCAGTGCAAGGTGAAATTGAAGGCCATCATGTGCAGTTCCACTCTTACAAACAATAGCTGCTGGGTGTTTGAGGGAGTCCAAAGGAATTTCCTAATCAAATGATGACGATTCTGATATGATTTGAGCCGCGGATCCACAGTGGTGAGTCTTGCAACTAGCCCATACTGACTTGTCTTGAATTCCCTTCAGTGCAAAATCCTCTCTGCTGATTCATACATGCAATGACCAATGTGCAGCTAGAGATACAGGTAGCTAAACACACTTCCAATTTTCCCATTGCAGTTGTTCAGAGGAAAGCTTTACCTGACATCTGCACTGAACTTGTTATTTCACCAAAGATCTGGAGCCTCACCATGGGGACTTATCTAGCCTTTCCTATTAAAGATGGACAAGTAACTCTACCTCACTTTTGGACTGTTGTTGCAACCCAAGACAATACAGGTAATGGAATGCTCCGTCAAGCTCTATGCACACTTTTCATCACTGGTTTAACCCAATAATCCCTGTTATAGCTGGGATCATTTATTCTTGTGAGAAGTACATAGTGGCATCTAGAGATCGTGGCAGGGGAGGATCCCATACAGACCTAGATCTAGAGACTAGTGATCCAAATCCCCAACTAGCTAGTGCAAGATGGTCATGAGCCATGACCATTACACAATTAGAGATGCTGAAATCCCAAGTACAAATGGCCTACACATGAAACCGGATGAGTCATCCAGATACCAGAAAACATTTTGTGGTGCTCAGTAGTTCAGCAATGACCAGAAATCCTCTAGGAAATGCAAGCTTGACATCAATACATTCCAAACAAATATTAAACTTGCACAAATTTTGCAATAGAAATTCAATTCACATAATTTTGTGACTCTTGAGACCAAGGAACAAATAATCTTGATGTCCTGTTTTTATTAGCCCTGGACTCTCTCAGCTCCTGGAGAGCTCAAGAGTTGCAAATCATGTACTCAAGTTGAGATGCAAACACATATATAAATTTAGATATATGTCAATCAAAATGCTAGGGAAATTACACACTAGAGACCCAATTTTTGTTTACTGTTGTAAAATAAAACTACATCATGGATCAGAAGATTCAAGCCTCAAACCACAATACTGCCAGAGTGCACGAGAGCTAACTTGACCTCCCTGAACAATAAAATCTAATTACTTGGACACACATCTCATCATTCTAAGGTTTTTTGTGTGTTGTTGCTGTTTGCTTATCCTGGTATATTAGTATATCATGGATTTGCAGTTCAAAGGGAGTTCACTTCTTGAAGATTTAATCCCAAGTTTTAGTTGCCAAGTCCTTTGGAGCTTGCCTCTAGTCGTACAGGCTATGGACATCATCAGAACTCTTCCATCATATCAGCTACTGAAATCGAATATCCATTGGCTTGAACTCTGAAATCTCTCTGGAATTGATATGAAGTCACTCCATAAACTATATGAATTTGTGATTTGAAGTATGGTGTCTGGCTTTGATCTTTTGGGCATTCATGAGTAGTATTGGTCTTATGAGTTTAACTGCTCTTAGTATAGAGGAGCTGTGCACTCAAAAGGTGGTGTTGGGTAGCGGACCTTGTCAGTGCAGTAATTATAAATCATGTAGTCAGCTTGCACCCATTGCAGTTGGTCAATGCGATTTGCAGGAATGGATTGATACTCTTGTGCATTCCACCAAGTACCTGCTCATGACAGATTCAAGAGAAAATTTTGTTTGAGTAAAATTTCCTGTGCCTCAGGGGTGCTCAATCATGACCCTAGACATGATGATTGAAAGGAGTCTAAGTCCTATTGGTGAAAGTTAGAAATGGGAATCAATGTTTGACAGGATTTGCAATGATAATGAGAGATTCTCAGAAGAGATGGTACAAGTACTAGACAATGTTGATATTATATGATCAAGGTGGAAGTAAGTTTACCTGCTTGAGGATAGCTGCATGCAGTGGGATTTGTGGCATCAAAGATACACGAATCCATGCCATAGTTTGTGTAGGAAGACACAAAGGGAGCTTGAGAAAAGTCAATGGGGACTAAGCCACCTTGAGTAGCCCAAGAGGAAGCATCAAAGACACTGGAATAGACATTCATGCCTTGTGCATTTGGGTAAGCCTGACCTTGAGCTTCATGGTTTTGGAACACCCTGATCAGCACATTATCTATGTACAGTCTGCACATCATTGCATCATCCAGCACAGTCCAAGCTCATCTCATGTCAGTATAAGACTTGCTAGCTAGTACTCGACTTTGCCAGCAGCCGCCAATATATAGACTAGTTTTCACACAATAATTTCATGAAACCCTCAAGTCTTGAGTTCGGGATTGGGGTGGTGAATCTGGTGACCAACAACAACAGCAACAAGGATGTCGTTCCAGAACTCTTATTATCTTCATTACTGCCCTCCTTTCTCAAATTTCGAGAGATTCACCAACTGCCCAACTGCACTAGATGGAGGATTGGGAGATGGGAAGAGGGGGATTGTTTGATCACTGTAAGAATGACTAGCACTGAATCTAGATGCAATCCTCAAGTGTGAGTCGTGACTGTAAACGTGCAGAGTGGATTGGAACTACAGCTTACGTGATGGCGGTGGGGTTCCAGATGACGCTGTAGGTATGAAAGTCGTCGCGGGGGTCGAACCAAAGGTTGATCCGCTGCTCTCTGCCTCCCACACCCGCTGCAAAGATATTGGTCTGCAGGACGTAGGGTTGGCCAGTGGAATTCCCCAGAAACTCAAAATCGACCTCGTCATGGCGATCTCCATTCGAAGAAAGCTGCACAGGTATATAACATAATACCATGTCTTGAAACTCTTAGTTCATCGATCACATTAAGAAATTCAGGAAGAAATCAGGAAGAACTTTCTATATTCTAGATACCAAGAGCAAGAGAATCGCAAAATCGACAGATTTGGCATAGCCAATAGTAGATGAATCGATGATGTTTTCAGTCTAAGCTAGACGCAGCAGCAGCGCCTGGATTAGGGTTGGTCCTCATACAGCGTTCCCCGGGGTCTTGTGACTGAAAACCTGCTTGTTCGACTCAGGGGCTTTGGCAACCAAGTTATCATGCCTTGAAAGACTTACCATCAAACTCTGAAACATGACTAATTCACTGAATCCTTAAGTACTTTTCAAGAGCAACATATGATCTGCATGAATTGCGGCCTTCAAAGACGCTGAGACCGGTCGATTTTAATTGAATCGAAGCTTGCGCACAATATTTTGTGTGTGCAGTCTGACGCTAATTATAATATATACACGTGTTGGTACAAGTCTTCGCTCTCAGGGATCGGAGCACGAGTCACGACATACGTTGGTTGCAGAGATCATGAGTTTGATGGGTCAGTATGAATTTCCGCTGTGGAGAGATGAATGACTTACATAGAATGACGTTAGCACACCTGCGGAGTCGTTGGGTACAAGCTTCAAATCCACCCGAAAGGAACCGAACAAGTATGAGTTCAACGACTGCAAAGCAGTGCCTGCAGTTCAATGTAGCAGAAAGGGAAACAATAAGGTCAAAATGTTCTATACATTTGCAGCATGAGCCATGATTTCCCAGGAATTTCAGTAGTTTTGACAGAACAACCGAACAACAGTAATTAGCCAAGCAGCTAGCTCCCCGATGGCGACCTCAACTTCAGGTTCAGAAGTTCCAATGACGAGCAGCACGATCACACAGCAGCTTCAGGCATGGGTCATGAATTCACAAAAATTTGCATAAATTTTTAAACTCGGACATGTAATTTGAGCACTCTAATCAGCTCATTCGCATCTGCAGCAGGCAGCATGGGATTCACAGCACAACAGCAGCAGCTTTCTATCTCGGGATCTAGATACGATTACATATATGGTCGAATCCATAAGCAGCAGCAAGCTCACCACTTTGTTGGGTGACGACGAGCTCCAGGACTTGACCTTGGTTGGAAATCCACACATTGTTAGGTTGCCACACCACCTGGAACTGGCTACTGTACGCCGATTCCTGAAACGTGGCGATCGTTCCTTGCCCGACACTGCCCTTCATCATCATCGCAAAGCACATCAGCACTACCACAACCGCCGGCACCCACATGCGCGCCGCCCTAGCCACCTTGATCGTCGTGCTCGACAACAACATCATCCCCGCCATTCTAGAGTACTGATGCTGCAGATCTTGATCACGAATAGTGAGCCCCCGTGCGTCTAGATCCGTCTCCAACCTTCGTTGCAGATGATATATCGTCAGCAGGATGATCTAGACACGATCAGCTAGACGACACTTGATCTTAGAACTAGCTGCATGCAGCGCAGGTGCCAGAGCTAGCTACTACGCGCTTAATCTGCTTGCAAGCAGTTGGATTGTCAAGTAGAACAAGTGCAACTAGACATTGATGGCAGCTGATCGATGAGGCGCAATCCTTTTAAACTCAACAAGGGAGGAGCTACTGCTGCTAGCTAGTGCTCATGGTCGACCTGTACCACGGCTACAGGACTAGGACTAGTCGACGAACCAAATTCGCCGCTGACCATTGTACGACACGAATTGTAGCTACCTAGCTAGCTAGCTGGTGCGGCGGCCAAATTGATGAAGAATCATGGGGGCGAAAAAAATTCCCATTTGAGTACACCAATCGCCAAGATCCTCCCCAGCTACCTCATCGAGGAATAAAGAAAAACCCCATCATCTCTACAGAAATATACGGATCCCAATTAGTGATCAACAACTAGAATAATTGTTATTATTATACAACAACACTCCATCGACAAGACTAGCTACTAGCTAGCAGCTAGCAAGCAGCAGCAAGAACTCGCGGAGGATGATGGATCACGTAGATAAGAACTAGACAACTGATAAGCTACTTCTTCTAACTGCATGGACTGCTTGACATGAGATATCATGATCAGCAGCAGCTTGATCTGCATCATCAATCATCATCAACATGATCATCATAATCATAACACAATAATAAAATTTTCTAGAAAAAACTGCTCATCAATGTTGAGATGATCAACCAATCATGATTGTACCAAAAAGAAGTTGCTTTAAGCCTAGCTAATCTCAGAGCAAAACAACTTCACTCAACCGCAGCACTCAACCGCAGGACACAGAACACTAGAATAATAAACTAGAATCAAATTCCGTTACTGTTGCGATCGAGAATGATGCAGCTAGTTAATAGTAGCTGGCTGCGCTCCACTAGAAAGAATCCCAGCTAGCTAGCAACCAACATTCCCCATATGATTGATTGATCTCCCTCATGTCAGCTCACCCAAATAGATACCTGTAGCATCCATCCCAGGTCCCTCCTGCAACCTCAATTCTGAGTTCCTTAGCTTCTTAGATTCCTTGCAACGCCGCTGCCCGGCCGTCGACTGCGGCATCTTGATGGGATCTTTCCGCTCATGGACATCATCAGTTGAGCACACCCAATTGCAGCAGCAATCCAAAGAAATAAAAAACATTCCTGAGCAATAATTCCTAGTTGCCCTTTTCAACCGCTGCTGCTGGTGGACGGACTTGGTGGCGGTTACCATGGGTATCAAGGGTACCTTTCAAGGAAGGTAGGTAGGTAGGTAGGTCCCAGTTTCCCCTCCCTTGAAAGATATTGGGACCAACCTACTACCTCCCTAGACCTATTGGGTACCAGTGTTGGGCAGTTCTTTACTTTTATGAAGATGGTCCGGGTCTGGCTCTAAAATATAAATTAGAATCACCTTGGTTCCAAGTTCGGTTCTTCAAAAAAGTATTCCAATTACACTTTTGAAAATCAAACTGGGTTTCAGTCCGGTTCTGTCTAACACAGGTTGAAATCGATGATTAACTACCAATTAATCCTATTTCTAGTCACTGGTATTTCAATTATAGCTCCAATTCCAAAAAGAAGATCAAGTTTTAGTTGGGTTCTTACTCACTGGAACCAGAACCAGCCAAAGTGAACACCTGCCCAACAGTACGAGGTACCTTACAAAGGGAGGTAGGTAGGTGCCAGCCTCCCCTCCCTTGAAATGTATTGGAACCTCCCTTCACACATGGATTTTGAGCACTATTTTGATGAAACCCTGGGAATCAGAAATGAACCAAAGCACCCAAAAAAGGGGGAATACAAGGAACAAAATGGAAGGACCCTGTCCAAGAAGACAAAAGAACCACCTAAGAGGGTGAACCACAAGTGGAACATCAAGTTCCTGACCCCCCCCTCCTTTCCCAAGAAGCATATCAAATATTTTAAGTTTATCAGAAAAAAATGCATTTCGGATCATTGTTCTTTGCTTTTTTGTTTCCCTCCTTTGCCTTTCTTCCAGGACATGAAAATACTCTGTCCTTCTCTTTTTTGGCTAGATTCAGATCATTATTGAACCCATTTTCTGACCTTTTCTCACCATCTACATTGTAGCCATTAATTGGACTTTTGAAAAGTTTTGATGTCTATTTTTTTGCATTTTGCTTTTCTAATTTTTGCTACAGTAGAATATGTGCCATTCCCAACTGCAGTAGGCCTTGATATTTGAATGTGGTAAATATCAATAATTCCATTATACATTAAATGTCAAATTACAGAAAATCACCTTTTTCCAAAAATGAAAGTGAATGAAACTCACTAAGTTACCTAGAGATTGCACATGTATAATGGACCGTGACTATATCAAATATGACTTATTCAACATGAATGTACATGTATCATTATTGATGTCTTCGAGTTAGTCAAAAGCATGTTGTTTACACTGGGTGTCAAACCTATGCTTATCTCTACAAAAACTAGTGCTAATGAGATTAGTGAAGATCAGAAAAGATTAGTGCATGTAGACATGGTTGGCTTGGAGAGTTTGCTGATGAAATTAGTGTTCATCTAGAAATGACCTCACTGAAGTGGCTTTTCTTAAGAGGTCAGCACTAATCTCTTGGAGCATGTCCTTGCTCTTTAGCCCCCTCTTTTGCCTAGCTTGAAACTTTCTCAATTTGTTCACATCAATTTTTCTTTTAGTGGCAAAATTTTGTCAAAAAGAAAAAAAAATTCATGAAAAAGATAAAAACTTCCAAATTCATAAATTTGCATTGTGTAGCTGAAAATATAAAAGGATGATTAAAGATTTGTACTTTATTTCTGGTCTATAGCCTGATTTGGCTAAATCTTCCTAAGGATAATGGCCACTTTTTTACATCTTCCTATGGATGATGGCCACTTTGGCTGCAAACAAAAAATTCCTAAAAAGAAGCTGGTTCACATGGGCTTTTTCCTTTTCTCCAAGTGAAAGTTATCCAGGTAAAACACCTTTAAGCATCTCCAATAAAATAAGCAGTTGATGTGTAAATGGGGGATGATCTTCTCTCATTGGTCTCTTTGAAATTGGGATTGATCAGCCACTATTGATGCAGTACAAAGAAGCTCTTGGCTCTTCAAATTCAGACTGCCAAATTGTTTACCATTTATGCTCAGTTTGGAAACGACATTGGATTGTAAGGAAGGAATCCTCAATGTTCTGTTTCTGAAGGACATTAATTTTTTGTGTGGGGTGTGTTATACTCAAGTTGGGTAACATGTTTTGTTGAATCAATGTGCACGTGTGAATTTCTTAGCGATGCCGCCAGGTAGTTTAATGAAGCTGGGAATCACAGTGTCAGGGAAATTACTCAATTATATGGGGGGAGTCCCCAGAATTCAAGCCCTAGTAAATGATAGAGTGGAGGTTGGAAGGGGAGTTGACATAAAATATTGTTGTTATGCATTCTAAGTTCTAGTCTCTAGACAAAGCAAACTCATCACTAATTTCCCATTAAATCTATCCAAATCTATGGATGTTCTTTGTCGTACAGTTGTTGGTTTTTTTTGGTTGACAACTAAGAAGTTAGAATGCAAAGGAAGTTGCCCCCATGTAATGATGTGCACTACCTTAGTTTTGCTTGCAAATGGATGTGTGACAACTTGGGGCAAATGGTGAATCTATATGGTAAATTGGTGGTTGGTATAAATCTAAATAGTGGGTTTGGAAAGTCCACGTTGCGTGTGGAATGCCAAAATTCCCAATGGTGGTTGGTAAAATGGTCTAGTTATGTTGGTGAGATCAAAAGGTGGGTTGGTGGGTGTACGCACTTTTGATATGTGACACTCAATATCTTTTTGGATATGACACCTAACTTTGTGTTAAGTGTTTAGTCCCTGACTTTAGAACGTTAGGGACTAATGATTTTTAATGTGGTAATTCTAACATGATACAAAAGAGAGTTTAGGTCATAGTTTGAAATGGCATCTTGATAGTTGAAATCTCAATGTCATTTAAACTATTACCTATACTCTCTTCTGATTTTATAGAAACAAAGATCTCTAAGACAACACCGGATCTCTAAGAGAAATCTCCACCATTGAGAAGTTAAACCAAACTGCTTCAAACATTGTAGGGTAGAAATTCTCACATGCCTTCAAACCAGGATTTGACTACTCCAAAATATTAAAATATGCAAGGTTTTCCTTGGGTTTGTTCAGTTTGCTGACTATAATATGATGGATAAAAAACAAATTTTCAAAAAATAATCATTTTCTAAGAAGAATTGTTGGATCAAAGTTCAGATCTAGAAAACTTAAGGTGGTCTCGGCCCCAAGTTTTTGAGATTGCAAGCCTGCCCTGGTTCTCATCTACCAATCACAATGTACCTTCATGTCAACTTTTTTAAACCTTACCTTCTGCTCTCCTTTTCAGGTTTCTGCTCTTCAAGCAAAGTGTCAAAACCCAAGTTGGCCAGTTCTGTCTTTGGAAGTGAACCTCAAGTCCCGGTTTTGACACAAAAAAACATTTTGTGATGTTCTCTGGGTGTAGTTGTGAGCCCAGTTCTTCAAATTTTTAACTCTACGGTTCCAATTTTAACACATTTTTTCAAATTAAAAATCTTTTGAGCATGGTTCAAAAATCAAGGTTTGATTCCATGTACATATTACACATCCCTCAAGATTGAGTATTGTATAAGTACAAAATTTTATAATAAATTAAAGCTGGTGATTGTATAGGTACAAAGTCTTATAATTAATTAAATCCAATTAATTACTTAGACAATTCAACTCACTTTTTTTTAAGTTCAACTTGCTTACCTGAAGAACTTGAACCTTTGTTTGGAATTTAAGAATTCTTTTTTTCAAGGTTCTAGCAAAAGGCCAATTTAACCAATCACAAAAATGTTGTTTTTAAAAATCATGACAGGATTATTCTAAATCAAGTGTATCATTATTTAGTAAAGCATGTAACCAGTTCGGAATTTTCCAAATAAATTGCCTTATTCAAAAATCATCAATCAACTTGATATTTTTAAATTATCACATTACTCTAAACGATTCATTTGGGGCCTACTCTTGCTAATGATGGATACAAAAAAAAAGCCTATTGTGGCCATCTCTATTGCAATTGCATGTTTTCTTGCATGCAAGGGAAGCCCTCCACTCCAACAAACATCATTTTCACCCCCACATGGCAAAAACCTATGAGGAGGTTGGGCAATCAATTCCCAATCAAGCAAAGATGGATGTAGTTATATAAACCCTTGTCATCCTTTTTAGTATTTGGGGCGTGTGTTATAAACCTGTTGGAGGAGGAGGATGAGAACCATGCAAAGAACTGAAAAGGATGCATGTCAGTGGTGATGCAGATTGCATCACTGAATTGATCAAAGAGCTGTGCCAACAAAGTTAGTCACGCACTTGGGTCAGTTACTCAAAAGAGATGTTATCAAATTTCTAGATCTATGAATGGAGATAAGAAAGGTAGTTGTTTTCTAAAGAAGTTCAATGTTTCTATGACATGTTTGGTTGGTGAAGGGTGGGATGGAAGTAGGTCAGCTACAAAGCAATCAAGGATTTCCTCCAAATGCATGCTCATGTTAAACAAGTCTGATCTGTCGACAAGCAAAGTGGACCTTGAAGGAGGAGGAGGAGGACGCTTGGATGGTGGCACTCCACATTTGACGTCCACAAATAATTTTGTCTGGTTTAATCAAGTGCCTGACAACCTTTCAAACAACTACTCAAACAATCCTTCCATTTCCAACACACTAAGGATCCCACTTATTACTTGGCCCTTTCTGACTGACTAATAATTTGTTGGGCCTTCGGCCAGTCAAAGAGGAGGCAGAAGACCACCTAGTATTTGCCTTCTTGAGGTCCATACTACTGGCTCACCCTCTACAGCCTTGAGTGATGTATTGAGCTATTGGGGCTCAGAGTGAACCAGCACCCACCAATGCACCAGTTGGCCGTTCTGTCTATAGGATGGGCTGCAATTTTTTCATCCAGCTTCAGACCCTGCATTAACCAATATTGTACCATAGTCAGCCTTTTCTGGCTGCTGACATTGAGCTTTCTTTTTTTGGCCTTTTTTTCTCAAACCTCACAGCCATAGGTAAACATGCGACCCACCAAACAGGAGTTGGGTAACCAAATAACCCATCAGGCTAGACCAACACTTGTCAACATTCGTCCATCAACCTACCGGTGTTTTAAGAAGTTTACACTATGGAATGCCCAATATTAACTAACTGTGTTCGGTTATCTTAAATATTCCACATGGAATATTGGTTTAGTGTGCGGCTTTGAGGGGGGAGCAATGCTTGGTAGGTAAAAGAAAATGAAGGTTGTTAGGTCTTGATCCATTTGGTCATGAGAGAGGAACACCACAACCTCATGCACATAACTGAAAACAAATACAATGAATAATATTTTGGTAATGGTTTGAGTGCTTGGTTATAGGTGTCCTTTTAAACATATTAAGGGGAAAACAAAAGCAGTCTTTTCAAAGCCAATGGTTAGATTAGGGTTGGGTTGGATTTGGTTTCACAAAGCAGTGGAACTAAAGAGAACATTTGGTTATGGGAGTTGGTTTAGCACATTAAGAGACATGCAATTGCTCATAAATAAACTCTAAATTTTAACAATAATGCATTGCAAGAAAATCAACAAAGGACAACAAATTTTTGAGTCCTCCAAAAAATTCCATTTGTTAGTCCTCCAAAGGATGTTCCTTTCTAGATTCCTCCTATGCAAAAGCATTTTACATTCTTTTCAAAAATAACTCAATGCAAAATCAAGTTTAATCTTAAATTGAAATCAAAACATTTGTTCGATCTTTGTAATTTTTTCTAAGTATGTCATCTCTAAGAGCGAAAGTAGAAGAGTAACTCCAACTTTGAAAAATATAGAGTTGTCAATCCAAGTAGAGAATGTAGAAAAGGATAGGTCAAACCTGAAATTTTATTTGTAGAAAACAAGTCTAAAGGAGAAATCAAAGCATGTAGAAGAGTAAGAACCAAGTCCACAAGTAGATTTGCAAAAACTAAAATTCAAGGTCAAAGTGAAGCATGTAGAAGAACAAGAACAAAGTTCACAAATAGATTTGCAAGAACCACATCTCAAGATCAAAGTAGAGAATGTAGAAGAACAAGAATCAAGTCCAAAAGTAGATCTATAGAAATTATATCTCAATGAGAAAGTATAATCTATAGAAAAAGGATCACCATAAAAAATAAGGATAGAAACCATAGATCAAATTTATAACCAGAGATACAAGAAGTACTTAAACTATCATTGGAACCAACAATTTGTAGTCCAAAATGCTAGATCACAAATATTCAAGAGAGCAAGGAATCAACTAAGTTATAAAAATTATTCTTATAAATTTCTTCCCACAACCTACACATCAACAAAAGATGTCAATTTAATGTGGGAGGCTTTTGCAAATTTCTACACTCTCATGTATTCTTCTATTACACTACTTGAACATGCATTAACAACTTTCCAAACTTACTACACTTATTCGATTCTTGGGTTGTTTACAAAAAAGAAAAGGGCATACCATTGATTGGGCCAAATTGCACACCACCAAGTTCTTGGAGGCTAGGACTAGGAAATACAAAATAACCATGAACTTGACTTTACTTCAAAGGTGACGAAACAACATGTTGAACCTACAAGCAATAGACAAGGAAAATATGCCCCTTGAACTTGCATCAAAAAACAAAACATCAACATTTTAGTTGAATTGAGCCCTTGCAAGAGAGATATGTGGACAAATGAAACATTGCAAACAACAAGAAAATATTGTTGAAAAGAAACATTCCTTAAGGAGGGTTAACAAAACATGGAACTTTTTTTTTAATTCATTTTTTGACTACTTGAATGGGAAAAAAAAAAATAGTATGGGGCCTAGAGGTGTGTTCAAAGAAGAAGAGGATGTTGAAATGATAATTAAATGGATGTTAGCTATGCAAGAATGTGGACTATATATATATTAACCTACAATAATTGAAGATGAAGGTTACAAAATTAACACAAATAAGAATTACACCATTCTGAGATGAGATACAAAGCAATAGTTGTTGGTATTAATTTAAATGTAAATACCTAAAATTAAACATTTGCCAAACAAAGAGGTTGGAAGTTTACAAAACACAAGGATTAATACATAATTCTTACAAATTTTTCTACTTTAACCTACAATGATTGTAAAAATCAACACAATTATGATCCAAATCGTGTATGAAATTTAAATGAAATTGGAATTCAAGCTAGCAAACAAGGAGAAACAAGGGTTTTTCTTAAGAGAAAGTCAAATGTAATTTATAATACCATCCTTAAATCGTGAAAAAGGTTAACTATAAATTGGATAATCAATGATGTAAGATTTGTTCTACTAGGGTTCTATATCTTCAAAGGAAAAAAATTACAAGATGATTACATTAAATTTTACAGACTAAGGACCTACATCGACGCACCACCAAGCTCTTTGATAAACTCAACTACGAATCCAGGTGAAAAAAACATAAGGATAAGGAGTTGGGGTATGCTCCTTGGGGGTTTGTACATGAACCTACACAAATTAAACAACAAGTTGGTTAGTGCATAGTTGGAGCACTTTTGGTACATGGATGAACCACAAGCAAACACAAACTCACAAGATTCACCACGGCCTAAACTTGGGGGAAGCCACCACCTACCCCCTTATAGTATTATTTGTGCCTAGAAATAGGCCCTACACCCAAATGTCATTTTGTCCCGAAACTCCCAAGTTGGGAGTCCCGAAATTCTCAAAATGGGGAGTCCCACAACTTTGGAGACCCATAATTTTTTGTGCAAACCTTTGATTGAGGTGAGGTCTAAAACAAAGTTGTAGCCTTTGTCAAAAGCTTTCCAACTATATGCAACACATTACCTACACACAAGTAAATAAAGGTGATTCCCAACTTTTAATGGTCGGGAGTCAAATTGGTAATTTGTTTCGCAACCCTTCTTTCAGCCATAACTTATGTTTTAAGTATCCAAATGGATCATGTGAACCCATTTTAGACATTTACATCTCAAGATCTTTTCAATGGTATAAGGAACTTTTCAATCTAATGAGTTTTGACCCTTATAATTTCCCTCTGAAAATTTAAAAGTCCATGAAGACTCCAACTCCCAAAGTGGGAACCCACTTTGGAGTGCGTGGGTTCATTCCTTTACGCTCTCCTAAAGGTGTAGAAAATTTGTTAGTGAGGAGGATCCAAGTTTAAAATGTAGCTAGAGCATTGGCACCCATAGTTTATTTGGTGAATGGGGATGCATACACACATTACCATTGATTTAAAAGCCTTAAACTAAATTAGTTATTCATCACATGATTAAAATTGAATGGTTGTTTTGATAATTATGATTAGTAGGTTTTTCATCCATCCTAGTGATGTGGGTAGGTGAAGTTTAGTAGTCAACAGATTACTATTCAGTAAAAAGTGTCAAACTTTTAGTTATAAAAATTGATTGCAAAAAACAATTTGTCTTTTAATGTTTTTTTAAAAACATTAATTAGCCTTAAATTTTATAGTTTAATTTTAAATTCACTAATTTTTTTCATTTGAATAGTTTGAAATTTCAAAAACATAACTACTTGTTATTATTTATTTATTTTCCATTTATATGGTCTATGTTATTTCAACCCTAAGGCCTAAACCACCATTTTCAAAATGTTTTGAGGTTCCCAACATCTTCTTCCAAGTAATATTTTTTAAAACAAGAAAAAAAAATGTCCTTATTTTTCTAACCTTAAAATATTGAAAAAAGGAAATAAATATAATTGTCTTCTAGCACTTTCTTTTTTTTTAAATCATTCTTTTGTTTGGTTTTTTTCTTCATTTAATCTTTTCCTTTAAACTCATTCTCTTCTTATTTCTTCTTCTTCTTCCTTCATATTCTTCTTTTGGCTTATGTTCTTGTTTCACAAGTCCAAATAAAACCAAAAAATTAAGAAAGGGGCAAGGTGTAATTGGCATGGTTTGCAATCACACATTATAACTAAGCAATTGTGCGATAGGTGATAGCAACAAGCACGACAATGTGGTTGTAGTTGAGTGATGGTGCAATAGGTGTCAATGTGCAAGCATGAGAATGACAGATGATCAAGTAATGCAACTCTTGTAAACTAAGTTTCTCACAATACAACTATTTTTGAAAAACTGAAGATGATTTTTTTTTTTTAACTAACCAAATGCACAAGTTTTTTTTAAAATTTAAATCTAACTAGCAATCAACGTTACACAACTGTTTTTTTTTTTTTAAATGTAAAAGAAAAAATCTCCTTCTTTATTTTCCTTTCATTTTTTTTCAACTTTTTTTTTTTTTTTT
>Ga0209208_10000650_pt1 | contig 46226 bp, 38 predicted proteins | sample S1TSphfallax_3_FD_187694 | JGI IMG/M metagenome (GOLD analysis project Ga0209208, IMG submission 187694) | Host-associated microbial communities from peat moss isolated from Minnesota, USA - S1T2_Fd - Sphagnum fallax MG (SPAdes) (version 2) | ecosystem: Host-associated > Plants > Peat moss >...
CTGGTTCTCAAATCAAAAATAAAATCCGCCGCCACTCATGAGCAGATTGATCCTGATTTCCGTTTCTGTCTTTTCACAGGCCACACAGTATTGGAGCTTAAGTCTGGTTCCCCGTTGTTCGGCTACATGCATTTAATGTTATTCCATGTTTAGTTTGGGTGGTTTGCTTCTTTAATAAAAGGGACTTTAAAGAGAGTTCACTAGGCATGAAAGGGCAACTTGAGGACCAAACACATCTGTGGATTTTTCTAATATACCATAACTAATTACAAATTTTTTATTTTAATCAAATATAAACAATTTAATGCATGTGGAAATGTGTATATCGTGGAATGTTTCTTATACTCCAATTATTTCATAAATGACCACAAATTTCAAAACCATTTTCATTGTGTTTAGATTTGAACATTCATTTTTCACAATAATAATAATAATAATAATAATAATTTTAAACATGCAGTTTTTTTGTTAATGTTTCACCCCCTACTTCTTTTGCATGAAACAATTTAAGATTTACATGGTTAATTTGCCAATCAACATTGTGAAATTTGATAACATGTGCAAATTTACATCATGTGCCTCTTTAGACATACATATAAATCAAAACTCATTGCAAGTCCAAATGTTCCACCAAGACATGTAAGATATATATATTTTTTGTTTTTTCAATCATATTTTGTAACACTTCTTGTCAACATTATTTTCATGAATAGAAAATATTATGTGGATGTAGTGAAACATCAATCATTTCAACCATATGCTTTTAACAATGTGAATGTGCATATGGTAAAATTCATAAACAAAAAAAAAAAAGTATTCCAAAAATGATTTTGCTACACATTATCCATCTTAAAAAGATCTATTGCACCAAAATAATTGAAGCTTACACATAAAGAAATAGTCAATGTCTTTTTGTTGGTTTTTTTTCCATCAACTCTTTCATCTTATTTTTCATTTCTTCATACTTTTGAAATATTATCAAAAATATATTATACCCACATTTTTTGTTGTTGTTGTTATTCCATTACTTTTGAAATATCATTTTACACCTTCCCAAATCTTTTTTATTAAATTAAAATAAATGGATTGACTATTACATGGGGAAAAAAAGGTCAAAACATGTTAATAGGAGCCAATGGGATTATTTTATAAGAGAATTGCATTTGATTGTAGTCCATTTGATTTTTTCATAAATTTTTTTTGAGTGAAATCTTTTGCAACTTTTCCCAATACATCACATTTTTAAAAATCTTTGTTGAATAACTATGAATATTTTTAATGTGTGTGATTTTGCATTTTTTAATCAAAAATCATCATAATTTCAAATTATTCCAATATATGAACTATTTTAAGCTTTAGTTTTTTTTTATCATAAGCTAAAACTTTGTTTCATATGTCATGTACATTACATCCATACATGTGGTAAATTATTCTTGAAATTTTGAGATTTTAAAATTTTAAAATTCCATAGCTTTTAAATTGTGAGTGTTTTTTGAATGTGGCCAATAGGTTAATGGAAGATGATTATCATTTTAATTTTTTTGCCATTAACATTTTTTATTAAAAATATATATAAACATATATAGTCCTTTGCAAAATTGATTGATTTTACATAATTGTAGTTCAAGTTCAAAAGTCCTTTACTAAACCACTGAAATTATATTAAATTTCAATTTCGATTCCTCAACACTCGTATTAGTCACTTAGCACAAATTAGAATGATTACCATGATTTAAAAATGTGAAAAAAAAACACATTTACATTATAATTACAATTTTCAATGTGTCCCAACATCCTTTTTAGGTTTGAAATTAATGTTTTTTGATCCAAAAGCAAGAGGGAAAAAGAAAAAAAAAAACCTTATTGAACTCTTTTATTTTATGCTCCCTTTAAGTAACACATCATGCAAGGGTTTGCAATTGCATACAAAACATCACCTTAATTTTATATTCTAACCTTAATTTGAGGACTTAAGTTGAAGTTATAGATTAACTTAACCAAGGTTTGAACTCCATGGTTCTCAAATAAAGGTGGATACTTAACGTTGCAAAAATTTGCCAAGAATTGCAACACTAGTTCCTTTACCTAATATGTATTTGCCTTGTTTGCCTCCATCAAATACCAAAGAAAGAATTGGTTAAAAAGATCTAACAAAGGTTTAATTTTTTTTAATGTAATCACCCAACATTGGTCTACACCTTCATGTCACAAATTTGGTTTAGAAAACACCTCAAGATAAATGGGAATTTGGAGAAACATGGTTTAATGAATATCTCAACTAACCAAAACATGGTTAATCAATGTTTTACAATTAAAATCCCACTTGATAATTTAGTTCATTTCAATGAACATTTGTGAAATTGCATGATGTGTGTGTATGTTGCTTCTTTATTGATAGTTTTGGTAGGTTGATGGAAATGCTTTCTTGAATTCTTCATTTCCATAAATCATTCATCAAATAAAACCAACAAAAATGATCTATTTACTTTAAAGTGTACGATAAGCTCAACTTGAATTTCAATCAATTGAATAGGCCCCATTCTACTACATTCACTCTCGTTGTTATGTAGGTCTCAAGTACAATGGGCTCTTGGTGGTGAATTCTACCAAGTGGCCACAAGCTTGGCAAAATTGGCCACCAAGGGCTTGTTCCCTAGCATGGATAACATTTTCCTTAATGTCAAAAAAAGAAGTAAACTCCTTAAATAGTAAAGTTTCCTTTGATGGTCACTTTAGTTTGTAACATGACACATTACAAATGTATTTTTCACGACTTGAATTTGACCAACGATATTGTGTAGTCAAAATTTCATGGTTAACATGACTAATCATGTCCATTCTGTCTAATTGCAAAAGTAACAATGTTTGTTATGACTAAGACCACTTTTCATTTAAAAATCAAATTAGAAATTACAAGCAACATGTGAAACACGGAGGACTTATGTGAAAATCATAGTGCTAACATCATGACTAAATTCTTAGCATCATGATTGAATTTAGTCACTATAACATGACATAAATGATGACGTGCCATCATGTATGATCGTTGTGATTAAAACATGTTATTTTTAATGTCTTATTTAACATTGTGATTAAAATGCATCGGTTTTTTTTGTCTTAAGTGGCATTATGTCTGTGATGGTTTAATTTTTTAATTAAATTCAATTATGAATTGAAAAAACATATAAAATCTATAATCAAACTACAATTGTGTACTTCACATGTGGAATGAAGTTAATTAATTCTGAGAATAAATTATTACACTATTACATTATTATAACTAGAGAAATTAGATTGGAAATGTTAAGAAAATATTTTAAATTAATGTCATGTATTGACATTTGATATGAAACCATTCATAAATCAAATGAAATTATGAAATTATATACGTGTGAAATTGATCACAAATTTTCCAACATAAATTTTACGTCAAATTATGAAATTACTAATTAATCATATGAAAATATATTGCATTTGAATTTACAACCTATATGAAAATATTTGTAAAATTTTAATATTATGTAATTATTAGATAAAAATTATAGAATCAATTAAGTGATGAAAGTAGAAAATTTCAAAAATCAGATTTGATTTAAACAATTGTATTGAATTTATAACCCCAATTGAGATTCAAAATGTTATATTTTACTATTTAATAATAAATTTAGCACTAATATTAAATTCATTTAAAAACTAAATTTAGTTATGAAAATTCAAAAATGAATTAAATTAAGTAACAAAATGAAAGTAGGTAAGTATGTAGGTATTACCTACCAACTACCATGTTTGGACCTTGTACTTACGTACCTATTTATTACATACCTACTTACATATCACATACATACTTGCCTATTAATTAAGCACCACTCATTAGCTATTTACATATTAAATTAAATTTTCATTATGAACTTAAATAATTCTATTATAAAATTTAATGTTCAAAAGTTCAAAATATGTTGTCTTTGTATTTATGTAATTACAAGATTTGTCACCATGTGAAATGATGGTTAGATTGTTAAGGATTTATCATATGGCCGTGGAAAAGAAGGTTCAAATCTCATTCTTGACATCATATGAATGTGACTATAATTAGTCATGTTATAGTTTGAACTAAAATTAATCATGTTGACATGGCAAGAAAAAATACATGCAAGAGAAAGTTGGTGCTTGTCTAGCTACCTATTGATAATCTTGCTAAGAAAAATTAAAAGAAAAATCTCCCAATTGCATTTAAATCAATGATAGTTCACCAAGTTGCAATTTGGTTAGAATTAAAGTAATATTGACAATCTATGCATAGTAATAACTCCTTGAGTTTTATCAAATTTTATAATCTATTCAAATTCTAATTTTCAAGAGTATATATTACCATGTAAGCTAGCATGAAATAATCAAAATGGACATGATAGATTTTTGTCAAAATAGACATGATGATTTTAGTCACATGAAGTTAGTTATCTTACTAGCAACTGCATGTAATTGATTGGTCTATTCTTACTAAATCCAAATGTGTATTTGGATGTCCATTTTTATTGAAATTCTAGATTATTATTATTAATTAAAAAGGACACAATTTGTTGTAATGACATCATAAGGATCGCAAAATCAACGCTTTTATTTTGTACACACCAAAATATCTTTGTGCACTTTATTTTACATTGCACATGTGTGTAGTTCCCTTTAAAAAGAAAAAAAAGGGTGTCCCAAAACAATTGTAAATTGCATTGTTTTCATGGCCATTCAAACTTTCAAATTGAAGCTCAAGCAAGGATGAAAATATGTGGAGTATCAATAAGTTAAGATCTTAATTTTGTTAATGGGTCCACACCTTCCTCCCCCCCCAAAACCCCAAATGCTTCCAAAACACAACAACTTAATAACTTGGTGTGCATTATGGATGTGTAGACCTACACAACTTATGTTTGGCTATGACATTCATTAAAACTATTAAATTATCAATACTACATGTTCCATAAATGCAAGCTTCACAAATTTTCCAATTAAAATTTGAATGTACATTTCATTTTATTTTAAAATTAGATATACACAAGGAATTTGTATCTTAAATGATTGGTTTAAAAAGTTGACAATGATTATTTTTTAATTGTAAATGTCATATATGTGATTTTACACTATCAAGTCACAAAAGACATGTTGTGACACCTAGTTGCAATGATAGTCCCATCAAATTGTGATTAACATCAACCTTTTCATTTAACCAACATGACACGATCATTTACAACTAGTTTTAATGATTAAAATTTGTAGTTGCATATGTTCATGTGCCACAATCATTTGTAACTAATTTTGTGATTAAAATGTGGAAGTGCTTCAAATTTTTAGCATTAAAATGTTGACATGTGACAAATTCCAAAATTAAAAAAATGGCATCACATGGCTTACTTAAACAACCTTCAATTAGGCTAGGTTTTAAATTAAGTAACATAACTAAACCTAAGTTAAATAGACTAATTAAACAAATTCAAATAGGTTGCAAGTGTGAAGAATTGAACCCCTCACTTTCACAATAAAAATCCAAACCCTTAACCATTGCATCACTTTTCAACAAATAATAATTTTCATTCATTGCATTATTATCAACATTTCTTCCTATCTTACCTATGTGATGTAGCTTACCTATTTTAGTTAGTTACCCTAAACTACCTTAAGCTATTTTAAGCTAAATTATCATATTTTATTTAAAACCTTTTTACCTTAGACTATTCCAAGGTATCTAACCCTATGTTAAATTTTGGGCTATTTTAAGTTATTTCACCTTACTCAATTTTTTGTTATTCTAGGTTAATTAATTTAAAACTATTTTGAGTTATTCGATGCTAACCTATTTTTGGTTATTGAAAAAAAACTTATTATAGGTTATTCTATCTTTGATTTTTTTGGCTATTATATTATTATTATTCTAGGTTATTTTTAATTATTTAAACCCTAAGTCATTCTAAGGTTTTTTGGGTTCAATTTTTTTATGGTGTACAAAATTTTCTCATAATGTCATCCTTTTGTGTATTCCTTTGCTTAATCCTATTTGATCATGTAAAGACACAAAAATGAATGATACTAATGAAAAACATGATTAAACATCTCCCTTTGCCATTTAAAGCTATAATTGTTATAACCCAAAGAAAGAAAAAACATTGTTAAACAATACCCTTTGAAATTCACCAAGCAAGGCTAATTAATAATTACCATCTCCACTTCTTAAAACAAAACACAACATCTGAATACCTCCTAGGCCTATAAGGGAAGGCCTACTCTTGAGGGCCTCCCCTAATTTGAGGGTTGCAGCCTCTAGGGTGGTAGTCCAAAGGCATGGGCCCCAAAACTTGTGGGGAGGCCATTGGGAGCAGGTCAATCATATAGAGCATGAAATGTTTCTTATTTGAATGGTGGAAGATTTGCATGGGAACAACAAAAAGTCCCTTCAATTGACAAACATATTTTGCAAGGGGGAGGTGCTTACAAATACAAAAGCTAAAGTTGCCAATTTATGTGCATGTGTTTCATTGGCAATAAATTAAGGGCGGGTGATGTGCTTACATCTAATTGGTCGTTCAATAAAAAATAGATTTAATGAAGTTTGTAAAGTAAATATTAGTAGGGAAAATTCAATTTCGATAAATGATTTTTTGGGTGGGTGAGAACCTCCATTGTAACAAAATTGTTGAATATTGTAACCCTCCACAAGGGATTTAATATTAGAATGGAGAGTGAATACCATCCTTCACCTATAGATCAATACTATGTGGACGTGCCATTATCCTTGCAACCATTGAAAGTTTATGGTATAAAGAAAGTTGGTCAATTTGTAGTAGACTTAGATGCACCTACCCGGGAAGGAAGGTTGTGTCTTGATTCTCAACCATTTAGTTTCTTTTTGAAAACATCCTACATATGTATTGCAAAATTGTTATCGCATCTTTAACCTAAGTTGTTAGCATATGCACACACACTACATATGTTGGTTCGTTACTAATGTCTACCGCATCCAAAATACTATGTAGGTTAATTCCATATGCTCACCTATAAATGAAATCTTGTATAAGTATTTTAAAGTGAGGATCAATTAAATGTCACCATATAAAAGTCAATGATTGTGTTTTGGCCAATCAAAGCCGATCTTTCTTGTGAAATTGGCCTTTGAAGTTGTTACACTAGAGTGATTTGTAAAGTTTTATGATTTGGCAGTGAAAATGGCCAGTTTCAACATAATGAGGCATCAAACGTGTAATTGGGAATGAAATTTTTTTACGAAGCAAACTAATTGGGACTCAAACTAAATTTTCCACCAATTTTGGTGGTAAATTGAGTTTCATCTTGTATTTTTTTTTCCTAAACGCCTCCATATATTTTCACTGCTCTTACCTATACAACTACCATAATTGCTCTTGAACCTTGTGCATTAAATGCTAAGTTTCAGCATTTCATACTGAGATTTTAATCAAATTTCCTTACTTGCAGATATCACTGAAAGAGGGGATAGGGGGTGAAAGCAGGCCCAAGGACAGGGTGAAGACAAGGTGACTTTACAGACAACTGTATTATCCTGTTTTGAACTTAGTCCAACCTGGTTTTATGTTATTCAAAATTTCAACTTCATTGAAATTACTCTTCACCTGCCATACTGCCTGTGAACCAGCTCTTAAGAGCCTCTCCACCAGTGCTCAGTATGTCACTCTGGATAATAAAATTAAATGTCTAAGTTTAACTTTTATTTTTGGGCAACCCGACCAATATAATACTGTAATTGGAACTGCATGAACGTGGGAACTACTATTAACAAACCACCTGGACCAATCACCAATCAGAAATACCGAGCCGTAGTCAAGACCAATTTATTACACTCTTTTTTGGAGGTGCACAACTGTGTTGCGCCTTTTACCAAACATGGCCAGCTGCACGAATTTGGTGCAGAGAAACCAATTTCCTGAGCTAAAGCAGCACATTTTGATTTTTTCACAATAAATTTTACTGTCTGGAGTCACATACTGAGCACTGGTGGAGATGCTCTAAGAGAAAAGAAAGTGAATGTGGGGCGCTGTAAACATTAAGAAAATCCCTACCTGTAAAAAAAAAAACCAAGGAAAAATGAAAGTACATTTGTCAGCCAAACATGAGTTAAGACATTAAGTGGAAGATACAAGATACCTCAAGGACATTCTTCCTTGCAAGATCGGGCAAGGATGGATCGATCATGGCAGATAGTAAGCATTTACACCACGCACCAATCTTTCAACTCATAGTGATTGTGTTGAAAAGTTGGTACATGTTGAAAAATTGGTGCACATCAATCATGAACATAAGTTTACTAGGTTGGCACTTGGAACCTGGGTGGCCTTAAAAACTCAGTTTTGGAAACAAGTTTGAAACTGTAAAAGATTGACTTTAGGAGAATGTCACAAAATGATTGATTTTTTCATGTTGGCCATTACAATGAAGACATCATATTACATAACTACAAAATAACCACTATCATTACCACCCTTGTGCCAAAGTCTTAGAAAGAGTCCAACTCTTAAATTTTGCTTTGAGCTCCTTCCAAATTTGCACCAAGTACATGAAGAAACAATGAAGAATGTTTCCTCACCAAGTACATGAAGAAGCAATGAAAATGTTATCATTTTTATATTTTGACAAAACTAAAATGTCAATAACAAAATGCTTCAAAATGACAACCAAAAGGAGAGACCATTAAGATGACTATTTGTTTATCAATCAAAATATGCCATAATTTAAAATGGCTATTCAAAACATGACTAAAAATGGGATTTCATTCCAACATAATGTAGTACTAATTAGTGTCTCCAAAACCCCCCCCCCAAATCAACCAAAAGGAGAGACCACTACAATGTTTATTAATTTATCAATTAGAAATATGCCAAAATTTAAATGGCTATTCAAAACATGACTAAAAATGGTATTTCATTCCAAACACATGTAAGGAGTAGTAGTAAGTAGAGTGTCTCCAAAAACCCAAAAGAAACCAACATGACTAGATGATGGCTCTTTGCCCTATAATATGGCTACCTATTGCCTCCAATGACCACGAAACAAAACATAACTAGAGGAGGGCCATACCCAATAATGGCTATAGTATATTCCCAATTTTATTTTTTATTATAAAAACATGTCTAATTGGTTGTTCACCCTATCTTGTACACTACAAATACTCTTGGGGAAAAAAAGGTTGACCAAATTGGCTCTTCACTCTATATATGGCTATAGCCTCTAGACAACAATAAATAGTTTTCAAAGATATAACTAGTAAATGGCTCTTCACTCTATATATGGCTATAGCCTCTAGACCACAATAAATAGTTTTCAAAGATATAACTAGTAAATGGCTCTTCACCTTGTAGGGCTATTGTCTCTAGTAGTACACAATAAATAAACAACTAGGCTAGTCTAGTGCCCCAATTACAGGCCAAAGATGTGCTATGACAGAGGCCTGAAGTGTGAAAGGGGCAGCACCAAAATGTGTTTGGGCAGCTACAGACACATCTTGGACGGGCAAATGGGCAGTCAGAAGAAAAAGAAGAAGCAGGCAGTAGTAGTTTGTAGTGTCTTGGAAGAAGGACCCATTGCTAATTGAATGTCTTTCTGACTCAAACTGTGATGACAATCCCCAAAACACACAAATTCCCATCATCTTCAAGCTCATGATCATCACTCTCAAGCTCTTGATCATCCCTCCCTATCACTCCCAAGCTCACATCATCAGTTGCAACAGCAGCAAAGTTGGTTGTTTGTTTCTGGGTTTGGTTTTTGTATTTCACCTCATCACTACACTACTACCATCAATCACTCACTCACTCACTCATCAGCAACAAGTTTTGGTTTTGGGTTTGGGTTTTTTTGTTTGTTGGGTATTTTTTTTCTGTCTGGTTTTGTTTGTCATTACAGCAACAAGCAAGCAAGGAAGCAAAACAAACAAGCAAGCAAGCAAACAAACAAGCAAGCAAGCAAACAAACAAGCAAGCAAGCAAGCAAGCAAACAAACAAACAAACAAGTAATCAAGCACAGCAATTCAGCTGCTGCAAGTAAGCTCTCATCAACAGAGCCCATCACTCGCTTCTTCTTCTATCCCTTTTCTTCTCTTCAATGTTCTGTGCCTGAATTTTGTGAGGATTTGAGCAAACCCCATTTCAGCTAGAAATCTTTCTCAAAGTTTTTCTCATTCCAATTGGCAGTGAAGGGTGTGAAGAAGATGATGAAGAAGAAGAATTAGGTCAGAGGGATTTTTTTTGGAAAACCCCTTTTGCTCTTCTGCTGCTACTGATGGTAAACAATAATATGGGTTGTGTGTTGTTTTGTTGATATGTTTCTGTGAGGTTTGACTGAAGAAGATTCATCTGGACCTATTCTTTGCAGGTGAATCAATAATGTCTGCAGGGTGGTGAAGAAGCTCCATCGAAGAAATCTTTCACAAGATTTGACAAATTTGGGCCTGGCAAAATATTTCTCGGTATGTAAACCCTTGCCCTACTTTGCATTCTCTGATTTCTGAAAGATGAAAAAAAACACAGTAGATCTGAAGTTGCAACTTCATAATGATGTCCAAAATCTTCCATACAAAAATGTCTAAATGCTTTTGAAAATGCTCAATCCAATTAGTGTCTCAATCATCAAATCTGTTTCTTTGGATTTTGAGTCAATTGGGTTCCATATCAAGTGTGTATATTGCCTTAGTTTACGCCAACCAACAGGATGGATCTCATGGTTTTCAATCCAGGAGTGAGAACTGCCAAAATGCAAGCTCTCTATATAAACCCTAATTCTCCAAGAGATCACCAACCATGAAGGGTGTATGCTAAGCAAATTGTGTGAACAACATTCATACATATATAAGAGCTTGGAAGTCTGTACTCTCTTGTGATATGATGCCTCAAAACTGACCTGAAAATCTCTAGATGTGAGGCTTGTGAAAGTGTTATATGACAAAGTCTTACAACATAGGAGTAGTGGTTGTGCATAAAATGTTAGGATGAGTCTTAATGGAGCACTGATGATTTGTGTTATTGCTTGCACTCCATGTGGGCTGGAATCTTATTCTTGCAGGTTTTCGGGGGGGGGGATGTTGTGGCAATGTCACTTGCTGCTATTTGGATGGTCTTGATGATGAACAGGATTTGATTGTTGTGAGTAGAAGCTGCTATGGAGTGCTTGATTATTGTCATTTTTGTTGCATTCTTGCTGGTTGGAATTCCACTGAAGGGGAGTATTATAGTCACAGCTTTGCAATTCGAGGTTTTGCCAGCAAAACTAAATAGTTCAGGTGATTCAGTCACAATCAGCTGGGATGGTATTGAGTCTCCCTCCCATTATAATTGGATTGGAGTGTACAATCCGCCTGAATCGAGCGATGAATATTTCATTGGTTACATTATGCTCAATGAGTCTTCTGCTGAGTGGGCAAGTGGCAAGGGCTCGTTCACTTTACAGCTAGTGAATATTCGGGCACCATATGAGTTCCGATTGTTTGAAGGTACTACAACACATGCATCCAACAAAATCAAAGATTTTGAGGGAAATGTTTTACCGAGCATTGAGAAGCGCTGGGCAGTAAGCACAAAGGTGGAATTTGCAAACTATAATGAGCCAATGCATGTTCACCTTGCGTTGACATCCAACGCGGATGAGATGCGGGTCATGTTTGTCACAAAAGATGAGATACCAAGTTTTGTGAAGTATGGGCAAGACAAAACCCAACTCCATTTGACTACAGATCGAGCAACTTCTCTCACTTACTATGTAACTGATATGTGTGATCATCCTGCAAATTCCTACTACTGGCGGGATCCAGGCTTCATCCATAATGCAGTTCTGAAGGGCTTAGACTCAGGGAAACGCTACTTTTATCAGGCAAGTCTGATCCCCTTCAAACTATGCATCCAGTTGCTTCTATTGAAAGCACTAGAAAAAACATGATGGGTGTGACGAAAAGAACCAGTTCTCATTCAAAACACACAGCAATGCATATGATCAGTGCTTGGTGCTGCATGCAGGTGGGAAGTGATGAGGGTGGATGGAGCCCAACATTCAGCTTTGTATCTCATGTACCACACAATGAAGAAACGGTAGGCTTCTTGTATGGAGATTTGGGAACGTCATTCCCATATCATACACACCAATATGTCCAACCTGAAAGTACCAACACGTTGAAATGGCTAAAGAGGGATTTTGATGCAATCGGTGATGTGCCAATATTTGTGTCACACATTGGCGACATCAGCTATGCTCGAGGTTTACCATGGTTATGGGATGAGTTTTTCCATAATGTACAACCCATTGCTGCTAATGCTCCTTACCACGTTTGTATTGGGAACCATGAATATAATTGGCCACAGCAACCATTCCAGCCGGAATGGTCACCGTATCATCATGATGGAGGTGGAGAGTGCGGTGTGCCATATAGCCTCCAGTTTCAAATGCCTGGGAACTCGTCATTAGCCACAGGAACTGGGGCACCAGATACCCGAAACCTTTACTACTCAATGGACATTGGGGTTGTCCATTTTCTCTACTACTCAACAGAGATCAATTTTTTACCTGGAAGTGACCAGTACATATTCATTGCAAATGACTTGCAATCGGTGGATCGGAAAAGGACTCCATTTATTGTGTTTCTAGGGCATCGTCCAATCTATTCTAGTGACCATCTGGCGGGTGTGTCAGCACCTGTAACACAACAACTAAGGGCTGCGCTAGAGCCCTTGCTTGTCAAGAACAAAGTGAGCTTGACACTTTCTGGTCACATTCACAAGTATGAGAGGATATGTTCTGTACAGAATTACACTTGTGACGAAACACGGAAATCTCCGACTCATGTTGTAATAGGCATGGCGGGAGCAATTCACCAACCGGTTGATGAGCCAGTGCGAAATCATCCCGCTTACCCTTGGTTCCCTGAGCCTGACTGGTCGCTGTTCCGGACTTTTCAGTGGGGTTATGTTCGCCTCCATGCCACACGCCAAAAGTTGACATTGCAATATGTTGGGAACCATGATGGGCTAGTTCATGATGTGATTGAAATCCCCTCCCCTGACTCCTTTCAAGATGGTACATTCGTAGAGTCAGAGCAACAGGTGTCCATCTTTGAAGACATGAGCAAGAGTAGCGGTGGTGGAACCAAGCTCAGCTGGTGGGTGTCAACTCTTGGTTTGTTTGCTGTTTTCCTGGTTGGGTTGGGAATAGGAGCCACTGTAAGTGGTCTTGCATGGAGACGGCTGAGAGCACAATGGCAACAGATCAGCCCTGACGAAACACTGTAGTTGTCAACAACTCTACAACAGTGTACTGACAGTTTTTTTGGTTCTAGAGACCTTTCAGACTCTGCACATCTGCTGCAATTAGAACTCATGTTTCTCAACATTTGCTGTACAAACTACCAACTGCAATAATCCATTGATCTTTTGTAACTGTCTCCAAACTTTTCAGATGTAACAATTTTCATTTCAAACAAGCTCTGCCCCCATAGTATATAGTTTCTATGAGAGCTTTAACATGTTCCTGCACCTGCAATTCTTCTGTGATTGATTTGCATGCAAAGTGTGTGATCCAGGAATCATCTTCTCTCAGGTCAAAATCAAAACAAATGATAAAAACTGAAACCCCACTCTTCTGTTCTGTTCCAACTGAGTGCATTGGTAAGAAAATCATTGAATGGCGTGGCATCATCTGAGGTGCAGAACTTTGCAGTTGCTTTTCAACCCCTTTTGATTGTTTCTTGATTTGAATATCAATCATACTATCTCAGCTGTCAGGTAGTCCCGGAAGCTTACAACCCAATAGCTGCTCTCAAAAGTAATTGTATTGTTTATCTTCTGCGTCTCTCTTTCTCTATATATACCTACTTTGTAAGGAAGAAATTTTCTACCATGAATGAGTTCGTGAATAATGTGAAGTACAAGGGGGAAAAAAAGCTTTCTCAATTCACATACTAAGTTCTAACCTAACAACCGCAAATCAAGGCCATCTTCATCATCATTGGCATCTCTTCGTGCTTGCAAACTTTGGAAGATGCTATCAAGAGTTTGAGAGGATGATGGAGTATGATTATTATTACTCCCTCGCCCTTGTCTCAAAGGAGCGAATCGTGTCCCGAAATTTTGAAAACCTGACTTCATGCTGTCCCATGACTTCAAAGGAAACAATGGGGATTTGTTGACAGAATCTTGTTGCAAAGTGGTGGTGTTGCTGCTGTGAGAGGGTGTTGCTGCTGTATGCAAGTCAATCATTGCAGGAGGTGGCTTGGCAGATAATGATGAGGATGTACTAATGCCTCCTTGAGCTGGTGGTATCTTTGCAGCCGCTTGTTTGGCTTGCTCTCGCAGGTTGGCATATTTGGAAGCAATTGCTTCCTTGCTTGACACCTTCTCTACTTGACTTGGTGCTCGATCACGGGTGGTGCCAACACCAAGAGATGGTGGCACACTTGTTGAAGTGCTAATTATCCTTGAATTCTCTGGTATCTGCGATGGTTTCTGGAAGATGAGTTACACACACATGTTAAACCACAACCTGTACATATCTGATTTAGTTCTACCCATACAAATGTACCACCTTTCAGAGAATTCTGCAACCTGTACTTCAGTTGCAATCACTGCCCTTGTTGAAAAAATGATGCAAATTTCAAACTAGAACTTAGATGAAAGAGGGGAAGGAATTTCACCTTGATTAGGCTGCTCTCAGACTCTAGGTCAAACTCAGCACTGCCAAAACTGCGAGCCAATGGAACCACATTCTCTCCTACTGTGTCACCTTGATCTAACCATGACCGCTCTGTGACAACTCACAACCCAGTTGCCACAAATGTCAACAACAGTTTCAGATTTTGCATTAACCCTAAACCCTAAACCCAGATACCTACCACAGAGACACCTCTTGGTAATGTGAAGGATATGAGCTATGATTTCAATATAGAGAGAATTTATTGAGCATTTGAATTCAAGGATTCAATAGCTTCTTGATTTCCAACATATGGAAAATTTTGAGTGAAAATCAGAGCATAGAACACAGGGCATAATTATGTTGGCTGCATCTAGGATTGCAGATGGCACTAGCTGCAACCACACATGATCCTCTCTATGATTGTTTTACTGCATATATAGATGGTTTCTTAATAAACACCCACCCAGCACAACCAAGTTACGAACCTTTCCGGAGGATGATGAGACCCGATGGATCAAAGCCTTGGGCATCTTCAGTGTCGTCATTCCGAAACCTGCGCCAGCTTCCAAATGCATCCATCATTCGATCAAGTACATTGCTCGCCAGCAGGCCAGTGTAAATGACCATGAAGATCGGGTATATCCTATTGAATGTGTCCGTCATTGCACCCATCCTCTGCATTCAAAAGAAAAGATTTGCAGGTTAGAGTGAAGAAGGCCTATAGAAGAGCTGTTTATGCTAACATAGTTACCGAGATTTCAGTTCCTGTACTTGCTGCCACTAACTAACTACATAGGCTGCATAGAGATGGTTGCAGCAGGGCATGCTCTTGACTACACCCAACAAGCAGATCAACCTCCAAAGGAAGCAAATTGTCAGTCAGACTACAACTGGTAAAGGACATGTGATCTACACAAAACATTATTCATGAATTCATTCAAAAGAAAAAAATGACAACTTACTTGCTCCAGGATTGTGTCATTCTGCGAGTCAAGACTGTTATGAGTGCCTGTCATCGTGCCCATCTTCTGCATTAACAAAACAAATAGAGAAGTTATTATCAATGCTTGCTTGTTTGTTTGTTTTTGTACAGAAACTCCACAAAAGAAAATTTGAAGCTGCAGACTGTTGTGTTGGTTCTGGCCAACAAACAAAATGCATGGTCAAGAATGGAGTTCCACCATAACCTTGTGAGTGACAGACAATCACTTACTCCATCACAGATGGCAGTGACTAGCTACCATAGTACCAACAGTTCTGTTTCTTAACAGGAAAAATTGTGCAGGACCCAACTTATTTGTGCTCCAGGAGGTTAGGGTTTTTAGGGTTTAGGGTTTAGGATGCTCCAAGAGTGCATTATCCAAAACCTCAAGCACAACTTGTCTGTGATGTTTTTGTTCTATGTCAAGAGACCCATGCATTGGCAGTACAAGAAACTAAACCCACAAAAGCAAGATTGACTTGCAACAGGGGGTTGTGAGGTATATACCGTCTCAAAAACAGTCAAGCTTGGTTTTCCATCTCGTGTGCGGAGGCGAATGAGATAAAGAAAGTTGTAACATAAGGGTGCTGCATAGCGAGCCACCATCCTGTATCCCACATCCCATGTAAGGATCAGCCCCTTACAGTAGAGGATCACATGACATTCTCATCTGCAAAAGGTGAATGAATCTGGTCTACCTCTTCATATGTTCCAAGCTTCAAGAAACACCCAGACAATAAAAACAAAAGACAGAAATGTTCACATGCAAAATGCAACCAGCAGTTCTCAAACTCCTGCAGACTTTTTCTGATGTTTATCAACCAACGAACAACAACAGTAGCAGCAGCAGCAATTGGAAGAGCAGCTTACGAGCAGAGCATGAGGAGGCTCACAGAGCTGGTATGTTTGGGTGCCAAGTAATAAATGGTCATCATCCCAAGCCTAATAAGAGAGAAATACGTGCACACACACATGTATGCTAAAGGTATAAATGCCACAACCTGCATGCCACAGAGTTTTTTCTATTATCATCTGCTTCTTTAAAAAATACAGAAGTCAAAAAGCACAATTTCCTAGACTTAACTTGCTCTTTCAGTGTGCATAAGGCACTCAAAGATGACCCATCTCACAGGATTAAGAAAATTGAGAATTTTGTGGCATCCTTCCACAAAACTATCAGGTCCCTAAGTGCTAGACAAAGCTAGATTGTAGCCCATGACAACCTCCATGCAGGAGAAAGGAATATAAAACTAGCATGAAACATAGTGATTGAGCTCCAGTTTGTACCCAGAAAGTAATTACCCACCCACCTGCAAAAGCACCTCCTCATCTACCATCCTGAGGATAACAGAAAAGAGGGACAGGTCAGCTTCAAACAATAGAGTCGCCTCTGCCATGACGATCACAACTGACATGATGCCCAACAATGCAGCCAGCATTTTGACCAATTGCTGCCTCAAGATGCAACGCCACACATATTCTGCACAACCACCCACACACACACACCAAGAGCAGCTGGGTTACAGGTCTGGAGACGGTGGGTTACTTGCTGGATTGTAAAAAATTACAAGAAGGACACAAGAAGGACATCAAGTAGGAAGTTGCTGACAAAAACTTCTGGCACCCATTTGTGAGCTCACAAACACCTCAATTTGCAAGCTTTTAAAGGCCAATTGGGGCTAGCCAGTGGCAGTTATCTCATGATCCTGGTGAATCTCAAAATGCAACACTTGATTGACCGACTCCACTAAGCCATACATGCAATCCAAAACTAAGCACCAGCTACATTTCAATCTCTCACACAAATTGGAATTCAAGCCAAAATCACAGTGTGCCAAACAGTGAATGTTTTTTTGAAAATATTTCACAACCTGGTGACAAAAAAAAGGGCCTTGTGAAGAACAAAGTCTATTTTTCGAAAGAAATTGCCCTCTGGTGCCACATTATGAGGAATATTTTTTAAAGTCACTGAATTTAGACAATAGGTTGTAGCATGTCAGCAAACTACAGCATGATTCCTAAACTTTTCTACTGGCCTCTCTGATGTGTAGCCAAATTTGGCTAAGTCATCTTGTGGATGCTCACCAACCAACCTACCTCAAATTTGAGGAAAAAAAACATTTGCACCAAACCAAGGTGGGTATTGCAAGGCTTACCAGCTTTCTGTAGAATGGTTGCAAAAGAGCCTGTTCGCATTGGCCGAATGCTTGAAATGAAACACCTAAAACATAATTCCAAGAAAAACCATCAACTTAAATTGGGCTACTCCTTACACACTCAAGGCAAGGACAGTGACAGGCTGCCCTGAAAAGCTTAAGCACACCATCTCAGAGTAACCACCTCAGTGGCTAACCTTCTGGCCTTACTTCTCCATAGCTAAAATTCAAGCAAAGCCCAACTAGAATTGAGAGATGAAGAACTAATAATCATGTTATTGCAGTTTCAAATCCCAACAACATACAAGTGAACAGGGAAAAAGAGAAGAGCCCACATCCCAAAAAACAGAGAGAAAACTGATACCAGTCAGAAGAAATTTGCCCCCGTTCCAGATTCTTCACGGTTTCCTCCAACTCCAGGGCTTCCCACACATATCCTGAATAATCACTGCCGACCCCAAACTATCATCATCATTCACCCTGGCTGCCACTTCACTCCAAACAAGACTGTCAAAAGAGAACTAAAGCACATGGGGAAACACAATTATAGCATGCAGAGAGTTGTTGTTGCACCCATTTGAGTATGAGAACACACCACTGCAGAGAAAAAATGGGCATTGGATCAAAGAAGACTCAAGAGGAGAAGAAGAAAGAACCTGGTGGGTACTGCACAACAGAATTTACCTTTTGTATCGGTAGTAAGAACTCTGTGCTTTGAGAAGGCGCCTCTTGAGTGCAGCCATGGATTTTTCATCCGTGTCGTAATCCATGTCACTTTCACCCATTCTTCCACCTGATGGTTTGAATGCTGGATCCTCCTTCACCTGCAAAATTATTGACTTGTCAGTTCATCAACAGAATCAGGCAAACAGAAATCAGTCCATATCAGCCAGATTTGTACTGCTGCCTTGCTGCAGCTTTAAGGATTCATTTGTCAGAGACACCGATTTCAAAACACATTAGATTGCTGAAGTAAGATGCCTGCATGAGGAGGGGACATACCATTTGTGTCATGATCTCATCAATCACATCCATACAGGGGCGTAATGAGTCATGCCTTGACATTTGGTTAGAAGTAGCTTGTGCGATCTGCCAGAGAGTGTGCACACAAACATCCCCTTGACATTAGGTTTTGGACAGAACAACAGACAACATGCCTGACTATATAGCTAGCTAGCTAGCCAGCTACAATAGGATGGGTGAAGGAGAAAATTCCATACTGCAGCCAAAAAAATGGAACTTGAAGGAGGGAGAGAGTAAGGTATACCACAATGGCTGTGGACAGCTCCTGGTGCACATCATCCAGTTTTACAGCAACCTTGGCAATCTTGTGTGAGAGGACTTTCTGGCGGTATTGCAGATCAGCATTACGCCACATACTACGTGGAATTTCAACCAGGCCAAAACCGAGCAGGAAGGCGCCAGTGACAAGCCCAAAGGTATTGGAGCAGGCTATAGCTACTCCAAGTACCTTATTCCTGTCAGTCAAGCCCCAGCAAACCACACATTTCAAGCTAATGTGATCAGCATTTTTCTTTTTTGCAATTTTGTCAAGTACATGGACTGGCAATCATCCAGAAGAGGAATGGACCAAATTTGGCTAGAGGTTGGACAGGAAAGTAGAATTTTTTTAGAATCCTGCTTTGTTCTGGCGACCTACAGGAACTCATTTGCTAAATATGGCTACTTCTGAACTTTTTTTTCCCCTCACAAGTATGGCAAATTTTGTGTATTTTTCCCACAAAAACTCTTTCTACACTTTGCACTGGATTCTTGTTTTTGTTGCCACAGTACAAAATTTCACCCAAAAAAAAACACTGAATGTGATCAAGTAGCAGAAGCAAGGTCTCCCAATCTTCTTCCTCCTTTGAATGTGAAACTCTTTCTTCTTCTTGGCCACAACATACATTTCAGCCTGATATAGGTGGAAGAGACAGACAGTGTGTGGGGTTGGGGGGGGGGGGGGGGGGGGGGGGGAATTTTTTTACCAATGCAAGGTGCCCATGAAGACCATAATGAAAACTCCAATCATCGACACAACACCCACCGCACCATACAACATGAGATTTCCCTGAACACTTGTCTTGAGACGTTTTGTAACAGTGAAGTCTCCCGCATCCTCATAGCCTTGCAATAAGGGAACAAGAAACCTGACAATTGTTGTCCGTATGCAAATTAGAGCTTCAGGCAGCATTGATCACTTTCCATGCATATGCTCTACAAACATGATGGAGAGATCCTTTGCTCCTCAAGAACAAATGGGCATCATTCTGGTGAGATGGACAAAAAAGTAGAACAGTGTTCATGTTGTTCTGTTATTCCCTGGAGTTTGCCAATCTCACTGGAATGATCAGGTTTGTCCCAGTTTGCAATCCAGATGGAGATAACAAAATCGCCCAGCAGTGCAGGAAGATAAATCACAACAGAAAAAAACTCGGACATACCAAGTGAGGATGAAGGTGCTCCAGTATGACCAACTCCACAAAATGCCAATCATTCTTGAGCTTCCACTCGTTGGAGATACAGTCTGCATCCACAGATGGCAGTACCACCAACCACCAAGGTTAGAGTTTATTTTCAGCTTCAGATTTCATGCACTCTTTGAGGAGCTACTACTTTGCAAAGAGTCTAAAGAAGATGCTGTTGCACATGCTCTTCTTGCATACATACATATGTATCCTAGATCTGATCTCAGACAGCTTTCTTCTTCTTCTTCAATTCAAGATTGCACCTTGGAGAAATCTGATAAATAGAAGGGGGATGTGGGGTTGTTTGAAAGAGTTTGCTTGCAAAGATGGATGTGGGGGTAAGCAAGAAAGAGAGGGGATGGGATTGATGGGATTCTCACAGTCCAGATGTCTGCAGGAACCAGGATGATGATGGAGATGGTGCAGAACCATGCATAGCCGACGATCCATCGCACGTGGAGTGGTACAGTTGAAGCAGCAAAGTACTGCAATGTCGCCACCACCATTCCCAGTGCGATTGGTCCCGCAAGTGCATAGAAGACCCACATTGTGAACCCCACCCACCTGAAACCCCCTCCTTGTTCTGGTTCCTTTCCCCAGATACACAAACCCCTCACAACAAGCTAAACAAAAAACAAATCCCTCACACTTGCTATTCTGTTTTCAAGACTGAGAAGAGGAACAATACTGTTGCGATGATAATCTGTCTGTTGCAAGCAATACCACTAAATCCTGCTGTACTAAATCCCCCTGTACCCAATCCTTTCTCCAATGACTCCAACTCCCGCTGCTTATTCTTGTCCAATTGCTGCTTCCCTCAAAGATCTGCATCCCTTTGAGCTGCTGAATTCTTTTCTTCTTCTCCCAGAGATTCAGATCTGCATAGCACCTTTGAGCCACTGAATCTTTCCTTTCTTTCTTGTCCCAGGGATTCAGAACTGCAGCACCCAATTCAGATCTGGATACCTTTGAGCTGCTGAATTCTTTTCTTTCTTTTCTTCTCCCAGGGATTCAGAACTGCTGCGCCCAATTCAGATCTGCATACTACCTTTGAGCTGCTGAATTCTTTCCTTTCTTTCTCCTCCCAGGGATTCAGAACTGCTGCACACAATTCTTCCACCGAAAGGCAGGATTTTTGGAAGGCTCTGCTATAGCACAAATCTCTGTCTCTGAGAAGAAGAAGAAGAAGAAGAAGAATTAGGTGCTTCTTCTTCTTGGTCCCCTTGTTAATAAAAAGAAAAAGGCCTTTGGAAGCTGCTGCTGCCACTACTGTCTCCTTGTGTTGGTAGAGGAGCGCGGAAGAAGCTCACAATCTGGGGTACCACCACCAGCCATGTTCCTTCTTCCACAGTTGCTGAATTTCCCCTTCCTCGCGCATTCCCATCTCCATACCACCAGCGATTGCCTGTATAAGTTCGCTCTCCACAAAAACAAAACACCAAAGCATCGGAAAGAGGGAAAGAGAGAGACAGATCACAAACAGATCAAGAGGAGTGTTTGCGACAGCGGCGATGGGATCCGTGGATAGCAGGAGATGGGTATGTGCAAAAACACAGCAGGATTAACCTGGATTTCTCCAAGCACTTGGATCCGAGAGAAGAAGAAGCACAACCACCACCACTCCTTCCATCTCTCTTCTCGTGGCTGGCTGTGAGATCCACCAAACCAAAGAGAGAGGAAGAATGCGAGCAATTAGGGCTTGGGCAGGAGGGATGATGATGTATAAGAAGAATGATATGAGAGAGAAAGAGAGAGAGAGAGAGGACCTTTCTTCACCGACCCAATCAATCAATCAAGCAAGCAAGCTGGCCTGCAAGTTCTCTGTCAGACTTAGGTCTGATGAGCATACTCTCCTTGTTCTCCTTTCTCTCTGTGTCTCTCTTCTGTCTCTGTCTGGATGACCCAAATAAAGCTTCTTCTTGGCAGCAAGAGTTTGTGATTCTTTGCCACAAAAGATCATCTTACCCAGCTTCTTGTGAGGATCATCCCCTGGGCTTTGCTTTCTTTCTACCTTGTTGATATTGCTTTGCTTGAGAATGCTTTGCTTTGCTTTGCTTTGTTTTCTACCTTGTAGAGAGAATCTGGAACTTCATATCTCCTACTTTGAAATCCTCGAAATGGGTTCTCTTCTTCCTGGGTCTTGGTGGTGACCACTGAAGGGGTCATCCCCACACGGACTTTCTTCTTGGTACCAAAACTGTCACCCTAGAGAAAAAAGCAGCAAGCTTTGTACTACATGTATATTGTGCAAAACAAAGTTGGGTTCTTATGTTGCCCACATGTTGTCTGTCATCAGATGTTGAGATTGAAATCCTTGTACACTAGTAGGATTGGAGCAAAGGAATTACATATATAGCTTCTTCCCAGAGACAAACACACAGACAGACAGACATTATTATTCTTGGAGCAAAAAGGAGGAGGGTTGAAGCTTTTTCCAGGTGTTTGTGCAAATGTGGGGAGCTGCTGCTTTATTTGTTAGTCCACATGTGGAGCTCCAGTGGTTGTGCATCCGTACATTCATCAAGGTATAATTCTCCTTCCCTTTTTTTTATGGGTGATCAGATGTCATAGCAATGTCCTGATCAGTGGTGTACTTAGCTTAAGCTCTGACAATGCTCATTCTTTTCTCATTACCCAAAGCCTTAATGGAAAACCCCGAAGTGTAGAAAACCCTAGAGGGACATTTGCTATTCTTGTGAGCTTTTCTACAAACTAGATCTCTCAGTTGCAGTTAAATGCAAAAGTTCTGAAGAGGACATTTCGATTTGGATACTTACAAGGGAACTTTGTGCACACATGCTTGGCCAGGTTGCTCTGCTCAACATTAAGACTTTGGAGACAGCAAGCTGCATTTTAGAATGACCAACCTTCTGAAATCAGCTGGTAAGTAACTTACGCATGTTGTTCACATGTCAGAAAATCACTAGATTGTGGAACTTAGGTGGATGTCAAAAATGTGCAGGAAAGGTGGATCTCTTGGGTCGAGGAGCAGTTTAAGACGTCAAAAGCTGTTGCATTTCGTACAAGAATCAGATCTGCTACTCGAAAACAAGATTTCTTCACCCCTTCATCAATAGCTAAGAGTTGGAAATACTAAGAGAGATGTCCACTGAATCATAGCCAGGGCAAGGAGAGGAAGGGATGAAACACCCACACACCCACCCACCCACAATTGCCCTCTTCAAAAGCAAGCACCAAGTGGTTCTTTCCTGCTGGTGAAGGTCTAGCAAGACGCACAAAAAATTGATGACCTTGTGATGATTCTTTTGTGATTGGATTGTATGAATAGCAACAGCAGCAGCCCAAGGTGCAAGCAAGCAGGGTGCAAGAGCACATATCAATGGGTAGATGACTGGACCGAAACTTAGCAAGGCAAGCCAGGATTGATGACCTCTTGTCTTCTTCATCATCCTTTTTGCATTCTTGTGCTTCTTCTTGTGTTGTTCTCTAATTGTCCAAGTTCTGTAGATGGAGTTGCATGTTTTGGCTTTCAGACAGGGATACTGTAGACTTTGTAGCAGTAGCAGCAGCAACTTTGTAGTTTGTGGATCTCGGTTCTCATATGCAATAGATCTCCTGAGAAATATGAAATACAAAATCTTTGAGAGTTGTTTGAAATTAGAATGAATGCTTTCAATTCTTCACACATGTGGAATTCTAGAAACCTTGGGTGCATCTCTGAGCTTCATGCAATGCAAGCAAGGGCAAGATACTATGAGTGCCGTCTAAAAGCTATGCCTTTTGTTTGCAAATTGTGCATCATATTTAATATTTGTTTTTGGCAAGATTCTGTTGGCAACCCCAACCTACTAAAATTTCAGTTCATAAACAGAGTGGCAGCAAGTTTAATATTATAATGTAAATTACAAACCAGAAACACATGGAACTGAACATGCTTCCACGATTTGCAGAAACAGACTTTGTTGTTATAATTTTCTGGCAACATTCAAACTTGGGTTGGCAACAAAATCACACCATAAACACATATTCAAGTACGAAAGATGAAAAATTGCATGTCGCCCACTATTTGAGCTACTTGAAATATGAGTTGTGTACTTAAATCTCGAAAGACAATCACAAGAAGTAATAGAAGGAAAAACACACATACTAGGAACATAAAAGTCATGATTCACACACTCTATTGAACTACACCACCCCACACAACAACTTGTTCCAATAGCATTACCTACACCTCACCACAATAACATACACAGAATGCACTGCCTGGATTTTTCCTTTGCATTTTCAGCTCCCTTACCTGCCTGAAGAAACCTGTTTTCAGCAAGCGGGATCTTCTGTGGTGGAAGGTACCAACCAGGCTGTACTGGGATCTTCTGACCAACAGAAGGTACCAGCAAGCCTGTCACTATTTCTAAAAAGTGAAAGAATCCCAACTCTACTTTACATAGGAAAAGGACCTGAGTACAGGCCCCTCCATGATTTTCGACTTGTTCCATCGGCCTACCGGCCTCTAGCACAGATCTCAAATCACAGAAGGGCCTGTACTCAGGCCCTTCTCCTATACAAAAATACCTCATTGCCATTGTACTTAATAAAAGACAAAATTGTTGAGGAACATGAAGTTAATTAGAGTTTAAATTTACTTTCTTCTAGGACCTTCTTGGGTCCTCCTCATATCCCTAGGGGTGTTCTGAATTGGTCTCTGGGATAAGTCTATTTGTGTGTCCCATGGCCATGAAACCAAAAGTGGCAGTTACAACCCAACTGTCTATCTCTCTCTCTCCTCCCTCTCTTCTTCCTTTTGTAGGGGGATACATACATGCACTTCTCTCATCACAATCTCTCTCTCTCTCTCTCTCTCTCTCTCTCTCTCTCTCTCTCTCTCTGTGTTTCCTTTCTTTGTTTCTTGCTCTTCGTCCCATCTTTGCAAAGCAAGGTTTACATTACTACAAGTCTTTTTTGAAGTTGTGCTGTGAAGCATGTCTGAGTTTTTGGATGAACATGGATACCCACAAGAAGAAGTGACAAAGGAACAAGTTGTCTCTGCATATCTCCAGGTAAAAACTGGCTGTTACTGAAACTTGTGCCAGATGTTCCACCCTCTTTTGTCCACATCTTTTTTTCACCAACCAGAGGTGAATGTATATTGCAAGTGATTTTGTGTAATTTTTTGAGCACAATATGCATTTCTCCTTCTCTTCTCTATGTTGATCAGTAGATCCCACTTCTTGTGCACATCTATAGAAATGAAAAGACCATTTTTTTCCACTCACAGACTTGTACTTTGTGCTACAATTCTTGCCAAAGAGTTTTAGGGTCTTAAACCTATAATGGGTTCTATATTAATCAGAAATTTGTGCGTTAAATTGTTGTTTATGTTGGTGCTTTAGGGTTTCAATCTGTGGGTGGGTTATAAAACCATCTGGATGGATTGCCAAAAGATCAGAAATTTTTCATTTTGTTGTTTGTGTCAGCAGTCTACATTGTTGAGGTGATTTTGTTGCATATTTGGGTGATATCATAGAATATTGATAAGCTTAAATGGAGGATTTTTTCCTGGCAATACAAACTTCCTCATATGCTGAAAATGAGAAGACATTTTTGAGGAATCCCATGTTTGTGTTGTGGGTGAGAATCATGATAACAAAAGTTCTACAGTTTCAAAAACGTTGAATTGAAGGTGGGTCAGTTTGGTGGTTTTTTGGGTGTTGCAGACGGTGCAAAGAACATTGAATCGTCTGTCAGATCCTGACTTGAAAACACGAAGAAAAGCATTGGAGATTCTACTTGTGTGTTTGCTTGAAGATGATGGTGTGGGATCAATACCACCACTTGATGTGCTTCAGGTAAGAAAGAGTTCCAGAATCCAGTACTAGCTGATTGTTTTTCAAGCTCCACGCATGGAAGTAGGGGCTTCAGAAGAATGATGATTTACTGGACACTGGGTGTTTGAAAGTTTCAGGTTTAGGAGCTTCACTAGGGCAACAGCCAAGTCTTGATGCCATTTTTTCCCCCACTTTTATGCATGGTGTACATGGTTTCTTGATTACCTGACAAGCAATTTTTGTCTTTTTTCAGGCTGCATGGGATGACACAATTCTAGGGCTGGTGCTTCGGTGCCTGAGTGACACCTCTGAGAAATGCCGTGAGCTAGCAGTTCAGCTCATCCAGAAAGTTGCTGACTGCATTCCTGAAGTATGTACAAATCAGTGAATTTCTGCTACTCATACAGTGACAACAATGTGAATCTCATACATCTTTTGATTGTTGCTGATCTCTAAATGGGCTTGAACAGCAACAATAACACTCTTTAAACCTGAACCCCACCACCATTGCAGGTGGATGTGACCGTGAAGCAACTTGTACCAGTCATGGCAGACTTGATGGGTACATAAACTCTCTGATTCTTCTGCATGATTAGTTTTTTGCTTGGCTTGCTTGCCTCCATCACCAACTGAGATGTGAACCCAATCTTTTTGTTTTGGATTCTGGATGTGTCTGGACTCTCACAAGGAGGTAGCAGTTACAGCTCTAAGCCAGTGGATTAATTAACAAAGCCAAAGGCTTTTTTACAATAGAGAGAGGTTGCATTGTTGCCCGGGAAGATGTTGCAGGACAGATTCCAGTGTTGGAAGGCTCAGAAGAGCTCCGATTGCAGCTGTTTGCACTCTTGTGCAATTCCTTGCTCACCCAATGCTCACATGAGACTCTTTGTGCAGTTGTTGATCCTCTTCAGCGAGTATGTGTCTCTTCATTCCTCTCTCTCTCTATCACACCCAAGCCCATAATGAGTATGTACCACTGTTATTGGAAAACTATATCAGACTGAACCTGGTAGATAGAATGATCCTAGAAGGCAACATTTGCAATGTTAGCATATCCTAGATGTTGTCCAACCTGCAATCTGATCTACTTGAGAATCCTGGGACAAAATTAGGTGATGGCAGTGACATTGTTTGATTCATTCCATGAAGTTCGCAAGAGTGCATGCAATGTCTTGGTATTGATTGCCAGTCGACACCCAGATGCTTTTGGCAACAAGACCGGTATCTTTCTCAAAGCGCTCATCCCCAGCATAAACCACTCTCACTCCCGGGTGGGTTTTTTCATTCCCTGCAAAACCCCTGAACTCAATCATGATCTTCTCAGTTCTCATTGTTGTTTCGCTTCCTAGACTTTCCAAGTTTGCTCTTTTGTCACTTAATGAGTTGCAGTCTTTGAATACTTCTTGCAGTGTTCTTGCATCTTATTACAACAGGAGAAGTCTTGCTCATGATTGGCCATTGTTTGTCAAATGCCAGGTTCGCATTGCTGCATTGCAAGCCATCAATGGGATGGTGCAATGTGGATTAACAGCAAACACGGTTGCAGCACACTTAGCGCCAGGTGTCAAACCCCTTGCATTTGATCACACCACAACCGTTAGAGAGGTCACAAGTCAAATCCCTTGTCATCATTATCATCATCATCTTCTTCTTTGTCTTCCAAGGGTCCAAGATGAGATACATCTTTTTTTTGTTGCAACAAGCACATTTTCGAATGCATGAGTCCCTTCAAATCTGTTTGGGTAAAGTACACATTTTTCTTTACCATCGACTTTCTTACTTTGCTCTGAAATTATATGACAGGTTTTTGTTTTGTGCAGCTGTTTTTCGTGAGTGTAGCAAACTGGCTAAACTACAAAGATAGATCCAAAGATGAGGATGACATCAAGGCATGCATTGAGAGCTGCAAAATACCGCGGTTTTACATCCCAGAGCTTTTGCCTCTGTTGCTGGTGGGCATGACAGATGTGTCCCCAGATCTGGCTGCCTTGACGCTCACATTGCTGGAAGGAGTGGGTGAGATCTACCTCAAGTTCATCAATGAACTTGACTCTCGAAAGGTGCATTGATCATGTGCCACCACATTCACACCCACCCAATGTACAAATAGTTTAGTTTCTACTGTCTTCTTTCTTCCATTTTGAGATCATGAACAATTTTGCCTTCCATGTGAAAGCAGAACCAACAACATTGAACACAGGATTTGAATATAGTACCATACGAGAGATTCTTCACAAAAGATTGAAGATTGGGTAGTATGCGATTTCCCAAACAAACATCAACTAATTGGCTGAGTCATGATGAGCATTTCTTTTGCAATTCAGGGGAAAGACTCAGGTCGGAACACTGAAGAGGATGATGAACGATTGATGAAGGAAACTATGGAAGCTGAAAGAAAGTTCTTGGAGCGTCAGAAGGAGGAGGAATTGCAATGGGCTGAAGAACACAAGAGGGCCCAGCTTGCTGCAGATCAGCTTGCTGAAGAACAACATCCACTCGCTGCAGCAGTAGGTCCTGGACCAGTTGAAACTTCTTCTTCTTCTTCTTCTTCACCCATTGAGCTAGTACCTCAAACAACAACAGTTGATGCATTGAAGGACCTCCAGCTGGGAAATGTTGAGCTCGGAGTCGATCATGACGAAATCTTATCTGCAGAAAATTATGAGACAAAAGTTCAGGAAAGTGATACGATCAGAACCATGACAATGATTACTGCTTTAAGTGATGTCAAGAATTGTGAGGAACTTCCTCTTCAAGTGCGTGAGGAAACAACCACTTCCCACATGATGATTAGTGATACAAATGCTGCAGTGGATCTATCGGAATCAGAAAAGCAAGAACTTGTCTCAGTGGCAACAACAGTAGCAACAGATCAAGAAGGATTAGGTGTGAAGGATGCAAGTTCACCAGAGAAAACAGAGGAAACATTACAGATCCAGGAATTAGATGGGGACCATATAATAAAGCAATCGGATATTATGTTAAGCACTGCAGCAATTTCCACAACAGAAGATAATTCTTCTGAGGATGAGAAAAATGAAACTGAAGAAGAAGATCATGTTGACAAGAATGACCTAGATTCTGAAGGTTTACAACTATCTGAGCCTGGCAAAGGAAGAAGACCTGGTGGTGCAGGATGCCGCCTCATGGTAGAGGTATGATGTATACATCTGCATGCATCTATCACAAGAAGCTTATAGTGATTTTTCCTGAGTGATCAGCTGTGCAATTGAGCCTCAGAATTTATGGGCTTTGTTGGGTGTCTGTGAAAGAGTGTATTTTGTATGTGTATGTATGATGCTAGTCTACTTGTTTGCAACAGATAAACATCTCTGACTGACATGTTGATGATCCTTCCAAACTTCATGTGCCTTGGGTCACATGGTGTGTAGATGTTGTTGGTTCGTGTAGGCATTCTTAGAACCCATGATATCCCCTGCAATTCAAGAGTTGCGGCAGTGGACGGCACCAACACGATTGGGTGCTGCCCGTCTACTCCATACAATTCTGGTTTGCATCTAGACTTTCCTCCAGAGCACATGTGTGGCACATTGCATGCCAAAATACAGAACCCAATTTAGTATAGGTTGAGTCTGCAGCTCATGGTGGAATTGTTTGAACAGTGCAATTGTAGCTTGATGATGATATTGAGCTTGGATTTCTCTTGGATGCAAATGGGTTGAGTCATTATACAGATGCTGGCAGAAGAGCATGCAGTTAAGCACTTGGACATTTTGATTCCTGCTTTCTGCAGGTATGGAAAATTTAGGAACCAGATTGGTACTTGAATTTATGGCAGTTTTGAATGCTTTTGTTTTAACAAACCTTTTTTCTGAACAAAAATATATTGTGTTGTTGTTCATGTTGGTGATAAATCCCTTTTGTGCAGTGCTGTGGGTGATGACAATGCAACAGTTGCAGAGCATGTGATTGCAGCTGTACATGTCTTAGGCTTCCATGTGTCACCTAAGAACTGGTTGCCTCTTGTTCTTCAGCCTCTTGCAAGTCCTCAATCAAGTCAACCACATGTAAATGTTCAATGGCCTGCTTGAGCATTTTATGTCCTGCTTGCATATATTAATTATGCAATTTGCTTGAATTTCTTGCAGTCTGATTTAGCCTTTAAAACACGAAGATATCCCTCCACCTCTGAGGAAACTGAAATTACTGGTGGACTACTGGAGTACTATGTTGTTTCAATTCAATTCAGATGTGTTAGTTTCAACATGTTTTTTTTCTAGGGCAAGCTGGACTGCCTGCTGATCTGATCTGGGTTTGTTTTATTTACAAGAACTGTGCTTGGAAATCTGTTGTGCAGAGGGCAAATGTCCTGGTTGTCATATCAGCCTTAGTTTACAGAACACCCCACAAAGCAATGAAACAACAGTTTGTGGAAAAGGTTTGTTTGAATTTTCAATCTTTGCTTGCAAAGGAATTTTGTTCTTGCATTACAAAAAACCTGCAACTGTACCTGTAAGGACAGAGTCAAGTTTAGATGTATTGAATAGTCCAGGAAATTTTCAGTTGTTTCCCATTCGCCTGCAAAAAAAAGCTTGGATTTTTCTCATGTGGGTATCTTACTTACGGCAGCCTGCATGCAGTTATGCAATAGATTACACAAAAAGAGTTGGATTTTTCATGTGGCTTTCACTCACAGAGTTGTGCATGCAGTTATGCAATGGATTATACCAAAAGGGTTGGATATTTCTTGTTGGGATATCTTACACACAGATTTGTGCATGCAATTATGCAACAGATTATACCAAAAGAGTTGGATTTTTCTTGTCTGGGTATCTTACTCATGGGTTTGTGCATGCAGTTATGCAACGGATTATACCAAAAGGAAGTGTGTTGTAGTGATCATTTTGCTGTTCAAAATCAGGTATGATTTCCAAGTCTGCAAGGTCATGGGCATTGTCAATCTGTTGTGGAACTTTAGTAAATAAAATAAAATTATACGAATTACTGTCTCTGTTCTAGGTGAAGGAAGTTTATAAATTCTTGAGTCCCTGTGAAAGGGGTCTGAGTCTGTGGGTAAGTAACGGAAAGTGTACTAAACCAGCAGCATAAAAGGACTTCATATTTTTGTTACTACGACAGATATTATGTAAAATTCAACTGAGACGTATTTTGGACATTTTTTTGGTTCCAGTGAATTGAAAAGATCACACAAAGGAAATATAAGGCCCTGTGTGCAAATGGCAGCTCCTTTCAGTTGTTACCAACATCGTGAAGGTGGCGGGAAATCGTTGTCACTCATCTTCCTTCAAGCTCTTTGTGTTGCTCCTTCAGGTATAATTTGTACTAGTAGTTCTTGTTTGTTTTGGTATTTTCAATAGGAAAACCAAAAAACTAAAACTAAACTACATTGATACAGTGACATCGTTTCAATTCGCTGTCATGTAAGCATACACTTTCACTCTTATACATTTTTTGAGCATCTCGTGATCAAAATCAGATGGACATTCACCAAATGGTCTTCAATGCATAGATGCATAATGGTTGATTTTTTTACCCATGCTCTGCTCTTAATTTGGGACAAAATGCTGAACTTTGTGAAGCTCCAATCAGCCGAGGGACTAAGCAGGGTACAAGCTGAGTGCGGAGTCTGCAAAGTCCTTGATATGCTCGCAAAAGTGTTGGGGATGGAATCGGCACGAGAGCTTTACATTGAGCATATCCATAACCTCATGGAAATCATCACAACTGGGTACAAAGGCTGGTCATCAGGCCTACCTGGGAAACTCCTCTTCCAGACATTCATGCGTAATGCTGGTGACACTGTAAGTGAAAATCAACCCATTTACATCCACCTATCAAGTTCTGGATTTCGAGGTAAATTGCACAAGTGCTTACAGAAAGTTACTGTCTCAAGAGTAGTCTCAAATCATAATTTTTGAAGCATCGTTTTAGCATGTTTGCAGTGTTTGTCGGCCTCCTATTAATCCTGTAACACTTGCACATACATTTGAAAAATCTACAGTTCTCATAAGCAGAAATGGGCATCATGTTGTGGCAGGTGGGTCCGTACTTAAAGACATTATTGCCACTGTTTGGGTCATGCTTGAAAGATGATCAAGATCCAGCTCTTCGTATTAGCTTCTTGCAGGTAGGTACATATTGGTTTTTCCAACCGCATCCATTCTTATGTGAATAAAAAAATTGCTCGCTTGCATATATTTCCTGTATGATTGACACCCACTTTCATATATTTTGCATATGAAATTTCCCATACAGATACATTTGAGACAAAGTTTGGAGCAAGTTTTTTTTCTCAAGTAATTTGGTTGGATGTGCAACAGCTCCTAGATGATTTATTTGAGAAGCCAGAGTTAGGGGATTCATGGTCACCACTAGCATCGAGCATAATAGGAGAACTCCTAATCCCATGCGCTGTTTGGCGTGCTAGCAAGGTATGTCACCAGCATCTCTGAATGTATCACAAGTATTTCTTTGACATGCATATAAGTAAGTACTGCACACCCACTTGGTCATACTGCAAAGATTGATCATTCTGCAATTATCATCAAGTTTACAATTGTCAAAAGTTGTTGATTATATTCTGTGACCATCTATCTGTACCCCGAGGTGGCCATCAATCCAACCTCCAAACTGGTGGCCATACAATTGGTTTTCTGCCTTTTTATGTTTCCGTGTTTGCTTGTTTTGGCCAAAGGAAGGAAAAAATAATTTTTCATACATAGCCTTCGAGTATCTTGATACAAATCATGTGTTTTGTGGTGCAAGGGCAGACTGCAGCTGCTATCCGGCATGCTGCCATGGTTGCACTTGGCACATTTTTGAGAAGAGATCTCTGCACTGAGGTGGGTAAAAAGGACAGCACAATAATTGTTTCAAAGTGGTGAAGATCTTCCATTAAGTGAAGATCTTTGAGGCCTGTTTTTGACTAGACTCCATGAAGCTGTTTAGCATCAATTCGTAAGAGAATTGTGAGAACGTGATTTAAGCTATTGTATGCTTGATGAAGATGAGGAAATTAATTCTTACATAGAGTACATCTTGCTTCTGTGATTTGTTGGATGTGTGCCCCAACATGAGCAATTAGCCTACTGATAATTTATAATCCATTGAGGCAAATTGGGTTCAGTTTCTACTTAATTTTCTGGGATAGGAGCAAATGGCAGAAGTGATGCAAATGCCACAAGGCTTTATGGCAGTTGCAAAATCGTGTCTTGATGAAGACTATTTCCTCGATATCCGTCTTGTCACTGCCCATGTTGTGCATCAATTCCTTCGCATTGCAGGCAATATCCTCACTGGTATGCAACCCAAACTCCTCTTGTTCTTGCCAAATTCCAGGCTTCTAGGATTAGGCACAAAAAACGAGTTGCATTTCTTTTGCACCATTTGATCTCTAGTTGAACAAATCATTGATTCGGTGTTGGAAAATTATGCCCTATGAAGATGCAAATTGTGTAATATTGTTTGAGCAATTTTTTTTGCCTTCAAACTAAAACATTCCCACTTGATAGTGAACAAGTGTGTTCTAGCCAAACTCAATAATTGCTTTGTGTATGTAAAAGGTTTCTCACAACACAATGAAACAAGTACAAATTCAAATGATTGTAACTTCATGAGTATATCAACACAATGTTGGAAAAGACGTTTGGACCATCTAAATAACATATACAATTGTTTTAAAGTAGACAAGGTATCACATAAATTGCATGCAACAAGTTCTTTGGCTCCTTTTATTGTGACTACATCCATGTGACAGATGAGGAACGAAGCGATTTAGTGAAGAATCTTAGGAAGCGAATGGATGATAGCAATGACAATGTGCGCATTGGGATCTTGCCTGCCATAATAACCTTCTTCACCACCATGCCTGCATCTTTCAATGATTCTGAGGTTAATAATTCCTTCAATCATAACTAAGAAATAAGATTGTGAACATATAATTGATATGCCAATGATCAATGGATAGATAGCATGACAACCCACCACTTATTTTAAGTGTAAAATTCAATTCTAACACAAGTTTGTACATATGTGGATTTTTTCAAGAAAACTTGTGAGCATCATGGTGAATGCCTCATGAATGAATTGTGCACCACCAATTTAGAAGCATTACATTTCAATTCTAACATGATGGCTTTGTGCATATGCGGGTTTTTAGGTGAAAAACTTCCTTTCATTTCTAATAATTCATATGGACGACCCAGATCAACAAATCCAGGTACAAAATTTTCAAAATGAAATCTTTACATCTACATGAAATTCAACAATTCTTCAATTTCCAACTAAAGTTGTGAAGTAATTGGGAAACACATGTATATTGTGTGTGTGTGTGTGTGTGTGTAGGAGGGTGTATGTAAAGTTGTAGAAGCATGTGCATTTAAAAGACCTTCGATTGTGATTGACATACTCATGAACGTTCATGGACAACATAAGAACCCACTTTACTTTGATCGTGTGCTTGCTCTTGCAACTTCAGTCATCTTTGAGAAAGAATCTCATCCCAACAACAACAACAACAATGATAGTAATAAAAATTGTAAAATGTAGTTGTTGTGATTATCATCATCACAATCATGAATGAAGTTGAAACCCCATCATTTCACTTTGTTGTGAAATGAAAAATCCATTAGTCACACAAAAATTAAAACCCAATTTGCAAAAGATTAACAAGATTAATCTTCCAAAAACACCAAAATATTCGAACACCAATCACAATCCAAAGATTATTGACACAATAATCAATGGTTTAATGGTGGGTTTTTCCTTATTTCCTTTCAAAATGGGGCCCAAAAAGAGGAGGAAAGAATAAGCTTCCTTTCCAATTAATTGTATTATTTCATGTGTGAAACATACCTTTCTTATTCATTAGGCCATGGAAATATAAATTAATCTTCAATCGAAAGGGAAACATTTGAAATTTGGACACATGCATGTTTTTTTTGAGATGAGGATTGTGATAAATGTTTATTGCTATGGAACAAGTTTTGTATTGCATCAATTTTCACTAACATCAAAAGTTTATTTGAATTGGCAATATCTTCATTTGGGTTTGAAGGTTTGCCCAAAAGTGGACTAGCCTTCACAAATGCATTTAAAAGTCATGCAAAATGTTGGAATTTTGAGATTAAAAATTTTGAAGACTTGAATTGTAAAAAATTGGTTATGGATTAAAGGCATGCATATGAATCACGTAGGGAAAAAATTGTCAAAAATGAAGTTGAAATGAATGAATAACATGGATGGTCAAACTTGGCCATTCAATATTGATTTTCATCCTTTTTAGGGAAAACAAAAATCTTGGATAGATTGAGATTGTGATTAGGAACATTTGGCATTCCATAATCTAATTCAAATTTTGTTTTCAAAATGATGAAAATTTTGGCAACATAACTTCTTGTCAACTTTCACATCAATGTTGCACACAACTACCCAAAATTGCCCAAAACTTCCTATCGTGTTAAACAACACACAATTTTCTTAATAACATGCAACTAAACCCAAAAAACTTTCATTGGAAGGTCAAGCCTTACTCAATGATGTGATAATTACAACCCATGTGTATTAAATTTTGAAACCATGATTTTTTAAATTAATATTAATATTGGGAAAGGGGTCAACCAAAAAAATGTCCTCCTTAACATTTAAAGACAACTAAAAATAGCTCCACCAATATTAATATTTTGGAGCTTAGAAATCTCAATTTAGTTATAACAAAGCAAAAATATATAAGTCACTATAAGGACAATCTCAAGTTTAGCCTTGGAACCTCAGTCATTGGTGAATCAATCAATATTTCATTATGAGTATTGTAAGAATCATATATGTTGGATGAGATTTTGAATTTCATTTGACAAAATTTGATATTGGATTAGCATTCAATTCCCCTCCAAAGTTTGTGAGTTGTGCATGTTTGAACTTGCGGTTGCTTTTATGTTTTTTGTTAGTTTGGGACTTCAATTTCTTTTTAACACCACATTATGGATTTTGTTACTTGTTATGTTAATGTAATGTATGGTTGATTGAACAACTATTTTATTTTATCCATGTACTCACATTTTGCACATGTTTTTTTGGGGTGATAGTTGGACCTAATTCATGAATTTTTTTATTACCACTATGGACCCACTTGGATTGAATTAAGTTTGTCAACAACTAATAAAGGAGCCACCTATTTGTATTCTAAACTCGCCTCAAAAGCCACTTAGGCATATTGGAAGGTCTATTGCCATTTATGCACATTTTATAATTTATAAAAACTACCTAGCTCACAAAATTCTTGTCGTTGGCCACAATTCCTTTTATATGAAAGGATCAAGGATTTCCAACCTTCTATTTCATAATTTATCTATTTATTTAGGCTTATTTAGTTTTAAAATTTACCCACGTTTTTGAATGATCTTTGCTTCTTGGGCAACCCTAGGATAAAATCCATATTAATGGATTCACATTTGGTATTAAGGACTCCCAATGGTTACAATAAACATGAGGTTTTAATATGTTTTGCCTTATAGATTTGGCATGGGAAACATTTTTTCACATGTATTTTTGCACCTCCTTTTTTAACCTTAGCAACCCCCAAAAAAAAACTACTAACATATAACACTACAAGAAATCATGATTTTTCAAAAGGTTCAATTTGATTATAAAATTTTCGCATTGAACAAAAGATGTTTACATTGATTTAGGACTAAATGCATGGGCATGAAAAACACATGGTTCTTTTGGTTAGTTATTTTGATTAAAGTGACCATTTTGACCAAGTGAACTAAGACATACATCTAATTAAGAATGACAAATCTTTGAAATGGTCCATCAAGATGCCAATGGTTTAATCAAATCAACCATACTGAATGACCATGCTTAATCAAATTGGTCATATTAATTTGGTTAGATAGGATACTTGTTATGCTTACTAAACTACTTACTTACTAAGTGCCTACCTTTTTACTTAACATATACATATTTACGTCCTACCTACCTACATCCTACCTACTTATTATCTACCTAGTCACATACCTATTTACCTACTTGTGAAAAAAATTGAAGTTCAAATGTTGTTATATATATTAACAAAAAAAATCATTAAAGTTCAAAGAAACATGTCAAATGCATTTGATCGATATTGGATTGTTTTACAAAGTGGTGTGGTGGTTTGATGGCCAAAACATTGGTGCGAAACCAAGGAGACCGAGGTTTAATCCCCCTTACCAACATGTATTATGTGGAGTATATATATATTATACATTTGTGTAAATGTATAATATTTAAGTGGATTGTGGATAGGTAGGTAGGAGGCCATGGTGGGTAGACATGTCATGGGTGGGTGGGTAGGTAAATATTTATAATTGGGTAAAAATTCAATCAAAGGAACCACCCAAGTGAGTGGACATTCCTTAAAACTATTATGGTGATAAATGGTCATACACCGTAACAGTGTTTGATGTTTCATTTGGTTGTGTGACAGGGAGTAGTAATACCATTTTATGGTAGGAAAAATTTAGATTTCATAATTTGTAGGGTAGAACTGCCCATCTTTGATCACTACCCTATCATCAAACATTTTTTTAGATCTTTGTCATACATGCTTCATTTTGAGTGATTAAAAATGTTACAAGAGCACTACCTCAAGCTCGAGAAATCATTTTTGAAATGCAAAGGAAAATGAATAATGAGGAAATAACAAGAAGAAAAATAAACTTTCCAACTCACAAAACGCATTTTTTTTCATTTTTCTTTTCTTCGAACCCCTCTTACTTTCAAAGCTTTTAACTTTTTCAATTTTTACTCATTTAAAATGATTTAAAGTGTTATAGGAATGCCACCTTCAGTTCTACAAATCATTTTTGAACTCTAATCAATGATAGAATAACATATAAAGAATGTTTTGGGTGACCAATAATGGGTTTTGTAGCATTCAACGATTTTTTTTTTGCATTCTTGACCCCCTCTACTTTGGGGGGTTCTAACTTTCTCAATTTTAATTCACTTTTGATAATTTTTAGTGTGCTATGTGTGCCAATATGAAGGGTTCAATTTTTTTTGGACAACAAAGCCCTTTTGTTGTATCTGGCTTGCCCTAAACATTTAAATGATCGCTCACAAGTTATTATACCTTAGTTGTCATTTGGATGGTTTCAAATTGGAATATGTTAACACATTTTCAAATAAAAATGCATGGATTATTTTTCTTTCTAGATATGTCTTTTTTTCAAAAAAAAAATTTAACATTATATATTTGAACATGAATAAATTTTCAATATTTTTTTTATCAATTTGCATCTCATTTTTCATCAATTGAATGTTAATCCAATTATTGAATTTAATCGATTTCAATTTAATATATCCAATTTCATCATTTAAATTTTATTCAACTAATAGTTGCATGCAAATAATTTCATTCCATATTTTCATTTGAACAAAACTTAATTTTCACAAAATCAATTCATGTCCTTTCATCAATTGATGAATTGATTATCAACTACAGTAGTGTAATGAAAAATAAGGGCATAACAAGTTCCTAACTACCCATTCACTATGCATCAACAACACAACATCAATTATGTACACAAAACATGCAACTCCACAAATTCATCATGCGATTTCACATAGGTGTCCAATCTTAAAAGAAAGATGTTTTAATTTTATGAAATCTACTACATATAGGTCTACAAGGGTCAAATTGTTCTAATTTCACTATTTTGAACATCAACTAACCTAATTAGCACATTAGAAGTTTTCCTCAATTCCCAAACCACACATAACATAAATTATTGCAACAAAACACCCACGTTGGAATGTCCCACAAAAATCCCTTAACAAATAAAAACTACAAATTTAGGCAAAATAAATGAAAGTCAATATAGTAACATAGAAATCCCCACTATTTATAGACAAATTCAAAAAGTTTGACAACTGTAGCTACAACACCCATATTTGAACAACCCAACAAAATTCAAAAAATAATTTGAACATGCATTCGAAAGTCCCAATTTGTAAGGTACTCTCTTCCATTAAACAAAATACTTAAACCAACCAACACAAATGCCCATTCATATAGACTCGTTTGCCAAGATGATTGTTCACAAAATCCCTACAACTTTCATCGCCTCCTAATCATGGACCTAGGTTTATAATTCCACACAACACTTTCTGAAAGGTCTACAACGTAGTGGAAAGAACCACCTCCTTGGAAAAACAAACAATGTCCTTCTTTCAAACATTCATCCTTTCAACATTATTATAAAAAAACCTTAGAAATTTGAATGCAATCCACATGCACAAAACAAAACAAAAAAAACATTTAGCTACCTAGAATGCTTGACATCCTTGCTTCTTAAACTCTACTATCGTTGCATTTTCATTGACATCCAAATAGAAAATCTTCATATCCACTTTGCTCCACACACAATACACTCATTGTAAGCACCAAAAACAACTCAAGTGTCATTGATCATAAATAATAACAAGTCCATAACCTACAAAAGAACAAACAAACACAAAAATAGAAACCACACATCCCACACATCACTTCCCATCACCATCAATCATCAAAAGTTTGTCATCTTACTTTTAATGTTGATGTGATGTTTCATCCACCTAAGTTTACATCCCTAGATTTTTCATCACATATGTAATGTCTCCCTAACTTAAATCCCATAATCTTCACACGGTAGTTTGTAGCATGGAACAATTGCAAATCCCTTCAAGGTCTTTCCCAAAGCTTCTCATCCTCTCTTTTAACCACATAGATCCTTCCTCTTTCATCATGTTGCAAAAACCCATGACCATCCAAATACCTTACAAATATAAAGGGACCTTCCCAACTTGATGCCAGTGATTTATTCTTACTTAGTTTTTTCATCTTTATAAAAGTTTTCCCTTCCTTACACCCCAAAACCATCTACTTGTCTTTCTTAGAAACATACGCCCATTTCTATTTGACCTAGGCTTAACAAATGTTTTTTGAAACTTTTTCATGCATTCTTGAAATGAGTTATAATTTGCCAATCATCCATGTTGCAATAGCAACAAGATCATCATCATCATCATCATAGGTTTGAACCAAAAGAATCAAAGAGTTGACAATTCTCAACCGAGGAATCCTACCTACCAATAGCATATGTGGAGAGAATTTTGTTTTCACTTGTACCCCACACCTATATCTAAACATAATCTTGGTTAGGTGTTTGTCCCAATCCTGTGCATGCTCAAGATCGGTAGACAAAATTGTGAGTCCATGTTTGAGAGTTTTGACCAATTTTTCCACCATTTCATTACACCTTGGCCACTAAGGTGAAGTGTACTGATGTACAATGCCATAGTTTTCACACAATTGATCAAATTCAACATACCACTTCAAAATTGTTGTCGATAAGAACATATTTTGGCGCACTAAACCTACAAATGGCCTCATCCTCCAAAAACCTAGCAATTGTCTCTACATCATGATCAACTATTGATTTAGCCTCACACCATTTTGAATAATGATCAATAGCCGGTAATACATATTTATTACCATGCTTCATCTCAAGAAGAAGCCCAATTGTGTCTAGTGCAACTTTATATAATTGATCCCAAATGGGAATGCTTTTGAATTCTTTAGGTTTCAACTTGATATTTCTTGTATTTTTCACAAGTTGACATGATTTGCAAGAATACACCACATCTTTAACTTCCTCTCTCCTATCGTGCCAAAAGTAGTGCCTACTAATTTTTTTAAATGTCATTCCTTCACCAAAGTCCAATTTCACTGTGTAGATCCAAAATTAGTTGCCAATGTTCAAATGGTCTATCAAAAACAAAAAGTTTGAACATCAAGTTCTCATTGCTCAATAGTAATGTTGAACACACTTACTCATTTTGGATTTCTCCCCTTCTTCACATTTTGGAGGTAATTAGTTGCCATTAAACACCAACATGGTCATATGGTCCTCCCGTATTTCCATGTTCTTCGTATTCTCCCAATCACTAGACCTTTTTCCATATCCTTTCGATCATTTTCTTCATCAACCATGGCCTAGGCTTGCTCAATCGGCTCCTAATGAGAACCTACATCCCACCAATTTTATTTTCTTTTTTTTAGCCTAAAACGTTCATATTTATCAAAAGGCTTTTCAACCAATTTGATCAAGCATTGAGCTTGCCCCTCACCAGACTAATTTGCATCCACCTCTTTAGCTTCTATTATGAATAGATGGTTCAACCTCCCTTGTCTCCCAAGTTGCTATAATATTATGCCTATCTTGGAACTCCTTCACCCCATCTAGATGATCTCATCATTAATACTATTGGTTTGTAGAACATTGTAGTCCTAAATTTCATTACTTGCATCCTCATCTTCCTCATCTTCCTCATCAACATCAAAAGATTTATACTGAACGCATCTACATTCTTGTCTCTAGATCTTACACAATGCAAAATCTTATAACTAAAATCCTGGAATGTATTTATCCATCTTCTTCTTTTGCCATAAGCATTTGACATTGTAGTTAGCCACTTTAAAGGCTTATTGTCAATCTTAAGTGTGAAATGGTTGCGATACAAATATTGTCTAAAATGCATAATGCCCCACATTAATGTATAACATTTACTCTCCATGGGTTGGAACTTATTATGGACTTAAAAAAATCCTTTGTTCCCATACATAATCACTCATTCACTCCTTTCGTCTTTCTGTAATAAAATGGCCCCCACCTTTCATGTAGACCAATCCACATTCAAGATGAATGCCTTGGTCAAATCTAGGTGAACCATGATTACAACAGATGCCAAGGTGTTATTTAACAACTCAAAAATATTCTAGTAGGTGGGACTTCACTTAAAGGTTTTGTCTTTTTTAATCAAGTTAAACAAAGGTATGGCTATCTAAAAGTAGCCTTTGACATAATTCCTATAATAACTTGTCAATCCCAAAAATGCTCTAACATTAATAATTGAAATGGGAACTAGAAAGTTGGTTACATCTTTGATTTTTCTTGAATTTGGTTATGTACCTTCTTGATTCATTTACTAAATTTAGCAAATCCATAATTTCCAAGATTGAATTTGAGATTAACTTCCCTCAATCTTAGTAGAACATATTGTAGATGCTTCAAATGCTCCTCCCAGCTTAGGTTGTGGATATTCAAATCATCCACAAACACTTTCAAGAATTTGTCTAAGTATGGGCCAAACATTTTTGTCATACTCTTGAAAAAAATGTTGGTAGCATTTTTCATGCCAAATGGCATGACAATCCAATCAAACAAACATGATTTAATGATTAATGCAGACTTACAAATGTCTTTAAGGGCCATATTAATTTGCTAAAACCTAAATTGTAAGTCCAATGCAAAAAACCATTGTGACTTGCTTAGTTGAATCTGAACATCTTCCACTAGTGGGTGCATTCATAATAAAAGGAACCAAAGTAGTTGTTAAATGCAATGTGATATTGTACCATGTCTACTTTGAAAAACAAGTTTGTGTATTGTATTTATTCAAATTACTATTTTTTTGCAATTATATTTAATGTTAATGATTTTGATCTTCCATGAATTTAAAGTCATTTCATTAAGTTTGAGGGTCCTTTCATGCACATAAAACACTTAAAATGTAGTTGTCAAATAATGCTTTTAAATTTGAACATCCTTTTTGTTTATCAAATGTGCACCATTCATTCCCAGAAATAAATAGAATATTCATATTGATGATTAAAAGTGCAAAAGGAGTTGATATCAATGAAAAATTATTTGTTACACATATCTACACATTTGGTTCAAATGTGTTTTCGGCCCTTTAAATTACAAAATTTGATGATGTGCTTTTAACAAAAGTCGTGCATTTTTATATGGTGAAGGGCATGGATAAATTTTATGGAGGAAAATTTATTAATTAAATATTATATTTCATTGATCTCTATCATGTTGTTTTGAAAAATGCATAAATTATGTTCAATTTTCAAATTTTTTATGTTTAAAAAATGATTTTATGTGATAAACTTCTTTCCAAATAATGTAAAGTTCAATTTAATATACAATTGTGGGATGTGTATTTTATTTTGAAAATGTAATCATTTTTTATATTCAAAGGATAATCATTTTGTTTACACATTTGATTTTTTGTACTTGAAATTCATTAATGTATATATGTAGATAGCATTGCCAAAAATTAGGTGAATTTTTTTATATATTTCAAAGTGAATGGTGTAGAATATGATTAAACCCAATTGTTGCAAAACATTGAGTCCTTGGTGCTAGTGGCTCCTTTTATTATGAATGCACCATAGTGGCATTGGAAAACCATCTTGACAGGTTTGCAAATTCAAAAGTCGATAATTTCCACAAAATTAGTAACTGTTATCCTTCTTGATCAGCAAAGTTACCCTACATGTGTACTTGAAGGTATTTTCTTTCATCTTTCTAAACATAACAAAAACATCAATATGCCCCTTCACCCCATCTTCTTCCTAAAAAGAAAGTTTACTTGGAAAGGTTCTACAAGGAGGAAACCTCTCCTATCAATGACATGCTCTCCAAGTTTATAAGATCCCAACTCTCCTTTATGCCAAACAAACACATCAGGGAACTACTCCAATAATTCCCACAATTGTTTTTTTTTTCTTGACTCAACTTAGGATCTATCCTAATTTTGGATTTGATTTCGTCCCACCTAACCTTATCTGGCTCCTTCAATTTGATTTTTCCATCCTGAACAATAGTATCAATGTTTAGATGGAAAACATCATGTATTTGTGAAGATATTGCAAATGCAAAATGTCTATTTTTCACGAGTTCATCTTGAACTTTACACATTTCAACCAATCCTCATAATCATCAAAATCATAGGTTTCCCCAAATAATTCATTTTTTATTCACTCTTCTAACATGAAACCCACAATTTGATCAGAACTGTCCTTTCGTACAAAATTTTCAAAACCATTTCAATTAGGTCCTTTGCCTCTGTTGATTGGGCTTTCAAAAACAAACTTATTTGTTTATCATTTGATATAACCTATGTGTCATCATGAGAATCATCAAATGAGGCACTATCAGTTGCATCATTTGATAATACTTTATTATGGTTCTACACAAGAAACACTTTTTTTTTTTCTTTAAAATCTTGATATCCAAAACCCCATAGTTTCAAGGTTTCATTATCATTTTTGGGAGTGTGAGGGAATGAACCCATGCACTCCCAAGTGGACTCCCACTTTGGGAGTTCGAATCCCTATGGAGTTTTGAATCTTCAAAGAGGTATTTCAAGGGTCTAAACTCATTGAATTAAATTATTTTTAATACCATTGAAAATATCTTGAAACTTAGATGTGTAAAATGGGTTCACATGACCCATTTGAGTACTTAAAACACAAGTTATGGTCAAAAGAAGGGTCGGGAGTCAAAGTCCCAATTTGAGTCTCGACCACTAAAAGTCAAGAATCGCCTTGAAATATGTGTGTGTAGGTGGTGTGTCACATATCTCAAAAAGTTGAAAAACTCTCAATGAAGGTTACAACTTTGCTTGAAACTTCACCTCAATCGAAGGTTTGCACAATAAGTTATGGCCCTCCAAACTATAAAGAGTCCCAATTTTGGGAATTTTGAAACTCCCAACTTGGGAGTCCCAAGACAAAATTACATTTGGATGTAGCTCCCATGGTTAATCATAGAGAATACTATAAGGGGGAAGGTGGTGTCTTCCCCCAAGTCCGGGCCGTGGTGAATATTTAAAGTCCATATATGCTCGTGATTAGTTTGTGCACTAAAAGTGTTCCAACCACACACTAACTAATTTGTTGTTTGGTTTGTGTAAGTTTGTGTGAATAATTGACCCGCTTGTCATTTGTCTTAGTCCTCATCTTGGAGCTCCAACACGCCCTCTACCCCCAAAGGTGTTGCAAGTTAGAGAGTGTACCCCAACTCATTCTTCTTTCGTAATTTTCACTTTCAAACTCGCATTTGAGTCTTTCAAAGAGTGTGGGGGTGCGTCATTCATTTTAATCTTCTTCATCATCGTTGAAATTATGGGCAATGATAAGATGCAACACATTCACCATGTTCAACGACAAAATTTTAACATTATTTTTGGGGCCCTATTTAACTATAATTGTACATTTCTCCACATCAATTACCACACTTATTTAATGAGAAAATCCAATCCTAGTAAGATGTCATAGTTGCCCATATCCATTAGCATGAATGTCATCGTACATTGTACATTGCCAACTTTCATAGGTAGTTCATTGATTTGCCAAATGTTTGGGTTATAACTCCAAATGTTATCTTATATGATTTCAGTCTAAAAACAAGATGCATTATTCCCAATCCTCATACCACACCTCCAAATGACACAGACATGGATGCACCAATGTCCATCATCCTTTCGACAAATTGTTGTTTATTTGAACTAGAAGATGAAGAGTTTTACTAGGATGATATTTGTGGATATTAATCCTTCTTATTGTAGTTGGTCCTTCAACCTTAATCAAATTGACAGATTTCAATCTTTCATCTCGATTTTTCTTTACCGATTTGATTAGACTTTCCAAAGATTCCAACTCTTATGGTATGGTTTAAATGGTTTGCATAGGAGACAAAGAATTCCCCTTTTGAAATGGGTAAGGATTTTGGACCTTACCATAAAACTCATGCCTAAATCTATGTGTCCAACATCACACTCCTCAATTGCTTCTCCTTTTGCAACTTCCATATGCAATCTTTTCCTATGAATTCTAACTCTAATGAACATATCATGTTTTGCACCACATAATCAATTCAACTCTTCTAACATGGTGTTATCATCATCCACTATGACGCGCTCCCAAGTCACGAGGTGAAACCCACTTGAGGGTTTCACAAAATCAAGTTGCGGAAAGTTGAGACTTGGAGGCACACTCCCGGCTTCCAACTCTAGAAAGGGGTAGAGGGTCGAGTTGGGAGCCCCGGGATTAGACTAGGAAGAGGGACTAGATGATCAAGCTTGAATCTGCATCCAAAAACCAACCATGGGAGGTTAGTTTAGCATTCGGGACACCCTTGGGTGTTGGGACTTGCCACGGGCATTTGGACACACAAGACTCACCACGGCCCGGACTCGGGAGTAAGCCACCACCTTACTCCCTATAGTATACTCTGCGTTACTCCGCGGAGGAGGCACCCGAATGGCACATTTTGTTGGGACTCCCGAAAT
>Ga0209208_10000651_pt1 | contig 46223 bp, 28 predicted proteins | sample S1TSphfallax_3_FD_187694 | JGI IMG/M metagenome (GOLD analysis project Ga0209208, IMG submission 187694) | Host-associated microbial communities from peat moss isolated from Minnesota, USA - S1T2_Fd - Sphagnum fallax MG (SPAdes) (version 2) | ecosystem: Host-associated > Plants > Peat moss >...
TTTTTTAAATTAAAAAAAAATAAATTAAAAAAAAAAAATTTACCCAAAAAAAAAAAAAAAAACCCACCACATTATACTTGAGCGACAATTGTGATTATTTACAAGAAATTTTGGGCACCCAATTGCAGGTGATACCACCAGGGATGGATTTTAGCACTGTGGTTGTTGCGGATGCGGGTGATGTGGTCGAAGGTGAGGTTGATTCGGTCACATTCACGGGTGACGCCACTAACGTTGTGCCGGTCTCACCCCGTGCCAATCCTCCAATTTGGGATGAGGTGCAATTCCGAACCGCCACCCATCATCTTCTCATGTACAATTGTGGGTTCAAAGATCCAAATGTAAAAAAAATTAAAAATTAAAATAATAATAATAATAATAATAATGGGCAAGGAAAAATTTGTGTTGCATGTATATATATTCTCCTTTGTTTTGTTTTTTTTTTCTCTTTTGAATTTTTTTTTTTGAGTCTACATATTATATGGGAAGAAGAAGCTTTGGCCTTTGTTTTAAGAGCTAGAGAAGAGAAAGAAATTGATTCATGGACATATTCAATGTGTTCATATGCATAACTTTGTCTCTTGTTTGTGTTTTTTTTAAGTTGGCCTTGCCTACCAAGAAGGCAAGGATATTATTGTGTTTAGATTCATTATAGAGTATAGTAGCTTAAGGGATTTTGGCCCCTACTAGGTAATAAATAATAATAGGTCTATTTATTTTTATATGAGGATTTTTGAAAGATGATATCTTGGCTTGTGTTGAAACTTGAGCTTAGTTATAGAGTTATGATATCTTGAAGGATTTTGGTTTCTTTTAAAGGAGTTTTTTGAATGATTATATTTTTGCATGGTGAAATATTTGAGTTTTCATAATGTAAATGGCAAAGGCCAAAGTGTGTGACACACCCCCTTGTTTGTTTGTTTGTTGGTGATGTGCAAACTAGATTATGCGATTCTTCAGCAACCCGCACAAGCCCATGATTTTGGCACTTGCACGACCTGACCCCAAAAAGAACATCACAACACTCTTGAAGGCTTTTGGCGAGTGTGCGCCATTGCGTGAATTGGCAAATCTGGTATTTCCACCCTCCCAAAAAAAAATGGAGGAAAAAACTCTCTCTCTCTCTCTCTCTCTCTCTCTCTCTCTCTCTCTCTTCCATTACTTCTCTTTTGACTCAAAACCAATGAAGGATCATCTCAAATGGGTAGCAATTTTTTTTTGTCTCCTAAAGAGAATTACTCAACATCTCATTTCATTTCACCCAACTTTCTCCACCACCCAACACATACAATTTGTATAAAGACATTGTTTTCTAGCAAAGCACTTTGTAGCACTTTGTAGATTTTTTTTTCCAAAGTAGTAAGAAAACCCAAAACTCTTTGTGTGATGAACAGACATTGATCATGGGCAATCGCGATGACATTGAGCAAATGTCAGGCAGCAATGGAGTAGTTCTAACCTCAGCACTGAAGCTGATTGATAAGTATGATCTCTATGGCCAAGTGGCTTACCCCAAGCACCACAAGCAGTCTGATGTACCTGAAATCTACCGACTCGCAGCAAAAACCAAGGTTTTATTCATTTGCATCTTCTCCATACTAAAAAGCATCAGATTCTTCATCTCTAGATTTTACAAGTTTTTGCAAAGTCATATCAAATGTTTATGAAGTTGAGCACTTCTTCAAACTTCACATATTCGTATCAATTCACAGCAACATTACAAAAATGTACATTTCTCCAAATGAGCATCCATCACCCTCCAACTAATTTCTTTGTTAAAATTGGTCATGTATTTTGCAGGGTGTGTTTATCAACCCTGCTTTGGTGGAGCCATTTGGTCTGACACTTATTGAGGTACATCTTAAAAGGAAATTTTATTTGATGGGTCCTTTTACACAAGTCAAAAGGAACTTGGGATTTTATTGCAACAATCTTCTCACGTTCAATTCTGCCAGAAAAACATTTAACATTTCAAGAATTGCACTCTTGATCCGGCTTTTGCTGTTGTTATACGGAGTGTAACAAGTCTTAGCACCTAATTTGCTTGCTTCCTCTCCTTGTTCACAACTAAGTCCATGAGAGAGTCGGGGGCAAAGATTGGTGTGAGTCAGTGCATGTGCAAGTGACAAATTTTATTTTTTTAATTGTGTATTTGGATGTAGGCTGCCGCACATGGTTTGCCAATGGTGGCCACGAAAAATGGAGGCCCTGTTGACATTCATAAGGTTTTGCTTGCTGACCCATCAAACTATGGCCTAATTGAAAGTGAAAGTGTGATTGCATACTACATAAATGCGAACTAGCAAATAAGCCCAACAATTCGATTTGAAGTCAAGCTCTATGTATTTTGTAATAAGCTTTTCTCATATATAGTCTGTCTTTTTTCTCATGTGCCACAAAAGTTTCAAGGTAGTACTAATAATAATAATAATTGCTTTATTGCAACTTCATGTTTTATGACATTATTTCCATATAACATTTGGTATGATGGAAACATTACACCATGAACTCGTCTCAAGGACAAAGTACCTAACTTCTCAATGTTATTGCAATGTGTAAGAAAGAGTTTACAATTGAAAATTTTGGATTGTATGGACTTTTATTATATTTCAATAAGAGGAAGGATTTATGAGTGAATGGGTGGTTGGGTGCGCGTTTGTTGTAGACATTGAGCAATGGGTTATTGGTAGACCCACATGATGGTGATGAAATTTCTAAAGCTCTATTGAAGCTAGTGTCGGATCGTGCACTATGGAATTTATGCCGCAAGAATGGGCTTCGCAACATTCATCAGTATTCATGGCCTGAACATTGTCGCACTTATCTGACCCGCATTGCTCAATGTCGCATGCGACAACCACAGTGGCAAACAAACACATCTGAAGATGGGAAAGATGATGATGAATCCCAAGGGGATTCACTACGTGATGCCCATGATGTATCATTACGATTGTCAGTGGATGGGGATAAGCTTGGACATGATATTTCATTGTCCAATCCTGGTGAATTGGAACGAGCTTTGCGTGCACAAAATAAATTTGCGCACAAAAATTCCAATGGCAGTGGGAATGAAGTTGCAGGAAAACCAGAATCTGGGAAGCGCTCCCACACTGGTCGATTGGAGCCAACTCATGAGGAGGATTCTTCAAGTATAGATGCAACTGCTTATAAATCAAGCACCACAATAGGGCCATTATCGAAGGCCCACATGCTGAAAAGGAGAAAACGTCTTCTGGTGATTGCAGTTGATAGCTACAATTCATCTTTGGAAAATCCAAGTGAGACATTAGTGAAGATGATCCAAGAGATTGTGAAGACAATTCGAATCATGGAGTCGAATCATGTGCGATCCACCACTGGCTTAATCTTATCATCTGCATTTTCTGTATCAGAGATCGTGACAACCTTGACATCAAATGGAGTGTCACCCCATGATTTTGATGCTCTTGTTTGTGGTAGTGGAAGTGAAGTGTACTATCCAGCTGAATCGGGCATTGAGACTGAGTTGCAAGTGGATGCTGACTATCAATCCCACATTGATTATCGTTGGGGATACAATGGGCTTCGCAAAACCATGCCTCGTATAACATCTCTTGATGGGGATGTTGAAAGTAAAAATCCAATTTTCATTGAAGATGAAGAGACATGTAATCCACATTGTCTTGCATACCGACTCACTAAACCTGATTCTGTAAGCACCACCATTTTGAAAGTCATTGTGTCTTGTTCAAAGAGTTTCAAATTATTACCAATATGAAATCAATCTTGAATTGGGTTTAAACCAAGGTTTAAATTATTGCAAATATTGAGCTCGTGATGATGAATGGGAAGATGGGATGGATTCAATGGGTTTTGTAGGGACTGCCAGTGGATCAAATAAGACAACGCCTGCGTATGCGCGGGTTGCGTTCCCATGTCATGTATACCCATAATGGATCTCGTCTTCATGTCTTGCCCTTGTTGGCTTCTCGTTCTCAAGCTCTTCGGTAAAACTTCACCAAACCTTTCCACCCCTTTGACATCTAATATGATATCTAGTTTGTCTATGTTCATGGAGATAAACATTCAAATTTTTTTGTAAATTGATGTCAAAACCCTTAAACCTCCCTCCTCCTCCTCCTCCTCCTTCCTCCTTCCTCCTTGAAAACAAAACAATTTTTAATGTGAAATTTATTTGCACCTCACATTATGAAGATGTTGGTGAAAAAATCATTAAAAGATTCAAAACTTTGTGGCAAAATACCCAATTGAATGAACTTTCATAAGAATTCTACTCAAAATTGTTGTACTCAAACAAACCTTCTTTTTTTGGTGGCAGATACTTCTTTGCACGATGGAATGTGGATGTGGCACATATGTTTGTGGTGGTTGGGGAAACGGGTGATACAGATTATGAGGAATTGTTGGGGGGTAATCACAAGACAATGGTTGTGAAAGATGTAGTACAAGTGGGATCGGAGAGCAAGTTGAGGGCACCGGGCAACTATGACAGGTCTGACATCGCACCTCTTGAAGCCCCCAATTTTATCACCACTGATATTGATTCACTATGTGAAGACATAGTCAATGCTCTCAAGTAAGTGATCTAAAATGCTCAAGCTCACTATTCCCCCCCCTCCCCCCCACTCCACCTTCCCCCAAGTTACTCACTTTTCTTGTCTTCCTCTTCATAGTTGCTCACTCAATTTTCTCCATTGAAAAAATAGATTTTATGTAATATGAAGATGAAGCTATTTGCATCATGTGCAAAACTCTTTGATAATTCTATGTCTCTAACAACAACATTAACAATTTAAAAAAATAACCCATTAAAATTTCCACATCGAATCCTTATTGTATTAATGGTTTTTAATAATAAAAGAGCAAGAAAGAGAGACAAAGAGAGAAAAAATTTGTACAAAGTCAATACATATGATATATGACATCCCAAATTTCCTAACTTGAGTATCATAAATGGTAGCAAATGTCTAATGTGCTCTCAACTTACTTAGCAATTTTTCATGTGAGAACTATGTGTTGGTGGAGATGGAGCAAAGTTGGAAGTGGGTGGGGGGAAGATTTAGTTATTAACATTAGTTATTTTGAAAGTGGGTTTTGCCATCAAACTTTTATGTACACTATTGGATTTCTCTGACAAAATAAAGAGTGATGTTGATTTTGTCCGAATATAAATAATAGCATTTCAATCTTGGAACATTTGGTGAGAGAATGTTTTTTCCTTTGATTTCTTGAAGGAAAATTTTGGTGGTTTGCTTTTGTTAAAAATTCATCTAAAGGAAGTCATGAAGGTCAATGCTAGAAAATCCTCTAAAAACAAGTGTTGCTTCATTATAAAATAGTTAGAGCATTCCATTACAACATTGTCCAAGCAATAGAACTTTTCATGCATCACAATTGATATATTCTTTTCCTTCACAATAAAGTTATTACTTTGAATTGGTATTGATTGATTAGAATTTGATAACACTTATTGGAATTAAAATATTCTTGACTCATGTCCACATTTTGTAAATAAATGGTGTTTATGGATTGATAACTCTCCCCTAATATTGATTACATTTTTTTGCATTATTGAGAATATCAAATTAAACAATACCATGTAATGAAAAACAAAAGGCTTGCAAATTAAAACCTAATAATAATTATCCTTTCATCTTGCAAACTTATTTAGAAATTATGACATACTAATCAACATTGATTTATTTTCTCACAAGTGACCATTCGAGAACAACTTTTGATAAAAATTGCTACCTTGAAATTCTAGGATGTTCATATACTAGTCAAGATCCTCAAAACTTCTTCCATGGATTAAAAATTGAACATGTCCTCTACCCACTTATTGCATAGCTTTTCTATTTTCCACCTATCCACTTCCATTTCAAGCATGTGACTTCACTTGAGCAATAAAATCTTACATGCAAATAATCTTTCACATTTGAACTACATTTGAATTCATATATATGTTAATCTTGAATTTATCTTTTTTTGTTATGAAGATGATTGTTATCTTATTATTTGCCAATAGTAATAATTTTCTAGTACCCAATGGATGCAAAACAAATAATGATGAAAGAAAGGTATCCATCATGAATGAAAGATGATTATTGATAACCTCATTAACCAAAGATTTTTTGGTTTTGTTTGAAATTTTGTGAAAGATGTCATTCAATTCAGTTTACCCCCATGACTACATTACAAGTGAATGCAAAAAGTTCCATGTGCATAACATGAATAGGTGTGGTTACATAATTATTAAAAACATTATTACATCTTTAATACATATAATAAACAAAAGCAAAAAATATTTTTGAAAATTAATCAATGTATTGAGTAGAATTTATTAACAAGCCTTTATTTCTTCAATTTTAGCATTACAAAAAAAAAAAAAGCACATTCCACAATTGCCACAATTCCATGCCATTGAATTTTCATTAAAATTAAAATGGTTAGATGATATTTCACATGACCATTGTCCACAAGAACACGTGCACCATCCTATTACACACAAGTACATGTGTGTACATGTGATTAACAAAACATGAAAATATTAGTTAATGAGCATATATATGATAATATATATGAGCATGTGACTTTTGAATTCATTTTTTGAATTTAGAACATAAAAGGATTAAGAGGAAAAATATTTTTCTTACCAAGTAGTTTTTTACTACATCATGTCCTCAACTTCATTTCAACTACATAATTATATTTATTTCATAATTTATCTAGATTGAAAATACAAAATATATATTTACACACAAAATTAATTAAGCTCCAAATTAATGTTTAAAAGGTTGCATATTAAAAACCCAAATAGTTAAGCATCAATAGCAATGAAATTGTAATAGGGAAACCAAAAAGAATGCATGGGTGAAGCATCAATTTGCAAGTGGAACAATAAATACATATCACACAAGGCCACGACTGATAATTAAAGATAAAAAAAAAGGGAGGGGCAAAAAAATTGCCATCCAAGTACAAATGGGTGGAGCTTGCTTAAAACCTTTTGAATACACAACAATTAAAATCCTATCATTTAACAAATGATTTATACTCTTTCAAAGTTGTTGAATGCCAATAAGCTTGCAACTGCATATGCAACTTGTTTGTATGAATTATGTTCAATGTTTGGAAGATTCTTTCACCTACTTGGCAAAAGAAAACAAATTAAGCCATACACACATGTAACCCCTTAGTCTCTTAACCTTAGAATCCACCAAACCCATAAACATCAATATCCCCCCAACACTATACTAGGTCAAAAGAACATTACATACAATTGTCAACTCACAAATGGGCTTCAAAATAAACAAACTATCAATAATACATTGAAACAAAATGTTTAAACTTCTTATAAACATACACACATATAGGGAAAAAAAAAGAAAGTACAATATACTTTTAGTGTAGTAAAAGATTGTTGGGAGATAAACAAAACTAAAAGAAAATAGGGATGTTAAGTCTAAAGATCAAGCAATATGGTAGAAAACAAAATTAGTGTTTGGACAAGTAATCTTTAGATAGTTTTTTTTATCATGTTTTATCACTTCCAAGGGCTTATGAAGACCCCATCAAACATGTGTCATCTCAACATTTAATCTCATTAACAAGTATGATATTCAACAAAGATTGAAAAAGTCAAATTTTCATGTTGGGGAGCAACCTAAAAACACAAAATGGAAACATTGCTAACACATGCACTAGTTGATGGAGTGGCTTTTCTACCATAGCTCCAAAAAGGTCAATGGAATTATTTTTTAAGGTTGCAACATCAATAGGAATAGGCAATTGTTTTGGTTTGAAAAATCAAGCAATGTAGATTTTTTAAATGTTATGCATTAACCTTGATGGCCTTCAAACAAATCTTTGAGACTTATCACAAGTGGGGTTATGGAGTCTTCATAGAAAGAATGCAACCTTGATTATTTAAGTATTATAATAAATATCCATAGTGTAGTAGATTCAAAAAGGCGACAATGCTTGAAAAACCAACAAAAACACATGAATCACATTTCTTGAATGTTATACCATGAGCTATGGATTTTGATAAGCAAGAAAGTAAGACAAACAACTAAATCCCTAATTTGAAAACAACAAATGTAGTCTACATGTGCACAACTAAGCCCACTAGTTCAACTCAACACCAATAATGCTCAAAAACTTTACGTTTCCTTTTTTTTCCATTGCACCACCTTGGTGAACCACCCCCATTCAGCCTATTTTGAAATTCAAAAAAATTTGATGAACTTGAAGAACAATCCTCACCCACCAAAAATTCTAATCCACATGACTTGGATTATTGGTCATCATTTGTCAATGAAGTTTCATTTACAATTTCAAGGGGTTGTTTGTTGCATCACATGTTACAATATGGGTTTTTTATAATCATTAATATCTGGAAACACTTTCAACATAAAAACCTTTTCAAAGTTGTCACACTAACCCTATATATAGACACAATAAACACTTGGTTGATGTAATAAAAAGGAAACAAAACCAATATGCTACAAACATTTTTTCCTCAATTTGTTTGAGCTTTAAACCCAAGTTGTGGTATCTTAATGTGCCCAAGCTACAATACCCTCACATAAGAAATGCGCTTGAGATAAACAAACTTACTTTGGGGGGGTAACATGTAACTTAATTCAATGAATGCATAAACGTTTTGTTCTTCGCAATCTTTGTAATTTGTAGACAATCATAATCACATTGGTACATGGTAGCAACATCATATGGTGCCATGTGATTTGTGTGCGACATTTCAAATTCTACATGATTGCACAAAGTAGCATACAACTTGCAAATTTAATGCACAACCATCAATTGTTCCTCTAGCCCTTAGTGGATGAATGGGATGAAGATGAAGTTTGGGGGGTTGATGCATTTGATTTTGTCAAAAAACCAACTAAAACATCCATAGTTCATTTTGTGGCATTTTTTTTTGTAATTAAGGTTTAAGGTTTATGTGGCAAAAGTGACAAGATTTCATCCAAGAAATTTGTGTAAAAAAATGGTGATAATTTAAGTGAAAATATTTAACCAAATATGTTTATTTAACCCATAAATAAAATACAAGTCTTTGAACATCCTATTTTCGGATACTATAAAAATTTAATATGGCAATATTTTTTCACATCTAGCAATTGAAACCTTCCATAACAACTTCAATTTTGATTTCTTGGATTTAAAAATCACTTGTTGGCAATATTTTGGTATTTAAAAAATCATGTTTTTTTTTGGGCATTTAGGGTTAGAAACTCATTTGTTGGCTTGGTTGACCCCCTTCACTTGTTCTTTTTAACCATTATATCTTGCAAATTTGCCTAATGATGTTCAACCAAATTGCATGCATTTGACCAAATTCTTCATCAAGGTTAATAGCTTTGACCTTCACACTTCTTTTTTGGTAGTAAATCAATGGTGGAGTGAATTTTGAGCTCAATTCTTCCACCATTGAACTCAAAATTTTACAATAATCACTATAGGAATAAAAGTTGGAAAACTAATGCAAGTTGAAAGGAAATGCACTAATCCATAAATGGCTCCATGTGTGTTTTTCTTGTCTTGCACATAGGTGTTATATGGCTTTTAAAGTTGATTCAAATTTGGGATATTGATCTGAACACCCCATACAAAACAAACAATTTTACATCATGCCTTCTATAAATCACATCTAAAATATTGAAATAGTATCCATTGAAGCCACACTCTATTAATGTTGAAAAACTTTCTCAACACCTTGGATCTCACATTTCATCATTAAACTACAAATTTTTGTATTATTGTTTCATCAAATTTTGAAGATTTATATAAGGATTTGCATTTTCTTTTCTTGGTAGTCATAGTTAACCTTCAATTCTTGTAATAGCTTAGTAGTACATCATTTTTTTGCACCCTTCACATTTGTTAGGTTTTATGGACCATAGTAAACAACACCAAATTTGAAATCCAATAGAGAACCAACAAATGCAAAATTAACCCAAATTGAAAATTTTGAAAGAAAGATGGAATATTACTATATTTTTCTTGACCACATTAAGATTTGGATATTAAATTATTACATTTCTATTAACTACATTGAGGTATGGGTGGAATTTTTTTTTAAAAATTTATCACATTAAGCTTTATGTGGCAAATTATGTCATTTGTAGCAACCATATATACCACTAATGTGAAAATGATGATTGGTCATTTGTAGTACTAACCAAAGCATGTATGTTGAAGACAAATGTTTCTTTTAAACAATTGGATTTGTCAAGTAACTTTAATGTCAAGTAATGGCCTCACACTATCCATTATGTTGGATGTGTTGCCAATTACTTAATAAACATAAAATCACCTTATAAATTCTTCATAACAAAACAATATTTGAACATAGCAAATATATAACATTTGGACCTAACTCAATTTAATATTTCATTATCATTTGATAATTAGAAATCCATTTGGACCAAATTCCACATGGGTCTCTACACAACCATTTGATTCAATTATATCAATTTTAGAACTTACAAGATGTCAATTTTATGGTTTGAATTATTGAAGCATGACTTTGCATTGTGCAAGGTTTTAAGCTTTAAAAAGGTGTTGGTGAAATGTCACCCATTGAATGCAATTCAAAAAACATAACATGTATGTCTTAAGTCTACATTGTAGAATTAAAAACCTTCTTATGGAATATGTTATGCTACCATGTGCTAAGGTGGTTATTAACAATCCATCCTATCTCATGAACTTAATTTTTTCTTAATTCAATATGTAGAATTTGGCATGGAAAAAAATGCACGTGTTATTTTGCCCCATTGAATGAGTATGAAATGTTTTGCAAGGTCATTTATTACATTTCTATTCTTGTCAATTGGTTTGGATCAAGGTGGTGTTATAGCCACCTAAATAAAGGATAAAGAAGAGACAACATAAGTCTTGTCATTAGTTTTAAAATGGGGTGGAATTCACCAACTTAAATCATTGTGGGACTTTTAAAATAAAATAGATACACCCCCTCCTATTCATTTCACTTTGCATATGTCATCATAGGGTCATTATGTAATCATCATGTTTCAACATTAATTGACATAATTATTACTAATTGAAAGAATTCATTACAATTAATTTTTTTTCTTATGTTATTGATTTAAATACCTTAGATTATTTTTAATTATTTTATCATATGTTATTGCACGTTGTATTTTGTTATTCTATTTTTTATTATTGCACCTTAGGCTATTATTGGTTGTTTTAAAATTTTATTATTGTTTTAGATTATTCCACCTTAGAATATTATGGGTTATTTTAATTTATTATTATTTATAGGTTATTCCACATTAGTTTATTTTCATTTATTTTATTTTAGGTTACTTTAAATTATAATACTTAAAAAACTAATATAGTCTATGATTATTGGTTATATCTTAAAACAACCTAGGGTTACATAGCCTAAAATAACTTATAATAAAATAACTTAAAATGTTTTAGAAGGAACAACTTAAAATGACCAAAAATAAACCAGGGTGAAATAATTTGGGATAATTAAAAATAATTTATAATAGCCTATAGTGGAATAAATTTAAATAGTAAAAAATAACTTAGGATAAAATAACTTTAAATAACATAGGATGGAATAACCTATAATAATTGACAAGAATTTAAGATAAGATAAAATAAAATAATTTAGGATGGATTAACCTAAAATAGTTGGGAATAACTTATAATAACGTAAAATGGTATAATTTTTTTTTCAAATAATGAAATAATTTATAATACTTGAAAATAACCTAGGTTAAAGCAACTTATAATATCTTAAGTTGGAATAGCTTAAAATAATTGAAAAAAACCCAAGGTGGAATAACTTATAACATTAAAAAATAAATTAAGTAGAGTATTTTAAAATAACATAGGGTGAAATCGCCTAGAATAACCAAGAATAATTTAAGGTGTAATAACCTATAATAACCTAGGTTGGAATAATGTAGAATAACCTAAGGTGAAACAACCTATAATAGTCAAAAATAACCTAGGGTAAAAGGTTTTAGAAGAATGTAGGGTGGAATGGTTGAAAATAACCTAAAGAAGAATAATTTAAAATATCTTGAAGTGGATTAACCTAAAATAACCTCAAGTGAAATAACTTTAAATAGTCAAAAATATCTTTAAATATAATTGTTGATAATAAGTTAATGTAAAATAACATCTAGAGAATAACTAATAATAACTTAAGGTGGAATAATTAAAAATAATCAAAATAACCTTGGTTAAATAGCCCAAAATAACATGGGTTGGATAAACTAATAATAACCAATAAAATAAACAACAATGATAATAATACTTATCAAAATCTAGGAACAAATTTCAAGATTTCAATTAGTTTTAATTCATAGTTTGTTTAAGGTGTAGTCATAAATTTTGCCATTTTGAAGGACTCTTTGATTGTTTGATTTTGTTGATATTTGCTAGATTTCATAGAGTGTTTTCCGAGGGAATTGAATCCTATTCCATAAAAAGAATTTGTGTAGATGTACTAAAAGGAAAACCTACAAAACAAAACACAATAATATCAAAATCCCTATTTACAAATTTAGGAGTGTTGAAAGGAGAATCTAGGACTTACAAGCTAGTCCATCATCAATGGTAGGAAAAAAGATTCATGAAGACATTATAAGTGGTCTTTTTATAGAATTGTTCCCAAATGCTATAGCTCCAACATATAACATAACAAGATTTTGCATGTGCAAGTCTATTATGGTAGCACGGAACAAAAAAATTTACATTGTAAAAAAACCCTAAACATATATTCTAACAACCAAATCTAGATTAATGGTTAGTTGAATGGTAGAAAAGTGTGTTCATCTCCCACACTTTTTATAATAACAACATTTAGATGTTTAGGGACTATCATGGTAGCTTTTGGTTGTACCCAATATTGAAAGTAAATGATGCCAATGGGATTCATGGTCCCTTGAAGAATAAATCTTTTGTCAAGTTCATTTTTCAAACCTTTTGCAATAAAAATGCATTAATCCTTGACATCTTGACACGCAACTACCAATCCTCTTTAGTGACCATTAACACCACTCCAATGCACTGTTTTGCGTAGCATGTAGAAATGTTCATTGAAATAATATAAAAGGCACCATATAGTCTATTTGTGTGGTGGGTTCACGGTACCATATCATGGGCAATTAATGCATCAAAAGAGGTACCCACCAAATCCACAAAACTTTGGAATTGGTCATGTGAAAAATGTTATTCAAAGTCCATTTATAGCTTATAAAAATTATCTTGAGTGAGCTTCACTATTGTGACAAAGTCATAAATGAAATAATTTATATTTTGAACAAGTTTGTTTAAGCTTTGTGTTATTTCCAATATTGGTAACACACAATCCCATCATAGTTTCCATGTCACACAAAAGTTCATGTAATTAGTGGCAACAATTGGGTCGGTAACAAAATCATTCAACATTTTGATCAAAAAATATTTATACTCGCTTAAGACTTGTTTATAAGGGGCCAACATTGAGATCCACCTTGTTCAAATGTTTTTCAAGATTTTCAAACCTCTTGACTCAATTACATTAGCTTTAGTTTGGTGCACTCCAAATGTTTTTTGGGGGATTGGTTTTATACATGAAAGCAAGTAAACCTTTAATTTAAATCATTAAATTAAGAATGATAAATTAAAGGTCAAAGATGACAAAATTTGGACAATGTTCAAGATTATATTCATGTGTCATACAATAAATTCCTTACAAAAAAAATGCAATGTTTGTTGTCCATTTGGATAGTGACACTAATTTTCAAACCTTGGAAGATTGTTACACCATTTACTTCAAAACACACAACTTTGTTAGCAATGTTAGCCTTTGGCATCCCATCAAAAATAACAAGAGAAAAAATGATTACAAGCATGAGGTTGTCACATGTACATCCGTCTACAATTTTTCTAAAATTCAAAAGAATTGGCACACAATTTTAATTCTAGACCTTGGCTAGCATGAACCCTCTCATTTTTTCATTGTTAATCCAATATTCACCCATTAAAACTCTTAGATGAACAACTAATTTTTTTTAATTACTTGCATATTTTTGCAAATTGTCGATTTTAGGGTTTAAAAGATTTTTCAAACCTCAACCACTAAGCATACCTTGCAATACACCATGTGGATCTTCACCACATGATCTACCATAAGCTTTACCCATGGAAACTTGGCAAGATCCCAAATATCTTTGAACATCCTTTGAATGTCACATTCTTTCATCCTTTTCTTTTTTAGTGATTATATAAAAGTAAGAACTTGAACAAGGATTTCAAACCATGCATTAATAACACATCTAGATGTCGATGTTATTTTTTTCCCACAAGAACTCAAACAACCAAATATGTTTTGAAAGTTAATGCAATAAGGATGTTGGCAAAGTTTGAAACATTGTGGTGTTACCATAATTTGATGTAGTAAAGGTGCCCTTAGACAAACCATGACAATTGATCAACTCAACAAATTACCAAACTAATTTGATAGAACATTTGACAAGGCCATAGATGCAATAATAATGTCAATATAACTTGAAGCAAATGAATTGTTATTTGAACTTGATGCACCAAGGGTGCCCTAGGCAAATGAACCATGCACTAAACTCGATCAATTTCATGACCCAAAACTTGATGCAATGTTTAACAAAGATTTAGCAAAAAAAAAAACTTGAATTTAAAGTTTGGAGGTTCAAAGGAGGCATTGTGTTTAAACAAGATGTAGAAATGTGAGAATGATCCTTATTTGCTTTAGAATTCTCAACACCTTTACCCACAACTTGTTTCAAATTGAAATGAACTTGTAAGGTATCTTACAAATTTGTCACACCTTAAATTTTTTATGCAAAAACATTTACTACTTTAGCTTTGATGTCGATACATTGTTGTTATTGTGACCTACATTCAAGGTTCAAAGTTTACATTCAACATATTTCACTTGTGGGCTATTGTCATTCACAACAAACACATTAATTATAGAGTTTAGAAGGCTTAACACTCCAACTTGTTAAGCTCCAACGTTTCAAAGTTTTATAACTTGTTGCCATTGCCAATTTGCATTTTTGATTTCTTGCACACAACCTTGTATAACTTTTGGGTTTTAATTAATCAAATATTGAACATAAATAAACACAATGACACCAAACAAGTTTATGTTCAAGCATGAACAACATTGAATTCAACAGACATAAAACTTAAAACACAAACTTAAACAACATAAGAATTTAAAAACTTAATTCTTAAAATAATTGCAAATTGTTACAAGAGTGGTGATTGGCAATGTTGATGTAGTAAAAATTGGTGGCAAAAATAAAGATGGATATGAAGAGTGTGAATGATGAAACTCTTCACATGGTTAACCTACGATGATGATGGCCCATTTCTTGTTGGAAGAGAGATGGCAATGGTGGATGGAGCATCAATTGGAGATGGTGATAACAATTGTTATCTCACAAAAAGGTGACAACTTAACAAATTTAACTTTTGTTGCAAACAATGACAAATCTTAGTTATTTGTTTTATGGATGGTCTTTGTCCTTTGTGATGGTTAGATTTTTGTGAAAAAAAAAATTAATGGCCTAGATTTAATAGAAGGGCTTTGAACAACCTTTTTTATTTTTTCATTTGGGCAAATTTTTGCCAAAAAAAATGATGGATTATATAGTGCCAATTCAAAAATATATAATTAAATAGTATAATTAAATGGTTCACTTTGAAAAGGGAAATTTCAAAAAGTATATGAAAAAAGGTAAAAACAATGGTAAAAGAGTTGAAGGTTTTGAAAAGGTATTTGAAATATAATTATAAAAGTAAAAGTAATGATAAAGGTAAAGGTAATTTCTTTTGTCCATATCCATGTAGGCCAATAGGGGGAAAAAATGAGGCGATGAAACTTGAAAGATTCATTTTAAAGGCACACAAAATAATATCGTGAATGGTATGAAGCTATAAACTTTGGATAAATCCAAAAAAAAATCATAATGACAAGTTAAGTACAAATTTTTTAAAAAATTGAGCCAAAATGTGATTATTTAAAATGTTCTTTTAAATAATGTTTGAAAAGCACATATAATTAAGTCACATCATGTAACAAATGTGTGAAAATTGTAAACCCTAATCCTCTTCATTTCATAAAATCTCAAGAAAACTTTCACAAAGGGAGGGAAAAAAATTCAACAAAGAGCACAAATAATGTCCAAGACATTATTTAACCATCTATTCACTCAAGACGACTAAGAAAACAAATTCAAATCACCACATACAAAATCCCATTATTTCCTTGGAATAAAGTCGAGCAAGTTCACAACAATCCAATGGATCAAAAAATATAGTCTTCAAGCCAACACACAACCCTATTATATTCTGCTAAACCTTGAAAATAACTATGTCTTTCCACCATTTCCATTGGCCCTCTAAAATTCTCACAAACCTATCGACCATAGTACACATTTAACTATTTAGTTCACTCAAGATAACCAAAGATACAAAAATTCAAGCCATCAAATCCTGCAATGCCATTGGCTTTTTCCTTTCACACTTACACAACAAGCCTATTCAGCACCCTCTACATATTACTACACTGAAACTATAACCTTTGTCTCTATACAAATAGGGTTAAAGAGCCACTTAATCAATAACACCCAAAAGCAAAAGAACTAATTAACAATCTTAAACCCCTATTAACAATCTTAAACCCTAATCAAACAGTCTTTAAAACGCCCAAGAAAGTTTTGGAATCCACTTTCACAAATTTCACTTCTATTCTCTTCTTTCTGCAACACAAAGTTCCTCCAATTTTGTTGGCCAAAAAAAGAGAAGAATCAGCAGCATCAGAATGAATCATGACGATTTATTTGTTTTGCATATGTTCTTTAGCTGCTGTTATGGCCTAATTAGATCATATTAATAATAGATCTTTCAATAGATTTTTTGCATTAGATTTCTCTTCTTGATTTTTTACTTCCTACATATACATAGATGCCGTTTGGATTTGCCATTTTCTTCTCTCTCTTGTTGCATTTTCTTTCAATTTGCAGAAACCCAAGAAGCCCAAGTCGCTTGAGTTGAAGATTAAGAGCTCGTGGAGCTGATCAGTCCTTTGGGGGGGTGGGTGTTAGGATTTAGGGAAGAGAGAAAGCGGGATTTGGATTTAGGAGGGATGGGTATTTGCAGTTTCTTCGGTGATTAGGAATTCTAATCCATATACCTAATCGGGTAATGAAGGAATCAAGATTAGGTGATTAGAGAATCAGGATTAGGATCTGCATTCTTTTGGTTGTTGGGTTTTTGGATTTGGATTTGGCTCTGAGGTTTAAGGCTGGAGTTAGTGAGCTTGGGAATCTGGTTTTAGGCTTTTGGGTGGTGGTGGTGGTAGTGGGTATTGTGGACTGGGGAGCTTGCAAGAGGAGGAAGTAGTTTTTTAGTGGGTGGATTAGGGTTGAAGGTTTTTTTGGGGGATTGGGAATTGCAGACAAAGAGATGATTGAGTTTGTGCAGATTTAGTAGATAGATTTAGGAGTAGCAACAGGATTGAGCTCGTGGGTGTCGCTCTGATCTGTTGTTTTCTTTGTTCGTTGTTGTTGCTACTGCTCCATTCCTGCCTGATCCAATTTAGGGTTTGTAGTTGACGCTTTGTTTTTGTGGTTTTCGGCTAGCACTCGGTTTTTGGGGGAGAGAACGAGAGAGAGAGAGAGGCCGTGGGCTATTTTGTGGGGATATGGAAGTTGGAGAAGAAGAAGAAGAAGAAGAAGAGGAAGAATGGATAAACTCTATACCCTTAATAGATTTGAGATCTTTTGCAGACGATGAACTCTGGAAGTTGGCAGTTTGCAGCAGCAGTAGACCATTGCAAGACATTGAGCAGCAGCATATCCCAGTACCCAAGATCAACAGAGCTGTGTTCAACGAGAGTGCAGGGAGCAAGCGACAAACTTACAGAAAGTGGGATTTGCTTATACAGGAAACAAACCCCACCCCCGCCCCCACCCAGCAGCTGCTGGCAGCTGCACAGTCCACTACAGGAGTGTCTTCATCATCGGCCAGGAAGATGATGATGATGTCCACCACCATTTTGCAATCCTCATCACATCAACAAGAAACCATTAGGGACAATGGCCACCAATGCAAGATAGATCAGAAACATCAGGGTTTGGAGGAGACTGGAGGAAGAGATAGTCTCCAGGGAGTTCTGCAAGTTGAGACAACATTGCTTGAGAGCAAGGCAGTTGCAGCAGCAGGCAGAGGGGATTCAGGGACTGTGCTGCACTTGAATAGACAAGAGGGTGGCGGTGTTGCTATTGCTGGGCAGAAGAGACGGCAACCTAATGATGCCAATCATCATCATCATTGTGGTGACGGTGCTAGTGCTCATAGTTTGCATCAGCTTCACAAGAGTTTGAAATCCACCCAGAAGCAGTCTCCTCGGGAAGAGGAGCAGCATCATCAAGAAAGAGTTGCTGCACATGGCAGTGCAGAATTGTCCATGGCAGCAGGGATGATGATGAGCAGCATGGGGGAACATCCTCCTCCTCCTCCTTCAGCAGCAGCAAGTTTAGGGCAACAAAATAATCCTGATGTTGTTGAATCTGAACCTGAATTTTATGCAGAGATGATGAAGCAGCAGCTGAAGAAAAAGAATGGGACATGGATGACCACTGCGAACATGGATGGCAAAGTCATGCATGCGCAGGGCTTCCCAAAGGGCTGGACTGTGTCTGTGGGTTTGCGGCATAAGACTGGACAACTTTTTTACGAGTACAAACAATGGAAAAGGTTTGTAGTAACACCATGCTCTTTCTCCTGCTACTACACAACAGCTACAAGCTACGCATTATTTCTCTCTCATGATGTCAGAGTATTCCATGTAACCATCATCATCATCCTAGAGGGATAGGAAGGTGAATTGTGAGAGAAGCTATGATGATGATTTTGATGGGCTGGAGACAATTATTGTGTTTGGTTGGGTGCAGCCCAGATGGTAAAATATGGGGTTCCTTCAAGGAGGCTGCTGTACATATGGTGCACATGTTGCAGCGGGAGCATTTCTTTAACGTTATTGCTCCACCTCGCCGATCTTGCCCAGTCTGTGAACAATTGGATCCGTCTCTCATCCACCTTACCCATTGTTGCCCTATGAGAGATCCTGAATGGATATGCAAAGTGTGTGACCGTATTTTCTCCAATTCGGAAGCCCTTGAAATCCATCAAAGTGCACATGCATCTACTAGTCAGGTACTGAAGGATCCCCTGAAGGCAAGTACTGGCTCAAGAAATCCTTTTGAAGCGGATATTGCTTCAACTCCAGAGACTAACCCTGTGGTGTGTGGAAATGGAGGTTCATATTCCTCCAGCCACATCAGCTGCCACACTTGTACAACAGCAACAGATCCTTCAAGATGGATTTGCAAAATCTGTGACACTGTATACAGTAATTCAGAATCCCTCAGAATCCATGAAAATGGGCATGCATTGGCAAGTCAGATGCTCAATACCAAAAGGCTCGTCACAGATTCCAGGCTACAAAATACAAACTGCAAAGGGCATCATGGCAAGATCTTGTCAGTGCGACAGGGGCAACAGGAATCAGAGTCCAAAAGGGAAGGTGACAAAACCCACAGGAACCTGACCAGTAGAGAAGATGGTTTAACCAAGAGAGATCTCTTGGAGGGCATGATGGATGCCAGCCAGAATCATCAGCGACAACTCTTGCAGCAATCACCTATTGGCTCTAGGGAAGAATATCTGTGCATCTCTTGTGATGCAGAACAGCAGAAGGCAAATCCACGATCTAAGGATTTTGGCAGCTCCCAACACCTCAGCAGTTTTTCACATACTGACATGCTGTGCAGCAACAACTTGCACACTCATTCTGAGGTTGCACCATCCAATTCTTTGGACCCTATCTATGAAGAGAATCCTGCAAGTGCAGATGTCTCCAACAGTTCTGATGCCTCAAACTACTCTGAAGAGCTGCGGCCCAAAGGATTCCGTGGATTTCAGATGGGGCTTGATGAGAATGGAACACATGTGGGTGGTGGTTACCCAAAGGTCCAAAAGACTGCAGAAGATGAACATGGAGGAGCTTTTGAATCTCCAACATGCCATGAGCATTTTTACAAGGCTTCACTGTTTAATGACCATTTGGCTTCCTTAAAACCACGGAGGAAAAAGCCCACCCAAGTTCTATACAATAGCGAAATTATTGGCTCCATGGAAACTTTGAGGACAAACTTTGATCAAAGTATAACAGGGGTTGACATGAAGAATCATCTGGAAGCAAAGTTGGAGAACGAGTCTGCCAGTGTACAGGGGCAACCAATGCAGGAGATATTCTGGAGAATGATCCAAAATTCTGCTCATGTAGGCACGCCCAATGGGACACATACCTCTAATGCTACAGTTACTGCATTCCTTGAGAAGGAAAAGGTACTCTCTAGACCCTTGCTTGGCCAAGTGATGCAATTCAAGGCAATGCCAGGAACTTCACACTTTGTGTTCTGTTGTTGTGTGCTGCAATTGTGAAATAGTCTGAATATCATGCAGCATGGGTCATATCAGGCAGAGGACATGCAGCATGGGATGAAGACTGAAATCTTTGGAGAGGATGAAGTTCGATATGCTGAGTTGCACCAGACAATCAACACCAACATTGCTTGTACTGAGGCACAAGCTATTCACACTGTTCTGAACATGCAATCACAATATTCATCGGATGAGGGAGGCGCAGAGCAAGAGGAGCATCACAAAGACAATGAGTTCCAAAGTCCTGCTCAGAGCCCATATGAAGAGGGGGACTGCTATATTTGTGGTACACATGAAAAGGGTGCTCCAGAGCAGGTCTATTGTGATTGCTGTGGAGCTGGATTTCATTGGAGTTGTGTGACTTCTGAGCTGCAACCTGTCCCTGAAGGTAGTTGGATGTGCCCTGAATGTGAAATCGAGCATTTTTGAACCTGTTAATGATGATGGCCACCATTTGTGGCTTCTTCCATTTCAGGGAAGAATTTAGTTGTCTTACTTAGAACAAGTCCCCAATGAAGGTCCCTTCAAATTGTTGGGATAAATGGCAAGGGTCTCTTGAGTGCTAGCCAATGTCATGACTGAGCCTTCTTCAGGTTGGTTCCAGAAATGCAACAGGAACCTCAGGACACAGATATTTGTATAATAGTACAACCCAAATCTTGGGATACTATTATATTTGTATCTACACCCACCACTCGGAGCTGATGAAGACAGTAGGGGAGTGATGAATAGCAGCTCATCACTGCTATTCATGATGAAGGTGGTGGTGGTCTGACACTTTGTGAGCAACTGTCACAAGTCTATACAACCAGACTCATTGCTGTGTTGCTACCTTCAAAGTGTTGTTTCAGAGTTTTCTTCTCAGCCTCAGTTGCTGCTGCTGTCAACTGAAAGACCAGCATTGAGGTGTTCTGGACTACCCTCATATAACTGTGAAAACATGAATGAGTGCAATTGCATTCATGATTCTGCCAAGTGATGGAGATAGTCAGTCTTGGTAAATTGGTTTGCAACACGACTACATTAGTGTCTTGCTTAAGTCCATGGAGAGTGAGGGACTTGTTTCCAGCTTCAATGTGACTGTTGTTGGAGCACTCACTTCTCCCTCCTCTTCCTTCTGATCATTTTCCTCTAAACCCATGGTTGTCATCACCACCTGTCTCTCTGACTGAGAAGTGATTTGGAGGTTGCGCAGTTGCAGGATTGATGACATCCCTTTTGGTACTGCATATGTGATGAATGACACAATTGTGAAATTTCTATACTGGCCTCTAAACCCTAACTCAAGAAGAGAATCTGCAATAAGATTGTAGATTCACAAGGATGAAATTATGTTGCTCTAGAAGCTTCCTTGTTGAAACAAATGGCTAGTTGCTGAATGGCTCTCTCCCTTATAGCAAGTTCAGAACCAGCTCAATTAGGAAATGCTCCCATGAAGTTGTAGAGAAGTGAGTTCACAGTTTATAGTGACATCTGGTGAACATTCCCCAAAATGTGGGACCAAATTGAAACTACATTTTTCTGCTGAATGTTCCTCAAAATGTGGAACCAAATGAAAACAACATTTTTATGTAGTCTCTCCTTTACAAGCTAGGGTCAACAAATGTAGTTGTCTTCCATTGCTTCTGTGCAACAACAAATTCTGAAGGCTGGCTCTACATTTGTTCACAAACTTCAAACTTGGTGCTGTGTCCTCTCCCCAAGTCAGTTGTTGGTACATTTGTCAAGTTAACCTTAAAGGAGCATTGATTCTTCCATGTGCATATACTTAGATAGATCCAATTGAAAATCTTACAATTTCATTTAGACTCTTTACCACTTTGCAAAGTTGCAAAAATGATATCCCCTTAGAAATCTCTTTGCACTAGTTCTTGAAACGGGGCAACCAAAAGGCATACAAACTTCCAAATGTCACTCACTAGTACTTGAAATGTATCTTTTGATGCATTGAACAATCGTTTATAATGATATTGATGCATGCCATTTTATGTGAACCAAGCACATTTTGTTAGTACACATCAAACTCAATTGGAAGAAACATGGTTCAATGAAACCAATCACAAATGGAAGCTTGCTTTAAACTTAGCGAGGCCAAGGTTAAATTTTTGAGCCTCCTTGAGTTGTTCATTAGTGAGTTTGAGGTTCATCATACATATTCTTTATCTTCTTCATTTTCTTCATGGCAATTCATTATCTAATAAGAAGAATTATTATACTAATTTACATTACATTTACATTATAGATCAATGATGATGATGGCCATATTCATTGTAAAAGAGACAAGAGGTCCATGGAGAGTATCGAGATCATTAGCCTATTGGTTTTTGTACAATCAACTCATGTATAGTTACATCAATCGAACTTTTGAGTTCACATGAAATTACATTTTAACATGTGCCTAGGCTTGTCAAATGATACTAGTGCAAATTTTTTGATTCAATATTAGTGGAATTCTTTGGAACCTTGGATGAACTACTTGACCTCTTGCAACTTGGTCACTTGGGAGTGATAATTTAAATATGCTAGGATGATATGATGCATGTCACAAGTAATCCTTGACATTCCAATTGCACAAAATAGCTTAATGTAATTCAAGCCAACATTGGGTTCAAGTTTTGCCATGAAATCACACGAATTCATCATGTCCTGGGTCATTGTTAAAATTGCACACATAGTATGGAAATTGCCATGGGCCTTGCATTGAAATGACAAAGTCCCAAAATTCCCAAGGTCCCACTCTCACAATTGAAACACATTGGTGTCTAATAATTTTGAAGCCTCATAACTATCAAGAAACATAAATAGTTGAGGCATGTAAACCCATATTCTTATAACTTTCATCCATAACTTTATAACACCATGTTAAACTATGGATTTGGACACAATTTCCCTTATAAGTTGTATTATGAATGATTATGATTTTTTTGGTAATATATGTTTGAATTTCTCAAACATTCATGGCTACTAGGAAAAGATATTCCAATATACTAAGATCATTCAATTTAGACATGTTTTACCTTTTTAGATCATATCATTTTAAACATTCAAGATTCTTCCTGAATTTTAATGTCTAAAATGAGAGTATGTAAGTTTGGGGTCTTGCAAGTGTCCCCTTTGACTCACACACTCCCCATTTTGTTTAGAGGGGGTTTTTTGGATTATGTCGTAGCTTGACTTTACTCTTAACATGTTTATATTTGCTTTTTGTCAAACACTCCCCATTTTGTTGAATAGGATTTCTTTAGTTCATGTTGTGCCTTGATTCTATTCTCAACATGTTTTTATTTTATTTTGTTAAACATTTCCCATTTTGTTTAGGAGGATTTCTTTGCTTCATGTTGTGCTTCGATTTTACTTTTAACATGTTTCGATTTGCTTTTTGTCAACTTGGGTTATAAGCCAAAACATAAGGTCACAACACTCTTATATATTGTACCCAACACTAACAATTAGGTGAATTTTTTTGAAATGTTTATTTATTTTTGAAAAGAGCGTTTGTAACCCCATTTAAATATTTCAAAATTTCAATAATAAAAAACAAATATACAATGTACACTACAATTGTATAAATTAAAATTGTAATCTTGTGGTAGGGACAATCATTACTTTGTAAAATATTAGGAGTGTGATTCTCCATCATTTCAACAATGTTTCTACAATTTTAATTTTAATTTTTTGCCTTTTATTTTGGGAATTATTTAATGCCAATCCATAGTAGCAATTATGGTATTTGGACAAGTTATTTTAATCCTTCATTAATAGTTCAAATTCACACCTATGAGGAAATACACTTGATAATTAATTGTCATAACATTTTCACAATTATCTAGTGGTAATGTTTTTTTGAGCTCCGCGTTGTTACGCACTACCAATGATGTTCAACTATTTTATTTTATATGTTTTCATATGTTTTTCAATAATTCATCATTATTTGTGTCAATGTCAAATTTAATTTAAATCAATATGCATTTCATGGACATGAAAAGACACAATTAACATGTTGATGGATAGGGGGAAAAAATGGGTTATTAGGAAAGGTGGGAGAGAGTTATTAATAAAGTTAATAAGAAAAGAAAGTAGTTACTAAGAAAGAAATGAAATAGTTAGGCTTGAAATGAGGTCATTATTTTTTAAATTGTCTTTGGAATGGTCCATGGATGACCATGTACAAAGGATTCCAAAAATCCCCCATATACCAATTTTGATTTCTCATCACTGGAATTCATGATTTGTGATGATTTTTTTGGACTAATGAACTTTATATTAATGATTTTTTGGTGAGAAATCCAAAAGAAAATTCACCTTTGGTTTTAAAAAATCTACAATAATCACAATGTCTACTACAATTTTGAAGCATTACAAAATATACCTTATGTGATTGGATAATGGATAGTAATTAAGTTCCCATTTTTATTGGCCAATGTCACATTATTTTCATAAAAGGTTTCAATATGCATTGTTGTAAGGGATTGAAAATGAAACATATAAGTTTTCAAGTTATGACTTTGGATGGTTTAGTTGTAGTACATATAAATTCTTCAAAGGGTGGACATAGGAAATAAACCAATAACATGAACATCACTACCATATAAGTTAAAAAGAGGTGTTGTATATCCAATGCTATCAATATAGTTATCTTCAACTTTTAAAGGTGAAAATGAGGCCGTGTATTTGCATAAGATACATTTGAATCTTATGAAATTAAGCACCCAAACGAAGGTGGGATTAACATTTGGAATCCTCAATAGTAGGTAGACTACTACCCATAAGAAGGTTGATATGTCATTACATAGTCTACTCGGTCTTATTATAACATGTATGTGTTTACACAAACTATTATAAATAACCCATGATGAGAACTTTGACATAGATTGGGCAAATAAAACATAAATGGAATATGAAATGAAATTGATGAATTATTATGTGATTTTCATAACATTGGCATGTATAGGTAAAAAATGTAATGAAGAAATGAATTGATTGTAACATTCAACACAAAAAATGGCAATATGAAAAAGAAGAATATTTAGAAATAAATGTACACATATAAGGATGAATTTGAAGTTGGAAAATCAACCAATCTTTTTTCTCTAAACAATAATGAAAAAAAATTTGTTACATGAATGTACACATGCATATATGACTTTTACCAAAATAATTCTTGGAACAAATGTGAAGAAAAAATGAAATCAATGTGAAAGAAAAAACTCAAGGTGATTACTTTTTACATACAAATAGATTTGATATTGATTACCATGGAAAACATTCCACCAAAACTTATTTATAAGTTGGTGCAGTCAATGGTCCCCTTGTTGTGATCACATATTTGTCTTTTCAAACTTTCTCACCATGATTATGTTGTTGTCCATCATCTTTGCAAACATATCAAAGGCTTGGTCATGGAAATTCAAACCCTTAGTATCTGATTATGGAACTTTGGATTATGGTCACGTTGTTCACTTCATGATTTGATAAATTCCTTGTGTCACTTTGAAGATTGGGTAAGTCAATCATTGCCAATACCATCATGTGTTTCATTATAGTCTAACATTGATGTTGTCATTTATCCATTTATTCATAAAATTTGCATGTATATTATCTTCTTGAAAACATTATTTTGTCTTGCTTGTAAAATTTGAAATGACTCATCTTATGTTCCTTGTAAATATTGAAAATGGTGTTTATTTTTTCACTTGTTTTGTGATAAGAAGTTGCCATTTCACATGTACTTTTGACCGCACACCTTTAAACCATACAAATGATTTGGACATTGGATATTCATTATGATTTTGAAACTAAAATTACCAATTACATGTGTTCACACATTTATAATTGACATTTAAAAAAAAAAAAACTTCAATTTTGGTTCTCATTCATAATGGTTAAAAACCTAAACCCATTATGAATGAGAACACAATATAACACAATATAAATGCAAATGGTCAAATTTTAAACAATACTTATGTTTAAAACATGCCCTAAAAGAGTGGATTGCCAATTAATGGACATTGAAATGATAAAACTTTAGGAAATTATCATGTTTGTTTCATTTTGTTCAATGGAATGAACCCATTTCCATAATACGTGTTGCCAAATAATGCCCTAATGATGCTACAACAAAAATTGGAAAAATATACTAAGCATGTTGTACATCAAATGCGTATTTTAAATGGATTTATTCATAAATTGAAAAAACTTGAATAAAAATCATAGATAGAAGGGTAAACATATTATGTTGTTTTATCAAGATGACATGCTTTTGATTGAAAATAACGGGTTGCATTGTATTTATTGGCACCTATTCACACTTCTTCAAATAACTAAACCAAGGATCCTTTCATGAAACCCCCAATTCAAGAAACATGCTTCAAGAAATAATTAAATGTCCATGATGGATGAAAGTTGAACATTCATGGATGAATTCCATCATTCATGAATTATTTTACAAAAAAAAAATGTCAAAATAATTGATGAAAAACTTTCTACATATGTTAACATGACATGTTTGGGATGAATGGATATCAATCTTTGAATATTTATGTACACACAAGTGGTAGGCGTGTATATGACATACCCACCATGTAGATGTAAATGTTTAATTTTGGACACATAGATGTAAGTGTAGAACCATGTAATTCCATTTTGAATCGTTTAAATGTACATGTAAATGTTTTACACATGCATCAAGGATTTTTTTTTCAAATTCTTCAAATAAGTCCATTGGTGAAGATCGACAACATTAATTAGCATTAAATGATGATTGTCCTAGGTGGGTTGTTTTTTTTTTTTTTAAAAAAACCTTTTGAATTGATGACTTCCATTAGTGCAATATTTAAATGTGGCAACTTCAAATAAATTTCAAAATATGACAAAATTTGCTTTTTCAAAAGAACCTTTTGTAGTATTTGCATGTGAATTTTTTATGTTGCCACAATGTGAAAACATGCCAAAAAAGACATTGTTAAGTATATGTACTATTTTGAAAAAAGGAAACATTCATGCAAAAAATGTTAACATGAGACTTTTTGTGCCTATTGTTTGATATTTCATTAATCTTGGTCACTATTCACTACACTTCAAGAACATTTTGCACATATAGTTATCTTCAAAACTAAACATGTTGTTGGTTGGAGCTTGATCTTACTCTTACATTTTGTTATTGTCTTTGAAGAACTAGTTGGCTGTTGCATATGCAAACATGAATAAGGCAACAACCACAATCATGATATCACCTTGCAAAAAAACAAAAACAAGATGAACATGATGATTAGGATCATAAACAAATTGTTGGCTATCAAAGTAAACATTAACATCTTGGTTGGGATCATCATTTACCATGACAATTAAGAAACCCAAGATCACGATGACCATGATAATGAAAAACGACTTGCGATTACAATAGACCATGAGCACAAATATCATAGACCACGATGATTGTGACCATTACAATTATCTCAATGATATGGTAACCAATAAACTCGTTCATCGTCATGGTTGTCATGGACCCTATAAACAACAAGCAAGTTCAAACCTCTATTTGCATGTGTAAAATGCATTCTTATTAATAGATTGTCAACTTTCCAAAGCAACAACTTTGTAGAAGTAGAAATTCAAACTTGAGACACTTGTTTAAAACATGAAAGAACTCACAAGTTTACAATGAAAAACAAAACGGTAAGGGGGGAAAAGGTTGGGTGTTGTGAAACTCAACTGAAGGAACGTTGAATGATGACAACGATCACAATAGTGAGCTACTAGTGTTCATATTAACTATGCACAAGGTGACGACAACAACCATTGTTGGGCATGTTTCTCTGATACCACTCACATTAACATTTCTTGAGCAAAACAATAATTCACTCCTTCAAGCTTGTAGCTTGCAAACAAAAGACAACTCAAAAGCAAGAAGGAACCATGACACAAACAAAGTAGAAAGATGAATGAGGCATGAGCTCACTTTTGCTCCTAGAGCTCAAAATGGCAACAATGATGACAAAAACCACAAAATTTTTTGGATCTTTTTTTTTTTTTTTTTTGCTAAATTTTGTTTTTCGAAACCTAGGTCATTTACACTTACCCCACCAAAAACATTTACACGGGACTATGTAAGTGTAAATGCCAAAAAAATGACAAAAAAATGTAATGCACTTACCCAATTTTTCACAATAATGTGGAATTACACTTAACCTTCCTACACTTAACCTCCCAACACTTAGTACACACAATTATACACATACACGTATACGTATACGTATATACAAATGTATTGTACACAGTATACAAATCTCTATGCTTTCTACTATGTGCACATGCTCATCTTCTTGTTTTTCATCCAGAGTTTCATTCATCCAGTGTTGGGAAAAACTAGGGTTTGGTCTCCCAGACAGACCGCTTACTGCAAGCAACGCAGAAAAGAGGCGAGAGGGAGAAGAGTCGCGTTCCTGCGTGCGTGCGTGAGTGCTTGCTGTGCTTCCTTGCTTCCCGGACCGGATCTGAGCTAGGAAATCGCGCCTCGAGCTCGCATTTCTCGTGGTTTTATCACGCTCCAGCATCAGGTTTACATTCCTCTGTTTCTTGAGCTCTTCTTTGTTGTTTGTTTTGGTTGAAATCTGGAACGATTTGGTTCGGGAAATCTGTAGAAACTAGAAGAAACTAGCTGATGATGATGATGATGATTATGATGATGAACAAGCTCTCTCATCACGAGTTGGAGAGTAATAATAATGGCAGGAAAGAAAGAAGAAGACAGAAGGAGATGGTGATGAAAGCGTATGAGAGAAGTATGGAACGAAGGACACGGGATTAGACAGACAGCGAGCGAGGAGGAGACATGCAAAGATTGCAGCAGGAGGAGAGGAGCAGACGAGATTCGTAACATCACCTGTCTGTGTGTGCTGCGCTTGGATCGGAGATTTAGGAGCGTAGTGGATTGATTTCAGGAGAGAAGGGAGGCAGAAGCAGGATGCAGCAGGGCGTGAGGGCAGTGGAAGCTTACAGGCGAGCGGTGCTGGTAGATGGAGTCACGGCAGACAATGAAACCGTAGCGCCTGTATATAAGCTGGAAGAGATTTGTACAATCTTGCGTTCTTCAACGCTGGATGTTGTGCGCGAGGTGCTGGAGCGGATTCTCAAGCGTCTGAATCACAAGAGCCCTCTTGTGAAGCAGAAGGCATTGAGACTGATAAAATTTGCAGTAGGAAAAGCGGGGCCGGAGTTTCGTCGAGAGCTGCAGCGGCAAGCGCCGGCTGTTCGCACCTTGATACATTATAGGGGACAGCCTGATGCTCTCAAAGGTGATGCACTCAACAAAGCGGTACGAGATACAGCACAGGAAGCCATGTCTGCCATGTTTGCATCTGATGAGAAGATTTCAGCTATGGAGGAGGCAGGTAGGCGCATCCAGGGCTTTGGGAGCACCAACTATGACATGCCTCCTCCTCCAGAAGAGAAAAAGACAATCTTCAGTGGCATGGTAGGGTTTGGAAGTGCAAGTATGCGGCAAATGGGTGCAGCTACTGGGAACAGTAGTGGAGGTTTCAACACCAAATCCAGCAGCTACAGGGGACATGACTTGCGAGGATCCCTGGCTTCCTCAGATCGAGAAAACAAGTACGACTCAACAAATTCACCCTCATCTCCAGCCTTTGATCATCATTCCCAGTATGTGGAGCAGAGCAATGGAAGGGGGGGAGGATCCCATGGCCTTGGGAAGAAGAACTCACAGGAAGAGCATCTAGTTGATGTGGTTACAACCCCAGGTGGTGTACGTCTTCAGCCTAGTCGGGACACTATGCAGGCATTTCTGACAGGGGCCGAGAAATTGGATGGAGAGAAACTTGGTCATGCTCTCAAGGCCAAGCTTCAAGATCACTCTTGGCAGGTTCGACTGAAAGCAATATGTACAGTAGAGGCTTTGATGCGGCAAAGAGGGAGTGGCAAAGTGTTTGATACGGTGGGTGCAATGTTTGCAGAGGATGCTGGGGCCATTCTTGAATGTGCATGCTCACCACAAGCCTCATTGAGAGAAAAGTCCAAGAAGGTGCTGGACCTTCTTGGGCTGGGCAGCGAAGATGATGGTGAGAAGCCTCAAGGAACCTTAGGCCGCATCCCTCCTCCACCAGGTTCCACCCTTGCTCCGCATCCTACTTCACTTGCTCCTCCTATTCAAGTCCCTGACTTGATTGACACATGGGATGATCTACCTGAATCCACTGATGAATTGGTAGGGATTTCCTCATTGTCGCACCAAGAGGAAGTTTCAGGAAATGAATCTACAGTCCCATCTTCTGTATCAGCAGCACCAGTTGATGTATTTGCATGGTTTGAGAGTCCTGGAGAGGTGGTGAGCAATACTGATGTTGGGGATCCCTTCACCCCAAAATCTCAAGTTGCAGCCAGTGCTAGTTCAACTCCTGACTTGTTCTCAGGCCTCAACGTGGACACAAGCGAGACTCTGTATTCACATGCAGCAGCAAAAAGTTCAGACCTGGGAAAGGGAGACAGTGACAACCTCTTTTCCGGTCTCACTGTCGGCAATGGGGAGTCAGACACCCCTGCTCAGCAACATGGCTCCATGGATAGCTTGGCAGATCTCATGGGGGGGCTTTCAACAGAGATTCCCAACAGTACATCTGACCCATTTCAGAGTCTGTCAGCTTCGGGTATGAATACACAGCAATCAACGAGGGTTCCTGCTACCAGTCTAGGTAATCAGAGTGGCCTGAGTCATGGCAGCCCCCTACCTACCCTTGGAAACCAGGCAAGGCCATTGGGCATACCATTACCACAAGGAGGAGGTGGTGTTTCGCAACCAATGATGTATATGAACCCAGCAGTTTTAATGGGAATGGCAGGTGGTGGTCTTCCCCCGAACATGCTGCTGCAGCAAGCCTTAGCCTCTGGAGCTCTTGGATATGGTGGTATTAATGCTGCATTCATGCAACAGCAGTTCACACCTGGGTTGTTGGCTAGCATGCAGAGACAAGGTGTGGGAATGGGAATGGACATTGGAGCTGGGGGTGGTTTGCAAGGTGGGAGCCTAGGACATGGGAGTGCACTTGGAAATTCTTTCAGTGATGGGTTTGATTTCTCCAACAATGCTTCTGCCAATTACATGGCCACTGAAACAAAAAAGGAAGAGACAAAGGCATTTGACTTCCTTAAGGACCATGTGACATCAACCTTGGGCTCAAAAACTGCCAAGTGAGCTATATGCAGCCAATTTCACAGGCCACATCAGCAGGTGCATCTTTGCTGGCGCACTGCACATTTGTGGGTATAGTAATGACTTGCAGGGTTGACAATATAGTTCCCTTTCAAGGATGTGCAGAGTAACAGCCAAAAGATCTTTCGCTTTGCCCACTACTTGCAGGGTTGACAACCCCGTAATAAGGAAAGCACAGAGTGGCAGCCTGAGATCTTATGGCCTCTGCTGTATAAATGCTAGTCCTCTTGGGCATACTTAGTGAAGAAGATCCATACTGGCTTTTTCCATATGGTAGGTCATCTTATTGAGGATGACCCAGATTTATGCCCACAATTGATGTGGTCTTCCTTGGTTTGAGTTGGACATTTTTGTCTTCCATGTGGAAATTACAGATGTATGATCTCTTTGCCTGCAAATTGACTTTTTGTAGACTTACAGTTAAAAGAGACAGCAGTTGGCACCTTTTTACAAAAGAGAGTTGAAGCAAAGGCGGGTAAGCTTAACTCAGAGGCGAAGGTATAAAGCTGAAGCAATGCATACAGCTTAGTAGTGGTGGTGAGCATGGCAATTCATCAGTTTGATCATGGTCAACACTGATAGTGGAGAAAATTGCAGCTGTATCGAGATAATGCAAACCCCAAACCCAAGTTATTGATTTCAGGAAGGATTCTTTCAGAGAAGTAGGAAGTGCAGATCATCCTCTTGCAGTTCAATTGTGGAGTTCAGATGAAACATGTTATATATGTCATCATATCTAGTGCATATGATAATCATATAGAGATAAAGAAGGATATGATATGATATATGATAAAGAGATAATGTGATCATGTGTCATACCTATTGTGCATGGTGAACGTATGCACAATGTATATGATGACTTTTCTGGTGCTTATGCTCCATTTAGGTGAACACCCTATAAAATCTTTTAGAAGGAAAGTGCTTTGTCTAGTGTATGCTGCCTATCTACATAGGCTAAGTTAGTTGTCTACCTTTTTTTTAACCCTTTTGCATAGCTATGCAAGTAGTGTAAAAAAAACTAAAATGTTCATAAATTATATCTTGACAAAACATCACACCTTAAGTAAGTGTTGCGCAATGGTTAATGATTTGGCTTCTCATGAAGGAATGAGGAGTTCAAGTCCTCATATGCTCATAACATGAGCTAAGTGAGCCTAAGCATTTAGCTAGCTTAGGCCACCTAAAGGGCTTAGACCTACCTTACTTAACCCTATGTTATGTTTGGGTTTGATAGCCTAGGTGACATGTAACCTACCTAGCTTAGGTGTCACATGGGCCACCTAGCCCTAGGCCTAGCCTAAGTGCCATTTGTATGTTGATGATTCCTTTATGTAATAAGGGTAAGTAGGTTAAAATAGATAGGTAGGTAAATAGCCTCAATTCTTTGTCATGTGTTTATTAAAGATTCATACATGTTTTGCAAAAACGATTACCAAAATAGGTGCTCAATAGTTACAAGTGCAACCATTGTATATTGTACATCGATGCATAAACTTGAATAATAGAATATGAGATCCATTATGTCACTTGCTATTGGTTGTTAGTTCTGACTTATTGTTTGTTACTAATGGTTTTTTAGTTGCAAATGTCATCTATAATTAAAAACTAGTTGCAAAAGTCAATTGCACATGCCTAATTTTCTACTATTGAAATTGACATGTCCATGTTCAAGTTTGAGTGTGTTGGGTCTTTAAACTTTAAAAACGTGGGTGATTTTTTGACATATAAAGTAACTATGCTTGAAGATAATAACAAGCTCATTGAGGACAAAGGCCTTCTTAAAGCCCTATTGATTTATTTTTTGTTTTCACTTTGTGTTATTTTCATTATTTATTTATTCTATGTTTTAAAAAAAAAATTGTTTTGTGTGTTGTCCTATTGTTGGTGGGTCTCTAGTAGGGCAAAGGTGCATATGGGTTGTTGATGGTACAAATTCAAATTCAAGGTTAGAAATTTTTTTGTGCACTTTTATTTTTTACAACATTTTTATGATGAAATAAACATGTTCATGAAAAACCTTGATGGTCTTTAAAGATCGATGGTTTGTTAATTGGTTTTGTTTTTTCCACATTGTTGTCCCATAGCTTTTATTTGCTTTTCCTCTCCTATTCATTAAATGGGTTGCCTCCCAAGTGTTTTTTTTTTCAATGGGGCATTTTGATTGGCCCATCACCCAAAAACAAAAAAAAACAAAAAAACTTGTGAAGTTCCCCAAAATAACAAATTTAATGTGAAGATGGAGTGCCTTCACTTTGGTTCACTTATAAATGTGAGGAAGGGAGAACTTTGGGTAAAGGATGTGGGATAAAGTGAGGTGCTATTAGGAATACGCTTGGGAAACATGTTGGGAACCCAAAGAATTTGGAGAACACCATTGCAAATAGAACGAGAACATATTGGAAACGTGATGGGAAGACAAGAATAAAGAAATTCCCTCCAACACCCCTTTTACATACCTATATTAAGGTCATATGTTGTCCATTTGTTGTGATTTTGTTCAAGTCATATGTTGGATTTATATTTCATGTTTTTGTTCAAATCATATATTAAGATCATATGTTGTCTCCTTGAGGGTTAGTCTTTGTCATACGTCATCCAATAAGGTTAGTTGTTCAAATCAAAATCAATGTTAGTAATTTGTTGTCCATTTAAAGTTAGTTGTTGATTTTTTTTATTGTCATTTTATCATTTGTAGGTCATTTGAGGTTAGTCTTAATTCATGTTGTGGTTATGTTTGTTTCATGTTAATGTTGAATCCCAAATGTTTAGTATTTTCAAGTTTTGTGTCTTTTGAACATGGGTATGAATTTTAGTTAGTTTTAAGTCCTACTACTTTAATGTTTTCAAGTCCTCATTCTTTCAAGCTATGAGTTCATGGATTGAATCAAAGCCCTCTATTGTTGCCTCTAATAGTTCATGATTTTTTAAGTGTAGTAATTCAATGTGTGGAATTTGTAAGAGATGTTATCTAAGTCCATTGGTGTTGTGTTGTGCTCAAAAATCTCTTTTTGAAGAAAACTATGAAATGCAAAGTTGATTATGAACACAAAAATTCATTTACATTTCTAAGGATGGTGCAACTTAGATTTCAAGTTTATAGATTATAACATTTCTTCCTTTTTGTTGGTTACAAAAATGCTTGTTCATTGTACAATGAAATTAAAATATATTGTGACAAAATAAATGTGTGATTTGCTTCAAAACATGTTCTTCAATTTGGTGTTCAATTTTTGAACTTGTGTAACAATTTGTGTGTTGAAAACTAGATGCATGTCAATTTGAATAAAATCATCACTTCAAAATTATAACCCTAGATTTGGATTGCATTCAAAACCACATCCTTTTAATAAAAAATCCTAAACACTACCCTAGTTGAACAAAACAATATGACCTTTATCTACAAATCTTTGCATTTTTCAAAATTTCTTTAAACCCTTACTTGTTTTAAACACATTTTTAAATACAAAAATTTGAGAACATGTGCTCTTTAAAAAAAAACCCAAACAACATTGGTGTGTACCCTAAATTTGTAACAATGTGTGTGATCATAACTGATTTATAATATCATCTTGTTCATCTGATTGGTTGAGAGCTCACACATCAAAAGCCATAACCTAATACTTTTTTTAAAAAAACAACTTATTGAAGGAGCAACATGGTACACAAACACATTTTCAATGTACTAACTTAATCAAGAACCCCTAACCCTCATGGATGAAATTATTCAAAACCTTATACTCTTGGATGAAAAATAAGATGTCTTTGTATACATATTTGAGCATCTCATTAAAAAAATAAAAATGTTGTCAATTTACATTTTCAAATTAAAAAGATCAAATCATGCAAAAATTGTTTCAATTTCATGTATTAAAAATTTCAAAAACTAGCCCATTTATAGTGTATAGTTTGACTATAATTTATTTAATATGAAGCATGTATCCTGGCTTGATTAAAAAAGATTGGAACATTTAAACTTTTATAAATTACTTCCAAGCAAATTCATTGCCACTAACATATGTGTACAATGTTGTAAATATGTTGACTATAAAACTTTACAAGCTTGTAATTAAACTTAACTACCATGCATTTGTCCATTAGGTTTCACTAAAGATTCACCAAAACAATAATGAAAAATTGTAGTACTAATTGGTGCATGAAAGTTCAATCCCAAATAAGAGAAAAGAAACATTGGAGGATAAACTAGTTGTGTAATCTTGAAGGTGTGAAAGGTTTTTAAATGATAATAATAATGTTTAATGACACTTCAATAACAACTAATATAATTGGAAAAGTTGAAATGATATCTCAAGTTATTGTAAGAGTAATGGTACTAGTATTCAATGTAAAAGTTGCAAAAGAAGCCAATGATTCACAAAACACATCTTATGATAATTCAAATTACAAAAATCAATTTCATAGTTGCAACATTAAAGTTAATAGCAAGGACCACAACATTGCTTGTATCAATTTTTTCATTTACTACATCCTTGTCACAATTTTGTGAAAAATAAAACATCATTTTTGGCACACTTAGGAATATCATGATTGGAGCATTTGCTAAGGTCTAAACCTAGAGTTCACTCTTTCTTCTTATTTACACATATAGAAGTTAAATTATGAACAATCACATTTTTAGTATTTGGAACAAAACCTTACAAAACATTTTAGATGGTACAACTAGAATCAACATGAAGAGGACTAGCATACGGTCCACTATTTTGTGGTAAAAAAAATTCATTATCATCCACACCACGAAACATTGACAATTATAGTAATTGAACATGAAGTATAGGAAGGTGATATGGACAAATTGGCTTCAAACCATCATCGAAAAATGATTTTTATGGCATTTAAGAAACCATTTCCAAAATATTATATTTGCAACATTTAAAAACCATTCTTAAAATATAATCTTTGCAACTTCTAATAACCATTACCATAAAATGTTTTTCATAGCCATCTGAAAATCAACTCCAAGATGATTGTCATAGATGCCAATGTCGAGGAGTTCATTCATTTGAATGTTCATTTATGACTTGTAATAAACTTGTACCTAACTTTTAGTTTAATTTTAGTTCATTGTTAATTATCTTCTAATTAAATTTTGATTCATTTTTAATTCACTTTCAATTAACTTTTAGTTCGTTTCCAATTGATTTTTAGTTAGATCTTAGTTCATTCTAATTAACTTTTAGCTCATTTTTAGTTCACTTTTAAACATGAGTGTCATGCTTATTTAAACATGGAAGTTATGTGCATGACTTTCGTGTGTAAACAACACAAATAAACATACATCATTCGTGACTAAAGAATACGAACAAACATATGACATTCCTGTTTAAACAATGCACATGACATTGATGTTCAAACAATATAGGTAGATGAATGACATCTATGTCTATTCCATATGAACCTATGAAAAACAAATTTCGAACGACTATTATTGCCAAATTATGATCCATGAAATTTGTGATGATATTTTTGTAATAACAATATATATCATTGTTTTGTAATTATTTCATGGCATGAACTTATCCTTGTTGGGTTTTTCCCATGTGCAATTATTTGTCCATGTCCAAAAAATTCACAGAATGGGAGATGTTTTTTGGGGTGAAAGTTTTCATATGGACCAATAAAAAATGTTGAGAATACCCATTTAGGGGTGTTCATATGTCCTTGGATTTCAATGTTCATTCAAAGTGATTTAATTAAAAAATGTAAATATGATCATATATACATGTTTTCAAAATTATTTCAAATGATTAATTTACAATTGGCCTTGTGTTCATTTATTGTCCTTCCTAATGATAATGTTGCCGAAACAACCAATGTTGGGTAGTTCTCACATTTTTGTGAAAACCATTTAGTTCCACTTTTCACATAGTTTTGTGAGAATTAGTTTGATTTTTTTTTTTTTTGTTTACTTGATGAGAACTTGGTCATGTATCAATTGAAATTTTTTATAAAAAAAATCAGTTTCCAAACATGCCAATTTTCACAAGTCGTCGAAATCTTAAGACATTGGATAGATACAATTAGACAAAATAATTGAAAGCTTGTGTTGCATAAATGTTTTTCACATTCCTTACAATGAGAATATTGGGGTGGTGGTGCAATATGATGAACATTTAAGCAAGACAATGGGACAATGACATGCTAAAAAAGCTTTTTCCAAAGGGGTTTTAAACATTAGAGGTTGTGTGTCGATTATTGATATGATTTTAATCGATACATTAGTTGTAACCATCCTTATAATATTTGTTACATGGTCAGAGTGATTGGTGATGTCTACTTGTATATCATAATTTTTAGTCATATTGTGCATTTAATGTTACATCAAACTTTCACCATAATTAATAGACTTGTACCATATTGTATCTCGTGAACCATGTTTAATTAATACAAAAATATGACCACTATTTGTTGGTGGCATATGAAAAATCAAATAGTTGAAGGTATATAGAACATCAAGATCATGAGAAATAACAATATGTCTAAAATGTTCATCTTGAAAATATTTCGCATTCACATGATAATTTTTAAAAAGTTGCTCATTGTATCTACATAAGCAAATTACAACATGCATTAGTATTAAACAAATCAAAACATATAATCTAACTAAATAATTTATAAAAATTATAATTAATTATAATGTAAAACACTCAAAAAAAAATTCATAGTTTATGCAAAAGGCACCTTATATCTATGAATTTTACTTTTGGGAGGGATATCATGCCTACTCCTCATGGGTGGGAAAAAAATTTATGCCTATTTATGAGTGTAAGAACCCTCCCACTATTGAAGGTAAGGTGCATAAAAACCCTCCCATTATTTATGGTAGGGTGCATAAGAACCCTCCCATTCATACACCTCATGATCTATGTAGGTTTGGTTCATGATAAAATTTGCCTCATGCTTTGTGGTAGGTAAAGCCCATGGGTGGGGGATGTAAGCATAGTGGATGCATCTTCATACAAAATTTAGGTTTATACACACTTGAAAAAGCCATCCACTTCTCCTTGCCTACTTTCAATAGCCAATTAAATGTTACATACATGCACATTACGCTACCACTTGGATATTTGATCATCACTACCTTCACAAAAACATAAAAAAAAGATGAAACAACAACGTCTTTGCAAATTTGTGAAGTTGTAGAGAATTCGATTTTAATAGATTGATCAAGATTCATAAGAGTTCTCCATGTGTTGAATTTGTTCATTGCCTAGGTTTCATTATTCTCATTAAAAAATATAAAGTCATTCACAATCTTGGTGTAATCATCTTCATCAATTGGTTAGAAGTTAGAATTAAATATTGACACATATAATCACACCCAATTGAACTTGTAACATTGTTAGTAAACAAGTTGCCAATAAGATTTGTCGAAGTGAAAATAGGAAAATAGGAAAATGAAGAGAAAAAGAAAAAGAAAAAGAATCTAAAAAGCCTTTGTTCTGATAGTGAGGAACTTCTTTTTTTAATAATTTTAAAAATAATTAATAATTAATAATTTATTGATTTTCCAACATGCAGGGTAAATTTTTCTTTTTGGGGGTCAAGTAGGTGTGGACTGGTGATCATCCACAAGAGCAATGAGCCAAATTTGGCTACAGGTCAGACAGTGAAATACTTTTCTTTTAGAATCCTGTCTAGTTCTGGCGATCAATAGGAACTCATTGTCTAAATATGGCGACATGTGAGTTTTTTTTTTTTCCTGAAAATATTTCTTTTAAAATCCGCCCAAGCCTGGTGGGTTCGTGCGGACACGCACACACGCACAATTTCTAAATTAATGGAGTTTTTCTTTTTTTTATTGGAACGTGTAGACACGTACCCGACGGCAATTAAAGCGTTGAAAAACGACATTACTATGTCTGAAATCTGCCCACATGGATGGATGACTAAGAGACCGGAGCTAGCCGGTGCATAACTCAGGATGAAGGCAGAGACGACCGACCGGATTTATAGCCACAACGACGTGCTGCTCGTCGCAGCACTTTGTCTCTTACATTACTATTTGTGAACTTTGTCCAAATGGATGGATGACTAAGCGACCGGAGCTAGCGCGTGCACATGTTAGGATGAAGGTCGAGACGACCGGCTATACCTAGCTCGTGGGCGCCACGACTGCGGTCGTCGCACGCACGCACGCACGCCCTTTTGTCTCCCACATTACTATATGTGAACTTTGTCCACATAGATGGATGATAAAATCGACCGGAGCTACCCGGTACGTATATGTCAGGATGAACATGTTAGCCTTTTTTTTGGTCTGGTTATATATAGCCAGAAAGCGAAATAAAAAATAAAAAATGCTAAAAATTGGCTTTTTTTGAGATTTCAAATAGCCATAATTAGACCAAAAATTAAGAAAAAAATTCCAGATTTCTAAAAATGGTTCAAGTAGGGTTAGCCAAAAATATACAAGGATCTTTTAAACATTTTTACTTTCATATTTAGCCTGTAGCTAGATTTGGCTAAATCCTCCTGTGGTTGATCGCCACTTTGGCTACATCACAAAATTGAGAAAGAAAACGTTGGGATGAAGAAGAGAGACGACCGGATATAGCCCGTGGCCACGACTCGCTCGCCGCACGCACTTCGCTCCTTCTTCCTCTTCTTCTTCTTCTTCTTCTCCCTTCTTCTTCCGTTGCGTTTGCGAGCTGCATTTGTGTGCTGATCTTCCTCGATTTGGTTAGCTATGGCGTCTCGGATCGGAGGCTCGTTTTCTCTGTTTTCTGTGGTCGCAGTAGTCGTGTTACTACTTTTCTCAGCAAATTTTTCGGTTCGGGAATGTGCGGCTGAGAGCGGGCACGTCGGTGAAGGAGCTGGAGCTTCGTCGGAACACTTGGTGGACGAGAAGGATGTGGTGGTGCTGGGAGCTGAAAACTTCACAAATTTTGTGAATACGAATCCGTACGTTTTGGTGGAGTTTTATGCCCCCTGGTGTGGGCATTGTCAGTCGTTGGCTCCCGAGTGGGCGTCAGCAGCATCAATTCTCAAGGGAGATTCGGTGCCCCTTGCCAAGGTCGATGCCACGGTACACGCAGAGCTTGCCAAGGAATTTGGAGTCCAGGGCTATCCTACCATTCTCTTCTTCATCGATGGACTTCCAAAACGCTACACGGGCGAGCGAGTGAGGTATGGCTCTGAGGGAGGAATGAGTAATACCGTGTCTCCCTTGTCCGTAAGCTTCGTTGATAGTGTCCAACACTATCACACATGTGCAGCAGCAGTGCCTTAGTAAATGGAGGGTTTGTTTGTTGATACTGAGGATCTGAACGGATCCATGTGGCTTCATGGATTGTAGTATTTTCTGATCTCTAGTTTAGTTTCATCTTTGGTGCTTCTTCTTCACTAGCTTTGCTGTTGACCGTGGTGAAGAATCTCGTTCCTGCATCCTATTTGCTGGCAAGTAGATTTTCAGATGCCCTGGAAATCAAAGGCAAGGCTGTTGGATCTGTGATTTCACCTCTTCTGAACGTAATACTTCCTTCTTGATGATCAGGCCATTAGGTCACAATGGGAATTCATGGCAGCAGCAGTACATAAATCAGCTTGGAATAATGTAGTGGCAAAAGAATTTCGGTTTCTCGTGGTCTTTGCCATGCATTTTTATTTGTTAGATAAAATGTTTTTAGAATTTTTTTTCTGAGGACATATTAAGCTACAGGGTTGTCAAAACCTGATTTGAATTCTTGTTTTTATGTTTGGTGATTTCAGTGATGGTATTGTGATGTGGGTGAAGAAGAAAACTGGACCTGCAATTGATTTTGTGAAATCAGAATCTGATGCTGAAGAACTGTTGCTGCAAGTTGATACACCTCTTGCTGTCGCCTTCCTGGAAAATTTTGAGGTAGATGAATCTTCAGCTCAAATGGAACATAATCATTGAAGAAGAAGAGAATCGAGATTGTTGCTGAGGTCTTTGGAAGATGACTTGAACCAAGCTAATTGAGCTTGACATTGATTCTAAACTGAAACAAATTCAAACCTAAGAATTGATCCTAGCAACAGGAAGCCAGCTATAGTAGGCATGTTGTGATACAAGAGAAGTGACTGCTCTTTTTGTTTTTAAAAGCCCTTATACATGTGTGGGCAGCTATGAAAACCTTGTCTCTCTCATAACACCTTATCTTTGTGAACTGGCTGTAAGTCTGTCATATCATGAGGTGGATTTCCAGTTATAAAGTATGTTTTTCATACCATGAAAATTCTCTGGAACTCTGCCATTTTTTGCCCATTCCTAGCACACATACATTTCAAAGTTTCTCAAGCTGTTCAGGATGTTTTGTTTGGAATGATTGTCCACTGACCTTCTCTGGTGCACAGGGTAAGGATGCAGAGGAGTTAACTGCGGTAGCAAGACAAGAGGATGGTATTTTGTTCTACATGACAAGTGATGCTGATGTTGCCAAAATCTTCAGCCTGAATAAGAATGCGCCTGCCTTGGTGTTATGGAAGAAGGAGAATGAGAAGCTTTCAACATTCGGTATCATGAATCTCCTACAAAATCAAGATATTATATTACAGCCTAATATGAGAGTGAACCATTTTTTCTCTTCACCAAGATTGAATATTTTCTGACATCACACTGAAGTCCTGTTGTTTACATTTGTAGATGGGGCATTTGAAAGGGAGGCGATCTCTGAGTTCTTGTCTGCAAATAAGCTGCCCCTTGTGGTTACTTTCAATCATGAAACAGCATCAGCGATTTTTGAGGATGAAGCTAGCAGACAAGTAAGAACTGTGATACCCTGCCATGATCTTGTGTAGGCTGATCCAGGTTGAATCTTTGAATCTTTCTTAAGCTCTTTTTGCAGTTTGTGACACTGATGAATCCTTTTGTTTCCTACTTGCTCTGTTTCTTCATATTGTGGCAGCTCCTGCTTTTTGCTCTACCTGAAGAATTTGACAAGATACGTGACAACTTTGAAGAAGCTGCAAAGTTTTTCAAGAGGAAGGTATGGAAATGCTGAATGTGGTCTAAAAGCCACTTTATTTGACAAAGTTTCTCAAGTAAGTCAAGGGTAAGGTCCTTGAGGATCATGCAGGTATTCAGAAATCATGCCAGGGAGTAATACCATTGATGCAAAAACATGGGAAAAACATTACAGCAATCTCATGGATTGAGATCCATTGGTGAACTAGCTTTATCAGAAATCAGATGACACTCTTGAGCCTCACCTTTACAGGGCAGGGCAAAGTAATCTGCCAATGGACCATGTCAAGTATACTTTATTCATCAGAGCAACTAGGCTTCAGCTTCAGTAGTAGGGATTAATGTGTCCATCAGAGACTCTAGTCTGAATATTCTCATGAGTATGTAAGCCAGCCAGCTTGTGACTCAGACTGATGTCACCCAATGTGCAGATTATCTTTGTGCTTGTGGATCTTGCTGATAAGGAAGCAGCCACTCCCGTGCTCAACTTCTTTGCTCTGACCACTGAAGAGACAAAGGTGGCCTTTCTTCTTGGACCAGTTGTTTCTCATTTTTATACATCAAATTCTTTTGCCTGCTAGCTATTGCAGTTAACTTGCTAAATTTTCCCATACAGAATCCAACAGAATCTATGCACACTATCTGTTGCTGAGTTTGCTGTGTGTTGTGGCATCTGATCTTGCTTTCTGTGGTGGGGCAGATGATAGGATTTTCTATTGAAGAGAACGGTCGTAAGTTCATGTATTCGGGTGACTTTAGTGTTGAGTCTATCAAGGTTAGTGGCCAGGAATTCCTGCAGCTTCCAATTAACAATTAGGACTCCTCATGGATCTCTTTCTCAAGCTCTGCTCTGCCTTCACATGTCACAAGATTGGAACACAAGGAGGTTACCTTCGAGACAATGCTGATTTTTCGCCTACAGACCGTTATCAGAGAGTATTCCTTGTGTACCATTCAGCAATTTTCAGATGCATGTGGGTGTGGTTTGTGGGTGCCCAGACATTTGGAGAGAAGTTTTTGGCTGGTGATCTTCCTTACTTTCTAAAATCTGAACCTATTCCTGAAAAGGTAAGTCATTCTGCCCCATTTTTGTGAATGCAGCAGCATCCTCCACTTCATATGCAATCTGGAAAGGATTTGCTACTTGTTTAAGCACATCATCTGTTCACATGTTTTTTTCAGTGTGCATGTGCACACAACAATGTTCTGGCATGTTGTATAAGACCTATCCAGCATCCTTGATTGATTTCCTCATGTCAATTGCTCATCCAAAATATTCCCACAATTTACTTGTATGTTATATTAATGGTCTTGTAATGAATTGAAACTACCCATTATGCAGTCTGCTCAAGTTGTTTGGAAGTAAGAACTTTTGTGGATGATCAATGAATTATCATAAATGGTTCAAAATATTCCTAAAATTACACAGTGATCACTAAGTACAGCATTCTGACTAGCCAATTATATGGTCTGAAGCAGCTGAGATGGTGTATTGTGTTCTCAGTTATGTTCTAGATATTTAAGATTGTGTTGAGGATGTTTGATTTTGCATGCTTCATGTGCAGAATGATGGCAATGTCAAGATTGTAGTTGGTGACAGCTTTGATGATATTGTGCTCGATGAAACCAAAGATGTTCTTCTAGAGGTAAGGTTTTGTTTGGTGTGGTCACTCACATGAAGAACATTTGCTCTTAGAACTCTTAATGGAACTGTGCTGAGACAAGCTTGATAACTGCCTTAGCAATTGCAGGAGGTTCAGCAGGCATTGTCATAGGGCTGTAAATACTATGTTGTTTAGTCTAATTATGGTGTTACTTAGTAAATCAAAATACACTACCAAGTAACTGCCACCCAGTATCAACATAATATGCGGGTAGCATGTAATCCTAATTGTTGCCGTGATGAATTTTCAGGTGTATGCACCATGGTGTGGCCATTGCAGAACTCTGGAGCCTGAGTACAATCGTCTGGGAGAAATTTTAAAGAACATTCCTTCCATTGTAATTGCAAAAATGGATGGCACTACAAATGAGCATGCCTTGGTGCAGGTTGGGTTTACCCCTTGCCATTTTCCCATCCTTCATTCTTGGTTGATCAAATGCTCTTCAAACAGTCACTTCTCTGATGGTTTGAATCTCTTCTCAGTCAATTCATCCAATTCTAGGATTACATCAACAAAGCTTGAGCTCAAGGAGATAATACAGTAGATCTTCAGATCACAACACTAGATCTCTAGGCTCTAGAGATTGTTCCCTAGACCATGTATGTCTTTGTTTTGAAAACCATCCAGAAGAATCAGTCTTATCCAGATTGTGTTTTTTCCTTTTGCACACTTTGCACACTTTGCACAAATCCTTTCAGCAACAGACATTGTTTGGCATCCCTCCAGAGCGAACTAGCTAAGATGTTGGGTGTTTGTATTTTTCTTTGCAGATTCAGGGATTTCCAACCATACTATTCTTCCCTGCTGGTGATAAAAGCAAGGAACCGGTAAGCAGATTGTCATCAACCTCACATACATTGCACTAATACTAAAGGACCCTACTTTAGTGTTCCAAAAGTAAAGTGTGCTGAGATTTCAGAAATTCAACAGGGGTTTTGAAAGGGCAGCTGTACTGACTATGTCCTTTTCACCTTTAAGGAGTTGCTGTATATACCTGAACTCTCTTGTTGCAAATGCTTAATCATGGAATGGGTTTCGAGGGGGGTGCAGTTGGCAGTGCAGACAGAGAGGACTGTGGAAGCCTTTGTTGATTACATCAAGAAAAATGCTGCTATTCCCTTTACAGCACCTGAGATTCCCAAATTGAAATTAGATGATCCCACTGACCTTGGTGTGGAAGAAGACAAAGGAGATGAAGATATCAAAGACCTCAGTGCAGATGACAAGGTGGATCAAGAAGACATTAAAGATGAGCTATAGAAGACTGTGGTCTTCCTCCTTTTTGTGCTTTCCCTCTAGACATTTTCTTCACACACACACACATACTTTATCAGATGCTGCATTTTGTTTCCTCTTATAGCTAGAGAATGGAATGAGCAGTGTTTACATGATGCATCAATTATCTGCAATGATAGTCCCTGAGTTATTCCTTACTGCAGTTGCTTGATCCAACAAGCAGGGAGTGAGCAAAAGAATTCACTTCTTGGTGAAGAGAAGAGTGTTTGTTGCAATTAATTACTGACAGTGAGCATGGTGAAAGCTCGTACATCTCCCAAGTTTCTCTTTCTATATTATCAGCATTTTATGACAATCTTTCTGAGCTGCTACTGCTGTTCTGAGATATCTGTAGGAACATTTGACTGACTAGTTGAAGCTTTTTGCCAAAAAGAAAAGCAACGAAGTATTGCGAAACTTACCTACAATGTAGGAAGAAGTAGAAACCTTTGGCTTGGACAATGAAACCATTCTGGTGTATTTGTCAGACCAAATAGGTCTGCAGATGACTAACAGCTCCTGCAAGCTCTCAGAGTGGTAGTAAAAGAACAACATAGGTTGCTGTGAT
>Ga0209208_10000652_pt1 | contig 46218 bp, 39 predicted proteins | sample S1TSphfallax_3_FD_187694 | JGI IMG/M metagenome (GOLD analysis project Ga0209208, IMG submission 187694) | Host-associated microbial communities from peat moss isolated from Minnesota, USA - S1T2_Fd - Sphagnum fallax MG (SPAdes) (version 2) | ecosystem: Host-associated > Plants > Peat moss >...
AGCTCAAGTGGTGGCCCCACGAGAGCGAGAGTACCGATGCGGGGCACGGGGACGGAGTAGTCCGTAGTAGTGTTGAAGGTTCTGTAATGGAACTAGAGCGAAGGGGCTACATCGTTCGATTTTGTTCAGTAGGACAACCAGCGATGGGAAGATTCTGTTGGATAAAGTGAAGCCATTTGATATTTCGAAGCGGTTTATCTGGGACGCCTTCAAGAAAGTGAAGGCGAACCACGGAGCCGCAGGTGTGGATGACCAATCGATCGAGGAGTTCGAGAACGACCTTCGGGGCAATCTCTACAAGCTCTGGAATCGGATGTCATCGGGAAGCTATATTCCGCCGCCGGTGCGGCGGGTAGAGATTCCCAAAAGCGGAGGTGGGAAGCGGCCATTGGGGATACCGACCGTTTCGGATCGGGTCGCGCAAATGGCGGCGAAGATGGTTCTGGAGCCGGAATTGGAGCCGCACTTTCATCCGGATTCGTATGGCTACCGGCCGAATAAATCGGCGATCGAGGCCGTGGGAGTTACACGGCAGCGGTGCTGGAAATTTGACTGGGTAGTCGATCTGGACATACGGGCCTTTTTCGATTCGATGGACCATACCCTCTTACTACGGGCTGTGTACAAGCACACTGACTGCAAGTGGTTACGACTCTACATCGAGAGATGGCTCAAGGCGCCGGCGCAGCTTGAGGATGGCACCCTGATCCCCCGGGATCGGGGAACGCCTCAAGGCGGTGTCATCAGCCCCTCGCTCGCCAATCTCTTTTTGCATTACGGTGCGCCAGGACAAACCTGGTGCTTCCAGCGGGTGAAATTCCCGTCCCGACAAGAGGTGCAGCCGCCTTACCGGGAATCGAGTCTTGGGTTCGTGAAGGCAACGACACGGACTAAGCGTAGACAGAGCGACGAGCGAGCCGTAACGAAAGTGAAGTTATCGAACCTCGTTAAGTACTTGTCCGCAGGCCGACAGCGTAGTAGTGGCTGGCAGGCACCAGTAGGTTCACCGCCAATGGCGATGGTGGCCGGAGACTGCGGCGGGGTCATGAGCACGGCGCGTTCGGAGATGGAAGCATCAAGGGACCTGGGAGATCCACCGCCGTCTTGGTTCGCGCCTACGGCGGACCGAGTATGCCGGACGATATGGCTCACGCCTGAGAATGGCAGACGCTGCGGTGCGAAGTCGGATTCGCTGGTAGTACTCCGAGCGCGGGAAAGCCGCGTACATGGGGAAGCGGCGAAACAGATGAGGACTGACTTTGGGGACACATCACCTGCACCCACGGAGGCAGGAGTCTGATGTCAACACAACTGAGTCAGATAGCGAAGAGAGCGAAGTTGGATCGCGAGGCGCGGTTCACGTCACTGGCCCATCTGCTGACGCCGGATTTTCTCAAGGAGACTTGGGGAAAGATGAACCGGCGAGCATCCGGTGGAGTTGATGGCGTGAGCGCCGAGCAGTTTGAAGGTGAGTTAGGAATGCAAGTCGAGGCGATCTGCGCACAGCTGAAAGCAGGCGTCTATCGTGCACCGCCGGTCCGAAGGGTAGAGATACCCAAAGGGCCGGGCAAAGTCGGGACCAGGCCGTTGGGCATACCCACGGCTGCGGATCGGCTGCTGCAACGGGCCGTAGCGCGCATTCTCGAAGCAGTGTTTGAAGCAGATTTCCTCGAATGCAGTTATGGCTTCAGACCCGGCCGCAACCCTCATCACGCGCTGCAAGCCTTGCGCGAGCAGATCGTGACCAAGAAGGTCATGCAGGTGTTTGAAGCGGATATCCGCAGCTATTTCACCCGAATAAATCGTCAGTGGCTACGCAAGATGGTGGCCCACCGTATTGCTGATCCGGTAATTTTGGGCCTGATCGGAAAGTGGCTCAACGCCGGGGCAATGCAGAATGGAGTCGTCATCCACGCAGAAGAGGGTACTCCGCAGGGCGGTCCGATCTCGCCCGTGCTCAGCAACCTCTATCTCCACTTCGTCCTCGACCTGTGGTTTGAGAAGAAGATTAAACCGCGGTGTCAAGGCGAAGCATATCTGGTGCGTTTCGCTGATGATTTTGTGGTGAGCTTTCAATTTCGAGACGACGCAGACCGCTTCCAGCAGGCAGTGCGGAAGAGGTTTGCCGAGTTCGGATTGGAACTGGCCGAGGAAAAGACTCGGCGCATCCTCTTTGGGCGGTTCGCGGCTGCCACGCAGCTACGGCATGGACGGAAGAGACCAGATACTTTCGAGTTTCTGGGCTTCAAACACGTCTGTGGTACGGATCGATCGGGGCGCTTTGCCTTGGTTCGCATTCCGAGCGCCAAGAGTTGCCGGAAATTCCTGGCTCGTTCACGGGAATGGATCTTCAAGCGTCGTCACTGGAGGCGATGGGAGCAGCAAGAGCATCTGACGAAGATGTTGCGTGGCTTCTATCAATACTTCGGGCTGCACCACTGTCAGCGAAAGCTGATGTGGGTACGGCAACATGTCCAGAGGCAATGGCTGCGAGCCTTGAATAGTCGCGGCCAGCGACGACGGACAAATTGGACACGTTTGAGAGATCGCACGTGGTTCAAACTGCCGTTTCCCGCCAACCTACACCCTACGGTTTGACTGATGCTCAGCTTCGTAAACGTCATTTGGGGAGCCCGGTGCGGGAAATCTGCACGCCGGGTTCTGCTTGGGGAGACGAGATCAAGAGGCCATGCCTACTCGGTGAGGCGTCGGCGCGAAAGCGCACTGACGCGCCAGGCTCCGCACGGGCTACCGTCATCGAGACTCGTCTCTACCATCCGGTTCGATCGATGGATGCGCCAAACGCATCCGGATATACCTTTCGAGCGCTATGCGGATGACGGGGTTGTCCATTGCAGGACGGAGGCTGCAGCACAACTAATGATGAAAGCGATTGGGCAACGGCTTGCCGAGTGCGGGTTGGAACTCCATCCGGAGAAGACGAAGATCGTCTATTGCAAGGATGGGCGACGGAGAAAGGACTATCCAACGGTGAAATTTGACTTCCTGGGGTATAGTTTTCAACCCCGGCAAGCGAAGAGTCATCGGGGCAATCTGTTCCTGAACTTCAGTCCAGCCGTCAGCGCGAAAGCGGCCAAGTCCATTCGCTCCACCATCCGTAGCTGGAAAATCCACCGCTGGACCCAACTGTCGATTGAGGAAATTGCCGCTAGTTTTAACCCAGTCCTTCGTGGCTGGATCAATTACTACGGCAGCTACTATCGATCGATGCTTGCGCCCATTCTGGGACAGCTCGACTACGCGTTGGACCGATGGACGCGGCGAAAATACAAGCGCCTCAAGGGTAGTGCAACCAAAGCACGGGCCTGGGTCAAGCGCATTGCGCAACAAAATCCAGGTCTCTTTGCTCATTGGGCGATCACCCGACCGGCAATGGCTGAACGATAGGAGCGGTATGAATCGAGAGATTCACGTACCGTTGCGTGAGGGCCTGGAGGTGCGATCCCCCCGGGCTACTCGACCAACTACCCGACCTGTGCCCGGATGCCGTGCATGCGCCTATACGGCGACAGCGGCATGGGCAAGACCATGATCCTGGAGAAAATGGAGCGCCAGCATCCAAGTACTCTTGATGAGCGGCGCCAGATCAAGATGCGGCCGGTCCTGACCGTGCAAATGCCGCCAAGCCCCGACGAGCGTCGATTCTATACGCGAATTCTCGAGATTCTCGGGGCGCCCTACTCCATCCGTGAGCAATTGGGGGCACTCGAGGGTCGGGTGATTCATCTTCTGCAAAAGCTCGGGACAAAGCGGACTGGGGAAAGCTGGGCCAACCGCTATAATTACCCAGAGAAAGTACCGGCACTTTTGACACGGAAATCAAGGGGACCCCGAGTATTCACGGACGAGCAAGAACGCGATGCCCGCTGTTCGATGAGCATGAAAATTCAAGGGATCGAGATTAACGGCTCGACGAGCCGCACTGACCGCTGCGGCTAAAGCGGCAATCTGGGCGAGAAGTCGACGCGAAACTCTTGCGACACATCGCGCCGATGGGCTTCGAGCACATCAACTTCAACGGCGTCATCGTCTTCCCGTTCGCGCACCACCGGACGCAACTGTTCGCACCCCAGGGTGGGACTCGCAGCCGTCGCGGTGCCCATGGCAGCCATTCCCCACCACCACCACCACCACCTGGACAGTAGGAACGAGGTGCGTTACTATTGGTAGGTGATCCGATCGTTCAAGGACAAGCGCGCGGAATCGATATTCCGCGGCGAATTCGTCAAGGGTCTCGACGGAAAGATACAGCAGCGCGCGCGCGAGACGCTTAAGTACCTCGATGCGGCGGCAACTCTCGGCGATCTGGCTGTGCCGCCCGGCAACCAGCTCGAGGCGCTCAAGGGCGACCGCAAGGGTCAACACAGCATCCGCGTCAATCAACAATGGCGAGTGTGTTTTGTGTGGAAGGACGGCGAAGTAACCGACGCGGAAATCGTCGACTACCACTGACAGAGGCACGAGTATTCATCTATGGCAACCAAGAAACTTCGACCTGTGCACCCCGGCGATATTTTGCAGAATGACTTTCTCGAACCGCTCGGGCTCACTGCCTACCGTTTGGCCAAGCAACTCGGGGTGTCCCGACCAACGATCACTCAGATCGTCGCACGTCGACGTGGGGTGACAGCAGAAATGGCGTTGCGGCTCGCGCGGTACTTCGGGACCAGCGCCCAGGTGTGGCAGAACCTGCAGTCCCAATACGATCTCGAGGTCGCGACGACGAAGATCGGCAAGGCGGTCATACAGAAGATACGTCCACGCGAATCCGCGGGATCGGATGGGCGATCAGCTGCCGCATGAACGGACAAACCGTCTTTGGAGTCGATCAGAAAGCGTTGCTTTAAGCCCTTCGCGTATCCTATTGAATTTACAGGGATTCTCGGTCGGAACGATATTCCGCACCGCACCATCAACAGTACACTTTTAGCACAGTATGTACGGGGAGGCCGAAACGCAAATGTGGGTGGCGACGTACGCAAAAATCGGGCAGGCCGTCGTCACGGGGACGCTGGAAGGTTGTCCAGCTTTTCCAAGTCAATTCGCCAGATTTCGCCGTGATTCTCTTCCAATACCCATGCCGATCCAAACGCGACTCTCATGGTGTCGTCCTTTTTACCGCCGACGAATTGCCTCACGAGTTGATTCTTGCCGGGATCTATCTGAGAAAGGGGTATGTGCTCGGCGCTAACCCAGACATGGCGGCCCCCTACCGACAGGTCTCCCCCTTCGCCGGGCACGCCCACATCGACGGTTGCCATGACGCTGTTGCTCGACGGATCGATCCTGGCTAGCGTTCCATCGCTTTGACTCAACACCCAAATAGCCTGCTCGCTGGCGATCAAGAACCGCGGCAATGCGTGGACCGCGACTTCCGCCACCACGGCACCCGATATCGGGTCGACACGCGTTACCGTACCCGCACCGCTGCTGGTCACCCAAACGGCACCAAACGCCACCACCGCCGCATGCGAGTCGGGCCTCACAGCGAAATCCGCGGTTATTTTTCCAGTGGCCGGGTCGATTCGAGTCAGCGTGCCCGATTTCGTCCCTCGTCTATTCGTCATGATCCACACGCTGCCCTCACCCACCCCTAAAGACCCTTCCGGATCGCGCGCGACGTCGACCGGGATCACCTTGACCACACGGTTGGTCTCGGGATCGATCTGAGTAATCGTGCGGTCCTTGGTGTCAGCGACCCATACGAACCCCAATCCAACGCCGATACCGAGCTCCGGATCGGATCCGACGTGAATTGCCGCAATCACCCGATTCGTGGCGGGGTCGATGCGCAAAACTTCCCTGCTGAGGGATTTAGAGACCCACAATGAACCGAACCCCGTCCCGAGCCAGCCGGGCCCGACGGGCACTTTGATGCGTGCGACGATGGGAAGCGTCGATATCGGATATTGCTTCGAGGCAATATCGACGGCGGCCGCTTGCACGGAGTAAGCAGCGCAGAGCGGCACGGAGACGCGCGCCAAATCAAGCAGGGCCCTCTTATACGCAAAGATATTCTGGACCCATAGGATGCAGGAGAGGGCGGTCTCGGCGAACACCCGCCGTTCCAACTCGGTTTCTTCATGCGATAGCGACGTGGCGACGGCGAAATTGGCCATGGGGGTGGTCATGGAATCTTAAGTCCTCGCCGATGCCGGCAACCAGCGGTACAAGGTGGGGACACGGCAAGACCACCGACGCTCGCCGGAACCGTTTTTCACCACACTATTTTAAAGATTCGCCGAGCTCGTGGTAATCCCCGCCGCCGACAGCGTGCATCGGGTGGGTAATTAATGCCACGACAACGCGCCATCCTCCGCAGGGCCTGGCCCCGCCCGCGGCCGGAATTTCGTCCTCGGCTCTTCGCCGCCGCCGCAGCGGCTTTGGCGCGCTCCGAGATCCTCATTCGCTCTTGTTCGGCGAGGGAGGACGATGTGGCCCTGATGAGATCGGCAATGCGCGTTGATTCATGCAGAACAACGCGATCGATTCAGGCCCCAGTGGGATGTCGCGAGCTGATTCGCAGAGCGGGTGCAGGTACATCTGTCAGGATCGGGCAATGAGTTTAAGGGGGTGAATCGTGGCACGACGAGATGACGGATTCACCGCGATGACGGGGCTGGGTTCGGTACTTGTGTGGACGCTCGCGGTCTTGGTTGTGGCGCTGATCGTCGCGGTAATGCCGTCGAGCCGCGCGTTGGCGGCGACTCTGATATTTCGTTGCGTCAAGGAGGGACAGACCGTTCTGACGGATAAGCCGTGCGACGGATCGAGTGCATCGACGTCCCCCGCACCATCAGCCGCGACACCCCAACCCGGTGGACCCGACGTCTCCGCTCCGATGTCCATCGTGGGAGATTGGTCGGGACAGGTCCAATATCAGGGGATGCAAAACGGGGTGCAGATTCCGGAGGCGCACAGTGTTGTGTCTTCGATGGTGTCGTTGACTGCCGATGGGAAGGTGACGGGTACGAGCGCCGATAATGGTTGCAAACTGTTGGGTGTATGGTCGCCGGACGTCATTCCTCAACGAGTGAATCTCGATGTGACGCTGAGCGGGTGTCGGTTTGAGGGTCTGAACCGCCGATACTCGGGGTCGCTTACGGCGTCCTCTCGGGATGCGTCGGAGCAGTTGGCATTATTGGCGAACGAACTACTGGTACCGGGCAAACCGTTCCGGCAGTTCGATGTGAGAGCGACGTTACGACGGTGAGTGCTGATTCGCGCCGCGATTTGACCCTGGGTATATAATCTTGCCCCATGAGCAGCCACTCCAAAGACGATCGCACGGCGGCACAAAAGGCCGGCGTTACGACGCGAATTGTCGGTAGCCTTATACACGAGGGCTATGTTCCCAACTCCGAGGATGAAGCCATTCATCAGCAGGCGCTGCGCGGCGAAATCACCAGCGAGCGAGTCATCGCTATTTTTCGAAAGCGCGGCCTCGAGCGAGAACAGAAAGCACTGACCCAAAAGCGTCCGCCACGAGCGTAGTCGAGAATGACGCCGTTTTGATTAGGCAGCGGCCCGACAGATGACTTCAGCGTCAATCCCACGGGAGGACCTTGCCGCATCCCACCAGCGCCGCTCGATCGTCGTCGGAGATACTCATCTCTTGTCCTTTGGGCGCTCGAAATCCATAGAGGAGACGGTATCGTGCCTCGATGCTCGCGAGCAGCGACTCGCCGAGTTGCAATCCCTCGCGTGCGCGCTGGCTGCTGTAGTTCGTGAGGACGTTGCGGGCCATGTCCGGTTCGCGCACGTCCAGGAGCTTGGCCGCCGTCGCCTCGATCGACCGCGATTCCTCGATGCTTCGACTCTCAAAGGCTTCGAGGGCTTCGGTCACTTCGGGCAGGAACTTCTCGGGCTTGTCGCACGTGTAATACATCAGCCGTTTGAACGTGATGTAGGCGAATTGGGATGCTTCTTGGATCTGCCAGTCGCGGGACATGAATCCTTCCGACTCCCCGTGACTCAAATAGCGATGGCGGCCATACTCAGGAAGCACCTGGTCGACCGCGATCCAGTACGGGATGAACGGCGCGGTGATTGAGCCGGTGGCTGCCACCCAAAGCATATTAAGCTCAGGCTGGGCGATACCCTGTCGGAGATGGGCGACCTGCCCATAGCCATTTTGATCGCCGGAGATCATGGGATCGCGGACGGTGTTCATCATGTCCCGCAGCGTGATCTTCGATACAGCCGCCTTTTGCCGGAGCCGACTCTCGATGGCTTGCACCGCCGGGGACCTGCCCTTGCCATTTTGATAGATCGCGTTGACGTTGAACGGCCTCCCGGACTTTGGATCGAACCAACCCTGCGAGATCGCAAAGGAGACGAAGTTCGCGGAGCCGCGGTATCTGTCCGGATACTTTTGGAAGTCGAGCGGAATCTCCATGATGTATCCCGGATAGGACATCCTCACCTCGTTCGGCCCGATGCGCTCGGCGATCCAAAGACCCTTGCTTCCGGCGAAGTCGATCAGCACCCAGCCCTCTTTGGCGTCGGCATAAAAATGGGAGTTACCGCCATACGTCGCGTAGCCGTACTGATCGATCAAGGCACCGGTTATCTCCACCGCCTCCAGCGCCGAGTGGGCGCGCTCCATCACGATGCGCGACAGGTCGCTGTAATTGAGCCCATGCTGCGGACGGGCCGTCATCGTCTGGAGCTCTAACCGCGAAGGCGACCAGACATCTCGTGCCGCCACGCCATACTCATTAAGTCCGCCATTGGTGAGCGGCGCGGGAAAGCCGTCATACTCGCTGTAGTTCATCGTGATGTATCGGGCGGTCACCGGCACCTGGGGAATGTCGATGAGTTCGCCCGGAAAGTTGGCCTCCTTCGTGACCCCGACGCGGAGCGAGGAACCCGAGGGATGCTGCGTTCTGGGCATGATCTCGAGCCAGTGGCTAGATGGCTCATCACCGGTCCCGCCGAGCAAGGTACTGCCATCGGCGGTCAAGCCGCTGCCGACGAAGATGGCGTAGCTCGCTGACGCCGTGGTCGGCGCGAAAAAAGCCGATACGGCAGATAGAAGCAGGACGGTGTACATCAAGGTGCGCATGGGCAGAGACTCCGGGCAGCAGGGGTGGGCGACAACAAGCGACTAGAGCGAATCTCATCAGAATTTCAAGCCGTAACTCAAGCGCCCCGTGCGATTACGAGCGGTCCGCTCGCCTAGAGTCGCGGAAGTCGCCATGCAGAAGACCAACTGACTCTGTACCTGCTTCTGATCAACCAGGAAGCAGCATTTTCTTGCAACAACCAAGATGGGCATGTCACATACACGGCGTACCAAAATAGATCCGCCCATACCGATTTCTTCATGTTGGGTAGAATCAAACCTACCTGCGCCACGCACTCGCCGGCCAAGGCTGCTGCTCGCGGGGTAACCCCGTTGGCCGATAGTAATATTCGAGTTCTATGAACGCGTGTCGGGACTGTATCAATCTTGGGGGTCCGCTGTCACAAAGCACGCATTTGGACCGCCAGCGATTTAAGGCGAAATCGCTGCATGTGCTCTCCAATGGCGCCGCCGATCCGGGTAGTCGCCTTCGCCGTACCCTGATAGATTATCTTCATGCGGGCGATCGCGGGATGCCACTGGCCGTTCCACATTTGGTGGCGTATGTTCGGTAGCCTCTGGGTGACAAATGTCGCCATGTCCGGTTCGTCGTTCTCGAGCGCCCCTGCCAATTTGGCCGCCATTTGCTCGATCGGTCTCAAACGCATGCTGATGTGAAACCAGTCAAGGATGCTGCGAGGCTCGGAATTCACCGCAGCTTTCACCAAATTCTTGAGTCCATCCGCGCCATCGGCGAGGACTATGACTTTGGTCTCTTTCGTCCAACCGTTGGCAAGCATCGCGGCCCTCATAAATTCCTCCGACTCGCCCGGAAACCGTTCGATCCATGCAATCGACTCGCCAGGATGCCGTCGCGCTCAATTCGACCCGCAACAACGTGGTGTTGATATAGGCCGGTATCGAGGTTGGATCGAACGTACGTGCCATCAATAGCGACCATCAGTCGCATACAAGCCGGTACCGCATCGCGGTGCAATGCATGCGAGTCGTACTCATCGGGTTCCATCACCCTCTGGTCGAGGCGAGCACCTACTACCAGCGCTTGGCGGCAAAGCGTCGCGTGCGACACCGAACCCGCCGAGATGGGCAGCAATTCGCCAAGCACTTCCGCAGCTCGTCGGTACGGGAGCATGCTTCCCCACTTGGCCATCAAGTAGATGAGCTCCGGCGTACTCCTTGGAATTGCCATCATCCCCAGCGGCCAAAGCACGATTGGTCGGCCGCCCCGACAGGTGCACCGAATATAGCGCCGACAGCGAACCTTGATTTTCCCAAACACCGTTCTGATCTGCCGTGTGCGGATGTCTTTGACATGCTGCGCACCGGCGCAGTGCATACAAAGGCTCTTTGCCAAAGAAAGGATCTCGATTTGGGTCTGCACGATCTTCCGTTGCACCTGCCCTCAGAGATCCTTGCCCTCGGCGAGGGTCAACCCGATGTCCTCAGGGGGAATTCCATCGGCGCAGTGATCAATTTTCGCGACTTCTTCAACGCCGAGAGTTTTTCCGGCAAGGCGGGTCTCAACCCAAACGATGAATTCCATGGCCGCTGTCTCCGTTGGTATTCTCGCTGTCCAGTTTGCTCCGATTTCTACGATTTGGCCCCGTCACCCCCAGGTTTGATACAGTCCCCGACAAGCGACATCACAAGTTTGCAAAGCACCTGGCCTTTGGTGGGAATGGGTTGTTTCGAACGAACGATCGCGCCGATCACGAAAAGGCCATCGTCTACAATGAGCTCGTGGCGAACGCGGTTGCCCTGCAGACCGTGGTCGATCAGACCCAGGCGTTGCACGCCTTGAAATCTAACCGGAAGTTCTTCCCCTCGTTTTTGAATTGAGAGGGCGCGCAGCCCGTAAATCACCGGGTTTGCGCGCTTTTATGCGCCTGAGGCATGTGAATAATGTAGCCATGTAATTCGAGTTTTCTGGTTGATTCGGGCTGATTCCGATGGCATCATGTAGCCATGCATATCGATGGCGTGCCAAACCGAACCTCAAGACCCACGTACTTGCTGCGTGAGTCCTACCGGGAGGGCAAAAAGGTGCGTAAACGCACGCTCGCGAACCTCTCGACGCTGTCAGATGAGCAAATCGAGGCGATTCGTGCGGTGTTGTCCGGACAGACGGTGCGGCCGGTCGAGGAGCTCTGGCAGACCACGCAGTCGCGCTCGCACGGTGCCGTTCAAGCGGTGCGTGTAGCCATGCAAGGACTCGGCTTTGAGGCGCTCATTGCGTCACGATCGAGCCCTGAGCGCGATGCGGTGTGCGCGATGGTGGCCGCACGCGTGCTCGCCCCGAACACCAAGCTCGCCACGACCCGCTGGTGGCAGACCACGACGCTCGCCGAGGAGTATGGGGTGCTCGATGCCGATGAGACGGACCTGTATGGCGCGATGGACTGGCTGCTCGAACGCCAAACAGCGATCCAGAAGAAGCTCGCGGCACGGCATTTATCCGAGGGCGCACTCGCGCTGTATGACTTGAGCTCGAGTTATTTCGAGGGTCGTTGTTGTCCGCTCGCCAAGATCGGCTACAGCCGGGACGGCAAGCGTAATACGCCGCAGGTGAACTACGGTCTGCTGACGAACCGCAGCGGGTGCCCGGTGGCGATCTCGGTGTACGAGGGCAATACCGCGGATGCGAGCACACTGATGCCGCAGGTCACGCAACTGCGCGAGCAGTTTGGCCTCGAGCGCCTGGTGCTCGTTGGGGATCGCGGCATGATCTCGCACAAGGCGATCGGCGAGCTTCGCACGCTCGAGGGCCTTTCCTGGATTACGGCGCTCAAGAGCACGCAGATCCGATCTTTGGTGCAGGGTGGTGAGCTGCAACTCGGGCTGTTCGATGAACGCAATCTCTTTGAGTTCTCGCATCCGGACTTCCCAGGTGAGCGGCTGATGGCCTGTCGCAACGTTGATCTCGGCAAGCTCCGCGCACACAAGCGCGAGGCCCTGTTGGGGGCCACCGAAAAGGAGCTGGAGAAAGTCCGTGCCCGTATCGATAACGGTTCTCTCGCCGGACGCGACAAAATCGGCGTACGGGTCGGCAAGGTCGTCAACAAGTACAAGGTGGGCAAGCACTTTGCGCTCACCATCGAGGAGAACGGCTTCGAGTTCAAGCGGCTCGAGGGTCAGATCGCCGCCGAGGCGGCGCTCGATGGACTGTACGTGATCCGCACCAACGTGACGAAGAGTCAGATGAGCAGCAACGACGCGGTGCGCAACTACAAGGCGCTCGCCGAAGTCGAGCGTGCGTTCCGGTCGATGAAGACCATCGATCTGCACATCCGCCCCATCCACCATCATCTCGAGACCCGCGTGCGTGCGCACATCTTCCTGTGCATGCTCGCCTACTACGTCGAGTGGCACATGCGCGAGGCCTGGCGCGAGTTGATGTTCGCCGACGAAGACCTTGAGGCCAAGAAGCATCGCGACCCGGTCGCCGCCGCAACGCGCTCCGACGCCGCGCTCGACAAGGTGTTCACTCGAGAACTCAAAGACGGCTCACCCGTTCACAGCTTCCGCACCTTGCTCGCCGATCTCTCAACCATCGTGCGCAATACCTGCGAGGCGCGAGTCGGAAAGCGCAGCGGCACCACCTTCCAGATGACCACGCTGCCCAACCCCACTCAAGCCCGCGCGCTCGAATTACTGCATTCGATCACCGTGTAGCCACTCGCTCGACACCGAAAAATGGCTCAACCGCTTGATCTACCGCAATATACCGTTCAACCTGGGAAAGAACTTCAGGTTAGCACTTCATGGCGACGACATCGCTCCGATTGCGGCGTTCGCGCTGGATTCAACCGTGTCCACTCTGCGCTTGCATGCCGCCCTTCTCGCCGAGGGCATTTTTGTTTACCGCTCGACGTACATCGGCACAGGCAGCACCGGCGTCATTCGCTGCGCCGTGTTTGCCGATCATACCCAGGAACACTTGGCCGTACTGCTCGATGCCTTGCGCCGCTTACTGTGACACCCTGATCGCCCGGAACTCAGGCATTCTGCGGGACACGCCCCAGCTGTGAAATGCACCAGGTCCCCCGCCCCGCGGCCTTCGCTTCGTAGAGCGCCAGATCGGCGGACTTATAGAGAGCATCGAAGCCCGCCATGGTGGCGGACCAACACGCCGCACCGACGGTGGTGCTGGGCTTGAGGGTCTGGTCGAGGTAGGCGAACGGCCGCCGCAAGTTCTCCACAATGCGACTGCAGGCCGCTTCGATATCGGCCGGGTCGTGGGTTTCCGGCAGCAATACCGCAAACTCGTCGCCCCCGATGCGAAATATTCGGTCACTCAGGCGTAACGTCGCGACGAGCCGGCGGCCAACCTCGATGAGCAAGGCATCGCCCGCATCATGTCCGAGGGTGTCGTTGATTTGTTTGAAGTGATCAAGATCAACGAGCAATAGCGTGAAGTTCGCGCTGCCCCGCAATGCGTGCGCGGTCAGGCGAGCGAGTTCCGAATCGAACAGCCGGCGGTTGGCAATACCGGTGAGGGGATCGAGATAGGCGATCTGCTCCAACTGTTGCTGACTCTCCCGCAGCTCGACGCTTCGTTGCAGCAGTTCGGCTGTCCGATCGGCGACCAACTTTTCCAGCTCCTTTTGCCGATGTCGCAGCAGGGCTGTGCGGATCTGCATCACACCGGCGACGGCGAGCAGCGCGAGCGTGCCCGCGAGCAGCTTGAAGCCGGCCGTCTCGTACCAGGCTGGGAGCACTCGAATGGGCAGATTCAGCATCTCGGGCGAGGACGGTGCCTGCGGACCCGAGCCGCGCAGCTGCAGCGTGTAATCGCCGGGCGGCAGGTTGGTGTACGAGGCAAGTCTGCGGGTGGGCTGGGTGATGATCCAATCCTTGTCGAAGCCGCGAAGCCGATAGCCATAGTGATTTTCCTCGGGCGCGGTGTAGTCGAGGGCTGCGAATTCGACCATGAGGCTGCGGTCGTCCGAGGGGATATCCAAGCGCTTCGGGGAGTTCAAGCCGTTTAAGCTGCTCGACACCACGGCGCTTCCGCCGGCATGCACCTCGGTGACGACCACCGGCGGCCGATAGTACGAAGTGCTCACCAGGGAGGGGCGAACCACGGTGAGGCCGCCCTGACCGCCGAACAGCAACTCGCCGGCGGCCGTCCGCGCCCCGGAATTCGTCCAGTACTGCAGTATGGTCAGCCCTTGCGGTGCTCCGAGCGTACGCATTGAATACGTTGCCGGGTCGATCACCACCAGACCATTATCGGTGCTGGCCCAGATGTTGCCTTGAAGGTCCGAGAGCAACTGGTCCACATCGTCGTGCGGCAGCCCATCGCGCCGCCGCAGCCGGTGAAAGCGCGCTCGTCCATCCGGGTGGCGTCCCTCGAGAATCTGAATGCCGACCTCCGACGTGGCCACCCAGAGACGTTGCTGTCCGTCGATCAGCAACGCAGCCACATAGCCTGCAAGGAACGCCGTCGGATCGGCGGTGTCGGTGGGCAGCCGCTCCACCTCACCGGACGCGACGTTGACGCGGATCAAATCGGTCGCCGTGCCGACCCAAAGCGTGTCGCCCCTGCCCCGCAGAATCGCGGTCACGCGTTGGTTGCCGAGCCGTTCAGCCGTCTCGTGGCGCAGTAACGCCATTGGGCCCGCGAGCGTCGCGGTCGTTGCCCACAGACCGTCCACACCGCCTATCCACAACACCTGTCCATCGAAACACAGCGACCACGTCGCCGCATCGGCCGCGCGCTGCGGAATCGCCACGCGCGTCACGTGCCGGCCTTTCGAGTCAGACTTGTACAGGCCGGTCCGTGTGCCGATGTAGACTTCGCCGTCGGCTGCCATGGCCATCGACAACACGCGCGCCACGGGCAACGCACTCAACGGGTGGGCCGGATCGGCGCGCAGCTCAGCGACTCGACCCGCCAGCGGATCCAGAATATCGACACCGCCAGCATCACCGATACTGAGCCAGGCCCGGCCGTCGGGAGTCGCCAGCACGAAGGGCACCTGAACACCCGAAATCGGCCTGTCTCCATTGGCCCCGCCGACCAGTGTCGAGATGCCGCGTTGCCGCGGATCATGGACGTTCATGGCCATCGTGCAAGCGACCCAGACCAAGCCGCTTCGGTCACGAAACATGGCGCGGATGTTCTCGTCCTCGAGGTTCGTCGACTGATCCAAGTTGTAGCGCAGCCGCCGGGTGCGCCAGGCCGACCCGGTATCGACAACGACGATGCCGCGATGGGCGGTGCCGAGCCAGATCTGGCCGGGTTGGACTTCCAAAATTGCCGTAATGGATTCGCTTCCCAAAGGCGACGCCGCGGTCGTTTCGAGCACCGCCCGCGCCTCGCTGTGTCCCGCCTCGATCACGAAGGCTCCCGAGCCGTCGCTACCGATCCACAGGTTCCCGCGACTGTCGCGGCGCAGGGTTCGTACGCCGGGCGTCGCGGTCCCGACGACCTCGAGCGCCACCGGGCTGAAATGATCGCTGCCCGAGACCCTGCGCATCAGGCCGACGGCCGTTCCCGCCCATAGAGTGCCGTCGCCGTCCTGCAGCAGGGCTTCGACGGCAACGTGCGCGCCGCCCAGCGCCACCCGATTGATTGCGGCCGTTGCCAGCTCGAGGTGGTCGAGTCCCTGGCCGGTGCCGATCCACAGCCCCCGGTCGCCGTCGGCGATGATTGCCGACACGCTGACGTTGCGCAGCTCGCCGGCGGCACTCAAGTCCACCGCCTCGAACGCGTCCCGCAGGGGATCGTAGCGTGCCAAGCCCCCGCCGGCCGTGCCCACCCACAGCCGACCGCGTGCGTCGGTGGCCAGCGAGAGAACTCGGTTGGCCGGCAGCGCCGTCTTGTCCGGCGCATCGGCGGAGTACACCCGGGAGCGGTAACCGTCCCAGCGCACCAGTCCACTCTGGGTGGCAAGCCAGATGAAGCCCTCGGCATCCTGTGCAATCGCATTGGTGTATCGCATTTCCGGCGATTTGAGATGCCGGAACACCATGTCTGCGTGGGCCGCCCAGCCGCTGTCGCGGAGAGCCTCCGCTTCCATGGCCGCTGCTACCGCCGGGGACTCCGCCACGGCGGAGACTGCCATCAACAGGCACAGACCCCAGACGCGGGCGGCGATGCGCATCAGGCGCGCGCGTCCGTTGCTGCGTCCCGCGGTTGCATCGTACTTCCGCATGAACGACCGCCCTGACGCCAAAGCAATCTGGCTGTGCGAGGGATATCGGCGGCCACGGGGAGCGCTTGAGGACCGATCCCAGCGTTTCGACAGAGGTCCCGTCCCCGCTCGCCGCTGCGTTGCGACATATCCGCATCGGCCGACGGACCGAGTTTCGCCTCAACCATCGTCGTTCCATGCCGACATAGGATGGATCAGCGAGGTTGGATCCCGATGAACGCAAAACTATTGCAACCTCGAGAACGGAATGCGTTGTTGGATCTCGCACAACGGGCCAAGCGCGGCACCTACGTCCACCTACCCATGTGGCTCTTGCTGGCTTTATGGACTGGCCTGCATTCCATCGTACCCGCATTTTTCTGGCTCAACACGAGCGTGTTCGGCTGCGTCACCGTGATGCGCTTGGTCATGCATGCGAAATTCGAAACGTGGTTGGATACGCGCCCGACGCTCGCAAAAACCGCAGGCTTCCTGGCGGTCGTAGGACCCAGTGCTCACTGGGGTGTTCTCATGGCGCTGTCGTACTCCTGGCTGAATCTGAGTTCGGCACGTCTCCCCATTATGTTGACCGCGGTGGGAGTCGCGACCGCGGGCACCACCGTGCTCGCCTTGAATCGCAGTGTGCGCCTGTCGTTTCCGACGGCTGCACTGGCGCCGTGCATCGTTACGTTATTGTTCACCGCAACCACTGAGAGCCTGCTGCTGGCAATCATGGGTTCGGCGGTATTGGCGTATGTCTTCAAAGCCACCGAGGTCGTGCATGACGATTACTGGGCTGCGGTGAATGCTCGAGAGCAGATCGAGGATCGGGCGCGCAATCTCGAGTTGCTGAGCGTCAAGGCGGAGGCCGCCAATCGTGCCAAGAGCGAGTTCCTCGCCAACATGAGCCATGAAATCCGCACCCCTCTTAACGGTGTGATTGGCATGACCGGCCTGTTGATGGAGGCGGCGCTCACGCCGGATCAGCGCGAGTATGCGCAGATCGCCCGGTCGAGCGGTCAGAGCTTGCTGGCACTGGTCAACAATATTCTGGATGTCTCCAAGATCGAGGCGGGCCGGCTCGAGCTGGAATCCATCGATTTCGAGCTGGGCGCCGTCCTCGATGCTGCCGTCGATGCGGTTGCTTTTCGGGCGGCGGAGAAAGGACTGGAGTTCATCGTCGATGTCACACCGCATATCCCCACCCACTACCGCGGCGATCCCACCCGACTCGGGCAGGTATTGCTGAATTTGCTGAGCAACGCGGTTAAGTTCACCGAGCGCGGCGAAATCGGTGTATCGCTTCGCGTGACGTTCGAATCGGAGCCGGCCAGCTTGATATTCCGGGTCTGGGACACCGGCATCGGCATACCCGCTGACCGAATCGGCTCTTTGTTTGCCCCCTTTATCCAGGCCGACAGCTCGACCACACGGCGCTTCGGGGGTTCGGGACTGGGATTGGCGATTGCCAAGCAGTTGGCGCTGGCCATGGGGGGATCGATCGATGTGGCGAGCGACTCCGGCCAAGGAACGATATTCACACTCGCGATTCGCCTGCCGATCTGCCCGGGTGCCGGCATGCCGCTCGGCGACCAATCGCTTGCGGGAGTCACGGTCTGGGTGGTGTCGGGCCAAGAGCGTGCCGCTGCAATCTGTTGCGAACATCTGCGCGCTGCAGGGGCGAAGTGCACCGTGGCGAACTCGGCGCAGGCGGCCGTGGATGAGTATCGACTGCGGTTGGCGGGCGGTAACGCGCCGTTCGCGGTGATTGTCGATGAGCGCCTGGCCGATCACGATGCCGATTGGTTGGCACAGGCCCTGCTCTCCTTCGATGCCCCGCCGCCGGCGCTGCTGCTGATGCGCTCTTTGTTGCAATCGTCAACGCCGGGCAATGACCAGCTATTCGATCGAGTGGTGAATAAGCCGGTCAAGCCGGAGATGCTGTTGCGCGCGCTCAGGGAATTGGATCACTCGACCGTGGCGTTGCCGAGCGTGGCGCCCGCCGCCGGCGACACGCTGCTCAATGCCGGGCTCCGGGTGCTGGTGGTGGATGATAATGCCGTGAATCAGAAGGTCGTCACCCACTTGTTGCGCAAAGAAGGCGCTGTGGTGTTCAGCGCCGCCAACGGTATCGAAGCCCTCGACGCGTTACGTCTCCGTGACTTTGACGTCGTGCTGATGGACTGCCAGATGCCGGAAATGGATGGGTACGAGGCAACGCGGCGACTGCGCCAGTTCCCGCCAACCCATCGAAACCGAGATATTCCGGTCATCGCCCTGACCGCCAATGCGCTCGCCACGGATCGCGAAAAATGTCTTGCGGCCGGAATGAACCACTATTTGTCAAAGCCCATCGACCGGCAGCGCCTCACGCAAGCGCTGGCATCAGCGCTTGCAACCACGAAACCGCAGGTGCTCCGCGGCGGCTGAGCGCTCATTGCAGGTCCCGCGGAATGTCCTCCTGCCAGGTGCGCTTCCGTATGACCGATCCGTCCCGTAGCAGCTCGCGCGTGTACGCATAGTGAAAGGTGCTCGCATCGCTGGAAAACTTGAGATGCCCGCGGTATGTGAGCACGCGATCCGGCAGCGTCTCGACGCTTTCGCCGTCGCCTTCGACGGCGGAATCGGCGGGATCGGCATCATCGACGTGGTAGACGAGCTGCTCATGATGATCGAAGGAACCCCAGGGAAACTTGAGCGCTGCGGCACCGCGCCAGGTGACCTTACTGCGTCCGGTGGTCTCGTCGCGCTCCAGGAGCCACGTGCCGGGCCAGGCGTAGTCGCCGGTCGTCGTGATGTCCGCGGGCTTCTCCACCGGTTCAGGCGGCGCGAACGGCGGCGGGGACCGGCCGACCGCCGGGACGATGGGCAGCGTGAGGGCGGAGCCTTCCCCGCCGCCGAGACGTAACGTCGTCGTCATCGGGTAAGGCGTCGGCCACAGCATCGGCCACTGCGCATTCGACACCGCGACGCGAATACGATGGCCAGGGGTCCACACCCACGAACTCAAGTACAGGTCGATGTCGAGCCGATACTCGCGGCCCGGCACCAGCGGCTCCGGTCGCTCCGCCGACAGCCGCTGCGCGCCGTTCAAGCCGGCACCCGTGATGGCCGTGACGCGACCGTCCTCCGCGACATCCTCGAGGCGCACGAACCAGTCGGCCAGCGGCGCATCGGCGGAAGCAAACAAGCGGACATGGGCACGACCGAGCATCGTCACGGTTTCATTGAGCGGCGCGCTGTCGTAGGTCAAGCCATAGGCATCGACCGATCGTTGATCCCCCAGCAGCTCACCCCACCAGAAGCCGGCTTCCACACCCGCCGAGGGCACGAAGCGCAGGTGATCGGTGGCCGCGGCCGCCGGCACAGGCGTCAGCTCATGATTGGGCGCCAGAAACCACGATACCGTCTTCAGCCCCTTGGGCGGCCACGATTCGGCCCGCCACTCGCCCGGAACGTCTTGCGGCTCGGCTCCCGGCGGGTGCTCATGCTGTTCGTAAAACACCAGCTTCGGATCCCGCTCGACGCCGTTGTCAATGCCCTTCAGCCAGTGGTCGAACCAGCGCACGGCTTGGTCCCGCCACTCCACCCGCGGCCCGTAAATGCTCTCGTTCGGAAAGTCGTGATTCCAGGGACCCACCCACGCATGCACGGGCGCGGACACGCGTTCGAGCATGCGCACGACGCTGTTGCGGTAGCCGTCCTGCAACCCGGCGATGAGAAAGCAGGGTATTTGTATATCTTCCAGGCGTCCGATCGGTGCGCGCCAAAAAGCACCGTCACGCTGATGTCGAAAGTAATCGAGAGACCACGGCGGCGAGTCCATGCGCTTCGCGAGCGTATCCTCGTCGAGCGGAAAATCAGGCGCACCGCTGCGGCCCTGATCCAAGTCCATCGCAACCTCGAATTCATCGACGTGCATGATGCCGTCCATATAATGCACGTCTTCCTTGTAGAGCTCCTCGGTGGCGGCAACGGCGAGAATCGCCTTCAGCGCCGGTGGCCTGCGCATGGCCAGCTGGATCGAGTTGAAGCCGCCCCAGGAAATTCCCAGCATGCCGACTTTGCCGTTCGACCACCGCTGCCGCGCGAGCCAGGCGATCACCTGCTCGCCGTCCTTCTGCTCCTGCGCCGAGTATTCGCGGGACGGTTGCACTCCCCCGCTGTTGCCGAAGCCCCGTAGGTCGACTCGCGCGCCGACATAGCCATGGCGGGCGAAGTACGCATGATGGCCGTAGTCGGTGACCGCGTCGTCATCGTCTTTCCGATAGGGCAGGTACTCGAGCAGCGCCGGCACATGCTGCGCCGGCTTCAGGTCCGCGGGCATGTAGAGCGTCGCCGCCAATTGCACGCCATCCGGCATGGGAATGGAAGTCTTCACCAGCCGCACGCCATGATCGGCGGCCTGCGCGCCCACAGTGACCAATAGAAGAAACGTGGCGGCAACTGCGGCGGCGACAGCCGGAATTCTCATCGACATCTTACGGTGAACTCTTGCACACCCGGGGGTCGAAGGCTAGGTCTGCAGGATTGCGCGGACTCGCCTCGCGAGTGCGTCCATGGAGAATGGCTTCGTCAGCAACTGCATGCCGGGTTCGAGGCAGCCGTTGCCGACCACCGCATTGGCGGCATAGCCGGTGATGAAAAGAACCTTGAGGTCGGGCCTTAGCACTCGAGCCGCATCCGCCAGTTGCCGGCCGTTCATTCCCCCGGGCAGACCCACGTCCGTGATGAGCAGATCGACCCTCGGCGCCGATTGCAGCAAGCTCAGGGCGGTCCTGCCGTCCGCCGCCTCGATCCAGGCATAGCCGGCCTCGTCGAGCACCTCGACCACCAGCATCCGCACGGTCGGTTCATCATCGACCACCAAGATCATCTCGCCGCTGCCCTTGACCGTCTTCGGCGACGGGAGCGCCGCCACCGCCCCCGCCTCTGCTTCCTGGGGTCCCAGATCGCGCGGCAGGTAAAGGCACACTCTCGTGCCCTTCCCCAGCTCTGAACTGATTTGGACCTGGCCGCCGGACTGACGAACGAAGCCATATATCATCGACAATCCAAGTCCCGTCCCCTCGCCGAGCGGCTTGGTGGTGTAGAAGGGATCGAAGGCGCGGGTCATCACATCCCGACTCATACCGGTCCCGGTGTCGGTCACGCTGAGTGCAACATAGTCACCGGGGGGCAGATCGCACTCCGCGGCGGCCCGATCGTCGAGCCGCTCATTGGCGATTTCGATGGTCATGCGGCCGCCGTCCGGCATCGCATCGCGCGCGTTGATGCAGAGATTGAGCAGCGCGTTCTCCAGTTGGTTTTGATCCACCCGCACGAGCCATAGACCGGCTTGGCCGACGACCTCGATATCGATCGGCGGACCCGCCGTCCGCCGGATGAGATCTTCCATTTCGCCCACCAGTCGGCGCACGTCGGTGATCTTCGGATCGAGCGTCTGACGCCTGGAGAACGCCAGTAACCGGTGGGTGAGCGACGCGGCCCGCATGGCGGCACCTTGGGCCGCCATGATGTAGCGCTCGATCTCGTTGACCTTGCCTTCAGCAACCCGTCTTTGCAGGTTCTCGAGACTGCCGCTGATCACCGTCAACAAATTGTTGAAATCATGGGCGAGGCCGCCGGTCAGCTGGCCCACGGCCTCCATTTTGTGGGATTGGCGAAGCGCCTCATGGGCGAGTTCCCGCTCCTCGATCGCCTTGTGGATCTTCTGCTCGAGCGTTCTATTGAGTTCTTGCAGCGCCGCCTCCGCTCTTTTCCGTGCCGTGACGTCGATGGAAGCGCCCGCCAGGCCGATGATCCCGCCGCTGCCGTCACGCAACGGGGTCTTGGTCGACAGCCAGATGGCTTCCGAGCCATCGGGTAGACGGACTTCCTCCTCGATCTGCTCGGAGACGCCGGTTTGCATGATGCGGCGGTCGGTTTCCATGATGACGGCCGCTTGCTCCTTATCATCCAGGAATTCCATGTCGGTCTTACCCAGATAAAACTCCGGCGGCTTGCCGATCAGTTCGGTCGTCCCCTGATTGGCGACGAGCATCCTGCCCTCCCGATCCTTGGCGTAGACGACCCCCGGAACGGCCAGTGCAAATGTCCGGAGCAGCGCGATCAGCCGGTCGCGCTCAGCCTCGGCCGCGCGACGAGTCTCGATATCGAGAATGATGCCGGGGAAGCGACGCGGGCGGCCATCCGGCCCGAGCTCAACACGCCCGTTGGCCTCCACCCAGCGATACACCCCGTCATCGCGCCTGACGCGAAACTCGCATCGGTAGCTACCGCCGCGGGACAGCGCCTCATCGATCACCGCTTCCACCCGGGCGCGATCAGCCGCGTGGATGGCAGGGATCACCTCGTCGATGGGAAGACCGTTCTGGCATTGTTCCGGGGTCAAACCGAAAGTGCGCGAAAATCGCTCATCGGCGGTGACACGATCGAGCGGCACATCCCAAACCCACGTACCCAGGATCGCACCGGCGTCGAGGGCGAGCTGGAGGCGTTCAGCCACCGCGCGCTCGTCCTCGGAATGGCTCTGCAAGGGATGAGACTGCGGCGAAAGGGTTGCGCTCGGGCCCGTTGTTTGGAGCTGATTATTACGGCCGTCGTCCACCCGCACTCCCCTGGTCCGCGAAATTCGGGAAATATCATAGGCAGTAACCTGCGCCCCGGAGCGCCCTTAATCCTGTAGGAAAAATCTGACGCCGGGCGCCCGTCGCGAATGCGAGCCATGTTGAAATATACGAGCATGATGCACCACCGGCCGCAAGGTTGCGGGAGGTGCCGAGCGTCGTCAGGACGAGGCTAGGATGCCGCTTCGGGCGGCTGGAGGCGTTCGTTGAGCGAAACGAGTTCTTTCAACGTGTGCTCGAGCAGCATGCCCGTGGCGCCGCCAATGCCGATATTGCCGGTCTTGATCGCGAGGAATGACTGCTGGGCGATCGCAAGGAGCCGTCGGTGGTCTGCGCTATAGTCGTCGAGTTGTTGCCGCACCGATTGCGCCTGGCGGTCGCTCGACACCCGGTGAGCTTCGCCGAAGGACGCGACCGCGTCGGCAATCGCGTTGTCGAGACAGCGGTTCAACGTGCGAAATTCATCCGAGGAGATGGTGACCGTCTGTTCGACCGCGAGCGCGGTCACGGCCTGACACACATCCCCATAGTCGTGCACCACTTGATCCACGGTGAATCCACGCCGTAACAGCTCCGCACCGTGAAGCGCGGCGGTGCGGCCTATCGCGGTGGGCGCCGGAGTCGGCTCCGACTCGGGATTCCGGGCAGTCGTCGTCTGCTCGATCTTGAGGGTTTCGATCAGTTGTTCCAAGAACAAGGGCACGCCGTGCTCGATCGAGGATGCCGTTTCGGCGGGCTCAAAGCGCTTCGCCACCTTCTCCCGGCAGAGTTCGATCAATCGCTGACGATTTTGCGTCAAAAACTCGTGGAGCATGATGGAAACATAGGGAAGCTCGTCCCGGCCGTCTGTGCGGAACCGTACGAAATCCCACCTTATTCTGCAAACGCAAAACCGGATTTACGGCTCTTGGCCACGTACATCGCTTCATCCGCGCGCCGGATCAATTCGGCAGCGCTGGTGCCGTCCTTCGGAAACACTGAGATCCCGATGCTGCCATCCACCCGGACGCAGACGGGGCCGGTCCGCCCGGACACCTCGGAGGGTGCCTTGACCGCTGCCAGGATCTTGACCGCAATCATTGCGATGTGCCGGAGCTCATGCAGGGGCGTGAGCAGGCACAAGAACTCATCACCGCCATGGCGGCTCACGGTATCCTCATCGCGCGTCGCATGTGCGAGGTGGGACGCGATCGACTTGAGCAGGGCATCGCCCGCCTGATGGCCATGGGTATCATTGATGACTTTGAAATCGTTCAAGTCCACAAACATCACGGCGAGCATCCACCCGTGACGGGTCGCCTGCGCGATGCCGTGCTCCAGACGATCGTTGAACAGCACGCGATTCGGGAGACCCGTCAAGGGATCATGCAAGGCCGCATTGCGCGAAGCCTCTTCTTGTTCGAATGCCGCAGCCAGCTGATGACTGATCAGATCGCGTTCGCGGATCTCGCTCTGCAGTGCCTGATTGAGCACCGTGAGTCGCATCACCGCCTCGTGCAGACCCTGAGTGGCGGCCGCCTGGTCGTCGAGCGCCTGGCTGACACCCGGCAGGGGTCCGAGGGTCGCGATGTTCTGCTGCATCCCGGTACTCGCTGCAAGCACCGCAGCGGCGGATTGCCGCACCAGACCTTGAATGTGCTCGCCCTGCGACAGCAGGATGGAGAAATCATTGGGCACGATTGTGAGTTCCGACGGCCATGCTCCGCTAGCACTCGCGCGTTGGTTGCGATTTCATGACGTCTGCTCCTCGGTGATCCACTGCGACTATCAGTCGAGCGCCCGTACGTGTCTGTGCGCCGCCGCACCGATACCTCCCGGGAGTCGATCCATCGAGACGAGCCGATCGCAGAGGATCGTCTTACGGGGAAAGATAGACGACGAGAACGCCGAGCGCGAACGCCAGCACCGAGAGACCGACAAGCAGCAGCCACTTGTCCCGCGCCCAAAGCAGTGTCGACTTCATGGCGCCGCCTTGCGCTGGGTGAGTGTCATGGAGCTTCCATTTCGACGGCAATCGCCGTCGCTTCGCCGCCGCCGATGCACAGCGTTGCGATGCCCCGCCTGCGGCCCCTCGCCTGCAACGCATGGATCAAGGTGGTCAGAATACGTGCACCCGTCGCACCGATCGGATGTCCGAGCGCACAGGCTCCGCCATTGACGTTCACCGCTGCGGCATCGAGATCGAGCTGCTGTGTGGCAACCATGGTCACCACGGCGAAGGCTTCGTTGATTTCGAAAAGATCCACGTCGGGGGCTTTCCAGGCCAGCTGGCTCATGAGCTTCTGCACGGCACCCACCGGCGCCAGCGTGAACCACTCCGGACTGGTCGCATAGGTCACATACCCACGTACTGTCGCCAACGGCGTGAGGCTTCGTCGGGCAGCGGTGGATGCGCGCGTCAGCAGCATCGCGGCCGCGCCGTCAGAGATGCTCGCGGAGCTGGCGGCGGTGACGGTTCCATCGGCCTTGAAGGCGGGCTTCAAGGTCGCAATCTTCGCGACGTCGAGCGTTCCCGGCGTCTCGTCCCGATCAATCAGCGTCTCCGCCTTGCGGGTCTTCACCGATACCGGCGATATTTCTCTCGAGAACCCGCCGCCGTCCACGGCCGCTTGGGCTCGACGCACGGATTCCCGGGCAAACTGGTCCTGTGCATCGCGGGAGATGTTGAATCGGGCGGCGGTGGCCTCGGCGAAGCAGCCCATCAGCTGACCGTCCCACGGGCTTTGCAGTCCGTCGTAAAACATGTGGTCCAATACTTGCTGATGTCCCATGCGATAACCGGCACGGGCCTTGGGCAGCAGGTAAGGCGCATTGGTCATCGACTCGAAGCCTCCCGCCACGACCATTGTCGCGCTTCCCGCCAACAGCTGGTCGCCCGCCAGCATCACGGCGCGCATCGCCGACCCGCACATCTTGTTGACGGTGGTGGCAGGCGTGCTCGAGGGCAGTCCGGCAGCGAGCGCGGCTTGCCGGGCCGGCGCTTGACCCAACCCCGCCGACAGTACGCAGCCCATGATGACCTCATCGACGTCGGCAACGCCCAGCCCGGCATGCTTCAGCGCCGCCGCAATGGCGGCAGCGCCGAGTTCCGGGCCGGAGACGCCTTTGAAAACCCCTTGGAAGGCCCCCACCGGTGTCCGTTGGCAAGACAAAATAACGACGGGGTCTTTATTCACGACGGAAACTCCATGCGATAATCAATGCTGACGCCTAGTCTAGTCCCTCGAGCACTGCCATGGCCCAATCGTTTCTCGCTGCTTTGCAAGGGCTCCGCGCCCAGAGCGTCGGCGCCACTCGCCTGCAAGCGCCGGACGTTGTCGCCCCACGCCTTCGGGCTGCGGGCCGGTCCGCGTCCGTGCCGCTTCGCGCAGGGTTGATCGCGGGCTGTGCCCTCGCCCTCGGAATCGCGTTCTGGATGGGTGATCCAAGCGGCTATCTGCAGGCGGATCCTGCACTCGCGCGCTTACTCCGCGGCATGGCGCTCATCAAAGGCATGCTCACGCTCGGCGCGGTGGGAGCCGTTTTCTGGCGTTTCGCGTGGCCCGTCGGCACCTTCGGAGCCACCGTTTACCTCCTCGGCTCCTGCGTGCTCGTGGGCTCGACCATGCTCATATGGCAGCTATCCCACATCGTGCTTGCGGCGGTGCTATTCCATGGTGCCGCGCTCAGCCTCATGGTGTACGGCTGGCGCGAACGATAGACGATAGGGTGCTCACGACTGCCTGTCGGCAACGCTGATGGGCATGACGCCCGTACTCCACGCGATCAACCCCAGCAACGCCGCCTGCAGCGGTAACCTCAGCACCAGCGCCCAATAGGGCACCGCGAAAAGATCAGGACGCTGCACCATGTAGACGTTGGCGGGTGTGACGGCAAGCGTCAGAAGAAAGAGTCCGATCCCCGCCGCTCGTCGGGTCGGTCGCAACCACAGTCCGCAGGCGCCGAGCAATTCGCAGACACCGGTGATGAGCACCATGAGCCGCGGCCAGGGGATGTAGGGCGGCACGATGCGCATCTCCAGGCGCGTCGCCAGAAAGTGCGCCAGTCCGCCCACGAAAAACCAGAGGAAGACGAACACCAGGCCAAGGAACTTGGGCTTGGACACTGCTTGCCCGCTCAGAAGACCACTTCGACCGGCGCGCTGAAGATGTAGCCGACTCCCCGCTCGGTGACGATGTAGCGAGGTTGCGCCGGATCCGCCTCGATCTTGCGGCGAAGCCTCAAGACCTGGATGTCGATTGCACGATCGTAGACTTCGTTGTCGTACACGCGGCTGGCCTCGAGCAGCTGATCGCGGGTCAATATTCGCTCCGGGGCGGCCAGCAACGCCGCCAGCAAGTTGAGCTCCCCATTGGTGAGATTCACCGCCTCGCCGTCGCGCCGTTTCAATCGGCGGGTTCGCAGGTTGAGTTCGAACTCGCCGAACCGGTAGGCGCGCACCTCACGACCCGTCGCCGAACTCGACGCAGCGCTCCGGGTACGTCGCAGCACGGTGCGGATGCGCGCCAACAGCTCTCGAGGGCTGAAGGGTTTGGTGACGTAGTCATCCGCACCGAGTTCCAGGCCCATCACCCTGTCGGCTTCGTCCCGAACTCCCGTCAGCATGACCACCGGCACGGAGGTGCGCTCGCGCAAAGACCGTGCGATCGACATGCCATCCTCGTTCGCAAGCCGCAGATCGAGAATCACCAAATCGATCGCCTCATCGGCCAATGACTGAAACATCTGCTGGCTGCTTGCGGCGAGACTCACGCGCAGACCATTCTCACCGAGGTACTCGTTCAAGAGAATTCGAATCTGCAGGTCGTCGTCGACCACCAATATGTGCGGATGAATCGGCTCCTGCATGGCTGGGCTCCTGACCTCCGAATGAGTCAGCTGGTGACTGCGAGCAAGCGGGCCAACGCCTGGGCGAGATCGCGGCCGTGCAGCGGCTTGTGCAACACCTCGTCGATACCTCCCTCCGTCGCGCGACCGGCGAGCCGCGCATCGCCATGGCCGCTCATCAACAGGATCGGAATCGAGGGCCTCACGCGCCTGATCTCCTTCGCGAGTTCCGTGCCTGTCAGATCGGGCATCGATTCGTCGGTGAGCACCGCATCGAAGCGATCCGGGTCCCCTCGAAAGGCATCGAGCGCCAGCCGGCTGGAAACGAAGCCCACCGGTTCGTAACCGATACCGGCCACGACCTCCTCCGCGAGCGATACCAGGGGACGCTCATCATCGACGATCATCAGTGTCTCGCCGTGGCCCAAGGGCAAGGACTCAAAGGGTTCGATGGTGGGCGCTGCCGCCTCTCCCGCCACCGGCAGCCAGATCTCGAAACGCGTCCCCCGGCCGAGGGTCGAATGCACGTCGATGGCTCCCCCTAAGTCCGCGACGATGCCATGCACCACCGACAACCCCAGACCGGTCCCCTGTCCCACTTGTTTGGTGGTGAAAAAGGGATCGAAAATCCGCTCCAGAGTCTTGGCGGGTATGCCCGGTCCGGTGTCCTCGACGGTGAGCGTGATGTACTTGCCGGGCACGAGCGTGCCCCTCGCGACGGTCAAAATCTCCGGTAATTCCGCGCGGTCCAACCCCACTTTGAGCAGTCCGCCGCCATCCAACGCTTGCACCGCATTGGTACACAGATTCATGGTCACCTGATGCAGGTAGGTCGGATCGCCGAGCACTGCGGCCGTTCCCGCATTCAAGCTCCGCTCGATGCGAATACCGGCAGGCAGCGAGGCCTCGAGCAGCGCGAGCGTCTCCTCGACCACCGATTGCACGTTGACCGGTACGCTGTCGCCCAGGCCGCTGCGGCTGAAGCCCAAAATTCGTTCCACGAGCAGCTTCGCCCGTTCCGCCGCATTCATGACATTATCGAGGTAGCGCTTCAAATCGGCGTCTGCGGCGGCATGCTGAATGGCCAATTCGCCGTACCCTAAGATGGCCCCCAGGACATTGTTGAAGTCGTGCGCGATGCCGCCCGCCAGGGTGCCGATCGCCTCCATTTTCTGCGACTGCCTGAGCTGCGACTCCAATTCCTCCTTCTCGGTCTGTGCCTGTTTTTGCGCCGTGATGTCGATGGCGGAGCCCAAGAACCGGACCGGCGCTCCGGAGGCGTCGAATGAACAGCGGCCGCGCGCGAGCAGCCAATGCCACTCGCCGTTCGGATGACGAATCCGGTATTCACATTCGAAGCGGGCCCGACGGCCCTCCAAATGCTCCCGCAAAGCCGTTTCGAACCGCGCTCGATCATCCCCGTGCATCCGCACGCCTTGCAACCAGGCCGTGCCCGACATGACGGCGCCTTCGGCCCGCTCGCCATCGAGGGCCCGCATGCGCGGCGATAGATACAGTTGATCGGTGGACGCCTCCCAATCCCAATGGCCCTCGTTCGCCCCCTCCATCGCCAGCGCATAACGCTCTTCGCTTTCCCGTAACGCGCGTTGCCCGCTCGCCACCAGACGAATCTGGCGCAGCACCACGGCCAGGGTCAACGCGCTCAACGCGGCGACAATGAGGGTGCGGATCGCGACGCGGATGGTCTCATCGCGCCAGGGCTGCAGCGCGAGCGCCGCATCGCGCGTCACCACGAGCCGGAGCGGCATATTTCTGACCGTCGCCACGGCGATGAAGTCCGCATGCCCGTCGACGGGATCAAAAACCGTGGCCATCGGCTCCCGCGGCGGCGTCACCAGCGCGGGAAACCTGCGGTTGACCACATTCGCGAGGGGTGGGTTGCGCACCAGCAGCGTTCCATCGTCGCGCAGCAGCTGAATGGCACTTCCCGGACCCGCGTCGACGGCCCGATAGAATTCATTCAAAGCCTCGAGATCGACGTTGGCGGTCACGATGCCGGCGAATCGCCCCTGATCGTCTTCCACGCGACGCGACAAGATGATGGCGACCCGACCCTCCGAGCGGGTCGTCAACGGCTCGCTCATGAAGAGCCCGGTGTTCGGGTTGTCTCGTTGGGCAATGAAATAGGACCGGTCGGCAATGTTGTGATTGGGTATGGAGAATCCGCGCGACCGATAGAGCTGATTGCCTTCGGCATCCATGATCGTTACCTGACGCACCAGAGGGACGCCGGTGGTGCGGGCGGCCAAGGCGGCATCGATGCGGTCAGGCGGGATGGCCTGTCCTTCGCTGCGATACCAGCGGGCGGTGTCGGCGAGCAGGAGGTCGACGGATTGCAAACTCCACACGGTTTGCTCGGCGAGCGCATGGGCGACGTTGGTGAGTTCGCGATCATTGGCTTGAAGCGCGTAACGATAGGAACGCCAGGCGTCGTGCGCGGACGACCCCACGAAGGCGAGGATGACCAGAATCCCAAGTACCACCACGCCCACTTGCAGCCGTTCGAATCGAATCGGCCCGCCGACGGGCGACACGGGGCTCTTGACGGATGGCATGCGTGGTTGACGCCTGAGGTTTAAGAAAACTCCCCGATTATACCCCGCACCGCGCACAGCAGTTCGTGCCGGCTCAAGGGCTTGGCGACGACTTGTTGAACCCCCAGCACCTGGGCGGTGGTTCCCGAGGCGGCCAGCCCCGGCCGGAACTGACCGGAGATGGCGATGACGGGGGTTCCCGGATGGGCCGCCTGGATGTCCCGCACGCAGTCCGCGCCGGTGCGCTTCGGCATGTACACACTCGCGATCACGAGATCACAGGGAGCATCGATGGCGGCGTTACGGCAGTCGCCGAAGCGCAGGCGGTAGCCGACCCCGCCCAGCCAGTCCTGCAAAAGGGCCCGCGTCAGGGCATCTTCTTCATAGACCACGATATCGCGCTGCGCTTCCATGCGCCAACCATCGAGGGACTGCATGACGCGGCGATGTCAATCCGGACGGGCGGGGTTTCAATTGAAACAGAGCTGAAATGCGGCTGCACGGCGTCGCAGTTACCGTGTCACTCCCATGCTTGCCATAGTCAGAATTGCGCTCAGCCGGCCCTATACGTTCATCGTGGCCGCCCTGCTGATTTTCATCGTCGGCATCTTGTCGGCGCTGCGAATGCCGGTCGACATCTTCCCGAGCATCAACATTCCCATCATCGGCGTGGCCTGGCTGTACACCGGGCTGCCGCCGGACCAGATGGCCGGACGCGTGGTAACTCCCTTCGAACGGACGCTCACCACCACGGTGAACGACATCGAGCATATCGAAGCCTCCTCGTACACGACGTTCGGCATCACCAAGATTTTTTTCCACCAGGGGGCCAATATCGCCACCGCGAATGCGCAGGTCACTGCCATCGCCCAAACCCTGCTGAAACAGCTGCCGGCGGGCGAAACGCCTCCCCTCATTCTCAATTACAGCGCCTCGACCGTGCCCGTGCTGCAGCTCGCGTTGTCGGGCAAGGGCTTGACCGAACAAAATCTGGCGGACCTGGGTCTCAATTTCGTGCGCACGCGCCTGGTCACCGTGCCGGGCGCCGGCATCCCCTACCCCTTCGGCGGCAAGAGCCCGCAGGTCATGTATGACCTCGACACCGGCGCCATGCAGTCGCGGGGCTTGACCGGGCTCGACGTCGCCAATGCGCTCGCCAGCCAGAATCTGCTCACGCCGGCGGGTACCGAGAAAATCGGCGACTATGAATACACCGTCAATTTGAACAGCGCGCCCTCGAAGATATCCGAACTCGGCGACCTGCCGATCAAGAGCGTGGGGGGCGCCATGGTGTACATGCACGATGTCGCCCAGGTCCACAACGGCAGCGCCGTACAGACGAATGTGGTGCATGTGGACGGCAATCGCTCGGTGCTGCTCAGCGTCTTCAAGAACGGTGCAACATCGACCCTCGACATCGTCTCCGGCGTGAAGAAGATGATCGACGTCATCAAGCCTTCGCTGCCGGATGCACTCGAGATCAAACCGATCGGTGACCAATCGATCTTCGTGCGCGCCTCGATCCAGGGCGTCATCCGTGAAGGCGTCATCGCCGCCGCCCTCACCAGTCTCATGATCCTGCTGTTCCTCGGCAGCTGGCGCTCCACCCTGATCGTCGCGACCTCCATTCCGCTGTCGATTCTGGGTGCCATCGCCGCGCTCTCGGCGATCGGCGAGACGTTGAACATCATGACCCTGGGTGGACTCGCTCTGGCGGTCGGCATTCTCGTCGATGAGGCCACGGTGACCATCGAAAGCATCAATTACCACCTCGAACAGGGCAAGGCCGTCGAGAAGGCCATCATCGACGGCTCATCCCAGATCGTGGTACCCGCCTTCGTCTCGTTGCTGTGTATTTGCATCGTCTTCATCCCGATGTTCTTCCTCGACGGCGTCGCGAGGTACCTGTTCGTGCCGCTGGCGGAGAGCGTGATGCTGGCGATGGTGTTCTCGTTCCTGCTGTCGAGGACGCTGGTGCCGACCATGGCCAAGTATCTGCTGCGCGTGCATACGGGGGGCCACGGGCAGGCGAAACCCTCCCGCAATCCGCTCGTCCGGTTTCAGCGCGGCTTCGAGGCCCGCTTCAATCGGCTGCGGGCGTCCTACCATGGGCTGCTGGCGCTCGCCATCGAGCGTCGGCGCGCGTTCATCGGCGGCTTTCTTGGCTTCGTGGTGCTGTCCTTCCTGCTGACGCCGTTCCTCGGACGCAATTTCTTCCCACAGGTGGACGGCGGCCAGATCCTCCTGCACGTGCGCGCGCCGGTCGGCATGCGCATCGAGCAAACTGCGGCGCGATTCACGGACGTGGAAAAGGCGATCCGCTCCATCATTCCGCCGAAGGAAACGGCCGCCGTCGTCGACAACATCGGCACCTATCTGTCCTCCATCAACACCATCTACAACAACACGGGCACCATCGGCGAGTCCGATGGCGACATCACGATCTCGCTCAGCGAAGGCCATGCGCCCACCGCAGAGTATGTGAACCGGCTGCGTGCCGAGCTGCCGCGGCGCTTTCCCGGCATGACTTTCTCGTTCCTGCCCGCGGACATCGTCAGCCAGATCCTGAATTTTGGTGCGCCGGCGCCCATCGTGCTCCAGGTGCGCGGCAATGACCTCGACGCGGATTATGCCTACGCTGACAAACTTCTCGCTCAGATAAGGCACGTGACCGGGGTGGCGGATGCGCGCATCCAGGAGTCCGCTCGATTGCCGACGCTCGACGTCGATATCGACCGGACTCGGGCGAAGTTCACCGGCGTGACCGCGGCCGATGTGACCAACAGCCTGGTGGTCAATCTCGCAGGCTCCACCCAGGTGGCGCCGACCTACTGGTTGAATCCGAAGAACGGCGTGACCTATCCGATTTCTTTGCAGACGCCGCAGTATCAAATCGATACGCTGCCGGCGCTGCAAAATCTCCCCATCAATGCGCCCGGCGCACCCACCACCGTGTTGGGCGGCGTCGCCGACATCCACCGCTCGCACGGCAATGCCGTGGTGTCGCAATACGACATCACACCGATGGTGCAGATCTATGCGGCGGCACAGGACCGCGATCTCGGTGCCGTCTCCGCCGACATCCAGGACATCATCGCCAAGAACGACAAGGACAAACCGAAGGGCTCGATCATCGCCCTGGTGGGGCAGACGGCCACCATGAACAGCGCCTATACGGGTCTCCTGTTCGGCCTCTTGGGGGCCATCGTGCTGATCTATTTTCTGATCGTCATCAATTTCCAGTCCTGGAGCGATCCCTTCGTCATCATCACGGCCCTGCCCGCCGCTCTCGCCGGCATCGTTTGGATGCTCTTTGCGACCCATACCACGCTCTCCGTGCCGGCCCTCACCGGCGCCATCATGTGCATGGGTGTCGCGACCGCGAATAGCGTGCTCATCATCAGCTTCGCGCGAGAGAAGCTCACCGAGTTCGGCGATGCCACCCAGGCGGCCTTGGAAGCCGGGTTCGTGCGTCTGCGGCCGGTGCTGATGACGGCATTGGCCATGGTCATCGGCATGGTGCCCATGGCCTTGGGGCTCGGTGAAGGCGGCGAACAGAACGCGCCGCTCGGCCGCGCGGTGATCGGCGGGCTGCTGTTCGCAACGGTCTCGACCCTGTTCTTCGTGCCCGTGGTGTTCAGCATCGTGCATCGCAACTACCGTCCCCTGCCGGCTGCGGACGATCATCAAGGAGAATCACATGTCTTCGCCTGAACCCATCACCGGCCGTCCCAATCCCCGTGGACTGCGCCGGGCCGGCGTCATTTTCCTGATTCTGGTCGTCGCGACCGTTGCCTACGGCCTCGTGTCCCGATCCGCCGAGAATTCGCGATTGCGTGACATGACCGCAGCCGAAGCGGTGCCGAATGTGGCCGTGGCGGTTCCGGAGACCACCGAAAATCAGAACGGTATCGATCTGCCGGCGCGCCTTCAGGCGTTCATCCAGGCGCCCATCTATGCACGGGTCCCCGGCTACTTGAAGAGCTGGAAATACGACATCGGCGCCAGGGTGAAGGCGGGCGATGTGCTCGCGGAGATCGACACCCCGGACCTCGACCAGCAGCTGGCGCAGGCGCGCGCCGACTTGAATGTGGCGCGGGCCAATGCCAACCTCGCTCAGATCACCGCAAAGCGCTGGCAATCCCTCTCCGGCACGGATGCGGTCGCCAAGCAGGACGTCGATCAGCGCACGTTCACCTACAATGCCGATGTCGCCCAGGTGCAGTCCGCCCAGGCCAACGTCGATCGCCTGGTCGCGGAAGCAGGATTCAAGCGTCTCGTCGCACCCTTCGACGGAGTGGTCACGGCCCGCGACACCGACATCGGCGCGCTCATCAATGTGGGCGCGACGGGCGGTGCGGATTTGTTCGTGGTCTCCGAGACGGCCAAGCTGCGCGTCTATGTCAACGTGCCGCAAAACTTCGTGCCGAGCGTGCCGCCGGGCACCGAAGTGACCATTCGCGTGCCCGAGCATCCGGCCAAGACCTACAGCGGGCGAGTCGAAGCGTCCGCCCAGTCGGTCAGCCCGACCACGGGAACGACTCTGATGCAGGTGATCGTCGACAACAGCGCCGGCGAGATGATGCCGGGCGACTACGCCAGTATTCACATTCATGCGAACAGCAGCGCCAAGGTGCTTACGGTCCCCTCGAGCGCCCTGATCTTCGATGCCAAAGGGCTGTCCATCGCCACCGTGGGGGCGAATAATCGCGTCCTGCTCAAGCCGGTGACCATCGAGCAGGACCTGGGTGCCGTCATCGAGATCGCCTCAGGACTCACCGCCAGCGATCGCGTGATCCAAAACCCGCCCGACGGCATCGCCACCGGTGCCGAGGTGAACGTCATCGGTGCGCCGGCGGCCGGAGTCGCCCAAACGCAGCCGAAACGGCGCGATCAGCATGGCTAGAGCCGCTCCCGCAGCCGGAACGTGGATCGCCTGCCTCTCGATCATCGTCGGCGGCTGTTCGCTCACACCGCCGCTCAAGGTGCCGGACGTGCCGGCCGGCAATGCATACAAGGAGCTCGGTCCCTGGACCAAAGCCGAGCCCGCCGATCGGCTGCCCCGCGACAGCTGGTGGGACCTGTATGACACGGCCGAGCTCGACGACCTGGAGAGACGGCTGATTGCCGGCAATCCCACCCTGTCCGCTGCGCTCGCGAATTATGCCCAGGCCAAGGCGGTCAGTGACCAGGCGCGAGCAGGGCTGTTTCCGTCGGTCAACCTGGACCCGAGCGTGGAGCGTGCCCGCGAGTCGGTGCACGCCCCCCTCATCGGTCCGACCACGCCGCGCTACTACGATGACAACGTTCTCGGGGGCGGTGTGAGCTACGAACTCGACCTCTGGGGACAAATCCGCAATCAAGTCGCCGAAGGCAAGGCGAACGCCGAAGCATCGGCCGCCGATCTCGAGAACGCCCGCCTGTCGCTCCTGGCCCAGCTGGTCGACGATTACGTTCAGCTGCGCAGCATGGACCGCGAGGAGGTGATTCTCGACGACACGGTGAAGGCCGATGGGCGCGCACTCACCATTACCGAACAGCGCCACACGGCGGGGATCGGTTCCGGCCTCGACGTGGCTCAGGCACAGACCCAGCTCGATTCGGCAAGCTCCCAACAGGCGCAGATTCTGGCGCAAAGAGCTCTCATGGAACACGCGATCGCCGCCCTGCTCGGCCTCTCGCCATCGACGTTTTCGATCAAACCGGCCATCGTGGTGATCAAGCTGCCGGAGATACCCACGGGCATCCCCACGACGCTCTTGGAGCGCCGGCCTGACATCGCCGCCGCGCAGCGCCGGATGATCGCCGCCAATGCGCAAATCGGCGTCGCCCGCGCAGCGTATTTCCCGTCGATCAGCTTGGGTGCCCAGGGCGGCTTCCAGAGCACCTCGTTCTCGAACTGGATATCGGCCCCCAGCAGCTTCTGGGCGATCGGACCGAGTGCGCTCCTCAACGTGTTCGACGGCGGCCTGCGGCGGGCGCAAGTCGCCGAGGCCCGCGCGCAATTCGATTCGTCGGCCGCAAATTATCGCAGTACCGTCATTGCCGCCTTCCAGCAGGTCGAGGACGATCTCGCCAGCCTCAATCATTATTACGACGCGGCCCAGCAGGAGAAGTCCGCGGTCGATGCCGCGCAGCGTACGTTGGACCTGTCGCTCACGCTCTATAAACAGGGCGCAGCCGACTATCTTACCGTCGTTACCTCACAGACCGCGCTGCTGCAGGCGCAAACGCAGGCGCTCAACCTGGACACCTTGCAGCTGCGCGCCAGCGTCGATCTCATTCGCGCACTGGGCGGCGGCTGGCAGGATACTCAGCGGCTCGCCGCTCGGTAGCTGGCTCGCCGCTCGGTAGCGGGTCGCCGCTCGGTAGCTGGGTCGCCGCTCGATGGCTTGCTGCCGATCTGCGGTTGCCAGGCGTAGCCCCCGGCCGTGCCGATGATCTTGATCGGCTTGCCGAAGGCGCGTGACAGCCAGTCGCCATTGACGGCGTCGTGGGGCGTGCCATGACCGACCAGGCCGTCCTCGCTCATGACCAAAAGCCGATCGGCCATGAGCGCGAGCGACAAATCGTGGATGGCACTGACGATGGTCACGCCACAGCCATGCGCCTGTTCGCGCATCAGCCGACCGATGTCCTCCTGGTGTGGCGGATCGAGGTGTGTGGTGGGCTCATCCAGCAACAGCACCGATGCCTCGGCGGCCAGCACTCGTGCGAGATGCACGCGCTGGCGCTCGCCGCCCGACAACGTCGTGATCCGCCGGCCGGCCCACCCTTGCGCTCCGGTGGCCGCCATGGCACGGGCGATGGCGGCTTCGTCCCGCGATCGCAACGCGCCGAGCCAACCCGTGTGCGCGAACCGTCCCAGCGCCACGCACTCGGCGACGGTCAGATCGGCTGGAGCGCTGCTTTGCGCGAGCCACGCGATCCGGCGGGCCCGATCGCTGCGCGGCCAGGCCTGCACCGGTCGCCCATGCAGCCACACACTGCCATGCTCGAGATCGAGTAATCCACCCAGCGCTCGGAGCAGCGTCGACTTGCCACTGCCGTTCGGACCCACCACGGAAGTCCAAGCACCCGCATGGATGTCGACGGAGAGTCGCTCGAGCACACGCCGACCCCCATAAGAGACCGACAGTTCCCGGCCGACCAGGGGAAAGGGTTCAGACACGCCGCGCTCTGCGCCAGAGCAGGAACACGAGATAGCTGCCGCCGAGACAGGAGGTCACCACCCCCACCGGCAACTCCGCCGGCCGCACCACCCAGCGACTGATGAGATCCGCAGTCTGCAGCAGGATCCCGCCGCACAGCGGGGCGGCAATCAACAATTGCCGCTGATTGACGGGACGGGTTTCCCGCACCAAATGCGGCGCGACCAGGCCGACGAAGCCGATGGCCCCCACCTGACCCACCGTGCTCGCCGTCGCCAGCGACAGGATCGCCAACAATGACAGGCGCAAGAAGGCGATCGACAGCCCGAGCGATTGCGCAGTCTCTTCGCCGAGGGTCAACGCCGTGAGCCCGCGCGCCAGCAGAACCGTGGGCAGCATGCAGACCAGGAAGGCCGCACCGAGCAACCCGCTCGAATGCCAGTTGAGATAACCGGTACTGCCGAGCAAGAACGCTTGCATGGCCCGCCAGGTGTCCGGGGAACTCAGCAGCAACAACGATTGCACTGCGCTCAACAGGAACCCGACGACGATGCCGGCAAGCAGCAGACTCGCGGTCTGCATGGCGCCGCGCGACAGCAACACGGTCAAGCCGATGCCGCCGCAGGCACCGAGGAAGGCGGCGCCGGTGATGCCGATCTCTGCACCCCAGGCAAGACCGCTGAGCGACGTGTCGGCGGCAATCAGCGTCAGGCTGACGCCAAGACCCGCGCCCGCCGAACTTCCCAACAAATAGGGCTCGGCGAGCGGATTACGGAAGAGCCCCTGCGCAATGGCGCCGCCCAAGCCGAGCAGCGCACCGGCAAGCCAGGCGCCTGTCGCCCGCGGCAGTCGAATCTGCCACAGCACCGTGTTCGCCTGCGCGTCGGGGGACCGCAGCCACTCGATCGACGTGCGAAGGCTCGAGGTGCCGATCAGCAAACTGAGGGCGGTGAGAACCAGCGTCAGCACCGCGCCCGCCGCGAGCCACAAAGCGAAACGTGAGACGCCGGGATCGGGGGCGGGCTGCACCGCTTCGGGAACTGCCACGGCGTCCGGGTTCATGGCAAAACGTGCTCCGGGCTCATGGGGCCACGTGCCCAAGGCAAGCCGCGATGGCCGCGAAGCCCTCCGCCACTCGCGGTCCCGGCCGAACGATGGTGTCGGTGGTGTCGCGGTCAAAGGCACACACGCGGTGTTCCCGCACTGCGCGTAGCTGATCCCAGCCGGGTCGCCGTTTGAGTTCAGGCGCATCGGTTGCCGAGATGAAGATCACGTCGGGATCGTGCCTGACCACATACTCGGGATTGAGCTTGGGGAACGGCCCCAATTCGGCTGTCACGATATTGCGCGTGCCGAGACGCGCCAACATTTCACCGATAAAAGATTGCGGACCGGCTGCATAGGGGCCGCGGTCGACCTCGTAATACACCGACGGTGTGCGGCCGCTGAGCGCAAGCCGTGCGCCGACGGCGGCATCGTTGACCGACCGTTCGATATCGCGGTTGAGCTTGATTGCCTGGTTCGGCACACCGAGCACCGCGCCGATGGCCGTCACACTGCGCGCAATATCCTCATAGGTTCGGGTCTCGACATCGAAGGTGACGACGCCCAGCTCCCGCAGACGTTCGGTGATCCGCGCCGCATGGGCAAGAATGACCACGTCGGGCTGCAAGCTCACGATGAGCTCGATATCGGCATCATCGAGGCCGCCTGCTTTGGGAAGCTTCTGAACCATTGCCGGCCAATTCGAGTATCGGTCGGTGCCCACCAGCCGCGCGCCTTCGCCCAAGGCGCACACGGTCTCAGTGATCGACGGCAGCAGCGTGACGACGCGCTGCGGCGGATGGTCGAGCCTCAGTGTATGGTGTGCGGCATCCTCCAAGACGATCGGAGCCGCACCATTGGGCGCCGCCGTGATCTGCGCCGCGGCACTCGGCCTCCCAGCGATTGGCGCCCCGGCAATCGCCGCACAACCCACGATCAGCCGCAGCCAGGCGCCTAATGCGGTCCTCCCTCGCACGTGCCTCACTCCTTGACCGTCAACGGCAGGCCCGCCACCATCAACAGCACGCGATCACACAGAGTGGCAAGCCGCTGATGCAAGTTCCCGGCAACGTCACCGAACCGCCTTGCAAGGGCATTGACCGGCATGATCCCCAAGCCCACTTCATTGCTCACGAAGATCAGCGTACCGGGTAAGCCCGGCAAGGTCGCGAGTAACGTGTCGACTTGCGCCGCCCCGCCATCAGCCGCTTCCTGGCACAGCAGATTGGTGAGCCATAGCGTCAGGCAATCGACGATGACCACGGAGTGCGGCGCGGCTACCTTGGCAAGGACTTCCGCCAAGTGCAAAGGCTCTTCGATCACCCTCCAATGCGCCGGCCGCGAGGCGCGATGTGCCGCGATACGCTGCGCCATTTCCGCATCCCCCGCGGTGGCGGTCGCGATCAGCGTGGTGGGGCCGGCGGCGCGGCTGGCGAGCGTCCCCGCGTAGCGGCTCTTGCCCGAGCGGACTCCCCCAAGCACGAGGATTTTCATGCCTGCGACTGCTCGGTCGAGCTAACACGATCGCTGACGTCCAGGCGATCGCTGATCGTAAGACGATGAACTGAGCCATAGCGGATCGGAGTACCGAGAACCGCCGACAGCTCGCATCCCTGCGCTCGGGCCAGCGCCACCCGGATCACGCCGGCATGGGTCACGGCGACCACCGCATCGTGATGTAAGCAGCCTAGGCGCTGCAAGAAGCGCGTCCAACGCTCGAAGACTGCTTGCGCACTTTCTCCGCCACCGGGTGCGTAGCCCCACAAATCATTCGCCCAGGCGTCGAGTTCGGCTCGCGGGATGCTGTCCCAAGGCAACCCTTCCCAGGCACCGAAATCGATTTCGAGCAAGTCCTCATCGAGGGTCGGCGCTGCCGTGAGCGCGCGCGCCAGATCCTGACAACGGGACAGCGGACTCGTGAACACCGGCGCATTCTCCAACACGCGCGCCGGAATGCCACGCCGCACCGCATCGACTGCTGTCAACTGCGCCGCCTTCGGCACCCCGACGTCGCGTCGGCCATAACACACACCGACGACTTCGCTGGGTTCGGGATGGCGAACGAGGTAGAGCTGCACGGCGACGCTCAGCCGCTGCCCGCAGACCGCAACAGCGGTAGGACGGCGAGCATCGTCAACAAGAACACCAATTCGGCCGTTTGCTGCGTAGCACCGAGGCAATCTCCCGTGTACCCGCCGATGCGGCGTTTGAAGTACCTGGCCGCGAGCCACGCGCTCAAGGCGGCGACGAGCGTCGCCGCCGCCAACAGCGCGGCGACCCAAGCCATGCGAGCGACCCAGGGCGCTGCGCCGACCGACGCCGCGGCACCGACCGACGCCGTGGCGCCGAGCACCCACGGTGCCACCGCCACGGCGCCGATCAGACCGCTCAACACCCAATCGGCACCAGAGAGGCTGTCGGCCAAGGGCTTTGATTTCCCGCCCTCTTCGCTACGCACGTAGTCGAGTCCCCAGATGAGTCCGATGGCGCACCAGCGGCTGACCATGTGCGAACTCACGACGACTGGCGGGATGACCGCATCCGGCAGAGCGGCCAGCACTGACCATTTCAGCCCCAGCATGAGGGTGATACCCATGGCGCCATAGGCACCGACCCGCGAGTCCTTCATGATGGCGAGCACCCGCTCCCGGCTAGCCCCGCCGCCAAAGCCATCGCAGGCATCGGCGAATCCGTCTTCGTGAAAGGCGCCGGTGACCAGCAGCGAGACCGCCATCATCAGGCCGATGCTGACGCTTGCGGGAAAAACATGACGGCACAACCACCATGTACCCGCATTGATCCCCCCGACGAGCACTCCCACCAGCGGAAAATAGCGGGCCGAACGCGTCAGCCACACGGGTTGAAATGCCGGCAGCGGCGGGACGGGTAGGCGCGTCAGGAACTGCGTCGCGACCAGGAACAGCGTCACCTGCCGCGGCCTCGTCACGGCAGCAGCTCCTTGCGCGGTACCAGCGCGTGGCGCGGCATCAACTCTTGTCGCTGACGCCGGCGCCCGAAAAGGTCGCCATCTCGGTGAACAAATGCAGTGCCGCTCGAACCACCGACAACGCCACCGCAGCACCGCTGCCCTCCCCTAGGCGCATACCCACATCCAAGAGCGGCTTGACCTGCAAGTACTCGAGCAGCGGCCGATGCGCGAGTTCAGCCGAGCAATGACCGAAGATGCAATAGTCGAGTACCCTGGAATCCAGGCGCGCGGCCAGCGCCGCTGCCACCGTCACCGTGAAGCCGTCGACGATTACCACCATGCGCCGGGCGGCTGCACCCGAGATGGCGCCCACCAGCATGGCGATCTCGTAGCCGCCGAATTCACTGAGCAACTCCACCGGATCGGACGGCACCGCGCGACGCGCGAGCGCAGCCTGCAATAGGGCCCGCTTGCGCTCGAGCCCTGCATCATCGAGACCCGTGCCCCGTCCCACGCACTCGATCAACGGGATGCCGGTGAGCGCATGCATGAGCAGCGCGGCTGAGGCCGTATTGCCAATGCCCATCTCGCCGAACAACACGGTGTTGCTCCCGGGCGCAGCGGCTCTCGAGAGGACCTCGCGGCCACGCTGCAGCGCCTCCCGGCATTCCTCCGCGGTCATTGCCGCTTCGTCGACAAAATCCCGCGTGCCACGGCGGATCTTGGCATCGATGAGCCGCGGCTGTACGCCGCAATCCGCATCGACGCCCGCATCGACGATCCACAAATCCACGCCCTGAAGCCGCGCCAAGACGCTGATCGCCGCGCCGCCGGCGAGAAAGTTCGCCACCATCTGCGCGGTGACGGCACGCGGATAGGCACTCACGCCGCGTTGCGCGATGCCATGGTCGGCTGCGAAGACCACCGCGCAGGGCGCGTCGATGGTGGGGTTGAGAGTCTGCTGGATGGCGCATACCTGCGCCGCCAGCGACTCCAGGCGCCCGAGCGCGCCCAGCGGCTTGGTCAGTGAATTCAACCGCTGCAACGCAGCCTCGCGCAGGGTCTCATCGAGGCGCGGCACGGGAGGAATCGTCTCGATGGTCATAGTCTCGCTCGCACACCGGCGAATGCGGTGCGACCCCAGGTTCCGTATTGATAAACCGTCTCGTACCACTTGTTGGTGATGTTATCGACCCGCGCATAGATGTCGAGTTTGTCGGTGACGAGATATGACACACGGATGTCGAGCAAAGTGTACCCCCCCAGACGTACGAACCCAGCGGGATAGACATTGAAGTTCTGATCGAGGCTCGGCCCGCCATAGCGCGCCGCGACCGTCGTCTGAACACTCCGTGGCCACTGGTAGCTCAGCGATAGATTGGCTGCATCTTCCGGACGCTCAATCAGCTGTTGACCATAGGTGGGCGATCCCGGAGTCTCGTCAACGGTTTTGATGTGCGAGTAATTGGCCGCCAGTGTGAGGGCGGAGGTCAATTGCGCGGTCGCCTGCAGCTCAACACCGCTCGCCTTTGCCCGATCCGTGTTGGCGTAATAGCCGCCCTCCTGCCCCAGGGTCGCGCAGAGCGGACTGCCTGGACAATCCAGGAACTCGATCAAATTGGTGAAATGAGTCAAAAAATAAGTCGCCGACAGGGTCACCCGATCGTTCCACCCATGCTGCTCGACACCCAGGTCCCCGCCGGTGGATTTTTCCGGTTTCAGAGCGGGGTTGCCGTACGGACTATAGAGTTGATAGAGCGACGGCGCCTTATATCCCTGGTTGAAGCTCGCCCGTAGGACGGTGGACGACGCCAAATTCCACGCCGCTGCAAACTGGCCAGTGTCATGCTGACCAAAGGAATCGTAGCGATCATGTCGTTCGCCCGCGGTCAGGGTCAGGCCTGACACCACCTCGCCTTGCAGCTGTACGTATTCCCCCACTTGTCCGGTTTGCGCGTGCGCGGGAGGGGGCGAGGAAACGGTGTTCGAGTCTGACCAACTCTTCTCCTGCTGCAGGCCGAATACCGCCTGATAGCCCTGAACAATGGCCCATGTGCCCTGGTACTCCAGGCGCCTGTTATCGCCCTGGTAGCGATCGCTGAGGGAAATGGGATCGACGGCGCTGTTATAAAATTGGGTTTGCGTCGTCGTGTACTCATAGGCAAAGCGGTTCTTCAACCGGTCGTCGAAAACATTGAAATTGAGGCCGGTGTAATCGACCAACTGCCGCTCGTCCTCGTATTGCGGCTCGTTGGCAAGGAGGAAGGTGATGGGTGAATAGCCATCGTAGAAGACCCGGCTCGTGGTCCAATAAGCGCGTTCATCGAGCTGCACCTCGGGGGTGAAGTCGTAAGTGGCCCGCCCGGAGACCACCGAGTCATGAAAGGGGTCGGTGATCGTGCCGCCATACCGACGGTCGAGCGCGGGAATGCTATCGGACTCATAGTAGGTGGCGCCGAGGCGGAAACTCCACGCGTCCGCTTTCTCGCCAATACTCGCTTTCGCGAGGGCGGTGCCCAAACTGCCGCCCTCGGCCTGGCTCTCGGCGCTGAAACCCGGCTGCGGCTCGCTGGTGATGATGTCGATCACCCCGCCGATCGCCTGGCTGCCGTAGAGCGTGGATTGCCCCCCGCGTAGGATTTCGATGCGCGAAATGTCGCCGACGAGCAGATTCCCGAAGTCCAGATTGCCGGCAGTCGAGGAAGGATCATTCAACACCACGCCGTCGATCAGGACCAATGTGTGATCGGAATCGGCACCGCGAATATGCACACTCGTACTGTTGCCGGGACCGCCGTTGCGGCTGAAGGTGATGCCGGGCGTCGAGGCCAGGAGGTCGCTCACGGCGATTTTCTGGCTCTCTTGAATGGTCTGTTGATCGAGTACCGTCACCGAATTGCCCACCTTGGACAAGGGTTCCGGTGCACGGTTGGCGACGACGACCACCTCATCCAACGAGTTTCCATCCTCCGCCGCATGCGCTGCTGGCAGGAGGCCGCAGTCCAATGCAATCAATGCGCACAACGCCACCGCGCAGGCAAAACGCCCGCAGGCAAAACGCCCCTGTTTCGTATTCAAGGCAAGCTCCCGAAGGTCGACGCCAGTCCCATGGATCGGGTTCGACGGGGTCTCACAGAGCAAACGACACGCGCGGCTCCGCAGGACCCGCGCCAAACGCGGTTCCACACTCCGTCGCCACGAGGGATGTTCCTATCGTTCAGCGCACCCCGGCTGCTCGATGGGCGACTACGACAAGCAGGTCTCCTGGCTCGCGGCTTGAAAGTCCCGGCATCGCCTTCCCGGATGTTTGACGATCCAGTGGCCATGGACGCTGGGCACACCGCTTACAGTTGCGGGGGCAGCCCGGGACTTGAACCCGAGTTCCCTTTGAATCCCCGTGAGGGGAACTTGTCGTAACCCGCGCACGTTGCCGCAAATTCTTGGCGCGGTCAACCGGCGGGACTTCTTTTAGGTGCGCTCGAGTTCGTCCCAGTAGTCCGTGTGCACGAAGTTCTCGAGCGCAACGCGCTCCGCCCAGTTTGTGATCTCCAGCTGCGGCTTGGGGTAGAACTCATCGACGAGCCCAATGCACAACACGGCAACGGGCTGGCTCCCTTCGGGCATGCGCAGCAATTGCCGCAAAGTTTCGGGTTCGAACAGCGACACCCAGCCCAGCCCCACGCCCTCGACCCGCGCCGCCAGCCATAAATTTTGGATTGCACAGGCCACCGATGCGAGGTCCATCTGCGGCATCGTGCGGCGCCCGAACACGTGTTGCTCGCGGCCCGGTGCCAGGCCCACAACCACCAGCTCCCCGCACTCCATAATGCCCTCAACCTTGAGCCGCATGAACTCATCATCGCGCGCGCCCAAGGCCTCGGCGGTGCAGCGCCGCTCCTGATCGACGAGCGCATGGATGCGGCTGCGCAAAGCGCGATCACGGATGTGGATGAACCGCCAGGGCTGCATCAGGCCCACGCTCGGCGCGAGATGCGCGGCGTACAGCAGGCGAGCAAATACCGCGGGATCGAGAGGGACGTTCGAGAAATGGCGCATATCCCGCCGTTCCCTCATCACCCGATAGACGGTTTCGATCTCTTCTCGAGTAAAATCCCCCATGCGTCATCATCGCATGGCTTGCCGCCCGCATCCAGGCCAGCCGCGAGAGTCCGACGTGCATGGGGTGTGGAATGCTGAATACGAGTCAACGTTGAATCGATGTCGATGTTGAGTCCCTATCCACAGCGCATCGTTTGCCTTACCGAGGAGCCCACGGAGGTTCTCTATGCGCTCGGCGAGCAGGATCGAATCGTCGGCATCTCCGGCTTTACCGTGCGCCCTGCCCGGGCGCGCAAGGAAAAACCGCGGGTGTCCGCGTTCTCGAGCGCCAAGATCGAGCGCATCCTCGATCTGCGTCCTGATCTTGTGGTCGGATTTTCCGATATCCAGGCCGATATCGCCCGCGAACTCATCAAGGCGGGAGTCGAAGTCTGGATCAGCAATCATCGCTCCGTTCTCGGCATTTTGAGCTATGTGCGCCGCCTCGGTGCCATGGTCGGTGCGGCTGACCGGGCGCACCGCTACGCACTCGAGCTCGAGCACCGAATAGAACAACGACGGCAACACTCCTCGCTGTTTCCGCGTCGACCGCGTGTCTACTTCGAGGAATGGGATGAGCCGATGATTACCGGCATTCGCTGGGTGAGCGAGCTCATCACGATTGCCGGCGGCGAAGACATTTTTCCCGAGCGCGCCACTCACCCGCTCGCCAAGGATCGCATCATCGCGGATCCCGCCGAGATCATTCGCCGCGCTCCTGAGATCATCTTTGGGTC
>Ga0209208_10000653_pt1 | contig 46190 bp, 42 predicted proteins | sample S1TSphfallax_3_FD_187694 | JGI IMG/M metagenome (GOLD analysis project Ga0209208, IMG submission 187694) | Host-associated microbial communities from peat moss isolated from Minnesota, USA - S1T2_Fd - Sphagnum fallax MG (SPAdes) (version 2) | ecosystem: Host-associated > Plants > Peat moss >...
ATAGAATTTTAATTGGTAAACAGTGTAATTTGGTAAACATTCGCGGGTAAAGAATGTTATGACAAGGTGCTAAATGAAGAATTTTAAAGAATTTTAAGTTGCAAAATGAAGAATGTCATCACTAGGATATGATGGTAACAAGAATATCACCATATCTATTTATCAAATTTTGGTCTCCATTTCACAAGGCTTACAATGGTTGTTTAACGCCAACATATTCAAGATTGTTAGCAACATTATGTCCAAAACCTCACAAAACGTTATGTTCACATTAAGGATAGCTACTTCTATGGTCAATGATGTTGAACATGTTATGCAAATCAGGCTAGAAAACACTATTGTCAAAGGACCCTTCCATGTTTCATCCAAGTCACAATACATTGTTCATTGACTAATGTGATTCCTCTAATGACGATGGAATGTTATCTAATTCTTCCCACCCTTTAATGTCCTTTCCTTTGATTGAATTAGGGTTACATAAAGTTCATGAATCCATTCCATGTTTGGCATCTACTAGTACCTCCTCTGTCCTAAGTTTCATTGATTACCTTCAGGCCATGGTTATTGCCCTTCACTTTGCTTTTGAGTTACGATCTTTAATTAAATTAAATTATTGATTTACAAGGTTTTGTTGGTTCCTATGAAATTCAACAGTGATGTGTTTTTTGAACTTATTCTTGTTGAAAACTCGGAAAGGCACTCTAGCCAAATGTAAGGAACAAACAAAAAATATGACGGTCATGTTTGGTGTAATGTGAAAACAATGAACGTTATGAATGATTTCAATTTTGTTTTTTGGAAAGCATAGTGCTTGGGTCATTTGCAATGTTGTAATGAAAAATGCAAATGTTTCATTTTTGATAGTTGTTTCAACAAAATTGTTTAAACTAACGATTTTTTTTCTTCATTTCAGTAAACAAACATTTTGTCTAGGTTTCCCATTTTGCAAAATCTACTCAACCCCTCGCTTTTATGTTGACACATGTGTCGCATGCATGTATTACATTGTCCACAAATAGATCAATTTGATTCAAACAACGATCCATCTTGGTACACATTACCATCCGACAGTTGATGGGAGGCATAAATTAATCATTATTATAAAAACATGTTATTTTGACTAAAGAATCCAATCAAGAAGGACCCCATTTGGATGGACATCAAAGGATCATCATAGTAACCTAGATAAGTTGATTTAGGCATGTCCTGCGTGATTGGAACGGTCTTTTTGGTTGGTAGACTAATGAACTATTTGACTTGTCATTATGACTATTAGATAATGGACCATTTGACTAGTCAAATTTCTACCCAATTTTCTTTTGGATTATTATCCAAAAATAATTGTGTAGGTAGGTAGGTAGGTAGGTCGTAAAAAGGTAAATAGGTAGGTGATAGTGAAGCCTAGCTAATTGAACCTAGTCTATTTAACCTTCCTAACTTAACCTAACCTACCTTAACCTAACTTACTTATCTTAACCTTTTAAGCATGTATATAGGTTACAATTATTCGGAATTGAACCCCTCACCTCCCCAATGAGAAACCAAGTATTTATTAATGGACTACCACGTACCTTCCAAAGTTCACAAAATTTGTCAAGTTTTTTATTTCATTTATTTATTTCACATCATTAGTTATGTAGGTTACATGATGTTTAATAGGTGTAGGGGTAGGTAAGTAGGTAGGTAAGGATTTTGGATGTTAGGTGGGAAGTAAAAAGTAGGTGGGTATGTAAGGATCCATTATGGTAGGTGGGTACGTAAGGATGTAGGATGGTAGGTTGGGAATAGGTGGTAGGTAGGTAGGGTTTTATCATAAGAAATGTTTTTGTTCTTTTTCATCCCCACACATTATGACTATTGTTACATTTGACTACATTTTAACTACCATTTTAAGTTTACAAATGGCATATTGCATTAATTAATGGTCAATATTATTCATAGTTGTTACGTTCATTATGTTGTTCATTTATAAATATAAATTGGACCTTATTTAATTATTTAATCATTTCAAATTGTTGATGTGGAAATTGAGGTAACCTTAACTTTATTTACACAATGCATTATAATGGGTTATTGATTTTTTTTGACATTTTAAAAACATCAACATGGTACATGAGTTGAACTATCAACTTTTAACATGCTAAAATATGACACTTAGGAGTTGCATTTTACATTAACCACAGTCTATTAAAACACATTTATATTGGAATGAATTAGTGATTTTTTTCACATATCCTCAATTATCAAAGTTGAACCATTCATTTTTAATATAGTAAAACCATTATCCAAAAATTTCATTTCTCACTTATTATATTATATTAAAACACATATTCTACAATTATATTTGAATGTTTTAATTTTTTTTTTTTCACATTTTTTGAGCTATCAACATTTTTACATGAGTCAAATCATCCATTTTGACTTTACTAAAACCATTATTCTTCCCTTAGTTTGTTTTAAACACCATGGAAAAATTTATTCTTATGAATGTTCATGATGTTACACTAAAAACACCCCAAAAATAATCCCTAAAATTTCCCCAATTTTTTTTCATGTATGAAAAAAATCAATATTAAAAAAGATTAAAATTAAAAATTTATGAGTATTATTATTACTATTATGAAAAATTATCAATATTTTTTTTTATTATTATTATAAACATGGTTTATTAAAAAAAACTTTTTTTGCTACATGTTAATATTTAAATATCAAGAGGTGATTTTTTTTTCATTTGATAAATAAATAAATTATAAATGGTGATGATAATAATGACATCAATGATTTTTTCTAATCTTTTCATTTTTAAAATTTTGTAATCTTCTTCAAGATCATCCATAAAAACTTTTAATCATTTTTTGGCTATAAACCATACATGGAGGTACAAATTTGTTTAAATATTTCTATATTTTAGTTACAAGTCCTAGAATCCATTATAGAATTACACCATTTTAAAAATATAAAAATGTCAAAAAAATCTTAAAATATTTTGTTAAAGTTGATTGTCTTTTTTTATGATTACAAAATGGTGGATATTCATCAAAGAAAAATTAAATTGCATCATTAATATTTATTTTAATTAAAAAAGGATAATGTTTATAATAATTTCAAATATTACAAAAAAAAAATTGCAATAAATTTGATATTACAATTGTTTATGTGTTTAATGTTGCAATTAATAAAATCAATTAAAAAACTTTTACTTATTAGGAGTAACCTTCTTTCTTTGAATTTTTTTTCAACTTTTTGGTTTTTAATTCTTAAACTGAAATAAGTGTAAACATATTCTTACATATATATATATATTGCGATTTTTTTTCAAAGTTATATATATATATGATTATTCTTATTAAAAAAATATGGTGTTAATAATTAAATGGTTATATTGACTATTTAATTAATGTTTCTTCTAGTGGTTAATTTTTGCCAATTTAAAGGGACAACAACATTAAGAAATTTTTTTGAAAGGATTTTTTTAAATTTCAAATATATATTTTCAAGTTTCTTACGATAAAATATAATAAGAAACCATAATATTAAAAGATTTAAACAAGTTTCTAACAACACAACTTGTCTATAACCAAATGTGGTAAATGTTTTATGGATGAATACCAATTTAACAGCATTGCAAAAATAAATAAATGAATAGTATCTTATCATATTGAGGAAATAAAAAAAACTTGCAATTCCATAAAAAATGGACATGTTTTATGTATTGAAAATAAAATTGTAAAAGATTGAATGAATGCATTTTTAAATTGATATTGAATTTACAAATATTCTAAGTTAATTTAAACAAAAAACATTTGTACATTTATTCATGACATGAAATTTTAAGTTAGTTTTTAAGCCTTTTAAATTTATTTTTTATAAATTTTAATTTTTTGAATAATTGTTTTTTATGTTTTCACTACAATTCTTAAACCCCATTATAAAATTATATCATTAAGAAAATAAATATTTATTAATTTTTTTTTGAAATAAAAAATCCTTTTCTTTTTAATGTTGATGGCCCTTTTTATGTTTGCAAAATGGTGGGAATTCAACAAAAAACCCCCTTTAATTACATTATTAAAATTAGTTTTAAATTTTTTAAAATTTGGATAAGGTTTATGATGATTTCAAAAATTGAGCTTAAATGTTTCAAATAAATTCCATTATTTATGTATTTGTTTTTTGAATTATTAAAATTATTTACAAGTAACAATTTTTTTTCAAAAAAATTATCCTAATTTTTTGGCAAGTTTTTTCTCGTTTACATTTTTCCCTGAATTTGCACTATTTTTTCCCCTTTTTTTTCCCAACACGAATTGCCAAGTTAAGAAAATTCAAAACCAAAAAAACATGTTGGTTGGGGGCAAGGGGGGGGGGGGAGATAATCCAATTATTTAAAATCCAAAATTTCACCAAATTAAATTGTGTTTCCTTTTATAAAAGAAAAAAAATGTAAAATATATTTTTACATCATTACATTTTTTTGTTGTGAATCTTTTTCAAAGTTATGTAATTAATCATTGGTATTAATGTATGATTAATCATGCTAAACAAATATAATCTTAGTAATTAAATGGTTATATTTATTACTTTTTTTTAATGACCAATTTCTATCAATTTAAGGGGGCAATAACATTATGTATATATGAGGAAAAGGGGTTTCGGCCAAATTTAAAGTATATACTATTGTTTTTACAATAAAATATCATAAATAACCATAATATTGAAAGATTTAAATAAGTTTCCGACTACACAACTTATCTATAACCAAACGTGGCAATCTTCTTATGGATGATTACCATTTTAACAACATCATAAAAATAAATAAATAAAATTATACCTAATCACAATGAGGAAAATAAGAACTTGCAATTCTTCAAAAATTCAACATATTTTATGTAATAAAATAAATCATAATAAATGCACTTTTGAATTCACATTGAATTTACAAAGATTTTAAGTCAATTTAAACAAAAACAAATTGTTGATTTATCAATGAAATGTTATTTAAAGTTTTTTTTGTTTTACATTGCAAATTTAATTTTTGTAAATTATAAATAAAAAAATTGAATACATTATTAATAAGCTTCAAGATCATCTTCTCATTCATACCATTGGAATAGATTTTGCAAAAGAAAATGTATGTTAAAATTTGAATTTCCTAAACAATTTCATGCCAAACATGATAAATTTAAACTTTTTCATCATTATTCATAAAGTGTTGAAGTGGTTTGGTGGTTAAAACTATAGTGTGTTTACATGAAGTCTTGGGTTTAATCCTTGATGAATGCAAGTTTTAATGTTTTTTTGTACCAATGCAATATACATACATATACATAATGGTGAATATGCAAAAATGTACATCATGCTTAATGGTGTCAAAACTTTTATGTTGACAAATTGTTTTTTAAAAAAAAACTTAACTTTTTTTCATGGCATGCATGTTGTGACAAAAATGTAATTCGTGATTCCACAATTCAAAGATATATGATGTGGTGTGTTATTCCATGTCATATTAACTTGGGACCTCATATATCCATGTCATAATTTTGTAATTAAAAATTATTTAATGCAACATGTGACTATCTAAGATGATTATAAATATTTCACTAATTTTTTTTTAATTAATTGGTCCTTTTGAACCAAAACCATACAAGTTGCATAGTAGTCCATTTTGTCATATTTATCTAAAAACCTAATGAATTTGGGTAGTGGAAAAAGAAAAGATTTTTTCTTGTGTATGATGATAGGTCGAAAGTAGGAGGTAGGTAATTAGGTTGTATGATGGTAGGTGGGACATATGAAGTAGGTAGGTAATTAGATTGTATGATGGTAGGTGGGACATATGAAGTAGGTAGGTAATTAAGTTGTACAATGGTAGGTGGGAAGTAAGAAGTAGGTAAATAGATAGGTAGGTAAGGATATAAGATAATAAGTGGGAAGTAAGAAGTAGCTTGGCAAGTAAGGATGTAGGATGGTAGATGGGTAAGCATGTAGGTAAACAAGTTGGTATGTAGGTAGGCCTAGGCTATTGCCTAGCTTAATTAATAGTTATCTTAACCAATTAACTAGCATAGGATGTCCCATTTGATTAAAACACCATTGTCCATCTTGATTAAGGATGTCATTTTGCTTTGTCCAACTTGATTAAATGTCTTGGAATTGATTAGTTCAGCCATTGGTCATTTTGACAAAGGTGGTCATTTTTGTTCAACTTGACTAGATGTTCAAATTGATATATAGTCAAATAGGTCACTTTAATCAAGTTTACTATAAAAAATACACATGTCATTCAAGCCTTGAACCTATAGTCACAATGGACATGTCCACTAATTAAAAAGGACTTGTTAGTCCACTTGGACCTTTTAGAAAACCATGAATTATAGGAGTGGGTTGTCCCACAAGTCAAATTCTTGTTCAAGGAAGAAGTTTGCAACGCACCCCATTTGCAATAAATTCTACAATTGTTTTGTCTCAAACAAAACATTTATATTTGTGCATTTACTAAATGAGGATGGGGATGTCCAATGGAACTTCATTAAGGTAAGAAACTAAATCAAATGATGGACAAGTTCACAAAATTTTGCTTTCCCAACGTTAAGAACTTTGTTCCATCCTTGAAGCATCATCCGAGGAGCCAAGGCTATCTTTCCACCATTCTAGCCTGTAAATATAGAAGTGGATACAATTACATTCAGGATAATTGTTTCCTAGGTCAACCATTTTTTTTTAAACATGTTTTTTTTCAAAATGTCCACGCATAGAGATGTTAGTGGATTGGATTTGGTGTAATGGATACAAGTTGGCAACAACCTTCAAACATGTTGGGTTATGTTTTCATGCAAAATGAGTCAATGGATGGACGACCTTGGCCTACCACATGTATGGTTTGATTTATTGTAAAGTGACGACTATTGATGTTTACAATACGCAATTAGAAGACATAGATGTTCAATGTGTGATGTGGCAATAATTAAACAAGGTGGCAGCGAAAAATGGTGTTCTACATCCAAACTTTAAAGGCTTCATGGTAAATCTCATTAGACCAAAACATGGTTTTTATGACATGTCTTATTTGACTATAATTGAATTAGATTTGTCGTTTATGCCATGTTTAGTCATTTTTAAAATCATGAATGCCATGAGAGTTGTATAGGATTACTCATGTATGTCATGTTTTGGTGTAATGTACACAATGTTAGGCCAACTAGAATGTCGTGCCCATTATGTACAATTTTGGTGACCCAAGTGAACCAATGGTTGACAAAAAATGTATTTATTACTTTCATTAGACTTAATTCATGGATAGGCACACAAAACAACAAATTAAGTTGGAAGTGCATGAATGACATAAGGCATTATGCTATGAGTACAAAAATGCCACATTGTTGGAAGAGGTTGATGTTTGGTATGTGGCCATTCAATGTTAGCCAATATTCCTTTCAAGCAGTTGATGAAATTAGACTTCAAAAAGTTGGAGAATTGGTTTAGTTTTTGGCACTTGTATCAGGTAATGGGAAGGGTTTATGAAACATGTTAGGTTTTAGACACCCTCCCACATCCTTCATTGTATTGCATCTTTGTTACATCTTTAGAAAATTCTATAACATAGGTAAAAAAAAAGTTGACATAGATTTATGTTGTTTTGAAAATATATATTTTATAAGAGGTTGTAGACATGCCTACATGCAACTTGTTATAACCATGCATAATGTTTAGCTACAATAATAAGGGAAAAGAAGATTTCTTATTTGTATGTTACAACAACTAATGAAGATTTCAAACAAACAACATTATATTACCTATCCAAGAAAGGTGGTCATTTTGGCCAAGGACCTAACAAAAATGAATTTCTTTGCAAAGAACAACCATCTCTAGTGATCTTATTCAACTTGCAAATGGGGTTCAAAGATACGCCCTTGGTACAATCTTGACATCCACAATTGCCCACTCGAAAAGTGAGGAAATATTTGGTTTTTACAATTGGAAATTGAATTTGCTATCTAGATTAGAAGGGGATTCCCATTAACACAATCATATCAATTTTTCTCACCCACATGTTAACACATTATCTATCAAATCCCTTGTGCAAACAAAAGGGGTTCCCTTTGGTTTTCTTTTGGCTTTGATTAGCTTCCACACATAGTTCCTTTTGATGGTTGTGTTGAGGTCTTGGAAGTTCCATGTGGAGATGGATTGTGGCCATAGAATGTTGTCCACCAACGTTGTTTGTATAATGTTCAACATTGCAAAACACCATGAAACATTTTTGCACTACAAAGGTTTGTAGTTGGTATTCATGTTTCAACTTACTTTAATTTGTGATCTTAGTTCCCAAATGCACCCCTGAAACTTCATAAATTATAGTTTTATGCTAACAACATGATTCGTTGTGTGGGTGATACCAAGTTGAACCATGTCATTGATAGACCAGTTGTACTTATTATTTGGCCTAGGAAAACATAAACCAACCTCATTGAAGATGAAATAATCTCTCTTGAAAAAGTAGGGTTTGTTATCAATAAACAGCTACATGTCATTCTTTGAAGTTTATTTAGTAAGGAAAGTTTTGTTCCAATAAGTTATCTGCTTGATGAAATAACATGGCCTACAACACAAAATGGTAAAACCGAAAAACAAATAATGTTTTTTAAAATGTCTAAATTACATTATAGTAGATGGGAGGTTAGTTGATTTCTTGAAGCAATTGTGAACCCATTGTTGGAGGTTTTTGCACCTAGATAAGGACAAAATTTTAGATTTTTTTGGTGCAGCTCAAACCAAAGGCAATGTGAGATTACAAGTCATAACTTCTTAGTTTGCATTTACTTGGAATTTGTGACTATGTTGTCATGGTCATTGGGTCAACAAAGGAAGTGGGTGCCATGCAAACACATTTATTACGTGTTGTTACATGCCATGTTTTGTGGGGAGTTCAAAAATTTCACACACTTCCCCACTTGGAATTACAAGGAAGTTCAATGCTTGTTGTTTCATGCCATTATTTTAAATAGCTAGAAATGACATTAGAACTTATAGCTTTAGAAAATGTGAAGTTATATAAGATGAAATTGGAATAGAAATATAGTTTCATTGTGACGCTAGAAATCAGAAACCATATAAATTATTTAATTTGGTAAAGGTTTCAATTATTGTTCATTCATAATTTTGATTGGCATATTATTGTGGAATGTAATTATTTTGTAATTACAATTTTGTGTGCCAACAATTTCATAATGTTTCTTAAGTGAACACCCTTCAATTTGTTTTATTGTTTTCTTTCATTAGTTCCACACATTAAAGGATCCAAAACTTGCATTTGTTCTTTGCCTAGTTTTTCACCTCCCATGTGAAAATATTTTTCATTCACATGGACAAGATATTTCATCATCCAAAAGAATATTCTATCCATTTGGATGGAATTTTTTTACGAGGTGGCAAGTATACTATTAAAATATTCCTTATTATTCACAAATTCACACTCATTAACTAATGCTCATAAGTTCATGTGTTAATGATGTTGGGGTAATCCAAGTACCAACCGTAGTTTAGAGAATGGGAAGATGTCAAGTCCTTTAGTAAATCCTTGCAAAACATAATACTATTTGCCTTGGGATCACACCAAAATTTCGAAAGGTTGAGAAGTTGATAAATTACTCCCACAAGAAATAGAACATGGTTAAATATTTGCAAAATTGAAATAAATCAACATTATATGCCAATAATTTTCATTTAGCACATAGGGTTTGATTACAAGTTTTAAAAACTTTATTAAAAATAATTACACCAGTATGCGTTAAGTTCACTATGTGTTACACTATATTGTAAATGATATTGGACAAATTTACCAAGGTGGAAATGGCCAACCCCTTACTAAAAGAGGATAAGTTGCTACGAACATGTGAATTCATTAATAACTAATTGAATTCACCAATAGTTAATCAAATTTACTAATAATTAAATCATTTGTAATAAATTCAATAATGGTCGAGTAATCAATACTAAATTCAATAATGGTAATTCAAAACTTAGGCTAGGCACTTAAGAATCTTCATTAGGCTACTTAACCTAAGTTAGGAACCTAACACATCAATTTAAAACACAAGTGTGAAGGTTTGAACCCTTCACCTCCTCTCACCTCCATAATTAAGGAGTAAATTTCGAACCATTGAACCACTATTTAAACGAATGACATTTTTTTGTTATCACATATTATTATGCACATTCAATTTTATTGTAAATAATTCTTGGTCATTTCACCATATGTTATTTTAAGTTATTCTATCATATGTTATTGTTGGTTATTTTTCGTTATTTTACTATAGGCTATTATTGGCTATTCCATTGTAAGTTATTTTACCATAAGCTATTTTTGGTTATTTTATTGTTGGATATTTTATCATAAATTATTATTGGTTTTTAAAAAATATTTGTTATAAGTTGTTGGTTTTATCATGGGCTATTTATTGGTTATTTTAGGCTATTTTATCATCGGCTATTGTTGGATATTCTATTGTAAGCTATCATTGAGTATTATAAACTATTTACCATAGATTATTTTTTATTATTCTATTATAAGCTATTGTTGATTATTTTAAACTATTTATGGTTATTCTATTGTTGGTTATTTTAAATTATTTACCATAGGTTATTTTACCTCAATCTATTGTTGGTTATTTTAACATAAGCTATTGTTGGTTATTGTAATTTATTTTACCATAGGCTATTGTTGGCTATTATATCATAGGATATTATTGACTATTGTAGGTTATTTTAACATAAATTATATTTGATTATTTTAGTTATTTTATCCTAAGGTATTGTTGGCTATTCCATTGTGAGAAAATCATGTCCATTGCAATTAGTATATTTAGTTGTAATCTAATTGACATTTTCTAGTCGCGTTGAACAAGTTGCAATTTTTTTTTTTTCACAGTGTTCTAAGCTATTGCTGGTTAAGTTATCATAGGTTTTTAATTTTTTTTTAAATAATATTTTTTTAACATAAGCTATAGTGGGATATTCTAGGTTATTTTACCATAAGTTATTTTTGGTTATTCCATCATAGGTTTTATAAATAATTTGACCATAGGCTATTTTTTGTTATCATTGGATATTGCTAGTTATTTAAGTTATTTTATTTTAAGCTATTATGAAATATTTTATTGTAGGCTATTGCTGGTCATTTTATATTATCTATCATGGGTTAATTTTGGCTATTGTTGATTATTATATCATTAGATATTGTTGGCTATTTTATCATAAATTTATTTTGAATATTATAAGTTATTCCACCATAGGTTATTTCAAGTCATTATATTGTAGGGCCACTCTTGAATATTTTGGATTATTTTTGGTTATTTTTGGATATTTTATTGGAGGCTATAATAAATTATTTTAAGTTAAATTATTATATATTATTTTTCAATTTTAGGTCATTTTACATTATTATACCTTAGGATAAAATAACATTTAATAACATTGAATAAAATGACTTTGAATAACATAAGGTATAACTTTAAATATCATATAATATATCAAAATAAAATAATTGTAGGTATAACTTATACCTAGGCTAATTAAAAGACAATGGAAAAAAAAATTGCTTTTTACATGGTGCCAAAAGGTTGCCTTGTGCAACCACTTGTCAAATTAGGGTTTGAAAAAACCCTGATTTGGGAATCTTATAACCTTTCACAAAACCCTTAACCTATGCCATTGTTTGAGCCAAGCAAGCTTTTGCTTTATGGTCACATGTGAGTATGCTGACATCTAAATTATTTATCTGTGAACATCTTAGATTTTGAATCCATGTTGTAATGAACTTGGATTTCATTTAAGAAATCAAGACCAAACATATGATCAAATATAAACAAATATTTGTAGAATGGATAATAATTATCTTTTCGCACTTGCTCCATATGTTCTTGTAGCTTCATTGGAGAACGATTTCAACTATTGGGGACTTTTTCATAGTACAACTTCATAGCCACATTGGTTGTTACAAATATTTCACGTTGCAAACAAAACAAAACACAATGAAATGGAATTAAGAAAAAATTCAAAGAAGAATTCAAAGAAAGTTGAAAATCATTCATATTTTTATGTATATTCAAAAAAATCATCAGATGTGAAGGAGTGCCAAGTCTTTTGAAACTTGGTTTTGCATTTTTTGTACACATATGTAGTGAAAACATCCTTGATTTTTTCCAAAAGGAATTATGTCAATGGATTAAATCCAAAAATATAATCATGAACAAGGTTGGGTTTCACATGGTCCAACTCCACAAACTTTCAATATACATAATTACATGATATTACAAGTTGTAGGATACATAAAACACGAAAGGTTAAATGTTTTGGGGCCTACTTATTCAAGCTTATCATGGCAATGAACAACTCCACGAGTCCATGAAATGTGTCAAATATAATGGAATCCATAGATATATACACCAAGGAGGGTCCTCGTTGTGAATAGGACCAATGTATGGCAACCAAGCCTAAAGCCTACGATTGCCATCTTAAACCAAAAAAATGTTCCTTGAAAGCCCCTTTAAATTAACATATCCAAAAAAAGTTTTCAAACTTCTCATTCTTGGAGTGCTAGTGGGTATGCCAATACATTTCATACACATCAATAAACTCCTATTTTTCTTTCCAATTGAAAAGAAAAACATATAATACCTTGTCTCCCTCTTGATAGCCCATATGAAAAGCCTATTCTATTTTCAAAATGTTAATATTAAGAACAAGGTGCACAACTAGCATGGGCACCATCCTACATAAAGGAATGTTCACTTATGCCTTGTGCTTGTCCAAAACCTAAACATTGTTGAACTACCTAGATGGTCTTGTTGAAGGACTTGAAATCAATGTCAAGTACACCCTACAAAAAGGATAATGTTGTGAACCCCAAACAAAAGGGAAATGAATTGTAGTAAAATAGAATGCATTTGTGGTGCTCACTTCAGAAGTTTCCATCTTTGGCTTTTCCATGATGCTTGGAACCAATTGAGTTTGCAAAGACATTGGAAAGATTTCTAGAAATCAGGATGCAAGTAAATGTATAATTTAAAGCATAATGTAAAAATTTAAAAACTCCAACCCAAGGAAAAATAAAATAATCTTGAGCTTGGGTATAAGCTTGGGATTCCAAATCCATGAAGGTTGAACTACTTCTGAAAGCCCAACAAAATAGAAGAATACTTGAACTTGAGTATGTTCCAAATAACCCGAATTTGAGAAATTGGGTCCATATTTGGCTCATGTCCTTTTTTGTTTCTTGGGAATGTCAAACTACTTTCGCCAACATTAAGCTTAAGTTCTTTTCGATTGTTTGGATTCAAATTTTAACTTAGGTTTTAAGAAATAAGGAAAAAGTGTTGACCTTGAGTTCATTTTAAAGCCCAAGTTTGAGATCCAAGTCCAAAAACATGCCATGTTTGGGGGTTTGCCTACTTATGCATTGAAACCTGGGCCAGGCTGCATTGAAACACACATGACATTATAACTTGTTGCTGAAATAATGTTGGGGGGGGTGGTGTTACCCATAGTAAAGCATGAGGCCAACTTTATCCTAAGGCTTAACATGCATAGATCATGTGTGGCAATGGGAGTGAGAGGTGCCTTACTTTTACAAATAGCCTCTTTTACCTTCCAAGTAGATATAAGGTGCCTCTTATTTTGTAGGACACACTATTACTGAATATAAGGTGTCCTCTAAATACAGGAGGGAAAAATCCCAAGTACCTTATGAATTGCCAAAATAACACACAATCTACAGGAATGCAATTTGGCAAGGGGTTTAGGTGGGTCAATATGCATTGCAAAGCATCAATTCCAAAACAAAATCCCAAATGGCACATTGGTTCCTCATCTCCCAATGGTTTAGGGTTCTTCTGCCTGCACTGATGGAGGGACTAGCATTTCCACCTCCCCATTGTTTATGGGTTCTAACTTCTTCCTCCATTACAGAGGCATTACGATCCACATCTCCCAATAGTTAGCCAGACAACAAGTAATTTTGAATGGCAAGAGGCTACATAGGTACTGTCCTTACGACTGATGTTCAGTACTTGTATGTTATATATTTATTTATTTAAAAAAAGGAGGTTTGGCAGTTTCAAATTTAATTTTCCAGAATTTCACAGTTGATGAATAAGTATGCAAAATATATCTTGTAATTGTGCATTTGTAATAGTAATGCAATGGTTTTCAATTTTCAACAATTTTGATGAATATCAATAAAATTTTATCTTTTTTCTTCAGCTATACCTTTTGCAAATTATTTTGTGACAAACATCAGTGGTAGGTAAAGGTATCACAATCAGTGTTATTTTTCCCCAATTTTATGTAGTCAAGACAACAATCTTCCATAGGCCAATTTAGCTAAATTTGACTAATAAAAAAATATGAAAAAATCCTTATATTTTTGGCTACCTACTTGAATAGAAATCTGGTGCAAGTAAAATAAAAAATTGGGAATAATTTTGTGATTGTTTCAAAAAAATCATTGAATTTGCCATGGAAGATTCCCAAAAACAGCACAAAATTTTGCACCAAAGAAAGGGCCGATCATAATCTCTTGCATGTTAGTATGTAACTTGGATATGGTACACTGAAGAAGTTTTGAGTTTTTTTGGGTGAACTCATCATTGTAAGGTAGTACAATTGCATTGTGAAAAAAGCTGTGGGAACCACATCCCATATAATGATTATGATATACCTTTCAGTTGCTAAAATAGTTGGTGATTTGAAAGAGTAATGTTACTACTTGTTGATTCTTAGCTTCTCCTGCATCAGCTTCTTGATCTATTCATCATTTGTCCATGCTTTTGAGGACTCTGAAGGAAACCCATTTCCTCTTGTACTCACAAGCCCTAATCATGAAAAGTTGGAGCACAAATGTCTTCTCAGTTCAGTTGACTATTCACTTGTAGAAAATGGAGCATGTGGTGGTACATTATGAGAATCTTAGCCACAAAATCATTCAAGTATGTGAATATGGGAAATGAGCAAAAACATTTAATTTAATTCATGTACAAGTGGGGTGGGTGTCAAGCCACTTTTCACTTGACCAACAATGGTTCTTAAACTACAGGCTAGAGGTGTTATTTCATCTTGGGTTGCAGATTTTTTGAAATTTATGAAGCTCTAAAAGTTGCTTGGATTTAACCCAAAAAAGAAAGAAAACACTCAATCAACACCCAAAGTTCAAGCGAGAAAACATGTAGTTGAATTTAATTTCTAAAAGTTAAGTAAAATCTGGTCCACTTTTGAATGCTCTCCACAATACCCTACCTATTAATTTTTTTAAAATTTAACTTTTAGCCTGGATAAAAAACACTAAGCTAGTTATTGCAGTCTACTTGCTTTTGATGATGATGCTTCTAAAACAATTTGTAGATGTTTTGATTGTCTCCTGAGCTGAAAAGTTGCACATAAATGTGAGGAGAAAAGAAATAACAATGAAAGTAGGGTAAATTAATTAGTAGTGCAAATGTACCAACAGTATCGAAAAGGAGCCGCCCAGCTAAGTTAGCTGTGGGAAGTATCGTCCCTAAATTTGCATCATGTATGATGATGATGCAAAGGGCACCGCCTCCATCAATTATGCCGTTTTGGGAAGTACAGTAGCTTTTGAAACATTACAGGCAGGCAGGCAGGCAGGCAGGCAACTAAGATAGGGGAGAGAGAGAGAGAGAGAGAGAGAGAAAAGAAGAAGCTTAGAAGTCAGTACAGTATAGCAGGAATTTTACACAAATAGTAAGTAAGAAGTAAGAACTATACCTATACCTTCCCTACTAGGCTAGGCTAATAAGGAGAAGTAAAAACAATCAGTCGAATTTTAAAAAGTTGTGTAACCAACCAACGACCTTGGCTGCCGGCATTAGCGGCATAAGGGCCCATCTCCTGTAATGCCCATGGCCTGGGGCATTATCTTACGTGTAAAGCACTCGGAGAAATTTTGTAGTGTATGTGGAGGGCACCTTATATCCATCAATCTACCTCCTAGAAATTGGGAGGGATATTATGCCTACCTTGTAGGTGTAAGAACCCTCCTGCTACAAAGAGTAGGCATAATATCCCTTCTATTCATAGGCCTCATGACCTACATAGGTATGTATGGTTCATGATAAATTCTGCCTTGTCCTTTCTGATAGGTAACGCCCATGGGTGGTAGACATTCCCATAATGCGGGGCTGGACTCGGCTATTGCCTCGTCCTAGGCCCCTTATTTTGAGAATGCCCCCACCCTAGGGCTTTACCCTACTACACTTGTGGGTTTCGTAGGTTGGGGGAGGGTGGGGGGAGTCCGTCATTTGAAAACTGACAAGAAATAAACAGTTAAACTCATCATAATTGCGCATACAATCTTCCTTTGGGTTTTGTGATTAAACAATTAAATAAATAATGGTGGGTTTGCTCTTCTCCTGCCCCTTCAATTCCTCTCTCGATTCAGCCAAATCACTCCGGATTCCATCCAGTATTGACGAAGAAAAAAATTCCATTTGTCTCTCACCTCATCTCTCACATTATAATAATATTTTATCTGCTGAAGAATTTCCTCCATCTCCAATGCAACACAAGACATCATCGTCTCTTCTATTGTTTGTTGTTGTCTCTTGGGTTGTGATGTGAGGATTTGTTTTTCTGTTGTTGTTGGATTTGGTGGGTGAGGTGTTTTTGTTTTTTGTTGTTGTTGTTGTTGGGTGTGAGTTTATTTATTTGTTGTTGCTGGTTTTTGAGTTTGTGAATTGCTTGTGGATTATGGACTGGAGCAAGCCCAGTGTGCACTGCTGCTGAGTTTTTCTGGAGACTTACAAACCAAGTTCTTGCTTTAGTAGAGAGAGAATTTTCTACTACTCACAAGGTTTTTTTTCTTGCAGGATTGAAGAACCCGTGCAACAAGAAGGCTAAGAAGAAGAAGAAGAAAGGTTGGCAGGGCTGGCTCCTGCAGCAGTTGGGAAGAAAGGAAGAGAGGATGATGGAATTGGTACCCACCACAAAGATGAAGCGCAAGTTGTTGCGCTTGGAGGACATAGGAGGAGGAGGACAGGAGGACAGGAGCATTCGAAGGAGGGTGAATTTAGTAGGGGGCGGTGAAGATAGTGGGCTGACGGTTGTGCAGCATCAGCAGCAGCAGAAGCAGGATTTTTCCAGAGTTGCCTCTTCTTCTTCTGCTGCTTCTGGATATGGGTTTGTGGTGTTACTGCCAGATGGGTCAGTGGTGAAGCTGCAGATTGATGGCGAGAAAGCAGACCCGGGATTGAGTGTGAAGGGATTTGTTGAGCTTGTGAGGAGGAAATTGAGTCTTGGCAGCAGTAGCAATTCAAAGTTGCAACAAACCCCCAAGCGGCAAATCTACTGGGGTTCGCATGTTATGATCCAGGATTTGTCTCACAATTTGTTGGAAGATGGCGCATTCTTCCCCCCTCGCCATTGTGAGCCAGTTCGCACTCTTCTCTTACAGGTGGGTCCTGACTCCGCCTTGATTGCTTGTGCTGCTTCTTTTTCCTTTGCAATAAACAACAACACGCAGAATCTCATCTGCCCGCATTCCAAGCATTCAAGTTGTTGTGATTGCATGTGAAGATCATAGAACAGCAAAACAAGTATCATCATCATCAGAATTCTTCTGTGTGTTCATTTGTTGCTGTACATTTCAAGTTCTGTTCACATGCAAAGATTGATTGCAACAAACCCCAAGTATCTTCATCATCAGAAATTCTTTTGTTTGCATTTTTGAGTTCTGATGAGTGCATTTTGAAAATCTTGCAGCAAACAAGAAACCATCTATATCAGAAATACTTTTTTTGCTTGTATATTTCACCACCCACAGTTCTGATTTGCATGTGGAAAATGGCAGCAGCAAACCCGAGTACTAGGATCAGAATTTTCTTTTGTTTGCAATGTGAGCATTCATGTTGTTCTGATTGCATGTGGGAGGAGATTGCAGCAAACAATAAGTACTACTGAATTCTCTCTGTTGTTGCTGAATGTGAATTGGAATGTGATTCTTTCACTGGAAGTGTGGTCTGGGTTTGTGAGGTTCATGACAGATTGCAAAGAAAAGCAAAGCAAAGAACAGCAGATTTTTCTGATACAAAAACTCTGTCTTTGAATCAAAAAGTTTGCCTCATCTGGTCTTTCTGATATATATGTAAATCTGTTCTTCTGGGTTTCTGTTTTATTGGCAGGATGGTGGTCCAGACCCATTTTATGCTTATAAGGTAAGAAGTTGGAGTGCACTTGATTCTTTCTTGCTTTTGTAGATCATTGCTACTGCTGCAGTCAGTTGTGTGCCCTCCTCTTCTTCTATTCCATGGAGGAGAGTAGTTAACATTTAGAGTCTTCTACAAATGTGTTTCTGTTCTTTCTTCTTGTGGTTGTATTTGTTTTTGATCACGCCATCATGTGGGAATGTGAATCAGCTCTGCATTGATATCAGGACAGGCTTGATATGCTTTTTTCCTGCTTGTTTGTTACAGGGTCTTTGGAATGTGACTCCAGAAACTGGGGTGCTAGATGTTCTTCCTCAAGATTACACCTTCTTCTCTGCCCTTGCAGATGAGCTGGTATATAATGTCTCACACTTTCTGCTCACGTAGTCAAAAAAACACTCTCTCCAATTTTGGTGGGGCCATCAATTTTGTTGGCAGAAAGTTTGTGATGAGTTCGTGGTGTTGTCTTTATGTGCTTTCTATGGGATGGTTTGGTGCCAGGATAACTCACTTCAGGCTGTATGGGAATTAAGCCCAGACAAATCTCGCCTGATCTGGTGAGAGTTTCATTTCTCTCAGTCATAACAATAACAAAAATCTGTTCAGGGAGAACAGCAGATTTTTGTCTGGTGTACATGAATGAATGGGTGTTGGGGATATGAGATGTTTCTGTGATTTGTTTGATTTGTGTGCAGTGTGGACATGGATAACACTGCTGGCAAGCTTACAATTTTTGACACTGGCAAAGGCATGGACAGTACTCCTGAACGCTCCATCTCCAAGTGGTATGTATACTCCCGCTTCTGCTGTCCTTTTTTAGCAATGTATTCCTCACCCTAGAGTGCCTCTCCAGAGGTCCAATTGCTTGAGTGGGGTTTTGTCATGTCTATGCGAACAAATGGGCCTTGATAGTTCAAAAAATGAAGAAAGAATGCTTGGCAATTTGTCATAGTTGCAATTTATTCTGATCCATCCCTGCAATGTGAGTGTTTGCAGGGGCACAATAGGGAGCTCAACGAGTCGGAATGTGCTCTCTGATGCTGTTGGAGGCCCACCACCATATCTCAAAGTATGAAAACCTTAATGGATGTAGCCCAGACTCTCCTTTTTATGAATGGAAAGGAGAGGCACACCATCAATACAGTTCTTTGGAATCACATCTGGGTTTCACATTCTGGGGTTGTTGTTACATGCAGCCTTGGTTTGGTATGTATGGCTTTGGAGGAATTGGTGCTGGGCTCCATCTTGGTGGGTAAGTGAAGGGTTTGGTCTAGGCTGAATTTCAGTTGTTGGGTGTGCATCCGCGGTACTGAAGTTTTGTGAATTTCTCTCAACATGCTCTGCTGGGTATAAAATCTATGGGTTTTGTTGTTGTGCAGGAAGATCTTGGTATCCTCAAAAACAAGGGCATCAAAGACAGTGGCTATGTTGCAGATTGACAAGCTTTCACTGGAGAAGGAGGTGACAGCAGGAAAACTTTGGCAGGTTTGGAGTGTGATGCATCCCCCCTCCCAATTGTCCAAATTTCTCCCCTCCTACCAGTCTGCAGGAACTGTGACATGGCTGTGCTCCTCCAGCATTCAATTCTGGGTTGGAGCAAATGCTATGAAGACTTTCTTATGTGAAATACGCCCCCTAATGGGTTTAGTGTACTTGAAGTTTTTGGGTGTCACAATACAGTTGATATCTTGGGTTGTTTCAGACTGGGGGTGGATTCCGAGATCCTGATGACAAGGAGCTTCATTTGTCGCCACATGGAAGTTTCACAAAGGCAAGAGAATTCTGAGCAGCATTGGGTGGTAGGGTTTAGGGTGTAGGACCCAGTGATGAGGGATTGTCATCTGTTGTGCTTGACTTGTATTTGAAAGCAGTGGAGGTATGCATCAATTTTCTTGCATTCATACTGTCCTAATGGTAATGACAGGTGGAAATAACAGATCTCAATCCTGAGATCTTGAACTGGAAAGTTGATGAAGTGCAGCGCAGGCTAAAGGATTTCTACTTTCCTTACATTCAGGTGTTGTGCAAAACCAACCTGGGGAATTGGTAGCTTGATTTTAGGATGATTTTTCTTCTGAAAAGTTTCAGGTCTTTTGCAAGTACGTGGGCTGCCAGTTTATGCTAGTATTAGTAGTAGTCCTGCAATCTGTCTTTGGAACACTGGAACATTGAACATTTTTTCAGGGTTTGTGAGCCAATTGTCAATGTCTGATGTGATGACATCTCTTTCTGATGTTTTTGCAAGCAGAATGATGAAGGAGGTTCTGGCAGAACTGCGAGACCAGTGACAATTATGGTCTGTGTCATGGATATATGCAATAAATTTTTACTGACAAACTGACCTTTTTTACATGCGCTCTCTCTCAATTTTTGTGTAAAGTCCTGGTTCCACATATGCGCAGTCAATTTTCTTTGAGGAGCAACAAGTTTTGCAGTTTTGAGTGCATTTGTTTTAAGTTGCATGAGTGGAGTTTTTGACAGTACATGATAAGGTTATGATGTGGTCTGTCAGGTGAATGGAATGGATTTGGCAGAAGTGTTGGGGGGTGAGGTAGCAGTGACAAACTCTCTGTCGGGAAATGGTGAACCATTTATTATTGAAGTGGAGTTCACAAAAGCTAAAGACAGAATAGGTAAAATGTGATCCACTGTCATTGCTTAAACTACACAATTGCTAAGCTTCCTGAAGGAGCGATTTTACTGTGCTTTAATCATTGAATTGCACCTTTTAGAGGTTTAGGGTTTAGGGAAAAAGTTTTTGCTGGTTCTTGAAGATGTAAACAGCCACTTCTTGAAAGAACTAAGGCCAAAGATGTTTGTTGGGTTGTTGATGGAGTCTTTTTGTCCCTGTCACCCTTTCAATCAAATAGTCATGTTTTTGGGGATTGGTCTGGTGTGTTTGTTGTAGATGCGAGGCAAGTTGCAGGAGAAGACAAGGCACATGCTCGAATCACATGCCACTATTTTCCGATCACTAAGGTAGTGCAGAGTGTATTGCAAATGCAGCATAGAGACTCTTCTGGGATGTGCGGGTGTTGGGTCATTGCGCTTAGGTATGAGAGCTTGATGGGTCTCAATGGAATAAAGTTTGGTTATGTATTTGCTTGTAGTGGTTTTATTGTTTTTCCTGACAATTGTTCTCCCATGTGGAAGAAAGTCGTATCCATAACTTTGCACCGTGAGATTTTACAGATGTAGGTTTAGGGTTTAGGGAATTAAGTGTTGATGTTGTATTTGCTTGTAGTGGGTTTAGTGTTTTTTCCCAGAGGCTTGTTTTCCCACATGGAAGAAGTGGTAGCCATAACTTTGCACACTGTGAGAATTTACAGATGTGGGTTTGACAGGACATATTTGAGGTGAAAAATGCCCTGCTTTGTGCTCTGCTGATACATGTACCATGTCATTTTTGCGAGTAGGGAGTGGAGGCAATTGATTCAATTCTGGAGAAGCTGAGAGAGGAGGAGTCAGGTGAGCTTCGTGAGAATGATTTCAAAACATTCCCACGTGTTGTGGTTCGAAGACTTGGACGACTGCTTCCAGATGCCAGAGGCCCAGATGCCAGAGCTGGGGTAATGCTGACTCTAAAAGTACCCAAAGGATGTTATTGCCACTGCTTTGCAAGGTTTTGTGACACAGTTTTATCAGCAGCCTGCCTACTCCCAGACATTGCTTAGAAGTAAGTAATATGGATGTGATTAGAAAAAAAAAAGGAGAAGACTTTGTTCTTGTGACCATGAGACTTTGATTCTTTCTGATGACTTGTGTTGTTGCTATGTAGAGAATGCGCCTACCATTTATGGAGCCCAGAAGAGGTTCCAGATCCAGTGAAGCTCACCAGCAATGCTTCCAGCGTGTGAAGGCCTTTATTGGTGAGCATTGAATGTAAATCTGTCCTTTCAAATCACAGCTATTTTGGGTCAATGTAGGGGTGACTGGGGTGTTATTTCATGCAAGGATGTAAAAAGCTAATGCAAGCATTTTGTCTTGGCAGACACTGATGCAGGATTTGTTCCAACTCATTCCAAGGTGAGAGCAGTGATGATTTTCTCCACCATCCATTTATTGTTTGAATGTTTATTGCAGCCAAGATGAGGAGGTTTCTGATAGTGATCCGGGGTTGCACAAAAGGTTTGTGATCTATAATTTGTTTTGCTCTTCAGATGGATTTGCTCTCCAAGCATGTTTTCACAGAGGCACTGATGTCTCTTGGTCTCCCACAAGGCACACCAAAGTCAGAGAAGAAAGGTAAAGTTATTACACAGCTACCTATGTCATTTGTATATATGTGATTACAAGTTCTTACTAAGGTCTTTGGACAAGTAACTGGAGGTTTGATATGTGATAAAAAACCCCTAAACCCTAAACCTTCTTGATTAGTAAGAGAGTGCTTGACTGGCCTGTGCCTTGTTCAGTTCAGCTCACTGGAAAGTGCAACAGGTGGAGCTGCTGCTGTCCAGGTACACATCCAGAAGGAGGGCAACACATTGACTCCTGAGGGATTGTGTCAAGAGTTCCGCAAGTGGGTCCAGTATTCTCATGTACACTTTGATGAGGGAGCTACTTTTGATGAGGAACATCCTGTCATTTGTTTCAACCTGCCCCATAATAAGAAAGAACTTGGCATCCAAGAGGATGGTAAGTGAGTCCATGGAAGACATGCTAGAAAAAATGATAGAGAGATCAGCCTCTTTGGTTTGTTGAACTTTTTCACTTGATTCCATGGAGTAGTATTGTGTGGCCTGCCTGTGAGAGTGATAAGGTCTTGAATCCAAAGTGTTTTGAATCTGTCTATCATCATCTTTATTGTAGACAGAGAGAGTTATAAGAGAGTGAGGTTTGACCACCATGCACCTTGTGATGAGACTGAGGGTTGTGGTTTCAAACTACTGCTGACTGCAGTGTTCCGGATCCTGAAGACAATGAAAACTCGAGGCATCTACATGAAGGTTGATGATCAGAATGCGGATCCCATTAGACTCAAGCTTTTGAAGGGTGCTCCAGGGCTACAGGGTGAAAATCAATTGTATGTCACTGTGGAGTGCTTTGTGTGTGAAGGACTTGCAGAATCTCCAGGTGAGAGAATCATTAAATCACAGGACCCTCTGGATTTGGGTCCCTGATGACATTCAATTTCTGAACCCAAAAGAAAAAAAACTTAACCTCACAAGCATTGCAAGAGCTATTTGTGGCAGCAGCCCTTTTGCCCACCCTGTTTTAATATGTATAGAGATTCAGCTGTCAAACCCACTCTGGTCAGTACTGATGCCAATCCCTTGGGGTGTTGCAGGTGAGACCAAGATCATATGCAGGTACTCTCTCCAGTAATGTAGTGTTCTTATAACCCAAGTTGGACACAATGTCAATTTGAAGATCCTTTTCTGTAAATAAATTGTTGCTAAGTTTTTTGGTCACATATTTGGGGCTGACCCATGCACTGAAATTATGTTTTGAGTAGTTCTGTGAACTTGAGAGTATGTTGGTAAGTATCTGAAGTAAGAGAAGGATTTTGGGTTGTTGATGCAGGCCCATGGATGTACCTGAAAGCCAGGGGTACCAATTGACAGATTCAGATGAACCCATTTTCCACCTTCAGAAATCAAGAGCAATTCCACTGGACATTTTACATACTGAGAAGGTGCCATGCATTTGATACTATTCTGTTTTTGGATTTGTTACCCAAGTTTGGGTTTAGCAGATGGAGTCGAATCCAACCAAGGATTGAAACGCCTGTTTCTGTGCTTGTTTCTTCAGTATCAGATTCTTGATGAGGGTACTTGGAGGAAGCAAGAGGACAAGATATACAACAAATCCCCTGCATCAGTGGAACTACTGAATGCAGAGGAAGCCCTGAAATTTGAAACGGATGGGGTAAGGAATATTGTCATTTGGGGGTCACTCTGAGTTTTCGCTGTTCTGGAAAGGTTTGAAATTCATGACCTTGTCTTCCTTTTGTAAGATCAATGATCTGAAGTTGGGTGCTTGAAATTAGTCAGCTGTGATTTTTATTCTCCTATACAAGACTGACATGTGGATAGATTTTGTGTGTGTTTTTGCACAGGGACTTGCAGACAATGTGGTTGTAAGTGCAGGCTTCCCACTTCCAAAAGAGTTAATTGCTGTGGTCCGACCGAAAAGCAGCTGTGGGTGGAATGTTGGGGATTCCACTGGCACCTCAAAGTCAGGAATAATATGCAAGGTGAACCAGAAAACGATTGTTGCTGAATTCATGGAGATGATGTTGGAGGTGAGATTTGTTGAGTTTCTTCCTCCTGATATGAAGGTATCACGGCAACAGATGGAAACCACCAAGGTTATATACACTTGTAAGGTGAAGGCATGCACAAGGTGCAATATCAAGGGCCTGTACTGTTTCCCTACTGAGAAAAGCATACTAGACAGTCTCTTCAACAGAGTTGGCACTTATCTATTTAGCTTCTCTCTGGTAAAGCTCTCAACCCTGTTTGCAAAATCCAATCAGTTTGTGTGATTTTTGCTGAAAGATATGGCAAAACCCAAAGCTCATCCTGTTGCAAATATGCTGTCACAAAATGTTGCTTCTTTTTTTTGGCTTTTGCTGTGCAGATATCCTCAAAGTATGATGGTGTTCCTACAACAATAGTGCGTGTGAATGTGGCAGCAGATGATAAGGTGGATTACTGGTGCTTGTGTTCACACCCTGGTGATTGCCAGACATCTCATGGGGGCCAATCTGCTAAAACTGTCAAGGCCAGGTGAGGTATATTTTGTGAGGTACTTTCTGTCAGTTTTGTCCACGGTACTTGAATGTCTGGACAAATGGGTGGTTAGGTTTTGGGTAAATCTTGGGTATTTTCTGTCAGTTTTTGTTCATGTACTTGAATGGTTGGACAAATGGGTTTTAGGTTTTCTCTCACATTTTAGGTTTCTTTCTCTTTTGGTGATTGATTGATTCCCAATGAGCTCATAAGATTATTACAGCATGTATCCTGTTTTTGACGGGGAAAGAAAACCCTAATCCTGTGAGCAAGTGCTGACCTATCTTTGTTACACCATGTTTTTGGTTGTTTGAGTCTCTCTCAGTTGTGAACAAGACAAAAACTGGTCTAATAATAGGTATAACCATAGTTTCTCTGATTTTCTAATCTTTCCTTTTTTTTGTTGCAAGACTGTTTGTGGATGCTTATACTGTGTAGGTAATTCTGTGGATTGGGTGCAGGCTTGGGGGATTAGTAGAAGACTTTCTATACCTTTCAAAGTTTGATAAGTATGGTAACCGAATAAAGTTCCTCAGTGTACCCAATGACCTTCACTTAGAACTTGCAAACACAGAGGGGAAAGTTCTTGAGATCTCAGCATCAGTAGGGAAAGAAGGGCTGATGCTTATGAAGGACAAATCAGCTCTTGAGTTCACAGTATGTTAGCCTCTTTTTAACCTGGTTGAAACTCTTTTTGTTGCTGATACTTTTGCTCTTCAAAGACTTTCAATTCCCTCTCCAGATTTTTCCTCTCATGTCTCCTAATGACCTTCTGATGAGTTTCAGTGTTGAGAGACTGACTATTGGCAACCTTCTTGTGTTATCAGGGAATCGAGATCAGTGGTGGAAACTCGTTGCAAATAGCACCCACTTACAAAGCTACCTTGCGGATGCACTTGTCAAATGCCCTTGTAGCCACATTCAATCTTAATGGTGAGATTTCATCCCTGCTGCCTGTGTGGTAATTTCTTGGGCGTTTTTGACTTGTGCAATGCAATTGTGGGAGGAGAGGGATGGAAGGTTTTTTGGTTCATACCCAGTCACGTCTCATCATAGGTTTGTATGAGAAACAAGGAGCCCATTGCATTTTGTCTGAGAGCTAGGAAGACTCAAGGAGGTAAGACTGCTTGTAAGGTTGCTGCAATACTGATATTCTTTCTTGGTTTAACTTTTTGATCTCACAGTCTTACCTGGAGAGCTGGTCTATGCGACTGTCAAGGAACATGACCCACTGCACAACTGCCTTAGGCCCCATCAGATTGTTCAGAAGTTTGTCTTGCAGGTGAGAGAAATCAAAGGGCTGCTACTACTATTATTGTGAACCCTAATCTGCTACTGCCCAAAACCCAAAACCCTAGTTTTTGATGGCATGTCATGAAGGACTGAGAGAGTCATAAAGCTCTCCACCAAGTTTTATGTGACTCAAGAGGGTACCCATTTTTTGAACTAATTTCTTCAGTGTTTTTGAGAATGTGCAGGCTATGGATGAGTATGGGAATGCTGTTGAGGAAGGGCAAAAGATTAGGCTAAGGTTGGATGGTTTTCAGTTCCAGGATAAGCAAGGCACAGAAAGAAAGGTGTTTTGAACCCTGGTCCTACTACCCACCTTCTTCTAAGGCAGTCTTTGTTCTTCTGACAACCCTTGGTGTAAGTAAAGTTTTCCACTTCTAGACAAACAAGGAGGGCTTTATATTTGGGCTTGTGAGCTAGCTGCATCCCATGTATGGCAGGACAATAGTACTACATATTTAGTGATGCTTTGGGAAGGTTTGTTTTTGTTGGTCGAATGCAGGCTGATGCTCATGGGTGTCTAGACCTAGGAGGGCTACTCAAAATCACTGCGCAGTATAACTCATCATGTAATTTCTATTGTGCAAAACCCCTGGTTTGTTTGTCTGTATGCCCACCAAGGAACTGGAATGTGATGATGATGATGATGATGATGAAGTATCCTTTTTGAGTCTTTGAGATTTGTGGGGGTCCTGATATTGTCCTGATATTGTCCTGATATATGATGTTTTCTTTATACTTTTTCAATGGTGGATATGGGGGTCGTTGTTGAGCAGGCAAGATTGCAGTGCTCTCAGATTTGGGAGAGCCCTTGTGGGAAGAAGAATACAACACCTTACGTCGGTCCCTTCAAGTGAAAAACGTAGGTTCCATCGCCAGTTTGAGATGACCTTGGGACTGGAAACATAGAACTGGGAAAACTTAGCAGTCCAGTATAAAAGTAACTGGCATTCATTATACTGGAACATTGAGGAAATCATGGATGACCCACAGCTCCTCTGGCAACACTGAAGGCAAAACATAAATGCTTTAGGGGGTCCTTTTTGTTTTAAAACCAGAAAGTGTGAAAGCTAAGAAAATGGTGGCTGGCATGACCCAGGTACCCAAGGAAGCTAATGTGGGTGATTATTTGGAGGGAGTGGTGGTGGAAGTCATTGATGAGAATGGCAATGTGGATCAAGACATGCATGGATTCAGTCACACACTCTCACTAAACTGGAACCCTGATAGCACAGTTCCTCTGAAGCTTGGATCTTGTACATTGCCTCCAATAAAACTTCCATATAATAGTGGCACTTGGTTTGGCATGGTCAGCCACACATGCAACCTGGAGCTGTATGTTTCGCTCCAGGTATGCTGTCTGAACTCAAAACGTGTCAACAAGGCCTTCTTGCTTGCAAGGATACCATAGCTTTTTTGCCTTGAGGTACTGACTGGTAGACTTCCCCACGAGAAATTGTTACAGATGCTCCACTTGTTTCCATCATTGCAATATTTGTTTGGTAGGTCTTTGAGGGTTGTGGGGTGTGCTTGTATGAAGCACTGTTGACTTGCTCATATATGTTGCTTGTAGATGGCCTCATTTGACCCACTGGAACTTCAGGGTCAGTAGTTGTTCAGGCACAATGATTACACTGCATAAGAGTTTTGCACTGAATTTCCTCTACTTCATCATCTGGCTCTTCATCTTGCATGTTGTGTAAACAGGTGGAGCTAAATCCTACTCAGGCACTTGTTGTCACTCCATCTTCCCCTTCTCATTGGGATGGAGCTGCTCCTCAAATACCCTCACCCACACGATCCTCTCCTGCATTAACTAGTGCTCCCAGTTTCTTTGTTAAAAGAGAACCTGGGGAGGATGCGGATCTCCGTGTTGAGTATTGCAGGCAGTTGGAGGTGATCATTCAACGAAATCAGGTTAAAAGAAAATACTGCTGCCGCTGCTGCTGTTGTCTCTGCATTTTTCAATATTGAGCTCTCTACATTTCAAATGATAAGCACCACCTCTTGTAATCCGACTCTTTTAATGCAAAGTTCATGTGACAAGATGAGCCATTTATCTGACACCAACCTAGTCAGATGCACAGTGTTCACCTGTCAGCTATTATAGGGTTGTTTTTAGGCTTTTACAGGAGCATCGGAAGAGGTTACCATATCTGCACAGCAAAGTGAGTGCAACGAAAGAGGAGCTTGAAAGGTTGAAGGAAGAGCAAAGAAAGGTGGATGAGGAAGTTGCCCGCTATGAAGGTATGATGAATGAAGCCAGCCTCAGGAGGCCTTTTGTACATGCTCTTTGCCAACCCAGGAGGGCTGAATACTATGTAGGTTGTATGTAGGTCGCAAGTGCCAGGAAGGGGGTCTTATTGTAGTGTATACAGTTTTCCAAAAGTGTAAAATGTCTACTGACCCCACCGAATGCGTCATCTGGGTGTGTTGGGAAATGTCAGCTGAGGATTCTGCTGCAGATGCACTGTCAAATTCTCTGATACTGCGGGAAAGTGCTCTTCATGTTCAGTACACAAATGCACAACTGATCGAGTTTTTGCAAAGTCAAGGCAACCCTCCGGGTAGTCATGCCTCCAGCATCCTGCTTGAAGCAGTACTACACAATGAGGATGTTGGTGATGTGATGGGTGTTGTTGCTTTGATGGGTGGAGTTGAGTATGACCTTCTAAACCGGTATGATTTTTCTGGTTGCTCTAATACTGGGACAAGGTGTTAGTGTTTTTTGTTCACAGGCATAATGTAATACTCAATGAACATTGTTCTCGCTACTTGGAAATGACTGCAGGCCATTGGTGGACTTTCTTGGCGATCGAATGTTGATGATTGTCTGCAGATCTGAGGCAGGCCTTCGGTATCTTGAAGGGTCTCCTGCAAGCGGAACTTTCAATGAAGAAAAAAGCCTTCATGAATATGCACACAGACAGAATAAAGCAATCACTGGGCGTTTCAGATCAATTCTTCTAGATGAAGCTGCGTAAGTTAGTGGAAGGTGCTTGATTTCGTTGTGTAGATATATTTACCATTAATCAGACTTCTGATTTTGCAGATAAAGTCTCTATGCCAACCCTGTGTCTTTTATCTTGCAGTATTTTGATGAGGGTGTCATACTTCGTTGCCAGTTTGTTACTTGATAACTCTTTACCCAGCAATAATAGTGTGGGTATGCATGTATCTTGAAGCAATTGCTGTCTCTGGACCCTCAATTACCGAGTATGTTGTTATTGCTACTCAGGTTTTATAGGCGAGCTGATGGCTTGCCAGCATATGATCCTGATGATCCTCATATGCTGCTGAAAATTGATCCACCGGGGCCACCTGGCGGTCCATGTCCTGAGGGGTTTCTAGGATATGCGGTGAACCTTTTGCATCCCAGCCCAAATCACTTGCGAGATCAAGTGATGTTTGACCGTCCCTATGTACTCCGAGAATCGCTCTACTTCCAGCTCTTTCGATTCCTTCAAGTCTATGACACAAAAGAAAACTTGATGAAAGCCAGGCCATACCTGTTGTCAGGTGCATCCCTGGACGGTGGGCTAATTTTTGAAGATGGCAGCTTTCAGTTCTGTGCAGGGTAAAACCCTAAACCCTAAACCCTCTCGTTTTTCATGTTGGGCCGATGGTTCAATTTACCTTAGTGACATCCATTCAATTGCTCATCTGGTTGTGTTTTGATCAGATTGTTAGAGTGTGTTGAAGTTTATGCATCCCTTATACTTCAATATCTATAGCTCTGCTTAGTCTGCAGATGGTTTCCATTTGCTTTTGGGCCAGCAAGCTCCAGCTCAGCACTACACCATAGCTAAGTCAATTTGGATTCTCTACAAGTTTTTATTTGATTCAGTATATACCAGGCAGCATGTGGTGTTTACAATTCTTCAGTACAGTTTCAGATGTGCATCCTAAGAACCCAAGAGTATTTTTCACTCCACCAGTACTTGGAAGAAAAGCCATGGGCATTTTTGAATTGCTTGACCATCGGCTCAAGTGCTAAATTAGGTGATTGCAGGGAAGAACCTGCTGTCCGGTTTCCATTGGTACCACCCCCCTTTGAGGCTGGTAAGAGGCTGGCAGGGAGTGCAATTTTGGCAGCAGCAGTTGAGACTTTTGAGGCGAAACAAAATGGGGTGCATTCTTCAGTGCAGAAGATCAAGAAACTGCTGCAAGAGTCTGGCTATGAGCAAATGAAAGCCAAAATTTGTGAGCTGGAGGGAAAGCTGAGCAAAGAAATGGCCAAAGTTGATGTGATCTTGAAAGATCTTGCAAATTTGGCAGCGGCAAAAGAAGACTTAATATGGAAAGTGCAAGAGAAGTTCGGACCAGGTAATTATTGAAGGAAATGCTGATGCAACTTGCTACATAGCTCTAGGCTCGTTGCAGAACAATTTTTTCATAAGTGATCTTCCTGGATGTTGAGGATTTGCATGCAGGCTTGTAAACTGTCCAGTGAGTGTGTGGCTGAAGAATCTTTTTGCTCTCTCTCTCTCTCCTAGTACAGACTCTGTAGCTCTCTGTTGAGTTCACACTCAAAGACTATTGGAATACAAACTCTCTGCAACTAGAAAATTCCTCAAGAAATGGGATTTTGTGCACAAAAGTACTCGATTTTTCTGTAACAACCAACCACTGTAAAGATGTCAGATGGGCATGGGGGGAAACTGTCAGAGCGTCCTGGAGTGACATTCCCAGAATGAAGTTGAAACAAGTGTAAAGCCCTAACTTCATTCATGGTGAACTCTCATTCAATTTGAATGTTTTGGTCATGGGTAGTTGACTAGCTAGTGGAGTCAATTATTATTGTTTTTACAACTTGTAAGTTCTTTGTTATGAACTGGAATTGGGCTGTCAAATGGAAAATTGGGCAGTAAAATCCCCACACAACCATATTTGTAGCCAAAATTTCACACAGCATAATCTTCCTCCTAGTCTCACTCCCAGGCATCTGACAGATTCCTGAGAGGCTTGTGTAAAAGTTAAGGGTTCAATGTCCTTCGGTTCAACATTAGTTTTTATGTTATTTTATGTCATCGACTAACTCATGTAAGTGGGTGGAAGTATCACATGTAAGTAGGTAGGCAATGTAGGGAAGGCACTTGATGGCTCCGAGGTCTCTGCTTGCTCCACCTCTGCTTGCTCCATTTAGCACACCACAAACTAGTGTTTTTTTTTTCCTTTTTTTTTAAGGTTTTTGGATTTTTTAATTTCACAAATGTGGTGAAATATTGTATTTATAACTCATTCCACAGTATAAACACACATTTTCAGAAGAAGGCAAGACTGGAAGAGTAAATGATCAGCAAATAACAGGATTGGAGTATCTGACTGATAATTGAGATTCACACTTGACCTGCACTGCCGATATTCAAATAAAATAAATTCATGTGATGCAGAAGCAAATCCAAAACTGTGATATTTTGCCTAATATTGTGAAAAAAATTTAAATCTCAAAATATCCATTTAGTTCACAGAAACAGAAGAAATATGAAATACTTGTATGAAATATATAAAATTTTGAGAACAACTTCAAGCTTGAAAATACAAGCTGAAAATTACTACTATCCAACAATATTTCAAATTCCTTCATAAAGGCATCTGCCCATCATTTCCATGATCTCAACATCTTGAAATTAATCTTCCCAATCTTCTTCGTCATGATCTTCATTAATCTCTTCACCACTATCAACTGTACTGGCAAAAAGGGAGCAATGTGCATTGGCTTCCATGGCTTGCACTTAAAAACTTTTTTCAAATGCTCTTAATAAACCACATTGCTACCACCGGTTGATTATCATATCCGAGCTGCAACCTACCACTTTCCATGCCTCGAAAAGCCAGGTGCAGAAACATTCACCAAGTGTTCCAATTCTTAGATCAAGCTCCAGACTCCAATTATTGACGTAGACCATTTTTTGAAGTGTGGTAAATTCACATTTCAGTGGTCTGTGCAAAATTACATCTGGTTGCAATTTCAATGCACAATTGGTAGGGACAAATAATACACAACTGAATGGGAACTCAGTTTTCACCCATGAAATAAAAGCCCCAAATTTGTTTACTGACCAGCAGTCAATGAGCCAAATCAATTTCTGATTTCAGGTAGACCCATTTTTTCCACTACATCATTGTAAAAATTTCAGACAAATTGTTGGCATATCTTTTGAGTGGAAAAATGACTTTCACTCATTGTGAAATGGAAGCCAAAGTCCAAACACAATTTTGCATCTGTAGTCTTTGCCAAGCAATGATTGGTTTTTCCATCAAAAATGATTTGCATCAGAAGTAGTGATCCATCACTTGCAAAGGAGACACAAATAGTCACTCATCTTTTGTCTTCCATACCAATAATCTTTATGTCTTTAGAACCTTTCCACTCCCAAGTGTATTCGCAAGCCATTGGGGCAAGGTGAACTCCTAGGACCAACCATGACAATGTTAATTTCAAAATCTTAGTATGTATCTAGTTGTGAATTGAATGTGAAAACAACCAACTATCAACTCCATTGTTGGTAATTTAAATCTTATGAAACATTGCTTATTAGTAGATAGACTAACATTGCAAACAACTAAATGCCATGGCAACCTGAGCCATCTATCATCATTTGGATATTCATATGCAAATCAAATTATAACATTTTGATCAATGGTGAGACCAATTGACAAAAGCCAAAACATACATCTAATCAGATTGGTTGATCAAAAAGGTTCTTTTTAAACTGGAATTCTAAATCGAAGATTTTTTTGTTCCGTAACAAACTTTTGAAGATACCATAGACACCACATTTGATCATAAATCACATGCATGCTAGTTGTTGATAAGGTTATTTTATACCATAAGCTTTAATTGCCACATGTTCCTACCAAAGATTAGTACCAAAGACTGTGTTGGTCCAAGGCACTGGAATTACTAATGTTTTATGTGGGTAGGAAAGGATGGTCATACGTGTGTAATTTGCATTAATGATTAAAGGCTGATCATAAGCTTTAACCAAATAAGTAGCTCTATAAGCCATATGTAATCCTTGATTTCTCCAATCTGCTGGAAGTTTGCCACATATTGTGGTAGCATGTCTATAATTCCAATCCAAGTGAGTTTTCATAAAAGCCTATATCCATTTCAATGTGACTTTGAATTTTCCCAAAAACTTAGGAGCACAAGATAAAGGACCCTTGTGTTGATCAATAGGAGTGAATTGAGTTTGCCTTGATACACAATTTATATGCTTCAGTTTCAATTTATCATCAAAGGTAACCCTTTCATGCACAAAACCCCTACTAAGCTTTTCAAAAAGGCCCATACCCTTCCTTCACTCCCTTCACAAGTGCAAAAGGTCAACAAATTATTGGAAAATAGATTAACTAGCTTTGAAAAGGTTTAGCCCTTGACATTTTGTGATACCTAAACCAGATTCAAAAAATTTAACCTTTGACCTATCTTTTCATCATTCAATAGATTCAAATGAAAGTGTTGAAAAGACATTCCCTGTGTGCAACTTTCAAGTAATGGAATGCTTGAAAGATATTTCAATGTTGTTTCATTGTTGTTTCAATAAGTGGCCATTTATCTATTACGAACCAATTGATGTAAGAACTTTTCTTTCCCTTTGAAATGTGTTATGGTTGTTCCTGTGGTGGATTTGAAGTTGTGGCAAGTACAAGAAGGAATGTCATTTGAAGAACTTTTTGAGGCCTCCCAATTGGGTTTTTGGGTTTGATGGGAATAAATGCCTTCTTGTTCAGTACTTCCTTAGACAATTACAATGCCATATTTTATAACATCTCTTTTTCTTCTTGAAGTTTCACAAATTTTGTCAAAACAACATGTTGTGTGTTGTTTTCTCAATTGCAAGATTATAATCATTTTATGAGTATTTAAGAATTCAATAATGATTCCATCATAACTATTTTTGTATCAATAATTTCTTATTTAGATTTACTTTATAAATTAATGTGGTCCTTGTTTTCCTTTAGTTGACAAAAAGATGTTAGCAAAATTCTTTTGACTATGCACTTGCATTTGAAAGCCCTACTTCTAAGTGCATCCACAAGTAATAAAACTTTATAAATGATCAACTTACAAGAACAATGAATGGTTGGAATGTAAGCATCACAATTTTTCCTCACAAGACATAATATGCAAGTGCAAAAACTCTTTGTTTCCATCACACATTGTATCAAATTTTTGGTAACCAAAAGTATGTTGAGTTTCATTGGTGAAAACCTCCACTTAAAATACAATGCAATGTTCAAAATTCAATGTCTGAGAAAGAATAAGCATAAATCAACATGGGGTGGAAGTTGGCTTCAACTATTTGATGTTGTGGAAAAACCTTCAAGAACTAGGTGTCGAAAAAATTTCTAACTCATGTGCTAAAACCCTAGAAGAAAAAATATGATATGTTGAACCAACCAAAGGGCCAAGATTTAATTATTTCAACATGTGCCAAAATAGATAGCATACAATAATACAAGGGTGATGAAATCATTGTTTCCATTGTAAGTTCACAGATAACTTACATGAAAATTTATAGCCATTTCAAGTTTCAACTAATTGATTTCACAACATTGTATCCATAGCCTTTTTTTGGGGTGAAATGGTGTAAAATTTCCACTTTGGTTGGGGATGTTCAATGACTACAACATGACTTTACAACTTTGTTTCACCATTAATAGTATCTAGTGAACAAGTTAGATACCATGCCACACCTTCAACATCCATCCATATCACCAATATGTAATCAATTTTTGTGATTGATTCAACACCCCATTGCTTTCAAAACCCTAACCACATTGATGTTTTCAATTTAGCCTTCCTTGCATCATAAGGTGCAAGCTCTTTGCTAGATTATAGTTTATGAATGCAATTGAGATTGCAAAAATTTCATCCTCCATACAATTGTAATTGTTATTACACATGTATTGGCAACAAGGGAATGTCTTAGCTTTTTTCAACTCTTGAAAGCTAAAATGACCACTCCTTGGAACTTTGAAGCACCATGTTACTAGGTGAATGGCAGAAATTCAATAAAGCAAGATGAAGATGGCTGATTAGTTGGATAAGATTAAGAAATTTCATTAGTTTGATTTTTAAATTACTTTTGGAAGGAAAAGATTAAGGATGTAGTTCTAGAATTGGATGAGGATTGAGAGATTGTTTTTTCTATACACACAAAGATTTAAAAAGTTGCTAGATAATATAATAGAACCAAATTATGTAGTTTAAAGTTTTGTTGGGTTGTGAACTACAAATTTTCCTATTTCTCATTTTGGATTTCTACACTTTATACTATAGATGCTTGATGTGTTCAATTCTAATTTTTTTTTAAAAAATTAAATTATATATATATATCAGTGAAGAAACAATGAATCTATTTTTAAATTGTTGTGTGTTCTAAATGAATCATGAAACCTTAGTAATAGATTTTGATTATTAAGGATAACAAAGAATTTGGGAAATAAGGAAAAAAAATTATGATAAAACAAATGTGTCAGCATAAGAATTACAATGAATAAAATCACATATTGTATATGTTATAAGTACTTTTGAAAGTATAATTTGTATTTTTTTATTAGTAAGTAGAAAGCAATTATGAGTAGAATTTATGCCTACCATTTAGCAACCATTTCAAGGATTTTGTTTTTGAAGAAAAAATGAAAAAAACATCGTGAGAAGTTTGATTTCATGAAAGTGTGGTTTTTTTTTGTAGATGCTGAAATTCGAAAAAGGATATATATATATTTTTTACAAATCTTGAATTCTAAATTTATTGGAAGTAGAGGATGAAGGTTTAAGTGATATTCTTGTCGTGATTGTCCTTTTTGTTATTATTGCAAATCCTCTCACCTCTTGAAATTTAAAAATTAAAATCGAACCAACCTATTCACTTGGCGCCTCTCTTATTGGAAAGAACTTGAAAACAAGCAAGAAATGAAACACTCAAGGTTCATGAAATGAAACAAATGTATTAACTAACAAAAACACAAAGGTTATATGCTTCAAATGCTACAATCACAAAACTATGGCTTGCAACATTTAATAAGGCTTGAAGGTTCTATGTGCATTCAAAACCATGAAAGGAAAAAATGAATAACTCACTCACAAACAACTTTATATATACAACTCCTTAACCCTAAAGTAGCCGCCATCTTAACCGTAACCCTAATGTAGCTGCCACTTCCAAACCCTAACCACCACTTAGCCCCAAAGTTCACACAACTTCTAAGCCTTAACTCTAACTATTAAGGATGTGAATATTATTCATCCTTTTGATGAATGTAAATCACATTCACCAACTTTGGGGATTAGAATCGAATAATATTTCTAACACTCCCATTTGATGATATTTATAATCTGAACATGTTTATCAACTTATAATGTCATTATTGGATAATGCCTTGGTAAGGACATCCACCACCATATGTTCTGTTAGACAATATTCAAATCGAACTTCCCCATTTTCAACTCGTTCTCGAACAAAATGATGTTGGACGTCAATGTGTTTTGTTTGTGCATGGTGAATGGGATTTTTGGTCAATGATATTGCACCTTGATTGTCACATTGAATCACCATCACTTTCTTCTCCTCCGTATATCCTAAATCCATCATCAATTTTGTTATCCATATGGCTTCTTTCGTGGCTTGTGTGTTCGCCATGTACTCCGCCTCCATGGCGGACAATGTTATTGTAGGTTGTCATTTGTTACTCCAAGAAATGGCTCCACCTCCAATCATGAAAACAAACCTTGTGGTGGACCTCCTATATTCAAGATCACCACCCCAATCCACATCACAATATCCAAGCACTTCCTTGGATGGTGTTGCATGGAATTGTAATTTCATTTGTAACACACCTTGCAAATATCGAAAGATTCGTTTGAGATCCATCCAATGCTCCATGCTAGGGTTGGCCATGTGTTGACTCAACACACTTATTGGGGTATGCCAAGTCAGGTTGTGTGCACAACATGGCATACATCAAAAACCCAACTGCTTATTGATATGGAAATCCCTTCAATTCATCATTTCCATTGGTTTGTAACTTCACTTTGGGATTGAATGGAAGTCTAATGGGCTTACATTCCTCCATTCAAAAACGCTTCAATATTTCCTTGAGGTATTTGATTTGGTTGATGCGTAGGAGTCGTTCATCACGATTCCTTTCCACCTCCATCCCCAAAAAGAAATGCAAGACCCCAAGGTCCTTCATTTCAAACTTTTGACTAAACTCCTCTTTGATGTGCAAAAGTTTGTTTTGATCGTTGCACACCAAAATGAGGTCATCCACATAGACCACAATGAAAAACTTCACATCTCCCACTTGTGTTACATACATATTAGGATCGGTCTCACTCTTCATAAATTCAATGCTTTTGAAAAAATGTATCGAACTTTTGATTCCATGCCCTTGGAGATTGTTTCAAACCATACAAGGACTTGTGAAGCTTACACACAAGATGTTCACCTCCTTGGTGCACGAACCCTTGAGGTTGTTCCATGTAAATATCCTCTTCGAGCTCACCATTGAAAAATGTTGTTTTCACGTCCATTTGATGGATCTCCATGTCTTCCAAGGTTGCCAATGTAAGAATACAACAAATAGATGCAAACTTTCTAACGGGCGCAAAAGTTTCATTGTAGTCCACTTTGTAGGTTTGGGTAAAACCTCTTGCCACTAATCCGGCCTTGTAGCGTTGCACCTCCCCATTCATGCCTTGTTTGATTTTGAACACCCATTTGCAAGAAAGAAGTTTCCTACCAATGAGATGTGGTACCAAAGTCCATGTGTTGTTTGCCATGAAAGAATTATATTCTTTTTGCATTGCGCACTCCCATTCCTTGGAATTTTCACATGTCAATGCTTCTTCAATATTTTGGGGCTCCTCTAAAAATGCAACAGTGGCACACTCCACCTCCTCGGTAGCAATCCACTAATCCTGAGGCCATTCCTTTTGTTGCCTTTGAGATCCTTCCTTTAACACATGTTGTGAAGGTTCATTAGATGGGTTATCATTTGAAACAAAAAAAAATTCTTTCCATGAAAAACTTGGCGTGGATTCACTTTGCACACCTTCTGTTGTTGTTTCATTCAAAGGTCTATCTTGACTAAAGGTCAACGGTTCTTTTCTTTCAACTTTTTTGTTCACAATTTCATCCACAACTAGATTTTCTACATTCTTGGGATGGAGCACACCACCTATTTCTTTTGACCCTTCAATGAACATGACATCTCTACTTTTGATGATTCTCTTGGTTTTTAAACACATCAAGCAATATGTTTTTTTGCCTTCATAATATCCTTAAAACACACAAGGCATGGACTTGGACTTTAATTCGGTCCTTTTCTCATCGGGGACATGTGCAAAGGCTTTACAACCAAAGACTTTCAAATGAGACACATCTAGTTTCCTATCACTCCATGCTTCTTGAGGAGTCTTGGAATCAAAAGCCTTGGTTGGACATCGATTTTTGATGTACATTAACGTGTTCACCATTGTGCCCCAAAATTCAAGTTCCAACCCTTGTGCAAGAATCATGTTTCTCGCACATTCCATGATGGTTCTATTGGCATGTTTCGCAACACCATTTTGTTGTGGGGAATAGGGCGCACTTGTTTGTTGTTGAATTCCACATTCTGTAAGAAATGTGTCAAACTTCTTGGACACAAATTCTCTTCCATTGTTGGATCGTAACACTTTGATGTTGTAACCAATTTCATTTTCCACCAACGCCTTGTATTGTTTGAATTTTTCAAATGCTTTTTCTTTTGGCCTTCAAAAAATAGATGTGAGTTTTCCTTGAAAAATCGTCAATGAATGTGAGAAAGTATCGTGCTCCACCATGTGATGTAGTCCTCATTGGCCCACACACATCAGTGTGGACAATCTCCAAAAGTTGTGAAGCCATGGGTGCTCCATCCTTGGGAAATAATGTTCTTTGATGTTTGCCTTTGATGCATCCTTCACAAATGTGATGCAACGACATTTCTTTCAAATTCATGCCATCCACCATGGTATCCTACTCCTTAAGGCTTGCCATGTTGAAATGGCCAAATCTTTCATGCCAAAGAAACGCACCTTCATCCAAAGAATTTGCAATGTGTGTCATGTCCTTGTGCACCTTCACATTAAGAAGGTACAAGTTCTTGTCCCTTCGTGCTTCCACCACGATAATTCTTCAAGCATTGTTGACCTTACAACCATCCTTGTCAAACTCCATTTTGAAACTTTTGAAAGTGAGTTTACTTACGAAAATGAAATCATTTTTCATTTTTGGAACATGAAGAACTTGGGTGATGGTTACATGTGACAATTCACCTCCCACTTGCATTGTGGCTTTGATGTTCCCCTTGCTAATGGCCTCCAAAATGATGTCATCGCCCATGAACACCTTCCTTGGGGAATGCGCTCGTACGTGATAAACCGTTCTTGTTCAAATGTCATGTGTTGCGTTGCACCAGAATTGACAATCCAATCATACATGGTATAATCATTGGCACTCAATGTGGCAACAAACATTTGCTCATGATCTTCACAAGCTTGATTGTCTTTTTCTTTTTCATCATTTTTCTTTTTCAAACAATTTTTCACAAAATGTCCAGGTTTTTTACAATAGAAATTGAACTTCTTGTTTGACTTATGAGTTTTGTTCACTAATGCAGTAGTTTTGGAACTCTCACATTCTTTTTTTTTTTGGACACTTCGTGAAGCAACCTTACAATGAATTGAAGGTCTACATCTTTTATGGACATGGACTCTAAGCTTGTGACTAAATTATCAAAGGATGAAGGAAGGCTCATGAGGAGTACCATGTAAACATCTTCATCCGTAATGTTCACCTCAATGGAACATAATTGGTCCACACAGGCATTTGTTAAAAATACTATTCATTTCTAATTCCCAATGTTGATGAATGTGTGAAACATTCATCAAAAGGATGAATAATATTCTCATCCTTGTAGTAGTTAGGTTAGGTTGAATAATGGTGGCTAGGGTTTAGAAGTGAAAACTACTTAGGGCTTGGCGACGGTTAGGATTAGGGCTTGGTGACAGTTAGGGTTAGGGCTTGGTGATGCTTAGGGTTACGGCTCGGCGATGCTTAGGGTTAGGGTTTGGTGGCAACTAGGTTAAGGTTAAATGGCGGCTACTTTAGGGTTAAGTGGTGGTTACTTTAGGGTTAGGAGATAATATATATTAAAGTGGTTTTGAATGGTCTTTAATTCTCTCCTTTCATGGTTTTTGAGTGCACATAGAACCTTCAAGCATTGTTAGTTGTTGCAAGTCATAGTTTTGTGATTGTAACATTTGAAGCATACAACCTTTGTAATTTTCTTGTCAATTAATACAATTGTTCCATTTCATGAACCTTGAATCTTTCATTTCTGGCTTGTTTCAAGTTGTTTCCAATAGGTTATGGGCCCACACCAAGCAAAAGAAGGAACATTGTGTTAGAACAAGAAGAAGTGAAAGAATTGAGCTTGTATTGCATAGAAAAAAGGAGAAAAATCCTTTTGAAAAAAGGATTTTTAGTTTACAAACCCATGTTGCGTCCATTTTATAATTTGCGGACAAGTATTTTGCAAGGGATGGTTGCATCCGTTTTTTTTAATGATAATAACTTTTAGGTTTTGAGAGACATCAAATCTTATCTAAAGAACTACAACTTCAAAATTCACTCAAATTTTGTAATTTTCAATAATATGCATCACATAAATCCCAAATTCCCGATGAAAATGGTAAATGTTCTTTGAATTTTACTAAGACTTACTGCATCCATGTGAGCTCAATACTAACATATTTCTCTATTTGTCATAGACTCTCATATGGCGCTTCTAGTTGTGCACGAAAATGGAATTTTTTCTTTTTTAAAGGATACACAATAAGGACACATTTAGGATGATGATGTGTTCTTCAATTGGACCACTCAATATACAATGGGAATGTTGAAAAGTGGCTTGTTTTTATGAGCTAAACCTTAAACCACACTTTCCAATTGCTTCTCCCTATCTTGTCATCTTTTTGGGAGTTTGGTGGTGGACATCAATGTTTCAACAAGTGTTTTTCAATTCCATTTGCGTTCAACTTTGTCCAATTTCATTTCTTTCTTTGCTGAACTTTGTATTTCTCATTTTGTATTGAAAATTTCATTAAGAGGTTTTCCTTGAAGCAGGTAATTGCTTGAGAGCATCCAAAAACCTTGATTCTGCAACCGCTATTGGATGTTCTTGAGGAGTAAACTAATTTTGTGAAAGAGGAAAATAGTGACGTAGACACTCCTATGCAGAAGAAGTCCAAACTTGATCTTGATTATGAGTAAGTTTAACCTTCCCAATTTCAAGTATTTAATGTGGGTTTTTGGTCAAGCTTTGATAATTAACATTCCAATGCTTGATGCAAAGGTTGGTCTCCTCCAAGGCAAAACATAATTTCTTTTTTACCCCAAAAGAATTCTTCCCCAACCCACCATTGAATCTTTCATTGTATTCTTGCATGTTATTTTGCAAACCCCAATATCCCATTCGAACACTGTATTTTGCATCTATCACTCTCATTTGTCTCTAATCCATTGCCGGATATAGATCCAAATCTCAAGGAGTTTTAGTAGGCATTTTCACAATTCCAAACCTACACTTGCAATGGAAAATTATTATTTCCACCATGCCTATTTTTCATTATATACAATCATTCAAAATGTTTGTGTCTGTTGTGTGATTATAATTTTCTAATGTCCCTAAGGTGGTAACATTTATCGCAGTCAGTTACGTTTTCTATTATTTGATTAATGACTATTTATCTCAATAATCATAACATATATTTCCTTTTGGATTGTTAATTTAATGCACAATGTTTTAGATTATACCACTTAGCGCCATTGTTCATCTTGAGATTTGACACCATTTTTTAGATCACAAGATGATCTTACCAAGTCTTTTACATTAAACATACCGATTTTCTCTTTTATGTGAGAAGTACTAATTGCACATGCATACACATAATTTTTCATTGATTATTGCCTCCATTTTTCTTTTGAATTATAATACACATTCAAGGTTTTATTTTCTCTTGCTTCTATTATCACAAATGTCCCTCTTGTTTTCATAGAATTGTTATTAACAAAATCAATTTTAATCCATAATTGCAATTGAATCCACTTTATTTCAATCAAATTTCCTTTGATTACATCTGATCTCTACATATAAACATCACAAATATTGCTTGTATTACATAAACATATGAAATTACAAGATCAGATATTTATGTGAAACAATGGTGATCAAATAAACATTATTTTAGTATCTAAGGTTTGGGTGTCATCTTTTCCAACTATCGCACACTTCTCTTGGTTTTGGTGGTGGTCTAATCATCTATCAATTCACATGCACTTTGAGGACTTTGTTTCTATTGTGTTGAGGGACCCAAGCTTGCTTCCTTGGAATTGCATATAGTCTTTTTTTGGGTTTTCCAAATTTTGTTGTTATATTATTCACATAGGCGACCAAGTCTTCATTTGATAAATCTTTGAGAAGGCTAGTAAAGTAGTGTTTTGGAAGTGGCCTTTTAAGGCTTGCATGTTGTTTCAAAAATTCCATTGCATGTCTGAACATCGCCCAATGATAGTATTTAATATCTTGTGCTACTAATCAAAGGTTTTGCCTTGGCCTATTTGTGGCAATAAATGGACCTTTTTATTTTGTCTTTTTGTTTACCCATTGCCAAGTGGCCCATTCATTTGTGTTATCAACTTCTTTTTGGTATGTTTCCCCATTTCTTGATTTCTAACAGTCCACGTAAAAGGTCAAATTTACGGTCATCTTGAGGAACTCGTGATGGTCGTTCTATTTGCTCAAAAATTGTGTCCAAAATTGAATGCAACAATGCATTTTCAATCATGCATTGAATTGTTAGCGGTAACTTGCCAATAGTCAATGATCTATTTGTCATTTTTAGAAGAAAACCAATTGAAATTTTAATATTAGGTAAGGCAATTAAGGACACAAATTAATGGGTGGGAAGATACAAATATTTTGTCAAGGTGATAGGATGGCATTATTATATCATCAATGCAAGTGGATAATGATGATACTAAAAATGCAAACAGATATTAGAGAGTGAGAAAATGTAATTAAAATATTATTATTGGAATGTAGTGATGATGTAATCACAATATGAATCTTTTATAGGCTTTTTGGTTGAGTTCCAAGGACTGATTGGGTACTATATATGTGTCCTTTGGAGTTCCAAGAATCAAAGATTTTTTAGGAATTTTCAACAAGCAACTCTTATGTTCAACTTCAGTCCTAATTCATATCAAAAAGTCTATTGAACCACAAATTACTACCAACAATGGTATTTTGGTTTCTCGTTCAATTGTTGGGACATCCTTTTTTTCTACTATTGTAGACATCTCATGGTCTTGGGGCATGGTCTATCACATCTTGCTTTATCACTTTGTTCTTGAAATCGTGTGGCACCCATGCTTGCCTGCCTGGAATTGCATAAAATCATCTACTAAGTTCCAAAAATTATATTGAAAGGAGGTTCCCAAGGGTTACCAAATCCTTCATCAACAAATCCTTCAATAAACTTCTTAAAAAAATTTTGGAATCAACTTTTTCAAACTTGCCCATTCTTATAAGAAATCCATGGCATGTGTAAACATTGCCCAGTGGTAGTCTTCCATATCCTCCTTTGGAATGTTTATAGTTTGTTTGAGCAATATAAAACTTTCTTTGTTAATCTTTGCATTCGCCCATCACCTTGCCGCCCATTCATTTGTTTTCTCAATTTGTTTTTTCCATTATGATCCCCATGTTCTAATTTTTAACAACTATTTGAGGGGGTCTAGCAGGGTGGATCTCTTGGATATTCCAAACGCGTTCTTATCATTTTGTGTATTTTATCTAATATGCTTGAAATTAAAATGTATTCAATCATAGTTTCCAAGGTGTGTGATGTGACCATTGTTGTGAATTTTCTGTTTGCCATTGTAAAATAGATGTTTAGAAATTGCAAATGGATTATAGTCGTAGAAAAGTTAGAGCTAGGTTCTAATGGAGGAGGAAAGAATGTAGTTTGATTCTTCAAGTAGCAAAAATGTTCTTAGACATAAGAGGTTTGAAAGACTGAATTCAAATAAAAAATAGGTTGAAATGGTATAGAGAATGTGGGGTCTCATATTGTCTCAATTCCTTATGGGAACATAACTCTTGAAGATGAACATATGGTGTTTTAATTGACACATACCTCTTGGTTGTGAAGAGGTCTTGTTCATCATTTTTTTCAATTGTTTTTATTTTTCATTCATTTTATCTTTCAAGTAGCAAGAATGCTCGTAAACATAAAAGGTTTGAAAGATTGAATTCAAATAAAAAATAGATTGAAATGGTATAAAGAATGTGGGATTGCATATTGTTTCAATTCCTTATGGAAACATACCTTTTGGAAATGAACACATGGTGTTTCGGTTGACACATACCTCTTGGTTGTGGATAGGTTTTATTCATCCTTTTTCATTTGTCGTTCATTTTTATTGTTCATCCTTGGACATGTGGCAAAATATTCCTCCATGTCATGCAATATTCTATGCCATGTGTCAATGAAATATTCCCCCAAAAAATCAATCTTGCTTGCTTGCTCATGTTCACTTGTTCACGTTCACACTCACACACTAACCAAATAGCAATCCCCCGTCCACTATTAACAATTAGGTGCATTGATAATGTATAAAAGCTTCTAAGTATAGTTTCAAACATCAAATTGGAAAATGTTGGGTTAATGAAATACTAACGTCAATAATCCCATTAGAAAGTTGGTTGGGAACAGTGACATTGGCCTCAGCTTCTTTTTACTCTTGATGAATTCACTCCATTTCTAATCATTTTTCATTGGGAAGAAGTAATGGTTTATATCCACAAGTGCATTTCTCTAGTTGGAATAGTAATGAATATAGACATTAGTTGATCAATTGTTGGATCATTCAAGAAAAAATGTCTAAATTTAATCAAGGATCCTCCTATATTTAAGATTATTTTATTATTAAAGTGACAAGTCTTTTCATCATCATGAGGGCTTGATTGGAAAGTTGTACTTTGCAATTACATTGCTTTACATGTCACCTTGCTGACATGAAAACATTTGTTATGATCAAATTGGTTGATGGGGGGTGTTGTGTAGAGGCCTTAAATTACAAGGAGCAAGGCAAGTGCCAAGCAACATTAGAAGATGATGTTCTGAAATTATTGTGAATTTGAATTAAAGTGAAATAAAGTGTACCTAGTTGATTTATGTGCTTGCAATTATATTATTGGTAAGAAATCCCTATTGCTTGAAATTCATATATGGTGTTGATTTCATATGCATTGGATGTGGGCTTGCTTGTGGTGAACAACAAAGCATAGGGCTTTTACATTGGACAAAGAAGGTGGAGATTGAGCAAAGCTTTAAATGTTGGATGTTGAATGGAAAGCAACCATAAAGGCCAAGTTGGATAGCTTGGTAGCAAGGATGGCCAAAGCGGAGCCCATGGTGGACTCCATAAATGAAATAAAAGTAATGCTCCAACAAAAGCAATGCTCTAAGCATTGAAAGTTGCGGGAGTCCCGGGAGTCCCAGGAAATCCCGCCCTGCGGGACTCCCGGGACTTTGGAGCCCCATAACTTTGCGAGCAGACCTCGGATCGAAGTGCAGTCTGAAGCAAAGTTGTAGCTCTCGTCGAGAGCTTTCCAACGGTATGTCGCACGTCGTCTGCAGCTAAGTATTTCGGGTCTATTCCCGACTTTTAGTGGTCGGGAGTCAAAACTGGCAGACTCCCGGGAGTTCGACTCTCGGCCCTTCTTTTGGTCATAACTTGTGTTTTAGATGTCCAAATGAGCAATGCGAGCCCATTTTAGACATCTACGCTTCAAGAGCTTTCCATTGATATAAAGAGCGCAACAAGCCATTGAGATTTGACCC
>Ga0209208_10000654_pt1 | contig 46188 bp, 20 predicted proteins | sample S1TSphfallax_3_FD_187694 | JGI IMG/M metagenome (GOLD analysis project Ga0209208, IMG submission 187694) | Host-associated microbial communities from peat moss isolated from Minnesota, USA - S1T2_Fd - Sphagnum fallax MG (SPAdes) (version 2) | ecosystem: Host-associated > Plants > Peat moss >...
GGGGGGGGGATGGGTGGTTTTTTGGTTGCTTGGGTCTTCCCATCTTTTCATTTTTACTTGTTTATGGTTGAAGACCTTGTTAAGAATCATGTGTTTTCTTAAAGTTTTTGCAAGAGATAAAGGCAAAAAGAAATTGAAGAAGGATGAAAAACTTTTGGAAGTTAGCATCACAATTAGTGTGGGGTGTTGTGACATTCCAACAAAAATGTTGGCTATTATGGAAAAGTTCATAGAAGATAAATGTGTTTGAGGATTGTGTGCTTTGGAGAAAGGAGGAATTCTTTCAAGACTTCACTTGTAGATGGTGTGTAGGATTTATATTTTCAACGTTATAACTTTGAGCAAATTGATCAAAAAAAGCTTTAGGTTGGGATGATGTGATTATTGTTTCACCAAGACATCATGTGCATTGCAAACTATTGAAGGGAGTTGGCATGCACACATACATTGGCATGATTGGATATTGTTTGAAAGACCAAGGGGAAAAACAATTTCAATTTTGTCATAGGAGTGTTTGTTTTAAAGAGATGCAAGGAGTTGATGAATATGTCAAGGATGATTGATTTTGTTTTTGTAAAAATGAAATTTGTTTGACACATAGCAACATTGTGGAGAAAGTTGTAACCTTTTGTAGATACAACATGAAAAAAAAGATTGGTAGTATTCTTTTAGGTGTTATTTTGGAAATGTTAAGGTCTAGATAGTCTTATCTAGCAACATCATGGGTTTTGCCATACAAAAAATAGCAAGATGGATTATTTAAGGTCACAATTTTTATGGAGATGCATGATGATGCCCCAAGTTGTGGAGTTGGATGATGTTATAAAACAAAATTATGAGCACACAAACCCTGGTTCTAGGTCAAGAAAGATTGGAAAATCACAACTTGTTGAAAAGTTATAGGAAATTTGCAAGTTGCCATCTCTAATATGTGATCAACAAAATTTTACAAGGACATCTGATAGGTTTTCTAAACATGTTATGTTCATCCCTATTCATATTATAGACTTATTTCCAAGTTGTGTTTTTTTATATGTTCATAAATAAAACTTTATGTGTGAAGTTTAACTTTTATAAATAAAAGTGTCTTCTAAGTTGAACTTGCATGCATGAATTTTGTACTCAACAAATCATCCACATAATTTATATGTTAAATGTGCCATAACTTGGAGTGTATGTTTTGGGCATTGGGCCAATGACAAAACTAAAATGGGTCAAGAAAAAGAAATGTATAATAAGTATTCCCAACTAATTAATATGAATCAATATTCAATTTGTGGAAATTTTAAAAGACTAATGGAAATGGTAGAAAATGACTTTAATTTTCAATCTTTAGTAGCATTGGGTCATTAGTATGTAGACATAAAGAATTATTTTTTAGGCTCATGAGATTGTTAAGTTTAGTGGTCTACTTTTATTTTTTCTGGTTTATCTTGAGTGAATTGCCAATACAATGTGTAATATTATAATACCTTGACAACTCTAACATGTGTGTGTCAAATAATTAATTAATTTCAAATTTCAAATTTTGGTAAATAAAATATATTTGAAGATTCAATATTTCCTTTCACATTTTTTTAATTTGAAAAAAATAATTAAACATTTCTAAGAATAATATAATTAGTATTGAAATTACCAAGGTTGTAGAATAGTTATTTATAGATAAGGTTCTAGCACATTACTCAAGGTCACTTTGTTATTTTTTTCAATTTTTTGAAGTAAAAAATTCAAATCATGGACAAGAGGACATAACAAAACTTGGCTACAAGTTAGAGAGGAAAGTAGAAACATTTTGAAGCTTTGATATTTTTTTGGCCACATTTAAGAACCTATAGTCCAAATTTGGCAATTTCAAAAAAAGTCTTCAAAATATGACAAGTTTAACATTTCAAAATATTCGTCAACTAGTTTCAACACTTCACAATTTTGCCAACTCAAAATGTGTATGGTAAGGTCCTAGGATGGGGACATTCCCTAAATATTTTGAGCCATCAAGTTGGACACTACAAAGTTTTTTTAAATGTTTTTTGAAAGTTTGAGAACAAACAATTGACAAGGATAATAGGGTGAAAACAACATTTAAACATTGCAACAAGGTGGACCTTACTAGGATATTATATTAAAAAGGCCACATGATATATGAGGGATAGGGACAATAGGTGGATGACAAGGGACATCAAGAAGGATGTTGAGGTTGTCGAAGTGGATGCCAACCATAATTTCTTTTCTTTTCTTTAGGTGATAAATTATTGGTGCAAACTATGGGGTGGATTATGAAAGGCATTATAATGGACATCACCACAAAACATTTTTTTGAATGATTAATGAAAACAAAGATAACATGGTCATGGGCAAGGACAACAAGATTCCTAGGATTAATGTTTTTTATTTTGGCAAAATTTAGCATTTTTTCGAGCCAAAAAGGGGGCATTTGACCACCTAGGTTTATTTCAAACCATTAGATTGGGCCAAAATCATTGACAATTGATGGCTTGTGATGTGACAAGAACCATTTTGTTGATGAAAATTCAATCCATTATAACCATCTTTGCGAAACCCTTTAGGCATTGGAGGTTAAAATCCGATCATGACGTTGATCAATTCACATTAGTAATTGCGTCCATCATGTTTGTGTTTTCTAGCATTTGAAACTAGTTTTTTGCTTGCCATTACTACCTTGTTGTGAAAGTATGTTGATGTTAGTTTCTCTTTTGGATTTGTTGTCATTGTTACCTTCATCTTCACCAAACCTTTAGAATAGGTTGTTCAAATGCCAAACATTTAGCTTTAGGAGTGCCAATAGACATTCACAAATAAAGAGAAGTTCTAATGGACAATTGTTGTTACCTTTAAGCTTGCTACTTTCAAACTTCTTACAAATCCCATTGTTGTTTTCAAGCTTGCTACAAATTCCATTGTTGCCTTCAAGCTTGTTACAAATATTGATTCCCGGTGGTGCCTTCAAGCTTGTTGCAAGAATTGGTGTTGTTGTTGTTGTTTTTGAGCTTGCTACAAATCTTGGTGCTATTATTGTTGCCTTCAAGCTTGCTACAAATCTTGGTGCTATTATTGTTGCCTTCAAGCTTGCTACAAATATTGTTGCTGCAAATTATGGTGTGTTGTTTTCAAGCTTGCGACAATAGATCCACGATTCAACAACCTTGAAGTATGATAATCCCATCCCTCTTAAGATCATCATTGTGCATAAAATTTGTGATCATGTTTTTGAAGCATTATGAAATGCATTCTTACATTTTAATGTATGTAATCTAAGGTTTTTGGTGTACATGAACTTTTGTGTTCTATTACAATACTTTGATGTTGCACTAAACTTTTAGTGTTTGTGGTAAATATTTTGGTGTTGCACTTTGTAGTGTGCTTTTGAGTTACTTTCAATTACATATAAATCTCATTGTTTACATGTGTTGTAACATTTTTTTTCCATAAGGCTTTGGTGTGTTTGTGATCAAGGTTTGTTTAGGGTTTAAATGTGTTGATGCATCAAGGATTTTGTGATTCAACTCAGATTTGTGTGCATTTTGGACAATACTCCCACTCAAGGTTCCATTGAATTTCAAGTATTGAAAGTTTGTTTCTTTTTGTAATCCCCTAGATGTTGTTTCTTCCCCAAGTTGTCCCAACCCTAACCTTGGGCTTGCAACCAAAGCAAAGGCTTGCAAAGTTGCAAACCAAGAAGGAAGCTTGGGAGTGAAAGAAAATGTGAAGGAATGAACCCTCACACTCCCAAGGGAGCTTCCATTTTGGGAGTTGGAGTCCTAGTGGATTTACGAATTTTCAAATAACGATTTCAGGGGTCAAAACCTAATGAATTGAAAAATTTCTTATATCATTGAAAAGCTCTTGGAACATAGATGTTTCAAATGAGTTCGCATGACCCATTTGGACATCTGAAACACAAGTTATGGCCAAAAGAAGGGCTAGGAGTCAAATTGATAATTTGACTCCAGACCACTAAAAGTCGAAAATTGCCCATAATTTTTTGTTTGCAGGTGGTGCGCGACATACCATTGAAAAGCTCTCAATGAGGACTACAACTTTGCTTCATCTCAATTAGAGGTTTCCACGCAAAATTATGGACCCCCAAAGTTGTGAGAATCCCAACTAGGCGAATTTTGGGACTCCCAAGACAAAATGACATTTGGGGGTTGGTCTTGTGGCCAACCATAAAGTATACTATGAGGGGGAAGGTGGTGCCTTCCCCCAAGTCCAGGCCGTGGTGAGTTTTGTGAGTCCGAGTTTGCCCATGGTGAATCCTAGCACCAAAAGTGTTCCAACTATGCACTAACCAACTTGTTGTTTTGTGCAGGTCCGTGTGAGTGAGTGATTGCTTGTCATTCTTCCTAGTCCCATCTCAGAGTTCCAGCACGCCCCTCTACCCCCAAAGTGCTACGAGCCAGGAAACATGCCCCAACTTTTTACTTTTCCATTATTTTCACCTCAGACTCACATTTGAGTCTATCAAGGAACTTGGGAGCGCGTCACAAGTGATGTTTCAAATGATGATTTGTTTCCATGTGCACCTCCAATAGAATTTGTGAACATGATTTTGGGTGAACAATGGTTGCAAGTGTCTAACACTACGCACAAAGGTAAGCATCCATCCCATTTTTCAAAAGGAATTCCAAAAGCTTCATCTTATGGCATTGTTGTAGTTAATTCAATTCCAATTGTTGTCTCATTCATATTTTTCTTACCCAAAAAAATTGAAAGGAGTGAGAACTCAATTAGGTGTTCCAAGATGTTTGAGCTATTAAGTTTCCATGGGATAAAATAGTTATTGGTCGTGAAGGGAAGATGACCCATGTAAGTTGTAGAACTTGCAATGAGGTTGAAAAGAGAGAAAAATTGTTACTTTTTAAGTTTGATGGATTGTAAAACATGCAAGTTGTTGGAAATCAATGTCTACACATCCAATGATGGTTGTTAGTCAATACTACATAAGCAACACTAGCCAACATGTCAAGAATGAATGACATTATGTTGTTTTTCATGGGCCAACTTTTGTGGTTCAACAAGTTGCAAATGGAGACTCCAAAAAGTTTGGTTTAGTTTGTGTTTTGTGATGAAGTGACCACCATTGACAAAAAAATATTGATTTTTGTCCAAATGTACATTATGGAAAGGTGGAAATGGCTCCCAATTCTTTCAACCTTGTGACAAGTTGTTGAAGGTTCCCATGCTAACAATTTGAAAAAGGTAATTGCATTATTTTGTTATTGTTTAATGGTTTTTTGAAGTCTAACTTGGTTTTGAAGCTTGTATGTTTTGGAATGGATGGTGTGACGACATTCCAAGGTTCAAATACTAGGGTTATAATGGAGTTGAAGGAAAAACATGCACCTTTCTTATTAGGTGTGCATTGTATTATGTATCGAATTAATTTAGTTGTGTAGATGTTGTTTTGATTGTCCTTGTTGCAAAGATTGAGGCGCTCCTCCAATATGTTTACAACTATTATTCACAAAGCCTTAAATGATATTTGGAAAGAACTAAGTTGGCCAATTTTTTAGAGAAGAAGGCGCTGAAAATATTGCACAACATGAAGATAAGTTGGATTTCAATGTTGTATCCTACCAACACATCGTGGCAGAGTATTAGTCTTTAGTCATGCACATGTTTGATGAGCAGACATCAAACACAACAATGAAAGGAAACCTATACCTTCTTTGTTATGTGGAAACCTTTATGGATTTAAGCTATATTTTACCCTTGTTTGAATGTATGCAATATTTTTCAAAGTTTGTTCAAGCTTGCGATGTATTCATTTGTGATTTTGTTGATGTAATTAAAGCTTGTGAAGGAGATCTATATAGATTGTATGTTGATGCAATTATGAACTATGGGCATGTCGATGGAGTTTTTCAAACATCCTTTGCAAAATTGTGCATTATTCATATGATCCCTTACATATGGTTTGGATTTTTAACCTAATTTTGGTGTGGAGTATGTGGAATTTCAATTTTTTTTTTCACACATACATGGTTCATAAGAAGGATGTATTAATTAGTTGTGTAAGTTGTGATTTTAAATTTGATCAGGTGAATATAATTGAAGCCATGAAACAACAATGTAATGTTGCAAATGTTGGCCTCATTTAAGAACTTGAACGACAATTCCCAGTTCAAGACATTATGAATGCCATTAGTGTGATCTTTCTTTAATTTTGGGTGCAACATGAAGCTGAGTAAAAGTTTATGGTTTAACTTTCCATTTTGAAACACATTATCATTTTGGCAAGTAGATTGGCCCAAAATAATTGATCATCTTGCCTTTGTTTGACAAAACATTATTGTTGTAACATTCAACTTTTTCAAACTTATTATGCTTGCCAATTGCCATGTTGCCATGAAGCCTCTTCTAGATTGTAAATCCTACATTAAAATATGGACAAACTTGGCCAACAATCAATTGTTTTCTCATTAGCTGTTTAAATGCTTAAAATTCATTAAGTTATCCATGGTCATGACTGTGGATAATGTTGAAGATGAGAGATGTTTACCTAACATGGGGTTTATGAAAAAAAGTTAAGCAATAGATTGACAACCCATTTGGATACGATTATCAAGATGTTTGTTCAAATGTTTTTACATTGAACATTTTCCCATTTGTTGCAACAATGAGTTTTGCACTATTGCAAAATCCTGCCATGGTGTAAAGGGATAGTTCAAACAACCAAAAACCTTTATACCATAAAACTTTATGTAAGATGTTGTTCATGTGTTTTTGTTATGATGTTTGCAATATTTGTTTCATTTCAATCAATTCTATTGATTTAGTTGGTATGAGCCTTGAGGTGTATACAATATTTTTTTTATGCACAATTTGAACTTCATTGAAGTTATTTATATATATTTCCAAGAAATCTCCTATCACAGTCGGTAAGGTCTTCAAGGCAAGAGATCAATCCCCATAGGAGATTTTAGCAATAGATTTTTAATGTTTATTAAATTTTGCACCTTGTTGCCATTTTTTCACCATTGAAATGTAAGTGTTAACTAGTTGATCTCCATGAAATTTTATTCAATATCCATTTACCTACATGGAGTTTCACATAATAACTTTACCTTGGGTTCTATTCAGTTGCTAGTTTGTATACTTCAAATAACATAAGGTTTCCTTTCATTTTCCTCTTCTCCATTTGATTTTGTAATTGGTTTTCAAGCTTGTCTAAACGAGCATAGCCACTTGATCACCCAAAAAAAGTTCTAGTTGCCAAATTGGCATATTTCAACTACATGCAAATAACCACATGTGCTACCTTGCAAATATGAAAAAAACATTGGCTAGGATGGATGGTTGGGACATTAGATTGAACTTGATGTTTGCAAGCTAGAGTGTCCATAAAATCACATAACTTGGTAGTTTTTTATGCACCTTTGTGGATTATAATGTATCCCAAGTCAATTGTTTTTTTAATTTTACAAAAGAAACTCAATATATCATTATTATGTAACTTACTTTAGGCGTAATCTTTTAATTGTTTGAAACTCAAGGTTTTACACCAAATGGAGGACTTCTTAATGTGCATATGACCTTTGTTATAACAATACATAAAACAAAACTTGTAAATAAATTCACCAAAATCACAATTTGTAATCATGAGTCCATTTAATAATGAGCCACCTTCATAAACATTGTAAGTAATTCAAAATAAGGGTTTCCAAACCAATTCAAAATGGCATGAAAGTTTGAGGGATTTTGAAATATACTATAATTGGAAAAATATAATGGTCCATTATGGCACAAATTTTATGAAACTTTTTTCACAAAAATTGTACCTTCGGATGTATTAAAAGGTCACCATTAATTACTTTTTGAAAAAAATGAATTTGTTAACCTCAAACATTGACATTCAATAATGTCATAATCAAAATACTACAGATATTTGTGTTTAGGGAAATCTATCATGTCATTTTTTATTCACAAGCTAAATTACAAATGCCACAAGGGTGTAGTTGTTTATGCACAATTGTAGATACATACACAAATTTGTTTTTGTCTTTGGGTGACAAATGAACATTAGGGATAATAAGGTGGACAACAATGGGCACTTGAAAGTACAACCAAGATGGAACATGGAGAATGGGAATATATGTATTTATTCTAATTTAACAATTAGTACAAATGAATAATTAACATGATGGGATGGATGACAAGTGCATTGGGGAACTAAACATGGAACAAGTGTCTTGTAATCATAACATTGTTCCCTTCACCACATTGAATTCATAATTTGTGATCACGGTGAAAACCAAAATTGTACATTTGACTATAATGTACAAATGATGCAAAAAAATCAATAATTATTGTATTATGGGTCATATTAATTGGTTTCAAAATCACAATTCAATTCGATAAATTGTTGGGGTTTCAATGCAAAGGGTTTCAAAATAGACCAAGACATGAATGCCACATGTCAATCACAATCCTTGGAAAGGATTTGGCCTTGGCATGCATGGTTCCTTCATTATGTTTGAATGGAAATGTTTTAAAATGTTAAGAATCAAGTCTAGAATTGAACTCGATGTTGTTTCAAATTTAAAAAATCCTTACACCATATTCAAAAGTTATCTCCAATTAGAAAATATTCAAATTGGGATTGGAAGTTTTCTTTAAAAGTTAGGACTAAGTAATATTGGTATTAATTAGCAATTATTTTGATCTAATCATACTAAGTGTTTTGAAAAAATAACCTTACACAACTTTTTTGACACCCTCATTCCCATATATCAATATTTTGAATCATCATGCATTTAAAATTTTCATTTGTGTAAAAGTAAAATTGTTTAATTGCAATATCAAATTACAAGAGTGAGTTACAACACCAAACTAATTCAAATAAGGGACAATGTTGCACTCAATTAATTCTAAGGTCAATTGCAATTTTCGCATCCTCTTATAATGTCCTAAGCCATTTAGATTTTGTCAAATATCTTATCAAATTACAAGATGTGCTCTATATAATCCAACAGGTCTATCTATTACTTCTATTGTTGCCAACAAAATTTTAATTGTACATGGGAAGATTTGGCTAAGTTTATGTATAATTCACAACAAACATTGTAGTAAATGGTAATTTGCATTGTCAAAAACTTCCATAGTAAAGTTATGCACTTGACCTTACCTCATAGGAGTGTTCAACTTATCATTATGTTTCGATTCCTTTCCCATTCTTATCTTGTATTTTTTCACTAAAGTATTTTCACATTCTCAAATGTGTTTTCACAAAAAACATTAAAAAGATTAAAAGTTCACAATTTGATGCAGAAAGATAGTGATTTAGATTTATACTAGAATTCCACTTCAAATTTTTGTTGATTGGCCTCCTCAAAGCCCCCTTTTTTTTTGCAAATGAAATGCATGAACACAAGTGCCAAATAATTTCAAAGCATTACGCATTAAAATTTAAAATGCTTCCAACTCGACACCCAAAAATGAAAGTGAAAAGCAGGGTTGGATAGATGATGTAACCTTAAAATCACGTTTCAAAAAATAAACCCAAAAAAATTACATGTTGCAAAAAATGAAAATTACTTCAAGTGTATGTGTGTGGCTAATTTTGACATTGTGGCAAGGATTTATTATTCATTTGGTTGGACTATTTGGCATACTCTAATCTTCCACTCATGATTGAACAAAATGGCATGATACACACATCAAAGTTGTTAGCCCCATGTCCCAAAAGGACATCTTAGGGACAAGATGTCAAACTTTGAACATTGCAAATCCAGCCATTTTGGTAAAAAATATGGATTGGACTTGGGTGGCATGGTGTAGAGGATACTCTAGTTTAGTTCAATTGACATTAAGGTAATAAATGATGATAGGGGATGACAAGGTGACAATGAAGGATGGGAGAGGATGATGAAACAACTAGGGGGGTGTTGGGGTGGATAGAATATTTTTTTGGGTATTTTTTCGGCAATATGGATGACAAGTGGATGTCATTGGTAAGAAATATTGACACAATAGAATGACTGATAAGGCCCTTAAAAGGACAATGTGATGGGGAAAAAATGTAAAACATGTATTTCCATCATTAAGGCATTGTTCCCATCACCACATAAAATTTTTAACATTTCTTTCTATTTTCATTGTTGTTCCCCATCTTCCTTAGTGCTTTTGCATTTGCCTTGTTGTTTTGATGTTGTTTGGATGAAAAAGGTAAATTTAGGTTTCACAAAATAAAATTTTAAAAGTTACAATTTTGGAGGGAAACTTGAAGGAGAAATTAAAATGCATTGGATTTAGTGAAAAGGATTTCCTAGTTAAGGGACATCACACTTAACAATCCTAACACACAAAAAATTTTGAATATTGCATAATGTTATCCAATTTAAGATGTTGTGAAGAAGGGCAAAAATGTATAAACCCCAAAATGAAATTCATAATGAAAAACATCATTATTAAGAAATGAAAATGTAGTTCAATAATTCAATTCACTACATGCCTTTAAAAAAGAACTAGATTATTGACGTGCTCCCAAGTTCCTTATTGGACCCAAGTTGGGTCTAAATCAGTCAAACAACGAAATTGTTTGGAACTCAGGGGCACGCTCCCAGCTGTCAGCACTAAAAGGGGTAGACGGGCATGTTGAAGCTCCAGGATGGGACTAGGAAGAGTGACAAGCTTTAGCTACTAATTTGAACCTGCATCAAACCAACCAACACGTTGGTTAATTCACATTCTTGAGCACCTTTAATGCTAAGATAAGTCATGGGCAACCCTAGACTCACAAAACTCACCACGGCCCAGACTTAAGGGAAGCCACCACCTTCTCCCATACAATATTCTTTGTGTCTCTCCACGACACCTACATCCGAAACTGTCCTGGTTTGGATTTTCGAGATTTTGCAAGTTCATAACTCTTTGCTCAAACCTCTGATTGGGATGAGGTTTGAAGCAAACTTGTAGCTCTCCTTGAGAGCTTTCCAACGGTGTGTCACACTCCACTTTTACACACCAAGGTCAGGTCGATTCCCGACTTTTAGTGGTCAGAAGTCAAATTGGCAATTTAACTCCCGGCCCTTCTTTTTGCCATAACTTGTGCTACAGATGTCCAAATGGCTCATGCAAGGTCATTTTTGACATCTACACTTCGATAGCTTTCCAACAATATAAGGAATACCTCAAGGCGAGGTGTTTTGACCCTTGCAATTGAACTTTGAAGTTTCGGGAGTCCTAGAGGACTCCCAAGTCCCCATTTCGAGAGTGTGAGTGTCATCCTCACACTTTTCCAAAAGTGGGGTTGCAACAATTATCATGTTTTTGTGGCATTTTGACCTTGGGAAAAACTTGAATCACTTGTGTTCACCAAGGTTATCAATGTCAACCTTGTTAGGCCACATTAGACAAATCAATTTTGACATCAACATAACATCATATCACATCTACTTCAAGGCGACCTAAGATCAACATAAGGTTTAATTAGGTCAAGATATTTTTTTTTTGTAAGAATAAAATTATTCATCCCAATGGTGACCAAAATTTAACCATCACAAAATTATTTTGCAAATTGAAAACTTGTTTGTAATTAAAATTCAGTGGCCTTATAGACAAGGTTGGATTTGATCCATTCAAATCATAATCTTGCACAACAATCGAAAACTAGTATTGAGAAAATAAGTTTACCATTATGATGCGGTGATTAAATTTTGGTTCACATTTTGACAGTCCAAATTTGTTTTCTTTCAAATTTTAGTTTTTAATTTTCTTGTCACTAAAATTCAATCACCTAATTGTGGACACAATTGGACATGGTCCACCCTAATTGAAGTCCTATAGTGACCAAAAAATGGTCCCAACAAAAGTTTTTTTTAATATAAAAAATATTGTCCTTTAAGATTGGCAACTAAATTTTGATCATTAATTTCATAGTTTAATTTTTTTTGCAAACATTCCATTACTTTATGGATAAGGTTGAACTTTCTTTAACCTAGTTGTAATCTTGCAAGAATCAAGAATTGGCCTTCAGAAAAATTGAAATGTTTTTTAAAAATCTTGACAATTGAAATGTGATGATTGAATTTCGATCACCATTTCAATGGTCCAAATTGTTTATAATTTTTTTTTAATTTTTTAATTTATTTTTTGGTGATTGAAACTTAGTTGCCTTATGGACAAGGTTGGACCTTGTCCACCCCAATTGTAAACCTTTAATGATAAAAAAATTAGACCCTAAAAAAATATTTTAAAAGAATCTTAATCATTGAATGTGATAATTAAACTTTTGTATTCATTTCAACAACGTAAAGTTTCTTTCAAAGTTTTAAAATTTTTAAAAATGCCACCAAAACTTGGTCACCTTATGGATAGGGCTATACCTAGTCCATGCAAGTCACAATCCTTAGCAACCGAAAACCAATCTCAAAATAAATAAATTATATGTCTTTGTTTAAATCTTGAAACGTGATGATTAAATTGCAATTGTCTTTTCAATATTCTTTTTTTTTAAAACCTAATTTTCAATTTTCTTGCAACAAAAAATTTAATCCCAATATGAATAGGAGGTAGCCTCTTCTCTATGGAGTCATTTTGAAAAAAAAATCACCCTTGCTTACACAATATGTATATACCATGAGATTTATATTGATGACATAACATGATGCATGATGAAAATATGATGCATTGATACATTGTCATTTTGATACACTACACAGCAAAACCCAAATTATCACTATTACTTACAATATTTAGTGCTAGGTAAAGAAACGCTTTTACTAACAATTACATTGTTCTCACTCACATGCACACATTTTCACATTGGGACAAAATGTCCCTTGTCTTCAAAAAGGTACTAAAGTAGACAGCTGGTAGGCACAAGTTGGTAGGCACCTTCCATCAGCCCTGGGGTCGGACCATGTGCGTGAGGGATTTTTCATATTATTCTTATTATAAAATATTTTTCAGAGTATTATTATCCGTATTTCGCACATCTGACGCCAAAGAAGGGCATGACCCAATTACAGGGGTGTAAAAGTCAAATTGGCTAGCACCACAAGAGAAGCATGCCTCCCCACCCCTTCCCCACCCACCCAACATTTTAAGATCGTGAAACCTATTCCATTTCTTTGCGGTCATGGTTACTTGCAAAGAAAGCTAAGTTATGTTACTCACTCCTTATAGTAATTTCTTAGCTTTAATGTTGAAGGCCACAACTACAATATCTCATTTCGCCAACTATATGTGAATAAAAAGATGGGGATACAAAAGCATAATAAATATTTTGCACTAGAAATTGTAAAGTTTCATAGGTATTTCACATCATAATATGGTTCATCATTTTTCCAGACTAACTAACAAAACTATGAATTAAGATCAAGTCTTTGCACTTTGACCATCTTTTAATATACTTCAAGCACGGATGGGATCATCTTGACTTCATTCCCTAGGACAACCATCCATGTTTCTTTTTCTCTAAAAACACTGAGTTGCACTAAGGTCAAAATTTGGCTCAATAATTTGTTTGTTGGCTGATTTTGCTTAGTGGCCTACTGTAGTACCTGAATGGCTTCGGCAACAAACTGCCAAATAATTAATTAAATTTAAAATCTTAACTTTGGCAGTTGATTTTTTAATTCTGAATTTTTTTGGCAGGGTCAGTTTCCACACTGACAAAATGAATTAATTTTTTTTTTTGAAATTATTATTTTTTCCAATGATCTACTATGATATTGTTATATGAGTATTGAAATTCTTTAGAGCGTAACCCTATCATAATTGTGATAATTTTTCAACATGCCAACTTCGTATTTTCACAAAAAATTCTTTCACTGTTTTGAGGATTATTTAATGAGGAAACTGACCTTAGGGTGGGGTATATTAGAGTGTGCTTACCAGTCAGCCAGCCAGATCATACAATGGTTCAAGTAAGTAGCCAACAATATAGAAGGATGCTTATATATTTTTACTTTCATAAAATTTCATGACCAATTCTGGCTAAATTATCTTAAGCATGATTGCCACTGTAACTAACCTCACAAATGTGAGGAGGAAAAAAAGAAAAAATAAATAAATTGGCAACCTCACCTTAATCTGATCAACAGCAGAAACCCAACCCCAAAAAAAAACCAAGAGTTATTTTTCACAAAGGGCTATTTCAGAGATTAATTTTGTTAGAGGTTAATGCTAAATTTGGATTGAGAGCATTTGATTTAGTCTTAGGATGGTATATATTCTTAATGTTCAGAACCAGTGTTTCTTTTAATGGCAAACTTTTGCCAAATTTCAACCTGAAAAATATGATTTCAACCTATTCAACGAATTTTCACGGGAAAAAAATGACCCAAATTGCCAGAGCCCTATGATAACTTCCAGACGGTAATCAGGAATATATAGAGGGACTCTGTTTTTTTTTTTTCTACCTTCATATGTATTATGTAGCCAAATTTGGCTAAATCTTTTTCTCAATGATCACCACTTTGGCGACATCATAAAATCCTTAAAAAGAAACCCTGTTTAGAAACAACCCAATTATTTTTATTTTATTTTTTTTACCATGGTACATGGGTAGATACTAGTTCACCCCAGGTGTGGAGAGTGTAGGGGGCAAGAGGGGTGTGCGTGGAGTGCTAAGGTCTAAATTTAAGCAAGATATTTGTTCATGGACAGGTTTACAAGTATCCTAGCTTGATCCGTATTCAAGCAGGAAAAGCATGTATGAGATTCATGAGCAAAAGTCATAACCCACACCAGAATCGACAAGAAAAGCTTGTATGAGATTCATGAGCAAAAGTCATAACCCACACCAGAATCGACAAGAAAAGCTTGTATGAGATTCATGAGCAAAAGTCATAAACGACACCAGAATCGACAAGAATTGGGTTCTCTTTTTCATATGCCCATGTTGTCCTCTTCGTGACTTGACATGTTTTGATAGAGTTTGTGAGATTTTCACAAGCTGTAAAGAACTCCAGAAATTTCCTAGTAGCCTAGTCCTTGCTTTCTTGCTGTTATATACTGATCCTTTCTGATCAAGTTCCTACTCCCTACCAGTAATTTTATGTACAAGAAATTGATGGTTCCATTTGTGTGGAGTCGATTCTTCACAAGCTTCAATGCTGAGAACTTCATAAGGGTGCTAAGGAAATGAATGTCAAGGTATTGACTATATTGAGTGATTAGATTGAAGAAACAATAATACAGCTTTATTTTTCTCCACGTCTTAGAGCTTTCTTAAAGCCATATTTACAACTCCCTATTTCATTCTAAAGCTACAGTAGTTTGTAAGGGGTGAGCGAATTTTGTTGGTATGTTATCAAGTTTTATTTCATTGTAAAGCTATAATCGTTTGTAAGGGCTTTGTGAGTTTTGTTGGTATGTTATCTAGTTCTTTGATTTAGAACAACTTTTATCATTTTTTTTAACATACATAAACTATAAAATTCCAAGCATATTTGATTTCAATTGTCTTTTGTTTTTTAATGATTTTGGAGAGATTTTTTTGGAGAAGCAAAATTCTTCGGCAAAATGTGGAGGAGAGCATTTCTTCTATTAACATGTTATTGGCTTATGATGTTGTGCCAATATTTTACAATAACACGTGCTTCAAACAATGTTAGTGTTATATCGCCTCCAGTGGGAAACAGGTTCTTGTTCTTCTCCATGTAATTGTGAACTTTGCATCTCAATTAAATAAATGATTTGATTGCTTTTAGCATTTGAAGTTCCTTACAATCTAAGTGCATCACATGTTGATAAAAACTTAAAAATTAGTACCATTGGTTGAATGGGGACTACAATAGGTTAATGCAAATTGGAATACCTAATGGACTATCTTGTAAGTAAAGACAAATTTTAATTGCATTGAAAGGTTGGAAAAATCGTGTCTAATGATCCATTCATTCTAAGATGCCATGTTGATTAAACACAAGTGTCTGTCAAACGACTTGTTATATAGAGAAGTTTTAAAAACACACAATAATTGTGGATATTTTTATATCCAATGTCAAATTGCATTTGACAATATTACCACTTTGATCGAAGCTATATAGATTGAAATTTTGATTTAGTTTAAAAAATTATAGCATTTCTTTTGCATGTGAATGATAAGACATTTTTTTGAAAGCAATGCATGATAGGATGATGTAAAAAAAACACTAATATGTTCTATTGGAATTGTTTTTGCCATGTATCATTTTAACTTTGCACAACAACTTAGTAATGCATGTTTGTGAAGATTTATTGATTTTTTTTTTGTTGGTCAACAGTTTGCAAGCCAAATTGAAGACAAAAAATGCATTGCGCACTTATACATGTGGCAGTGGGGGTTGGACTAGAGTTAATGCATCAGGTGACCTCCTTGATATCAATACAAATAAGTTGGTGGGGAGTTACACAGCTGTTAACATTCCAACATCACACACCAATCTGACATTATTGAACTCTGATGCGGATGTTGTTGAATCCGGCTTCCTCACAAGTAGTGTCATAGGTAACAATGGCATTTTCCCTTTTCCAATTCAAATGCAAGTTGTAAGTTGTAACATTTTTTCTGATAATATAAATGTTTGGTGATTTTTACTAATAGATCATGAAAATTTAAAGGACTAAACCTATAACCATGATGAGGTTGTTGTTTGTATTGTTGTAATGTTGATCATTTTGAACATTGTGTGCCAAAAATTCTTTTCATGGAAAATTGTAACAACATTATTCTTTTGTTTAAGTATATTTTGAAATCTTCAAGCCATTTTGAATCATTAAAGCTTTGGAAAGAAGACATTGTTGTCAAGTTTTATGAAATTTATATTAGAATCAAATTTTAGGTTGATGTTCATGAATAATTCATGACCATGTGATGGATTCAATTTAACACATGCAAAATTTGAAGTTTTGTGTTCCAGTTATTTTAATAACAACCATCAATGTTACTTCAAGTGATGTGATCGAGAGTTTAAATCAAGCAATAAGCCATCAAAACATTGGAGCAGCAGCAAGGGTATCCTACGTTGTTTACTTAAATTTTAGCGGTGGCAATCCCCCTCCAACATCCTTGTGCACAGTAGAGTTTGGTATATTGGAATCAATATCTGTAGAAGTGCCATTTGATGTTGAAATCGATATATATACGCAAGATCTTGTCCCTCCTCCAACTCCTACATCTCTTATGGTACCAAATGGGACTTTAGTTGAAAGTTTTTTTGCTCAAGGATCAATAATATACCAATACAATGGGAGTACATGGTTAGAGCAGAACATTTCGGCGTTACTTTACAATGTGATTGGGGGATATGTGGTGGGTAAATTTGAAAACCTACAAAAGCCTGATAAATTCGAAAGTGAATTGAATTGGGACATTTACAACCCACATGGATTTTCACTTACAGGCTATAACTTTGTGGATCCGATAGTGTTATCCACAACAGATGTAGCATGGGCCTTGTTCAAGATCACGAGTAATAGTGGCAATACGTAAGTTCACATTGCAAATTTGAGAGGTTTAAATTGGTTTATTAATATTGAATTCCTTGTTATTAATATATTCATGTTCATATTATAATTTGTGAAAAGAATTGTTCATACCATATGTCATATTGTGGATTTTGTTTTATAACATGAATATTTGTGGTTTGTGGGTGCAGAACATTATTGGGTCCTTATACATATGTGCAATTGGTGTCTACTAGAGGAGGCACTGCACCATCACTTTCAGATAGTGTTGGTTTGCCCCCGGGCCTTGTGTGGACTTCTCCATTCTCAGGCATTTTTTGGTTTTATGCAAATTCCACATGATGGTGAATATATGGAGTTATGTTATGTATTCCAATTTTTGTTTCAATGTGACAACACAACACAACTTGGGATGTGTTTTTTACAATGTAATATTTTTAATGTTTTAAAATTTGTGTTAATTAATAACAATAAATTATTTTTGTTTGACAAGTGATTATTTAGGATGAAAAACTAAAATGGATTTGGTTCCTTCAAGGGTTAATCCTCTTGTTGCACACTTGGGGCATTGGTTTGGTTATTGTATTTCATAAATTATGAATAGGTTTAATAAACATGATTAACCTAATAACCTTGGTTAATTATTGATCAAAATGATTTTGAATAAACACCCATTGCAAGCATGAAGGTTAGTATCACCTATTCACAATCATATCAATTGGATATGTTAGTATATAATTAGTCAAATTTGATTCTTAACATCCTCCAATTACTTGGAACAATTGAAACCTCTTATGGAAGTTTTACCTCTTTGAATTTGCTTTCAAGAAAAACTCCACAATATGTAACGTTTAAATGTGATGAAATTCAATGGAACTTTCATCACCAAACCAATGTCTAGAGTTTTCCAAATTTTTCATGTATGTTATGGTTGGTAAACATTTATTTGTATTGACACGTATTGCATGACATGATTAATCTTGACACATTGTTGACAATTTTATTTATTTGATTGACCATCATTTTAAATGACATTGGTTTTGTCAACAAGGTCATTTTTGTGGAATATTCTTTACATAATGTTCTTTGACATTCCAATTTTCACATGAATTATTGAATATATAATATTGGTATTTTCATTTTCATTGTGGAATTTGGGTTTAGGGTTCAAGCAAGTTGTGTATGATGGGATGGGCTTATTAGGCCTTGTTGAACTTAGGAATGCATAAAGTGCATTTTATCACACAAAAAGCCATGACTTGTAGCACTTGTGTGATGTAAATTATGCAATTTCATCCATTATAATGTAGAATATGCGGTGTTTATTATGGCATACAATTTGACATTAGGTAATGACTTTTCTACATATGTCCCATTATTTAATGTCAAATGGCAATTATTGTGTACTATATGCCAAAATAATGCCACATATTGTACATTGTGATGGATGAAACCACACAATTTACCTCACACAAGTGTTATGAGTTGTGGTTTTTTGTGTGACAACAACTATTTTTGTTGATGTGGGAATCATAAAAGAGAGTCATGGAAGTCAAAACACATAAACAAGAGTTGGAAATTAAAGTTACTCAATTGAAGACAATTAAATCCATTGTTGAAGCATAGGTGAAGAGAACAAGTAACCTTGAATGGGAATTGACAATATTGATATAACCATCGAATCATGATTAAGCATGTCAAGAACAAGAATACACTTAGTTAATAAAGAATCAAGAACGAGAAAAACTCTTCTACTTAATAATCAAGAAAGAGGAAAACCTTGTGCTCTCAAGGAGCACTTTAGATTTTTCTCTTTCTTGATTCTTTCATGTTTTCTTGTTGTCTCCTTAACAAACTTTGAATCAATCTTTGATCCAACCATAAATCTTTTTAAACCAACATAATCTTGCAAACAATCCCCCCTGCAAATAAAAGCTTGGTTCTCAAATCAATTTACTAGTCGATGCGAATGGCATCCAAGATCGGCATTCCAAAAGGCGGCAAAAGCTTGGAAAGAAGAGTGGCGTAAAGAATGAAGTTGAATCCCAGAACGCCTATGCAAATGAGAGTAATCCCCCACCAAAGAAGAACTCGTGGAGGAGTTGCCGACCTTGGTGCAAGAGAAGGGAGACGAAACAACGCTACAACCGGCCTTGTGTCCATAGCTTGTTCTTCAGGCTCTTGTTTTGCCTTGTCCTGTCCCATGTAACAGTCAATTCTGTTTTCATGAAGAGTTTCCAATAGTGCACATTGTGAATTTGTACCCACTAGTGCACCATGAAGGATGAATGATAAGTGTTTTCGGATGGATGATATGTGGTCAGGAAACAATTTTCTATTGGGTTTTAGTTCCTTAGTTTGAAATTAGGTTTTGCTTGCCATTACTACCTTGTTGTGAAAGTATGTTGTTGTTAATTTTTCTTTTGGATTTATTGTCATTGTTGACTTCATCTTCACCAAACCTTTAGACTTGCAAAAAGATTGTTTAAATGTAAAACATTTAACTTTAGAAGTGCCAACAAACATTCACAAATGAACAGAAGTTCGAATGGACAATTGTTGCTACCTTCATGCTTCTTACTTTCAAGCTTCTTACAAATCCCATTGTTGTTTTCAAGCTTGCTACAAATTCCATTATTGCCTTCAAGCTTGTTACAAATTTCGATTCCGGGTGGTGCCTTCAAGCTAGTTGCAAATCTTGGTGTTGTCATTGTTGCTTTTGAGCTTGCTACAAATCTAAGTGTTATTATTGTTGCTTTCAAACTTGCTACAAATCTCGTTGCTACGAATTTTGGTGTTGTTTTCAAGTTTGCTCCAATATATCCACTATTCAACAACCTTGAGGCATGATAATCCCATCCCTCTTGAGATCATCATTGTGCATAAAATTCATGTTTTTGAAGCATTACAAAATGCATTCTTACATTCTAATGTATGTAGTCTAAAGTTTTTTGGTGTAGATGAACTTTTGTGTTTTATTACAATACTTTGATGTTGCACTCTACTTTTAATGTTTACTATAAGTATTTTGGTGTTGCACTTTGTTGTGTGCTCTTGAATTGCTTTCAACTACATACAAGTTTCATTGTTTATAGTTGTTGTAACAATTTTTTTCCATAAAGCTTTGGTGTGTTTATGCTTAGGGTTGGTTTGGGGTTCAAATATGTTGTTGCATCAAGGATTTTGTGATTCAACTATGGTTTGTGTGCATTTTGGACAATACTCCCACTCAAGGTTCCACTTAATTTCAAGTATTGAAAGTTTGTTTATTCTTGTAATCCCTCATATGTTGTTTGTTCCTCAAGTGATGTTTCAAATGATAAATTGTTTACATTTGCACCTCCATTAGAATTTGTGAGCATGCCTTTGCATGCACAATTGTTGCAAGTGTCCAACATTGTGCACGAAGGTAAACTTCCATCCCATTTTTCAAAAGGAATTCCAAGAGCTTCATCTTCTGGCATTGTTGTAGTTAACTCAATTCCACTTTATTTCATTCATATTTTTCTTACCCAAAAAAATCAAAAGGAATGGGAACTCAATTAAGTGTTCCAGGTTTTTTGGGCTATTAAGTTTCCAGGGGTTATAATAGTTATTGGTCTTGAAGGGAAGATGACCCATGTAAGTTGTAGAATGTGCAATGAGGTTGAAAAGAGAAAGAAATTGTTGGATTTTACGTTTGACGGATTGCAAAAACATGCAAGACATTGGAAAACAATGTTTACACAACCAAGGGTGGTTGTTACTCGATACTACATAAGCAACACTAGCCAACCTGTCAAGAATGAATTACACTATGTTGTTTTTGATGGGCAAACTTTTGTGGTTCAACAAGTTGCAAATGGAGACCCTATAGGGTGTAAAAGAAAATTTGTGCAGTTTGTCACAATTTTTCATTTGTGGAGGCAAGGACGACCTATGACAAACTTTAGAGGTTGTAAGGAATTTTTTGATTTTATAAACATCTCAAACAACCTTTGGTAACATTGGATTGACACAATTGGTTAGAGCATGGTTAAAGTTATGTATGAAATTGTGATTTAGGCCATTTGTTTAACAATGCAAAAAATTTGGTTTATTTTGTGTCTTGTGATGAAATGACCACCATTGACAAAACATTGTTGATTTTTGTCCAAATTTATGTTGTGGAAGGGTGGAAATGGCTCCCAATTCTTTTGACCTTGTAAGAAGTTCTTAAAAGTTCCCATGCTAACAATTTGAAAAAGGTAATTACATAATTTCTTTAATTTTTAATGGTATTTCAGAATTTAATTTGGCTTTGAAGCTTGTATGTTTTGGAGTGATGACATTCATGGGTTCAAAGATTGGGGTTATAATGGAATTAAAAGGAAAAACATGCACCTTTCCTATTACGTGTGCATTATGTTATGTATCAAATTAATTTAGCTATGTAGACGTTGTTTTGATTATCCTTGGTTGTAAAGATTGAAGCACTCCTCCAATATGTTTATAAGTATTATGCACAAAACCTTAAATGAACTTTGGAAATAACTAAGTTGGCCAATTTTTTTGGAAAAGAAGGCATTGAAAATATTGCACAATGTGAAGACTAGTTGGATTTCCATGTTATCTCCTACCAACACATCTTGGGAGAGTATTAGTCCTTGGTCATGCACATGTTTGATGAGAACACATCGAACACAACAATAAAAGGAAACCTATACCTTCTTTGTTATGTGGAAACCTTTATGGTCTAAGTTATATTCTACCCTTGTTTAAATGTATGTAATATTTGTCAAAGTTTGTTCAAGCTTGTGATGTATTCATTTGTGATTTTGTTGATGTAGTTAAAGCTTGTGAAGGAGATATATATAGATTGTATGTTGATCCAATTACAAGTTATGGGCACACCAATGGAGTTTTTCAAACATTCCTTGCAATTGTGCATTACTCATATGATCCCCTACATATGGTTTGGATTTTTGAACCTAATTTTGGTGCGAAGTATGTGGGGTTTCAATTTTTTCTCACACATACATGGTTCATAAAAAGGATGTGTTAACTAGTTGTTTAAGTTGTGTTTCTAAATTTGATTGGATGAATATAATTGAAGTTATGAAATAATAATGTAATGTTGCAACAATTGACCTCATTTAAGAACAAGAACAACAACTCCAGATTCAAGACATTATGAATGCCATTAGTGTGATCTATTTTCAATTTTGGGTGCAACTTGAAGTTGAGTAAAAGTTTATGGTTTAGCTTTCCATTTTGAAACGCATTATCATTTTGGCAAGTAGATTGGCCCAAAACAATTGATCATCTTGCCTTTGTTTGATGAAACATTATTATTGTAACATTCAACTTTTTCAAGCTTATTATGTTTGCCAATTGCCATTTTACCATGAATCCTCTTCTAGATCATAAATCCTACACAAAAATATGGACCAACTTGGCCAACAATCAATTGGTTTTTCATTAACTATCTAAATGCTTAAAATTCATTAAGTTATCCACGGTCATGATTATGGGCAATGTTGAAGATGAAAGATGTTTATCTAACATGGGGTTTATGAAAAGAAATATAAGGAATAGATTGACAACCCATTTGGATATGCTTGTCAAGATGTTTGTTCAAAAGTTTTTACATTGAACATTTTCCCATTTGTTGCAATAATGAGTTTTTGGACTATTGCAAAATCCCACCATGGTGTAAAAGGATAGTTCAAACAACCAAAAACTTTTAAACCATAAAACTTTATGTAATATTTTGTTCATGCACTATTAGGAAATGCATCCTAGTTCACTCTGGGTTTCACTAGATTTTGAGTGAAATTTGAACATTTTTACCTAGTGAAATTGTTTAACCCCCTAGTGAACAGGGACTAGTTGTTACGGACAATGACTTGTTTCATTAATACCTAGTGAAACAAGGTTATTCTCAAGTGAAATACAATTTTATCAAACCATTCACTTGTTAGTTAATTAACTAACAAACATGGAAATCAATTAAAATTTAATTATTTAAAATACAATATTATTGATAATTTCATGATTTTTAGAGCCTATTATTATTGACACATGTCACTACCTACGTTAGGTTAAAAACCTAGTGGTTTTTAAAGTAGGTAGGTAGGCCACATAATCAACCTAAGCACCTATTATACGAATTCAATAGGAGAATATTCAATCAACATACCATTGTTGACCACACACACAACATCGCCCATGAGGTTTGATACTTTGACCTTTACAATGGAGGCAAACACCCTTATTGTTAAACCACACCACTTGTTGTGATAATATGTTGTATTACATTCTATTTATCAAATACTTCATTTTAAACATTACAGAAACATAAACTTTGAAAATTCATATCTTATTGAGATTTTGTTCAAATGAAATGATTCAAGTTTTTTATAAAAAAATTCAATAATGTACATAATTACATTTATTTCCTTTTGAAAGTTTAAAATCATTTGAACAAAAAAAAAGTTGAATATTATTCAATAACATTTTAATGACCATTCTTTTGAAAAAAAATAGTTTAATAAATGCATAATTTTTTTGTTAATATAATAATACTACCTATGCTAAGTTACTTTCAATTATTATATGACTATTTTTCATTAATTTAAATTATTTCACCCTACATTATTTACGGCTATTTATGGCTATTCTCAAATTTTTTTGTTATTTTTTGCTATTTCACCTTAAGCTACTTTTGGTTATTCTAAGTTATTTTTTGTTATTTTAACTTATTTCACCTTAATTTATTTTCAGCTATTGTAAGTTTTCTTGGTTATTTTTTGTTATTGTAAATTATTTCAATTTAAACTACTTACAATTATTATAAATTACTTTTGGGTATTGAAGGTTATTTTACCTTATGTTATTATTGGTAATTCTAGGTTATTATAAGTTATTTCACCTTAAGTTATTTTTTTAATTATAAATTATTTCATTTTAAATTTCTTTTGGCAATCTTAAACAATTTTAATATATGGCTATTGGTTGTTCTTTTATTAGTGCTATTAGTGGTTATTAATAGCCATTAGTATTATTAAATTGGTGGCTATTGGTGGTTATTTTATTAATGGCTATTGATGGTTATTCTATTAATGGTTATTGATGGTTATTCTATTAATGGTTATTGATGGTTATTCTATTAATGGCTATTGATGGTTATTCTATTAATGGCTATTGATGGTTATTCTATTAATGGCTATTGATGGTTATTCTATTAATGGTTATTAGTGACTATTTTATTAATAACTACTAGTGGCTATTCTATTAATGACTACTAGTGGCTATTCTATTAATGACTACTAATGGTTACTCTATTAATGGCTATTGGTGGCTATTCTATTAATGGCTATTGGTGGTTATTTTATTAATGGCTATTCGTGGTTATTTTATTAATGGCTATTCGTGGTTATTTTATTAATGGCTATTGATCGCTATTATATTAATGAAATCATAAACCCTAAATTATTTTTGGTAATCTTAAGCAATTTTAATATATGACTATTAGTTGTCTTTTATTAGTGTTATTAATGGTTATTAATGGCCATTAATAGTTATTAAATTGGTGGTTATTCTATTAATGACTATTAATGCTTGCTCCATTAATGCAATCTCAGCATCAATTATGTGCTGCATCAGCTTGACCACAATAAACCGAGTGCCATTTGCAAGGCCGCTCGGCATATTCCGCAGGAAAATCACCGGGCAGCCTTCCTGCAGGGTCAAAGTGTGGGGTGGCACCCCTGACATGCTGAGGGAGTTTAAAAACTCGGTGGGGTAAACCCCTCTATGTTCACCTTGCACAACAGATCAACGCTGTGGTACGTGCGGCGCTGTGCTGGTGGGCCGTCAGGTGTGGTGAGGTTAAACCGTTATTGATGGATATTTTATTGGTGGATATTGGTGTTTATTAATGGTTATTATATTATTGGTTATTGGTGGTTATTATATTTGTGGATATTGGTGTTTATTAATCGTTATTATATTAATGGTTATTAGTGGCTATTCTATTTATGGGTATTGGTGTTTATTAATTGTTATTATATTAATGGTTATTGGTGGCTATTATATTAATGGCTATCGATGTTATTTTATTAACTGTTATTGTATCATAAATTATTGTTAGTTATTATATGTTATATTACCACTATTGGTGATTATTGTATTATAAATTATTTTTTGATATTCTATGTTATAATATCATAGGCTATTAGTAGTTATTATATTGTAGGGTATTTAAAATTATTTTTCATAGTTTTTTTTTCTATTCTAAGTTATTTTTACATTAGGTCATTATATTTTGTTTTAGATTACTTTAAGTTATTATACTAAGGATAAAATAATTTATAATAACATAAAGTAGAATGACCTTGAATAACTTAAAGTATAACTTGAAATAACATATATTAATTTAAAGTAAAATAACCCAAGGTATAGCTTAAAGTTAGTTGAATAATTTAATTTAGAGTAACTTAAAAGCTCATAATAAACTAGTTAAGATACCTTAAGGTAAAATAACATATAATAATTTAATGTATAATAATTTATGATAGCCTATAATAACATAAAATATAAGTTAGAATAACTAAAATAGCTTAAAATAATATAGGGTATATCATAAAGTAGCATAGATAAAATATTTTTTAAATCATTCAAATAAACCTATTTTTTATAGTAAATTGTAATAGTGAATTATGTTAACTAGTGTTGAAACATGATGTTTACATAGTGATATTATAGTGAAATCAATAAAATGCAATGAAATTATTTCATTTTAAAGGTCCCATAGTGATTCAAGTTAGTAAATTCCACCCCTCTTTGGTAGTAGTGATGTTTTTTTATTATGATGTTTATAATACATGTTTCATTTCAATCAACTTTATTTATTTGGTTGGTATGAACCTTGAGGTGTATGTAATATCTATTTTATGCACAATTTGAATTTCATTGAAGTAATTTTATTTTATTTTTCCCCAACAAATCTCCTATCATAGTGGGTAAGGTCTTTAAGACCAAGGTTCAATTCCCCTAGGAGATTTTATCAATAATTTTAATGTTTATTAATTTTTGCACCTTGTTGCCATTTTTTCACCATTGAAATGCAAGTGTTAATTAACTTATCTACATGAAATTTCATTCAATATCCATTTATCTGCATGGAGTTTCACATAGTACTTTACCTTGGGTTTTATTTAGTTGCAAGTTTGTATACTTCAAATAACATAAGGTTTCCTTTCATTTTCCTATTTTGCATTTGATTTTGTAATTGGTTTTCAAGCTTGTTTTAAACAAGCATAGCCACTTGATCACCCAAAAAATGTTCTAGTTGCTAAATTGGCATATTTGAACTACATGCAAATAACCACATGTGCCACATTGCAAATATGAAAAAAAACACTAGCTAGGATGGATGGTTGGGACATCAAATTGAACTTGATGTTTACAAGCTAGAATGTCCATAAAATCACATAACATGGTAGTTTTTTTATGCACCCTTGTGGATTATAATGTATTCCAAGTAATTTTTTTTTAAAAAAATTTATGGAAAGAGATTCGAATATATGATTATTATGTAACTTATTTTAGGCGTAATCTTTTAATTGTTTGAAAATTAATGTTTTACACCAAATGGAGGACTTCTTAATGTGCATGACCTTTGTTATAACAATACTTAAAAAAACTTGTACATGAATTCACCAAAATCACAATTTGTAATCATGAGTCCATTTAATAATGAGCCACCTTCATAAACAATGTAAGCAATTCAAAATAAGGGTTTCCAAACCATTTCAAAATGGCATGAAAGTTTGAGGGATTTTGAAATATACTATAATTGAAGATAAATAATGGTCCATTGTGGCACAAATTTTATGAATTTTTATAAGTTTTTCACAAAAATTGTACCTTAGGATGTATTAGAAGGTCACCATTAATTACTTTTTGAAAAAAATGAATTTGTTAACCTCAAACATTGACATTCAATAATGTCATAATCAAAATACTACAAAAACTTGTGTTTAGGGAAACCTATGATGTCATTTTTTATTCACAAGCTAATTTACAAATGCCACAAGGGTATAGTTGTTTATGCACAATTGTGGATACATACACAAATTTGTTTTTGTCTTTGGGTGACAAATGAACATTAGGAATAATAAGGTGGACAACAATGGGCACTTGGAAATACAACCAAGATGGAACATGGAGAATGGGAAAATATGTATTTATTTTAATTTAACAATTAGTGCAAATCAATCATTAACATGATGGGATGGATGACAAGTGCATTGGGGAACCAAATGGGGAACAAATGTCTTATAATCATAACATTGTTCCCATCACCACATTGGATTTCAACTATATTTTTTTATTCCTATCATTGTTCCTATTTTCCCCCACATTTTAACATTTTCATTGTCATTTTGGCATTGTCCTTGGTGTTTGAATATTATGTAAGTCCAAATCTTCACACAAACACACAAAATAAACTCAAGTTTTGAGAAAAAAAAGACATTATAAAATAATACCTTTTGGAAAGAAACTCGTACATGAACATCTTAAAGACATTCCAAGTTAAGGGACATGTCTTTTGTTAGCATTGCCTTGAAGTTTTAGTAACGCATATTGAATGTTTTTTTTTAGTTATTTGGTTGGGGCTCATTCACATTTAGGGTGCCAAAATGGAGAGTTTGGTATAGACAATAAATTAAAAGGAAAAAAATGTATTTTTGTAGTGTTTAATATATTATAATTATGGTGTATTATTATGTTGGACTACAATTAAATTACTGAGATTATATATATTTTAAAAATCCAACAATGTATTAAATGTTATGAAAAAGTCTTGTTGAGTCTTTAACCAATTTAAGGTCAATTATCCACCTTACAATTTTTTTATGAAAGGAATGCAAAAAAATAAAATAAAATATTGCAATTGATTTCAATTCGTTTTGGAAAAAAACATGTTTCCTTATATGCAAATACATGGTCATTGGGTGAATTTGATGAAACAATATTAACATAAAAAAATTACATGGGAAAAGACTTCTTTTTACAATTTGAAAGTTTAAAATATTCATTAGGCTCAAAAATTTTAGTTCCAAACACAAGTGACACGTGTAAAAAATAATCATGCTAAAATAAATGGTTTGATTTCCCATAGAAGAATATTTAGGCATACTTTGCATTGATGTTGAAGTAAACCCAAAATGTTGATGCACAATAATGTATGCAAGTGAAAAATTGTAGTTGTTTCACACAAATTATCTTAATTTGGACTAAAAACAAATCTCATTTAAAATTGTCTTGTTTAAATGTTATTTGAAAAAACCAAAGGAAAAAAATCTCAATTATGAATGAACCCAACCAAAGTGTTTTCTACTATTAATTTGCCCAACTAGGGAAAAAATGGAAAGCCTAGATTATCAAAAGGATGGAATCAATGACAAGATGGTAATGCAATACCATGTGACAATGCTAAAATCTACATGCAAAAGAATGTTGCATGAATAATGGTTTTTCACATTCAATATGTGAAATTTCATGAACTATTGTGTTTTCTTTTAAATTTTTATTTTCATGTTCATAAATTGATTTTGTTACACCAAACCTTGAAAGCAACAACATATGTTTTTGCACTCGATTGGGAAAATTCCCTAAGAATGATGAAATTCATGTTATTACTTTTGAACAAACATGACTACAAAGTGGGGTGTAATTTACTAGCTTAAATCACTATAGGACCTTAAAATTGAAATAACTTCATTGCATTTTATTAATTTTACATTGCTGAAAGTTATTTCATTATAATATCAATATGTAAACATCATGTTTCATTATTAGTTAACATAATTCACTATCATAATTTACTATAATAAATAGGTTTATTTATATGTTTTTAAATATTTTATATATGCTACTTTACGAAATACCCTATATTATTTTTAACTACTTTAGTAATTATAGCTTATATCTTATGTTATTATAAGCTTTTAAGTTATTATAAATTAAATTATTCAACTAACTTTAGGCTATATTTTGGATTATTTTATTAAAAATTAATATATGTTATTTCAACTTATATTTTAAGTTATTCAAGGTCATTTTACTTTATGTTATTATAAATTATTTTATCCTAAGTATAATATCTTAAAATAATCTAAAATATAATATAATGACTTAAGGTAAAATAATTTAGAATATAAAATAATAACCTATGAAAAATAATTTTAAATACCCTATAATATAATAACTACCAATAGTCTATGATACTACATAAAATATCCAACAATAATTTATAATATAATAACCATTAATAACCATCAATAATCACCAATAAAAAATCACTAATGGCTTACAATGAAATAACCACCAATAACCATTAATAAGATTACCACCAGTAGCCACTAATATAATAACATTAATAACACCAATATCCACCAATAACCATTAATAATCACCAATATCTACCCATAGAATATTCATTAATGGCCACTAATATAATAACCATTAATAACTACCAACATGCACTAACAAAATATCCACCAATAACCATTAATAAACACCAATATCCACCAATAGAATATCCATCAATAAACATTAATAGAATAACTAATAATAACCATTAACAAAATGCCCACTAATAGTCATTAATAAAATAGGCACCAATAGCTATGAATATAATAACGACCAATAGGCACCAATAGAATAACCACCAATAGCCATGAATAAAATAACGAACAATAGCCACCAATAGCCACCAATAGAATAACTATCAATAGTCACTAATAGCCACTAATAGCCACCAATAGAATAACCATCAATAGGCACCAATAGAATAACCATAAATAACCATTAATAGAATAACCATCAATAGTCATGAATAGAATAACGAGCAATAGGCACCAATAGTCATTAATAGAATAACCATCAATAGCCATGAATAGAATAACGAGCAATAGGCACCAATAGCCATTAATAGAATAACCATCAATAGCCATGAATAGAATAATGAGCAATAGGCACCAATAGCCATTAATAGAATAACCATCAATAGCCATGAATAGAATAATGAGCAATAGGCACCAATAGCCATTAATAGAATAACCATCAATAACCATGAATAGAATAATGAGCAATAGGCACCAATAGCCATTAATAGAATAACCATCAATAGCCATGAATAGAATAATAAGCAATAGGCACCAATAGTCATTAATAGAATAACCATCAATAGCCATGAATAGAATAATGAGCAATAGGCACCAATAGCCATTAATAAAATAACCATCAATAGCCATGAATAGAATAATGAGCAATAGGCACCAATAGCCATTAATAGAATAACCATCAATAGCCATTAATAAAATAACCATCAATAGCCATTAATATAATAACCATCAATAGCCATTAATATAATAACCATCAATAGCCATTAATAGAATAACCATCAATAGCCATTAATAAAATAACCATCAATAGCCATTAATAAAATAACCATCAATAGCCATTAATAAAATAACCATCAATAGCCATTAATAAAATAACCATCAATAGCCATTAATATAATAACCATCAATAGCCATTAATATAATAACCATCAATAACCATTAATAGAATAACCATCAATAACCATTAATATAATAACCATCAATAGCCACCAATAGAATAGCTACTAATGGCCATTAATAGGATAGTCACCAATAACCTTTAATAGAATAACCATTAATGGGCACTAATAGCCACCAATAAAATAACCATTAATAACCACCAATACAAAAGGTATCAATAACCATTAACAACCACTAATAACCTTAATAAAAGAACAACCAATAACCATATATTGGATTGCTTAGGATTGCCAAAAATAATTTAAGGTGAAATCATTTATAATAGACAGAAATAATTTAAGGTGAGATAACTTATAATAACCTAGAATTGCCAATAATAACATGAGGTGAAATAACCTTCAATAACCAAAAGTAACCAATAATAAATTCACATAATAAAAAATAACCGAAAATGAAATAATTTCAAATAACTGCAAATAATTTATAATAGCCGCAAATATTGTAAACGAAAATAAATTGAAATAACAAAAAATATATAAAATAACCAAAAAAAATTACAATAATTGAAAATAAACTAAGGTGAAATAAGCTAAAATAATTTTGAATAACCAAAAGTAACTTAGGGTGAAATAACACATTTTTTTGAGAATAACCATAAATAGCTATAAATAATGTAGGGCGAAATAATTTAAATTAATGAAAATAATCATATAATAATTGAAAGTAGCTTAACATAGGTAGTATTATTATATTAGCAAAAATCTTATCCATTTATTAAATTATGTTTTTCAAAAGAATGGTCATTGAAATGTTATTGAATAATGATATTCAATTTTTTTTTTGTTCAAGTGATTTTAAACTTTCAAAAGGAAATAAATGTACATTATTGAATTTTTTTAAAAAGTAAATTCGAAACATTTCATTTGAACAAAATTTCAATAGTATATGAATTTTCAAAGTTTATGTTTTTGTAATGTTTAAAATGAAATATTTGGTAAATAAAATGTAATGTAACATATTATCATAACAAGTGGGGTGGTTTGATGGTAAAGGTGTTTGCTTCCATTTGAAAGGTCAAAGGATCAAACTTCATGAATGGTGTTGTGTGGTCAATAATGGTATGTTGACCAAAGATTTCCCTATATAACTCATAGAATAGGTGCCTAGGTTGATTATGTGGCTTACCTACTTAGGTTAGGTTTTTAACCTAGCTAGCTTAGGTAATGACACATGTCAATAAATCATAACCTAAAAATTTATGAAAATATCAATAATATTATATATTAAATAATTAATTTTTTATTAATTTCCATGATGGCTAATTAATTAATTAGCAAGTGATGGCTTGGTAAAATTGTATTTCACTTGAGAATAATGTTGTTCCACTAGGTATTATTGAAACAATTCATTGTTCGTAGCAACTAAACCCTGTTCATTAGGTGCTAAACAATTTCATTAGGTAAAAATGTCCAAATTCATTCAAAATCTAGTGAAACCCAGAATGAACTAGTACACATTTTTTAATAGTGAAAAAATCTACAAAGTTCAATGAAGTTCTTGTATATGTTAATGTAATGAATAAAAAGTTACAAAATTATGCAAGGAAGGAAGACAATGAATTGTATGCATTGAATTAATGTGACGTGGTAACAAATTAAAGTTTATATGACAAAAAAATATATAGTCTAACTTTATCCAAGAATAATTTTTTCAGAACAAACTAATTTGTAGGGGGGAAAATCTCGCGCCATTTCAAAGTTATTTGCACATATATCTTCCAACATATCATTATTTTTTCAATTTGCATTTGTCATTAGGCAAAGTTTTTGCTAAGTGCTTAATAGAATCCACTTGATGATTGTTTATTGGTTGGATCAATGTCAAAAGTAATGGTTCATGCATTAAGATTATATGGTGCATGGGGGATGCATCTAGAAGCAAGCAACAACATGATGCTCAACATCGAGAAATTATGGTTTGTTTAACATGGATTTAAATAAAACCTAATATCTTTAAAAAAAAATGGTTTATCCTTTAGCAAAAACATTAAACTAGATGTTTGAATGTAATAGTTTAACAATCATATTTGTAATATTTTCACCATGTTGACCTTGAAGATTTAATATAAATATTTGGTGAGATTATAAATCAAAACACAAGGGTTGAAGTTTAGATTTTGTGGCCCAAAGCCAACCCAACACCCTTTTGGTGGAATTGGCACAAGGATTAGATCACAAAACTAACAATTTTGCTAGAATTGTAACAAATACCAAAATCTCAAAAAACAAGTTTTAAATAAGGGTTCAAGGTTTTTAAATAGGCACATTCAATTGTTTTCAAAAGTCACAAAGTAGGTTGAATTTTCCAAGGTAAGGACAATGAAGTTTTTAAAAATAAAAAAATAGGTTTAATGTTTTAGCTAACCATGAATTCAAGTTTTTTTGAAAAATCAATAAGTAGCTTGGATTTTTTAGGTATAGGATCAATTTTAATTTCCTACAAAACTCAATACCTTCATAAATTTCACTTTTATTTTGTTGTAAAACCTTGTACCTAGAAAATTTCCAACCTGATGGAGTGTGCAATGTGTGTTCACAAAATTGGATCATGTTTTTGAACCAACCTTAAATGCTATTGAATTTGAAAAAAAACTCAAAATTGGAACTACAAGGTTATAAATTTGAAGAATTGGGTTCAAACTTGAACCCAAAAAAAAAACTAGCCAAAAAAAATTTAAAATGTCAAAACTGAAAATGAAAACCAAGATCCATAAAAGAAAAACTAGACAATATAACCTTGATATTGTGTCGTTCATTTGCACTTTAAGTCAAATCCAAGTTCAAATCTAGTTCCAATTATGAAAACCCATGCCATTTTTTCTAAATTTTGAAAATTTTGAAAAACAAGAAAAAAAGGGAAAATTGATATTTGAAATTTAGAAATTAGCCATCAGTTAGAACCAAACCTAGACCTAGCCCCCAAACATTTTTTTTCAGCTTCCAATTTATTTATCTGTTATTTATTTTATTTTATATTTTTTAGTACGATTAGACATGTTGTTAGTTAGGGGAAATTTTTAATTTATAAAATTTTAATTTCATAATACTAGTAATTGGTAGGGGGGGTCTTGTGGGTTAGAATGTGTTGTTAACTTTTGGAAATTGTTTTAATCAATGTGCAAGAAAAACATTTCTTTCATGTTTATTGGGTTTAATGGTCATGTAATTGGTGCATGTGGCCACTTTTTATTGGTTGTACAATGTTGGTAATTGGAAAATCTTCAATTTTGGTCTATGCACTTAGGTAGGTAGAACCAAATACAATTGGAACCAAACTTGCTTAAGATTATTTTTTTGAAGAGCCAAGAACCAAACAGGTCCAAACACAATAATAGGAACCACAAAGGTGTGTGGACACTACGTAGAATTGTGCTCCTTTATATTTTAAAAATCACCAAGGAAACATAACAATTTGACTTATTAATTTGTTTTTTGAAATATGTTCCATAAAGTTACAACCACATAGAATATGAAAATGTATGATGTTTCAAGAGTCTTTTTGTACATTTTAAAGAATTCAAAAGTGGACAAGTGATGTAACTTTTGGTCAAAATTTTGCATCTCGTTGACAAAAAAGAAAGGTTGTGAATGTTGTGTAAAGGGGCTTTTGTGGAAAGAATGGGTCTATATGTTATATTTACACAAATATGTTCTAGCATGTTGCCAACACATAAGATTCTCAGACTTTTTCACTTTCCTCTTTAACATGTAGCAAAATTAGGTTAAGCATTTTTTTCGATATTTGCCAAACCACCTACCTCGTGACTTTGAGTGGGAAAAATAACATTAACATCGACATAAGTTATTTTATTTTCAGAAATTGTTTTTCCCTTATCAAATGTGCATTAAACATTTTCAAATTTATTATGATCTTTACTATATTTCATAAGAATGGCCACATGTGTTGAATCATTCAATTTTTTATTACATGCACCTTATTAAACCTTGTTATTTGAATATCTTTAGCGACCAAAATAATTCATAATTTGTGATCATGGTGAAAACCAAAATTGTACATTTGACTATAATGTACAAATGATGCAAAAAAATCAATAATTATTATATTATGGGTCATATTAATTGGTTCAAAATCACAATTCAATTTGATGAATTGTTGGGGTTTCAATGCAAAATGCAAAAGGTTTCAAAATAGACCAAGAAATGAATGCCACATGTTAATCACAATCCTTGGAAAGGATTTTGGCCTTGGCATGCATGGTTCCTTCATTATGTTTGAATGAAAATGTTTTAAAATGCTAAGAATCAAGTCTAGAATTGAACTCAATGTTGTATCAAAATAAAAAAATCATTAGACCACATTCAAAACTTATCTCCAATTAGAAAAGATTGTGGGATTGGAAGTTTTCTTTAAAACCTAGGACTAAGTAATATTGGTATTGATTAGCAGTTATTTTTATCCGATCATGCTAAGTGTTTTGAAAAAATAACCTTACACAATTTTTTTGACACCCTCACTCCCATATCATCATGCATTTAAAATTTTCATTTGTGTAAAATAAAATTGTTTAATTGCAATATCAAATTACAAAAGTGAGTTACAAGACCAAACTAATTCAAATAAGGGACAATGTTGCACTCAATTAATTTTAAGGTTGATTGCAATTTTCGCATCCTCTTATAATGTCCTAAGCAATTTAGATTTTGTCAAATATCTTATCAAATTACAAGATGTGCTATATGTAATCCAACATGTCTATATATTACTTCTATTGTTGGCAATGAAATTTTAATTGTACATGGGAATATTTGGCTAAGTTTATGTATAATTCACAATAAACATTGTAGTAAATGGCAATTTGCATTGTAAAGAACTTCCATAGTAAAGTTATGCACTTGACCTTACCTTAGAGGAGTGTTCAACTTATCATTATGCTTCCATTCCCTTCCCATTCTTGTCTTGTATTTTTTCACTAAAGCATTTTCACATTCTCAAATTTGTTTTCACAAAAAAAACATTAAAAAGATTAGAGGTTAACAATTTGATATAGAAAGAGAGTGATTTGGATTTATACAAGAATTCCACTTCAATTTTTTGTTCATTGGCCTCCTCAAAGCCCGGTTTTTTTTGCAAATGAAATGCATGAACACAAGTGGCAAATAGTTTCAAAGCATTACACATTAGAATTTAGAATGCTTCCACCTTGACACCCAAAAATGAAAATGAAAAGCAAGGTCGAGGATAAATGATGTAACCTTAAAATCACGTTTCAAAAAATAAACCCAAAAAATATTACGTGTTGCAAAAAATGAAAATTACTTCAAGTGTATGTTTGGTTAATTTTGACATTGTGGCAAGGATTTATTATTCATTTGGTTGGACTATTTGGCATACTCCAATCTTTCACTCATGATGAAACAAAATGGCATGTTACACACATCAAAGTTGTTAGCCCCATGTCCCAAATGGACATCCTAGGGACAAGATGTCAAACTTTGAACATTGCAAATCCAACCATTTTGGTAAAAATATGGATTAGACTTGGGTGGCATGGTGTAGAGGATACTCTAGTTTAATTAATTTGACATTAAGGCAATGAATGATGATAGGGGATGACAAGGTGACAATGTGGTGACAATGAAGGATGGGAGAGGATGATGAAACAACTAGGGGGTTGTTGGGGTGGATAGAATTTTTTTGGGGGTATTTTTTTGGCAATATGGATGACAAGTGGATGTCATTGGTAAGAAAACAAACTTTTTTTGGTGATGAAAGATAGACATGGACAAGGGGGGTGTGCACTAGGGTGTTCATGTGATTGAAAAAGTTATTTAATTAATTAATTATTGGGGTGATTGATGAACTATTGACACAATAGAATGAATGATAAGGCACCCAAAAGGAGAACGTGATGGGGAACAAATGTAAAACATGTATTACCATCATTAAGGCATTGTTCCCATCACCACATCAAATTTCTAACATTTATTTCTATTTTCATTGTTGTTCCCCATCTTCCTCAATGCTTTTGCATTTGCCTTATTGTTTTGATGTTGTTTGGATGAAAAAGGTAAATTTAGGTTTCACAAAATAAAATTTTAAAAATTACAATTTTGGAGGGAAACTTGAATGACAAATTGAAATGTATTGGATATATTTCAAGGATTTCCTAGTTAAAGGATGCCCCACCTAGTAATCCTAACACAAAGACTTTTGAATATTGCATAATGTTATCTAATTTAAGATGTTGTGAAGAAAGGCGAAGATGTATAGACCCCAAAATGAAATTCATAATGAAAAAATCACTACTAAGAAATGAAGATGTAGTTCAATAATTCAATTCACTACAAGCCTTTAAAAGAGAACTAGATTATCATGTTTTTGTGGCATTTTGACCTTGGGAAAAACTTGAATCACTTGTGTTCACCAAGGTTATCAATGTCAACCTTGTTAGGTCGCATTAGTCACATCAATTTTGACATCAACATAGCATCACATCACATCTATTTCAAGGCAACCTAATCTCGACATAAGGTTTAATTAGGTCAAAATAGTAATTTTTTTGTAAGGATAAAATTATTCATGCCATTGGTGACCAAAATTTAACCATCACAAAATTATTTTTGCAAATTGAAAACTTGTTTGCAACTAAAATTCAGTGGCCTTATAGACTAGGTTGGACCTAGTCCATCCAAATCATATTCTTGCACAACAATCGAAAACTAGTTTTGAGAAAATGAATTTACCATTAAGATGTGGTGATTAAATTTTGGTTGCCATTTTGACAGTCCAAATTTGTTTTCTTTCAAATTTTAGTTTTTAATTTTCTTGTCACTTGAATTTAATCGCCTAATTGTGAACAGGGTTGGACATGGTCCACCTTAATCAAAGTCCTACATGACCAAAAGTTGGTCGCAAAAAATGGTCCCAACAAAATCTTTTTTTGGTAAATAAAATATTGTCCTTTAAGATGTGGCAATGAAATTTTGATCGTTAATTTACACTTTTTTTTTTCTCGAAATTTTAATTTAACTTTTTTGCAAACATTCCATTACTTTATGGATAAGGTTGGAGTTGCTTTAACCTAGTTGTAATCTTACAAGAATCAAGAATTGGCCTTTAGACAAATTGAAATGTTTTTTTTAAAAACTTGACAATTGCAATGTGATGATTGAATTTCAATCACCGAAATTATATATATATATATATATATAATTTATTTTTAATTTTTTAATTTTTTAATTTTTAATTTTTTTGTGATTGCAACTTAGTTGCCTTATGGACAAGGTTGGACCTTGTCCACCCCAGTTGTACTCCTTTAATGACAAAAAACGAAACCCTAAAAAAATATTTAAAAAGAATCTTAATCGTTGAATGTGATAATTAAATTTCTGTATTCATTTCAACAATGTAAAGTGTCTTTTCAAAGTCACAAAAAATATCAAGAAATGCCACCAAAACTTGGTCACCTAGTCCATGCAAGTCACAATCCTTAGCAACCGAAAACCAATCTCAAAAAAATAAATTTATATGTCTTTGTTTAAATCTTGAGATGTGATGATTAAATTTCAATTGTCTTTTCAATATTCTGTTTTCAAAAAATTAATTTTCAAATTTCTTACAACAAAAATTTAGTCCCAATATGCAGAGGAGGTAGCCTCTTATCTATGGAGTCATTTTGAAAAAAATTCCACCCTTGCTTACACAAAACATATGTACTATGAGATTTATATTGATGACATAACATGATGCATTGATGACATGATGCATGGTGAAAATATGATGCATTGATACATTGTCATTTTGATACACTACAAAGCAAAACAAAAATTATGGCTATTACTTACAATATTTAATGCTAGATAAAGAAACACTTTTACTAACAATTACATTCTTCTCACTCACATGCACACATTTTCACATTGGGGCAAGATGTCCCTTGTCTTCAAAAAGGTACTAAAGTAGACACCTGGTAGGCACAAGTTGGTAGGCACCTTCCATCAGCCCTTGGGTGGGACCATGTGCACAAGGGAGTTTTCAGATTATTCTTATTATAAAATTATTTTCAGAATATTCTTCTCCGCACATCCCATGCCAAAGAAGGGCATAACCTGAGTACATGGGTGTGAAAGTCAAAATGGCTAGCACCATGAGAGAAGCACGGACCCCCCCCCTTCCCCACCCACCCAACATTTTAAGATTGTAAAACCTATTCTATTTCTTTGTGGTCATGGTTACTCCCATGCCTTTGCAAAGAAAGCTAAGTTATGTTACTCACTCCTTATAGTAATTTCTTAGCTTTAATGTTGAAGGCCACAACTACAATATCTCATTTGGCCAACTATATGTGAATAAAAAGATGGGCATACAAAAGCATAATAAATGTTTTGCACTAGAAATTGTAAACTTTCATAGGTAGTTCACGTGATAATATGGTTCATCATTCTTCAGGACTAACTAATGAAACTATGAAATAAAATTGTGTGTGTGTGTGTGAACTGTGAATTCAAGGAACATTTCCTAATTGAATTGTTGCTGATTTGAACTTACCAAATGGGAGCAGAACTAGGCTACCTATTATGCAATCAGCCTGCTAGTTTCTTTGGGTCCAACTACATCATAGAAAAACCAATTCTGATTAGTAATGTTTTGTAGTGATGGTGGTACTGAGAAAGGTATATACTGTAGCCTAGGGTCAGTTTCCACATTGACAAAATGAATTTTTTTTTTCAAAAAATTATTTCTTTTTAAAATTTGAAATTACTATTTTTTTCCAATGATCTACTATGATATTGTTATATGAGTAATGAAATTATTTAGAGTGTAACCCTATCATAATTGTGATGATTTTTCAACATGCCAACTTCGTGTTTCCACAAACAAATGTTTCACTGTTTTGAGGATTATTTATTGAGGAAACTGACCCAAAAAACAGGAGAAACCCAACCCCAAAAAAAAACCAAGAGTTATTTTTCACAAAGGGCTATTTCAGAGATTAACTTTGTTAGAGGTTAATGCTAAATTTGGACTGAGAGCATGTGCTTTAGTCTTAGGATGGTATATATTCATAATGTTTAGAACCAGTGTTTCTTTTAATGGCAAATTTTTGCCAAATTTCGACTTGAAAAATATGATTTCAACCTATACAAAGGAATTTTTATGGGAAAAAAATGGCCCAAATTCTGTTTTGTTTTTTCTACCTTCATATCTATTATGTAGCCAAATTTGGCTAAGTTTTTTTCTCAATGATCACCACTTTGGCTACATCATAAAATCCTTAAAAAGAAACCCTGTTTTAGAAACAACCCAATTAATTTTTTTAAAAAGCTTTTTACCATGGTACATGGGTAGATACTAGTTCACCCCAGGTGTGGAGAGTGTAGGGGACAAGAGGGGTGTGCGTGGAGTGCTGAGGACTAAATTCAAGCAAGATATTTGTTCATGGACAGGTTTACAAGTGTCCAAGCTTGATCTGTATTCAAGGAGGAAAAGCATGTATGAGATTCATGAGCAAAGGTCATAAACGACACCAGAATCGACAAGAATTGGGTTCCCTTTTTCATATGCCGATGTTGTCCTCTTCGTGACCTGACATGTTTTGAGAGAGTTTGTGAGATTTTCACAAGCTGTAAAGAACTCCAGAAATTTCCTAGTAGCCTAGTCCTTGCTTTCTTGCTGTTATATATTGATCCATTCTGATCAAGTTCCTACTCCCTACCTGTAATTTTATGTACAAGAAATTGATGGTTCCATTTGTGTGGAGTCGATTCTCCACAAGCTTCAATTCTGAGAACTTCATAAGGGTGCTAAGGAAATGAATGTCAAGGTATTGACTATCTCGAGTGATTAGATTGAAGAAACAATAATACAGCTTTCTTTTTCTCCATGTCTTAGAGCTTTCTTAAAGCCATATTTACAACTATTGTTTACAATCCCCTATTTCATTCTAAAGCTACAATAGTTTGTGAGGGGTTCGCAAATTTTGTTGGTATGTTACCAAGTTTTATTTCATTGTAAAGCTATAATAGTTTGTAAGGGGTTTGTGAGTTTTGTTGGTATGTTATCTAGTTTTATGATTTAGAGCAACTTTTATCATTTTTCATACATAAAATTCCAAGCATATTTGATTTCAATTGTCTTCCGTGTTTTGATGATTTTGGAGGGATTGTTTTCAAAAAGCAAGATTCTTTGGCAAAATGTGGAGGAGAACATTTCTTCTATTAACATGTTATTGGCTTATGATGTTGTGCCAATATTTTACAATAACACAAGCTTCAAACAATGTTAGTGCTATATTGCCTCCGGTGGGAAACAGGTTCTTGTTCTTCTCCATGAAATTGTGAACTTTGCATCTCAATTAAATAAATAATTTGATTGCTTTTAACATTTGAAGTTCCTTACAATCTAAGTGCATCACATGTTGATAGAAACTTAAAAATTAGTTCCATTGGTTGAATGGGGACTACAATAGGTTAATGCAAATTGGAGTACCTAATGGACTATCTTGTAAGTAAAGAAAAATTTTAATTGCATTGAAAGGTTGGAAAAATCATGTCTAATGATCCATTCATTCTTAGATGCCATGTTGATTAAACACAAATGTCTGTCAAACGACTTGTTATATAGAGAAGTTTAAAGAACACACAATAATTGTGGATATTTTTATATCCAATGTCAAATTGCATTTGACAATATTATCACATTGATCAAAGCCATATAGATTGAAATTTTGATTTTGGTTCAAAAAAAATTATCATTTCTTTTGGATGTGAATGATAAGACATTTATGTGAAAGGTACGCATGATATGATGATGTAATTTTTTAAAAATATGTTATATTGGAATTTTTTTGCCATGTATTATTTTAAAACTTTGCACAACAACTTAGTAATGCATGTTTGTGAAGATTTATTGATTTTTTTTTTTGTTGGTCAACAGTTTGCAAGCCAAATTGAAAACAAAAGATGCATTGCACATTTATACATGCGACAATGGGGGTTGGAATTTAATTAATGCTTCAGGTGACCTCCTTGATTTCAATACAAGTAAGTTGGTGGGGAGTTTCACAGCTGAAGAAATTCCAATATCACAAACCAATATCACACTATTGAACTCTGATGCGGATGTTGTTGAATCCGGCTTCCTCACAAGTAGTGTCATAGGTAATGAAAGCATTTCCCCCTTTCCAATTCAAATGCAAGTTGTAATTTGTAACATTTTTTGTATTAATATAAATATTGAATGATTTTTATTAATAGATGATGCAAATTTAAAGAACTAAACCTATAACCATGATGAGGTTGTTGCTTGTTTTGTTGTAATGTTGATCATTTTTGACATTATGTGCTAAACATTCTTTTCATGGAAAATTGGAACAATATTATCCCTTTGTTTGAGTATATTTTGAAATCTTAGAATCATTTTCAGTCATTAAAGCTTGGAAAGAAGACATTGTTTTCAAGTTTTGTGAAATTTATATTATAATCAAATTTTAGGTTGATGTTCATGAATAATCCATGACCATGTGATGGTTGCAATTTAACACATGCAATGTTTGAAGTTTTGTTTTCCAGCTATTAAAATAGCAACCATTGATGTTACTTCAAGTGTTGTGACCGAGATTTTAAATCAAGCAATAAGCCATCAAAACACTGGAGCAGCAGCAAGGGTATCTTACGTTGTTTATTTAAATTTTAGCGGTGGCAATCCCCCTCCAACATCTTTGTGCACAGTAGAGTTTGGTACATTGGAATCAATATCTGTAGAAGTGCCATATGATGTTGAAATCGATATATATACACAAGATCTTGTCCCTCCTCCAACTCCTAAATCTCTTATGGTACCAAATGGGACTTTAGTTCAAAGTGTTTTTGCTCAAGGATCAATAATATACCAATACAATGGGAGCACATGGTTAGAGCAGAACATTTCGGCATTACTTTATAATGTGATTGGGGGATATGTGGTGGGGAAATTTGAGTACCTACAAAAGCCTGATAAATTCGGAAGTAAATTGAATTGGGACATTTACAACCCAAGCGGATTCTCACTTACAGGCCATAACTTTGTGGATCCGATAGTGTTATCCACAACAGATGTAGCATGGGCCTTGTTCAAGATCACAAGTAATAGTGGCAATACGTAAGTTCACATTGCAAATTTGAGAGGTTTAAATTGGTTCATTGATATTGGATTTCTTTTTACTAACATATTCATGTTCATATTGTAATTTGTGAAAAGAATTGTTCATATGATGTCATTATTATTAAAAGACCATGTGTCATATTGTGGATTTTCTTTTACAACATGAATATTGGTGGTTTGTGGGTGCAGAACATTATTGGGTCCTTATACATATGTGCAATTGGTGTCTACTAGAGGAGGCACTGCACCATCACTTTCAGATAGTGTTGGTTTGCCCCCAGGCCTTGTGTGGACTTCTCCATTTTCAGGCATATTTTGGTTTTATGCAAATTCCACATGATGGTGAATATATGGAGTTATGTTATGTATTCTAATTTTTGTTTCAATGTGACAACACAACACAACTTGGGATGAATTTTTTACATGTGTAAAAATTTGTTTTAATTAATAACAAGAAATCATTTTTGTTTGACAAGTGATTATTTATGATCAAAAACAAAATTAGATTTGGTTCTTTCAAGGGTTAATCCTCTTGTTGCACCCTTGGGGCATTGGTTTGGTTATTGTATTTCATAAATTACGAATAGGTTTAATAAACATGATTAACCTAATAAGCTTGGTTAATTATTGATCAAAATGATTTTGAATAAACACCCATTACCAGCATGAAGGTTAGTATCACCTATTCACAATCATATTAATTGGATATGTTAGTATATAATTAGTCAAATTTGATTGTTAACCATCCTCTAATTATTTAGAGCAATTGAAACCTCCTATGGAAGTTTTGCCCCTTTGAGTTTGCTTTCAAGGAAAAACTCCACAATATGTAAAATTTAAATGTGATGAAATTCAATGGAACTTTCATTACAAAACCAATGTATAGATTTTTCCAAATTTTTCATGTATGTTATGGTTGGCAAACATTTATTTGTATTGACACCTATTGCATGACATGATTAATATTGACACATTGTTTAGAATTTTATTTATTTGATTGATCGTCATCTTAAATGATATTGGTTTTGTCAACAAGATCATTTTTGTGGAATATAATATACATAATGTTCTTTGACATTTCAATTTTCACATGAATTATTGAATATATAATATTGGTATTTTTATTTTCATCGTGGAATTTGGGTTGAGGGTTCAAGTAAGTTGTGTATGATGGGATCGGCTTATTAGGCCTTGTTGAACTTAGGAATGCATAAAGTGAATTTCATCACACAAAAAGCCACAACGTACAACACTTGTGTGAGGTAAACTATGGAGTTTCATCCATTATAATGTAGAATATGCAGTGTTTATTATGGCATACAATACCCAATAATTACAATTTGACATTAGGTAATGACTTTTCTACATATGTCCCGTTATTTAATGTCAAATTGCAATTATTGTGTACTATATGCCAAAATAATGCCACATAGTGTACATTGTGATGGATGAAACCACACAATTTACCTCACACAAGTGTTATGAATTGTGGTTTTTTGTGTGACTACAACAATTTTCTCTTGTTGTGGGAATCATAAAAGAGAGTTATGGAAGTCAAAACATGTAAACAAGAGTTGGAAATTAAAGTTTCTCAATTCAAGACAACTAAATCCATTGTTGAAGCATAGGTGAAGAGAACAAGTAAATGTGAGTGAGAATTGACAACATTGATATAACCAAAAGAACAACAACAAGCCCATGCATACACAATATTATCAAGGGGGCCAAAATACAAAGCCGTAGCTATGAGTGCTACAAATGGTTAAATGAAACTCAATGAGCTTTTTGTTTTGGGCCAATCCACCATTGCATAGTAGATATCCAATAATTGATAATATATTTTTATCATATAAGTTTTGGTGGAAAATTATTTTCCCTCATTTTTGAAAAAAGAAGAAATAAAAAATATGATAAATTTGGTCATTTTCTTAAAGGCCCAAAGTTTTAAAAAATTGCTTATATTTATGATCAAACTTTCATAAATTATATTTTTAATAAAAATTTTGATGAAAAAAAAAAAGGAATTTGAATGAATAACTTGAAAAGATACTATGGTAATCTAATTTAGTATCATTTTCCAAATGGCAATAGACTTCTAGAATTAGTCTAGTTGTCCTTGGTTGTAATGACCCACTAGTAGGTCCATGTCATCTTTGCCACCGTGAATTGGTCATAAATGAAACTAGTAAGATTTTAGGGGGTCTAATTGAATGAAAATAATTGGAGAATCATCTTTTCTAGATACCGACACACAACATTAGTTGTAATTTAGTTGTAGATACAATTGGAGATTTAATAAAGCATGTTGTGCAAATTACAAAATAGTTGCAAGAATGATTCATCATAGTTGCACATGACACCCAATTGCATATAATTGTAAATGATTGGTTGCAAAAGATAACTTTTCTTTTCACGTTAAGAAATCTTCCACATTTCAAGGACAATTGCAAATTTACAAGTACATTGTTTAACCATCTACTTTGAAAGGTGAATTTTTGCATGAAGTCAAAATTGCTAAAGGTTCATCTTACACATTAGACTTTGTATTTTTATGGGTGGGTCAAATTTGCAACAAATAAGCAAGTTACATATAAGGCAATGTAGTTTTGCCTTAATGAAAGATGTGTACCAAGAAATATTTAAGACCTTTTGAAGTGTAAAGCTCAAGTTCCATTCTTGAATGGGGCTATTGATGAAATTACATGAAAGATGTTAATACAAGATTGTTTTAACCGTAAGATTTAGCCTCATCAAAATCTTCATTTAAAGTATGGTTCAAACTCTACACCTAAATCAAGAATTGAATGGAATGGATGTTTGGGTTGGATGTGGTTTGGACAAATCAAATAGATGACATGAAAATTTCAATCAAATGTAGATGAAATTGAGTCAAAAGTAACTCAATATTCAACCAAAATCAATTAAAAAAATCTTACCAATTATAATATATTTAATTAAATATCTAGACCAAGATGACATTAGTATAGCCATGGTTTCAACATATTGAATATATGATTTACCCCCTTCCTTGCACCCCCCCCCCCCCCCCCCCCCCCCC